>ENA-OQAJ01000184-OQAJ01000184.1-human-gut-metagenome-genome-assembly--contig:-NODE-184-length-19649-cov-2.453949_pt1 | contig 19649 bp, 23 predicted proteins | sample MGYA00242736_ERZ504529 | MGnify/ENA primary metagenome ERZ504529 (study PRJEB26092, sample SAMD00036275) | human gut metagenome | host: Homo sapiens | study: EMG produced TPA metagenomics assembly of...
TTCCGTGGAATTCCGTTGGAAATGTTCTTGAAAAAAGGTGTTAAGGGACTTGAAAAATTTTTTTAATTTTTACAATATGTAGTAATGGTTTCCATAAAAATCTGCGATATTTGGTGGTTTGAGGCGGAATGTGTTGAAATTGCGAGGTTTTGCGCTGAAAAACCGTTTGATTTTATGTAAAATACACAGTATAATTCAGTCATAAAAGAATACAGATTTTACGGTTTGGTTGATAACGAGTTATTTAGAAACGGGATGTAAGAGAATGGACATAGAGATACGGGAATTTATTACATATTTACATAACAGAAAAAGAACATCTCATAATACAGAGGTGTCATATCAGAGAGATCTGAAGAAAATGGCAGCATATTTTGAAGAACGTGGGATTTATGATATCCGTGAAGTGGGAGAGCTGGAACTGGAGGGATATCTCAGTTACATGGAGCGAGGACAGTTTGCCTCTTCTACCATTTCCAGAAATGTGGCTTCGATCCGTGCACTGTTTCAGTATCTTCAGCAGGAAGGCCGGATTGAGAGAGATCCATCCCTGGAACTGAAGCCGCCTAAGGTTGAGAAGAGGATGCCGGAGATCCTTTCTGTGGATGAAGTGGACAGACTTCTGAGACAGCCGGATCTGAATACACCGAAGGGGATTCGGGACAGTGCCATGCTGGAACTTCTTTATGCTACAGGAATGCGTGTCAGTGAACTGCTTCACCTGAACCTGGAGGATATTAATCTTCAGCTTGGTTATGTAGTCTGCCACGATGAAGAGAAGGAGCGGGTAATCCCTGTAGGAAATGTCTGCAGGAATGCCATGGACAAATATCTGAAAGAAGCCCGCAGAATATTTGTAAAGGAAAATGAGACGCAGAGCCTTTTTACCAACTGTTCAGGAAAGTCCATGAGCAGACAGGGGTTCTGGAAAGTGCTGAAGGGATATGCGGAAGAAGCAGGAATCCAGCATGATATCACACCACACACCCTGAGACATTCTTTTGCCGCACATATGCTGCAGAACGGAGCAGATGTGAAGAGTGTACAGGAAATGCTGGGACATTCAGATATTTCTACAACACAGATCTATTTGAATTTTGGTGTTGCGAAAATGCGTGATGTATACATGAAGGCGCATCCGAGGCATTAACCTGTAAAGAGGAATATGATATTAGGCAGAAAGAAATAAGCGGAGAATGGAACGACAGGACAGTTCTGTTTTCCGCTTTTTTTGATATATTATAAGTCTAACAGATCATGAGAATGGTCATATCTGCTTAAAAAAGGGATTGAAAAAAGAACCGAACGCTTCCAAAGAAAAGAAAGAACGCCGGTTCTTTTGATGTGCATTTCAGTCAAGGGAATGATTGTCAATCCCGTAGGGACCCCTTGATTTGTTAAAACTGCAGATCGGACAGATCTTAGCAGTTCTCAGCAATCGTATAAAGCAGTTTCTACAGATTCATCCCATCCAAGGCATGCATCTGTGATGGATTTTCCGTAGATGTGATCTCCACCGATCTTCTGGTTGCCTGGCTCAATATAGCTCTCGATCATGAGACCTTTTACCATAGTGTGAAGCTCAGGATCTACCTGACGGCTGTGAAGAACCTCGCTTGCGATACGAACCTGCTGCTCGTAGTGCTTGTTTGGAGTTGGAATGGTTGGTATCCACGATTACTGCCGGGTTGGCAAGGTTCTTTGCGTGGTATTTGTCATAGAGAAGACGAAGATCCTCATAATGGTAGTTCGGGATAGCTTCTCCGTGTTTGTTTACCGCACCACGAAGGATTGCGTGGGAGAGCGGGTTACCGGTGGTCTCAACTTCCCAGCTTCTGTAAATGAAGCGGTGAGCGCCCTGTGCTGCAACGATGGAGTTCAGCATAACGCTGTAGTCGCCACTGGTAGGATTCTTCATACCAGCCGGAACGTCCATGCCGCTGACTGTCAGTCTGTGCTGCTGATCTTCAACAGAACGTGCACCTACAGCAACGTAGGAAAGAAGATCAGAAAGATAACGGTAGTTCTCCGGGTAAAGCATCTCATCTGCACAGGTAAAACCACTTTCGCGGATGGCACGCATGTGCATCTTACGGATTGCAATCAGTCCGGCAAGAAGGTTCGGTTTCTTCTCAGGATCCGGCTGATGGACCATTCCTTTGTATCCTTCTCCGGTTGTACGTGGTTTGTTTGTGTAAACACGCGGGATAATGAGGACTTTATCCTCGATCTTTTCCTGTACTTTGCGAAGTCTTAAAAGATAATCGCATACAGCATCTTCGTTATCTGCAGAACATGGTCCGATGATAGCGAGGAATTTATCAGATTTTCCGGTGAAAACGTCGCGAATCTCAGCATCGCGTTTCTCCTTGAGAGCCTGAAGTTCAGCATCGATGGGATACTGATTGCGGATTTCCTCAGGAGTTGGCAGTTTTTTTATGAATTCAAAACTCATAGTACTTTATTCCTCCATAATTATAACATTTCGGTTATTAATTATAAACGATTATCGCCCGCTTGTCGATAGGGAAATTTTAGCGCTTTCACGTGTAGAAGGGAAAGGAGCAGTTCACCCAGAAAAATGCCGTAAAAATAGCCTCGAATCCCAATTGCCGGAATCATAAAAACAACAGAAAAATACGGATGAGAATGCGGCAGCGCTGTGATCAGGCAGCGCCCCGGCCTTCCAAGCCCCTGAAGGATGCTGGCGAGCATGGTGTTGGTATAAAGAAAAGGACAGATGAAAGAAAGATACCGTATGTAAGTTCCGGCAGTTTTGCTGTGAAAAAGCAGTGTTCCAAGGAATGGTCCAAAGAGAAAGAATCCGCTTCCACACAAAAATCCCAGAAACAATGCAGAGAAAAAAAGTCTGGTCTGTGACATGGCGGATCTGTTTCTGATCTCCAAGGGCATCCATTCTTGCGACAGAGGGCATCAGCATTACAGCTGCGGAAGTTGTAAGGGTGGAAGGAAACAGGAGCAGGGGAAGGGCCATTCCCCGTAAAGATCCCGTAAATTTTCAGTGCCTCTGAAGAAGTCATTCCACAGCGAATCAGCATCTGTGGAATCAGAACCGCTTCTATGCTTCCGAGAAGTGTCAGGAGGATGCGGTTCGAGGGAGTATGGGGAAAGACAGGGTAAAAAGATCTTTTATCAGCGGAAAAAATTTTAACGGAAGTTTTTTCTTTTACAGGATGATTTCCAAAATGAAAAGAAACCATAAGGAGTGATATCAGAGAAGCGGTAGCTTCTCCTGCGAGGGAACCGCCGGCTGCGATCATCGCAGTGACCGGACGGCCTTCGGAGAGAAAGATCAGATACAGGATATAAGTGGCACCGATCCGGACAGCCTGCTCGCTAAGCTGCACAGCTGCGGGTACAGAAGCTTTTTTCCGGGCATAATAATAGCTGTCAATGCAGGAGTGAATGGCGCAGAGTGGTATACTGGCAGCCGTCAGCCGAAGAAAATCGGAGGTCCCGGGTGCTTTCAGGATTGTGGAAGCAAAAAAATCTGCATGCCGAAAAAGCAGAAAACCGGTTACAGCAGAAAAAAAGACAGCCGCAAAGATTCCCGTAACCAGAGAAAAATATGCCTCCTTTTTTTCCTGAAGAGCAAGTCTGGACGCAATCAGCCGGGAAAGTGCAGACTGGATTCCGGTATAGGAAAGAGCAGCCATAAGTCCCTGCAGAGGAAGGATCAGCTGATACAGACCAAGACCTTCCGCACCAATGGCATGGGATAGGAATATCCTATAAAAGAAACCAGCAATACGGCTGACAAGTCCCGTGCAGGCAAGAATCAAGGTTCCTTTGAGAAATACTTTTTTTGACATGGATAACCTGGAGCCTTTTTTGTCAGTATATGAAGAAGTTAGTCTTGACAGAACCATAGGTTTCTGATAGAGTAAACATGAAATCCGAGGAAAACACTGGGAATTGAAAAAGAGGTGAGCGGATGAAACTGTCAACAAGAGCAAAATACGGACTTAAGGCCCTGATAGACCTTGGTCTTTACAGTGAAAAAGAAGCGGTCTCGCTTCAGAGTATTGCGGGCCGTCAGAATATATCAGTCAGCTATCTGGAACAGCTGATGGCGCTTTTGAAGAAAGCGGGCCTTGTGAAGAGTGTCCGCGGTGCTGCCGGAGGATACTTTCTTGGAGACCGGCAGAAGAGATTTCAGTGGGAGATATCCTTCGTGTTCTGGAGGGCGGCCTGGAGGCTGCTACATGCCCGGGAACAGAAGGTGACGGAGGCTGCCAGGGTTCTGATCTCTGCGTAGCTAAATTAGTGTGGAAGAGGATCAACGACAGCATCACAGATGCGGTGGATACACTGATGCTCAGTGAGCTGATCGAAGAGAGCCGGAGAATACACGAAAAATAATTATCCTGAACAGGAGGAAAAGAAAATGGGAAAAATGATATATCTGGACAATGCGGCTACCACAAAGACCGCACCGGAAGTTGTGGAGGCAATGCTGCCGTATTTTACAGAGTTTTATGGAAATGCTTCTACTGTTTATGATTTTGCTGCAAACAGCAAGGCTGCTATTGCCAAGGGAAGACAGCAGATTGCAGATGTGATCGGAGCCAAGAAAGAAGAGATTTATTTCACAGCAGGTGGTTCCGAGTCTGATAACTGGGCTCTGAAAGCAACTTTTGAGGCATACAAGAATAAAGGTAACCACATCATCACAACAAAGATTGAGCATCATGCCATCCTTCATACCTGCGAATACCTTGAAAAAGAGCGCGGTGCGAAGGTCACATATCTGGATGTAGATGAGAACGGATTCATTGATCTGGATGAGCTTCAGAAAGCCATTACACCGGAGACCATCCTGATCTCTGTTATGGCTGCAAACAATGAGATCGGTACTCTTGAGCCGCTGAAAGAGATCGGACAGATCGCACATGAGCATGGAATCCTGTTCCATACAGACGCTGTTCAGGCATTCGGACAGATCCCGATCAATGTAGATGAGTTTAACATTGATATGCTCAGCTCCAGCGGACATAAGATCAACGGACCGAAGGGAATCGGCTTCCTCTACATCCGTAAAGGTGTCAAGATCCGTTCCTTTGTACATGGTGGAGCACAGGAGAGAAAACGTCGTGCAGGTACAGAGAACGTTCCTGGAATCGTAGGATACGGCCTTGCTGCAGAACGTGCCAACAAATCCATGAAAGAGCGTACCGCAAAGGAAATTGAGATCCGTGACCATATGATTAACAGGATCCTTACAGAGATCCCATATGTACGTCTCAACGGAGATAAGGTAAAACGTCTTCCGAACAACGTAAACGTAAGCATTCAGTTTATCGAGGGTGAGTCCCTTCTTCTGATGCTTGACAACTTCGGAATCTGCGCATCCAGCGGTTCTGCATGTACATCCGGTTCTCTGGATCCGTCACATGTTCTGCTGGCTATCGGCCTTCCTCATGAGATCGCACATGGATCTCTCCGTATGACATTAAGCGAGGAGACAACAATGGAGGATGCTGATTTTGTAGTAGATAAACTGAAAGATATTACTGCAAACTTAAGAAGTATGTCTCCATTATATGAAGATTTTATTAAAAAGCAGAAAAAATAATAAAAACACTTGCCAGGAGGAAAAAATAATGTATAGTGAAAAAGTAATGGATCATTTTCAGCATCCACGTAATGTAGGTGAGATTGAGAACGCAAGCGGCGTGGGTACTGTAGGAAATGCAAAATGCGGTGATATTATGAGAATATTCCTTGATATTGATGACGAAACCCATATTATCAAAGACTGCAAATTCAAAACATTTGGATGCGGTGCAGCCGTTGCAACAAGCAGCATGGCAACAGAGCTTGTAAAGGGTAAAACCATCGAGGAAGCCATGGAAGTAACAAACAAAGCCGTTATGGAGGCTCTGGACGGACTTCCACCGGTAAAGATCCACTGTTCCCTGCTTGCTGAGGAGGCTATTCATGCAGCTCTCTGGGATTATGCAGAGAAGCATCACATTAAGATTGAGGGTCTTGCGAAACCGAAGTCTGATATCCATGAGGGAGAAGAGGATACAGAGGAAGAGTATTGATCCACGAAGATCATGATCAGAGCCATGGCATGAGCAAGCTGTACGCAAACGGAACCGTAAGCCATTGAAAGGACAGGTAAGCAAATAGCATGACAGGACTTACGAACGAAGAAGTTCAGGAAAGAATTGCGCAGGGCCAGGTAAATAATAACGAAAACCCCAACACCAGGACATATAAGCAGATCATTCTGGAGAATACACTGACGTTCTTCAATTTTCTGAACCTGGTGCTGCTGGTTCTCGTACTGCTGGTTGGTTCCTACAAAAACTCCATGTTTGTAGGAATCATTTTTATTAATACCGTAATTGGAATCATTCAGGAGATCCGTGCCAAGAAGACCATTGACAAGCTGGCTATCCTGACAGAATCCAAGACGGTTGTTCTGCGTGAAGGAAAAAAATGGAAAATTTCTACAGAGAAGCTGGTTGTCGATGATCTGATCTTCTGAAAGCCGGAGAACAGGTTCCGGCAGATGCGAAGATTCTGGAAGGAAGCCTGGAGGTCAATGAATCTCTGCTGACCGGTGAGGCAGACAATCTTCCGAAGAATACGGGAGATGAGCTTTTTTCCGGAAGTTTTTGTGACGGCGGGACAGGCATGCTGCCAGATCATCCATGTTGGAAGTGACAACTATGCGTCAAGGATCACCAGTGAGGCCAAGGAATTCAAACGCCATAATTCAGAGCTTCGAAATTCCCTGAATGCCATCCTGAAGGTGATCAGTATCATTATCGTACCACTGGGTGCGATGCTTTTTTTATAAACAGTATTATTTTGTGGGAGATAATATCCGGGATTCCGTCGTCAATATGGTTGCGGCAGTTCTTGGAATGATCCCCGAGGGACTCGTTCTCCTTACCAGTGTGGCGCTGACTCTGGGTGCGCTGAAACTGGCTCAGAAGAAGACTCTGGTGCAGGAGCTGTACTGTATTGAGACTCTTGCGCGTGTGGATACGCTCTGCCTGGATAAGACAGGAACCATTACAGAAGGTACCATGTGTGTGGAAGCAGTGGAGAGCTATCCGCCGGTGTATGATGAGATTTCAGGTGAAGCAGCAGGAAATAAGACTGAGTCTGGTGAAAGTAAGAACGACAGAACTGAGAGTTCTGATCTGGTCGAGGTTTCAGCAGCTTCTGAAATTTCAGCAGTTTCAGCCGCAGAAGCGATTGCAAAAGAGGATGGGAGTTCGATTCTTTCACCACGGGAAGAGTCTGAAGCTGGCACAGAGACGTACAGCCAGGAAGATCCGGAGAAAATCCGGGAGATTGAGCATATCATGGAAAATCTCCTTTCTGTGCTGAAAGACCAGAATGCTACTGCCGATGCACTGCGGGCGAGATTTAAAGTATCCCAGGATATGGAGCTGGATCATGTGATCCCGTTCTCTTCTGACAGAAAGTACAGTGGAGCTGCTTTTAAAGATACAGGCACTTATCTGATGGGTGCTGTGCAGTTTCTTTTTCCGGAAGGGAATCCGGAGCTGGCAGAATACTGCAGCGGTTTTGCGAAAGAAGGACTTCGTGTTCTGGTTGTTGCTCACAGTGAGAATGTAAATGAAGGCACTGAGATCCCGGCAGGCTTGAGCCGATCGGACTTCTTCTTCTTACGGATGTGATCCGCCAGGAGGCACCGGATACCCTGGCATATTTCGAAAGCCAGGGGGTGGATCTGAAGGTGATCTCTGGTGATGATCCGGTGACCGTTTCTGCCATAGCCAGACGTGCAGGCCTTAAAAATGCGGAGCAGTATGTAGATGCAACAACGATCACAACCCAGGAACAGATGGACGAGGCAGTTGCAACATACAGTGTGTTCGGACGTGTGACACCGCAGCAGAAGCAGGCGATGGTGAAATCTCTTCAGGCACAGAAGCATACGGTTGCAATGACCGGTGATGGTGTAAACGATGTTTTGGCCCTTAAAGAGGCTGACTGCAGTATTGCCATGGCTGAAGGAAGTGATGCGGCCAAGAATATTGCCAATGTGGTATTGCTGGATTCCAATTTTGCAGCGATGCCGGAGATCGTGAACCAGGGACGCAGGGTTGTAAATAATATCCGTACTGCAGCATCCATGTTTCTGATCAAGACAATTTTTTCCGTGCTGTTGTCACTGATCACAATTTTCTTCGGGGATGCCTATCCCTTTTGAGCCGATCCAGATGTCACTGATCAGCGCCTGTGCAGTTGGTATTCCTACGTTTCTTCTGGCCCAGGAGAATAATTATGAGAAGATCGACCATACATTTTTGCGTCACGTGTTTATGAATGCATTTCCGGCCGCTGTGACAATCACAGGCTGCGTGTTCAGTGTGATGCTGGTATGTCAGAACGTATATCATTCCAATGCGATGCTGAATACGGCCTGTGTGCTTGTAACCGGGTGGAATTATATGGCCGCACTTAAGACGGTTTACGCACCTTTGAATACCTATCGTAAGGTGATCATTTACAGTATGCAGGTGATCTTTTTCGGGGCGGCGGTGGTTCTGCAGAATCTGCTGACGCTGGGATCTCTGGAATTCGGAATGATCATTCTGGTATTCCTTCTGATGACGTTTTCTCCGATTCTGATCGATGTGATCACAGCCTGGATCAGGAACATTTACAGCCGTTCACTGGATAAAGGAGAACAGGGAAAATTTGCCACATTTATTGATAAGCTGAGAAAATAATAATATGAGAAAAGTAAGAGGACACTACCTGGAAACGGGCAGTGTCCTCTTTAGGTTGAGTGAATAAACTGCGAAACAGATATCCGAAGCAGAGCTGTGTAGCGAATGTGGATCACGCATATCCGCTTGACGAAGATACTATTTCGTATGCATGAGCCAGATAAATCCAAAGGCCGGGATCTCTACGGCCTGTGCATCTCTTTGAACTCCTGTGAGGAGATCTGTATAAGTGCCGTCCTGTTCGTTGATCCAGGCTACTTTGTCCTGGTCACTGAAGTTGTAAATGCAGATCAGTTTCTCTTCGGAAGTTTCTCTTACCAGGGCAAGAAGGGATTTTTCCCAGGTTTCCAGTGTGTGTGCAGGAATCTCAGGGGCAAATACCGGATGGCTGGCGCGGATGGACTCCAACTGTTCCAGACTGTTAAAAATGCGTCCCTGGATCGTCTCGGCATCGGCTCTGTTCCGGGCAAGAATCCAGTTGAAATGGCCGTTGTGGAGCCAACGGGGGTCAGAAGCCCTGGAAGGGTCTGCTTTATAGGTGTAGTCGTTGAGCTGTCCGATTTCATCACCGCTTCGAAGTACCGGGATTCCAGGAAGGGAAAGAAGCAGTGCATGAAGTGCTACATCATATCGGATTCCGCGGCTGACACCATCTGTATTTCCCTCATAATCAAAAACGCTCGATTCCTGCAAGGGAGGCAGTTGTTCCGCAGAGCTCGGATTCTTCTGTTTCCGGATTTACATAGATCTCACCCCGAGCAAAGGAATTCGGGAAAAGACCGGAAAGGAATTCATTCAGATAATCTCTGTGAGGACCCTCTGTGATAAAGCTGTCTTTCAGGAAATCATAGTCCAGGTTCCAGCGTACCGTGTTGCGGTTGCGGAGGTAATTCTGGAATACAGGTGCCTGTGGAAGACTGGCCGTCTTATCAATTCCGCGGCGGAGAAGAGTGGTATCTTTTGTGGCAACAGTGTGCCAGATATCGGACATCAGCTGAGTGCTGTTTACAATATGGAGTTCCGGCATATCGGAAGTTCCACCGAATGCAGCCGCTTCTGCTGGTGTGCGGTCTGTCTCACCAAGGAGAAGAACTCCAGGGCATACGATCTCGCAGACCATACGTGTCATGCGGAGAAGAGAGTGCAGTTTCCAGAGATTTTCGCTATCCATCACAGGAAGGACACCAAGACTGAATACAGAAGCGCCCTCATTTGCAAGCTCCAGGATCTGGAGAAGCATTGCATTGAAAAAGGCCGGAGTCTGAAGTACACATGCGCGCCGGACTGTGGGTCGTCCACAGAAAGGCTTAACGGGATTTCAAGAGCCAGGCGGATACCTGCTTTCTGGCAGTTAACTGCAAGGTCGTGCAGATCTTCTGAGGTTCCGATCTCCGGGATAATGCGAAGAGAGCAGTTGGAAGTTGCCTGGAAAAGATCTGTCAGGTACAGAGTGTCTGCCTTGCATTCACTGATATAGTCCAGCTTACCGGACAGTCCGGCAAGGGTATCTGCGAAATCAGCAGGATTTACAGCCATTCCGGTAAACGTGGTCTTACGGAACCAGTCCGGATCAGCAGCACAGTTCTGGTCAGCTTCTTTCATGGAAAGAGAACGCTCGCAGTAGATTTCTTTCATTTTTTTGTGAGGCTTGAGAATGTGCCGGCAACCTCTGGATGGTCACGGAACAGCTCGCAGTAGAGCCATTTCAGATCGTTGTAGTAGTGGTTCAGGCGTTTCTCGTAGAGTGCATCGTAGGCAGTGTCTTCCTTAGAAGTTTCGACTTTCAGAGGTTCGGTTTGGAAGTAGTAACTTTCGCCGGTTCAGTTTTGAAAGTTTCGACTTTGATCGGTTCGGTCTTTGAAGTCTCAACTTTGATCGGCTCAGTTTTTGAAGTCTCAACTTTAATTGGCTCGGTTTTGAAGTCTCAACTTTAATTGGCTCGGTTTTGGAGGTTTCGACCTTGACCGGTTCAGTTTTTGAAGTTTCGATTTTGACGGTTTCGGTTTTGAAGTTTCAATCTTAACAGTTTCTGGCTTCTTTTTCAGCTGTTGTTCTTTTTTTGCCTGCATGGCAGCTTTCTTTTTCTGGAGTCTTTTTTGTTGACATATAGAGTTCCTCCTTAAATAAATTGGTATTTTCGGTATAAAATGTAAACTCTCTGACTGGAGAGAGAAATAGATCTACAGTTTGTGAAAAACCGGCTGACGGTTTTTGAACACAGTATAATAGGAAAAGCCACAGTCACGGAGAACATCGGCTGCCCTGTCAAAAGCATAGGCAATTTTATCCGGGGTGTGGGCGTCTGCACCGATGGTAATGATTTCGCCGCCAAGTTCACGATAACGGCGGATTACATTCACACATGGATTGGGTTCTCCAAGACCGTAGTGATAACCTCCGGTATTCAGTTCAATTCCGATGTTTTTGCGGATCAGTGTACGCAGAATTTCATCCAGGATTTCCTTATAGCGGCCATAGGAGTACTGACGGTTCTGATTGGGGCCGTAACGCACTACATAATCAATGTGTCCGTAGACATCCATTTTATCAAATGCGGCGATATTTTCCAGAATGGATTCAAAATATTCCATATAGCAGGCGGATTCTTTCCGGCCTTCAAAATAAGAAGGATAATAGGGATCATATCCGTGCACCACATGGGAAGAACCAATAACAAAGTCAAAAGGGATTTCTTTCAGAAGTCCGGAAAAAGATTCGGAAAGATGAGGCTGAAGTCCCAGTTCGATTCCGAAATTTACAGAAATCTGGTCCCGGAAAGCATCAGCCAGTTCAAAAAGACGCTGGCGGTATGCCGGGATATCCAGTGAAAAGTCCAGATTTTCCGGTGTTTCCGGGTAATCCGGATCAAGATGCTCGGTAAAACAGATTCCAGTAAGACCTTTATCAACCGCAGTCTGGATCATATCTTCCATGGGTGTTTCGGAATCTGCGGAAAAAGAGGAATGCATATGACAGTCCCATAAAATTTTCTGGCCCATTTTGTACCTCCATATTCAAGTCTGACGAGTGTGCAACAGATGCTGTACCTGCTTTGAAATTTAGAGCTGGCAGGACAGAGATTTCTCTCACAGAATTATAACACATTTTTCATAAATTTTCTTAATATTTATTTTAATGTGCTTTTTATAAATAGCTCTTGAATTTTTTGTTTGGAATTAGGTACAATATGAGACAGGTTGATGTTTCTTTAACAAAGGAACGATTTAAATCACCATTCAATTCATAGGAGGAATTTATCATGGCAGTAAAAGTTGCAATTAATGGTTTTGGACGTATCGGTCGTCTTGCATTCCGTCAGATGTTTGGAGCAGAAGGATTTGAGATCGTAGCAATCAACGATCTTACATCTCCTAAGATGCTTGCTCACTTATTAAAATATGATTCTACACAGGGAAGATATGCTCTTGCTGATAAAGTAACAGCAGGCGAGGATTCCATCACAGTAGACGGAAAAGAGATCAAAATCTATGCTAAGGCTAACGCTGCAGAGCTTCCATGGGGAGAGATCGGTGTAGACGTAGTTCTTGAGTGCACAGGTTTCTACACATCCAAAGACAAAGCTCAGGCTCATATCGATGCAGGTGCTAAGCACGTAGTTATTTCCGCTCCGGCTGGAAACGACCTTAAGACAATCGTTTACAACGTAAACCATCAGGGTCTTACAAACGAGGACAAGATCATCTCCGCAGCTTCCTGTACAACAAACTGCCTTGCACCAATGGCTAAGGCTCTTAACGATCTTGCACCGATCAAATCCGGTATCATGTGCACAATCCACGCTTACACAGGCGATCAGATGACACTTGACGGACCGCAGAGAAAAGGCGATCTGAGAAGATCCCGTGCAGCTGCAGTTAACATCGTTCCGAACAGCACAGGTGCTGCTAAAGCTATCGGACTTGTTATCCCAGAGCTTAACGGCAAACTTATCGGTTCTGCACAGCGTGTACCTACCCCAACAGGTTCTACAACAATCCTTACAGCAGTAGTTGAAGGAAACGTTACTAAAGAGCAGATCAACGCAGCTATGAAAGCAGCTTCCAATGAGTCCTTCGGATACAACGAGGATGAGATCGTATCCAGCGATATCGTTGGTATGAGATTTGGTTCCCTCTTCGATGCTACTCAGACAATGGTACTTCCACTTGAGAATGGCACAACAGAGGTTCAGGTAGTTTCCTGGTATGACAACGAGAACTCCTACACAAGCCAGATGGTTCGTACAATCAAGCACTTCGGAAAACTTCTGAACGCTTAATTTTCTGCGAACGGGTGTAGAAGAATAGACTCAGAAAGGGTCCGGTCTGAAGAGGACCGGGCCCTTTTTTTCCAAAAGACCAAACAAAAAAATGTCTGAGGAAATGACTGTTAACAGAGCGGACAACAATACCGCTCGCCCTTATTCATCTGCTTTTGCAGAAATAAAAAGTTAAGGAGATATAGAGATGCTGAACAAAAAAAAGTGTTGACGATATCAATGTAAAAGGACAGAAAGTACTTGTAAGATGCGACTTCAACGTTCCGCTTCAGGATGGAAAGATCACAGATGAGAACCGTCTTGTAGCTGCTCTTCCTACAATCAAGAAACTGATCGCAGACGGCGGAAAAGTTATCCTTTGCTCCCACCTTGGAAAACCGAAGGGAGAGCCGAAACCGGAGCTTTCTCTTGCACCTGTAGCAGTTCGTCTTTCTGAGCTTCTTGGCCAGGAAGTAAAATTTGCAGCAGATCCTGAGGTAGTAGGACCGAACGCAAAAGCTGCTGTAGCAGAGATGAAAGATGGCGATGTAGTTCTTCTTGAGAACACACGTTATCGTGCAGAAGAGACAAAGAACGAAGACAAGTTCAGCGAAGATCTTGCTTCCCTCTGCGATGTATTCGTAAACGATGCATTTGGAACTGCTCACAGAGCTCACTGCTCCAACGTAGGTGTTACCAAATATGTGAAGACAGCAGTTGTAGGATATCTGATGCAGAAAGAGATCGATTTCCTCGGAAACGCTGTAAACAATCCGGAGAGACCATTCGTAGCAATCCTTGGCGGTGCTAAGGTTTCCAGCAAGATCTCCGTTATCAACAACCTTCTTGACAAGGTAGATACACTGATCATCGGTGGTGGTATGTCCTATACATTCTCCAAGGCTATGGGCGGACATATCGGAACATCCCTCTGCGAGGATGATTACCTTCAGTATGCTCTCGATATGATGAAGAAAGCAGAGGAGAAAGGTGTGAAGCTTCTTCTTCCTGTAGATAACAGAATCGGTGATGACTTCTCCAACGACTGCAACATCCAGATTGTAAAACGTGGTGAGATTCCGGACGGATGGGAAGGAATGGACATCGGACCGGAGACTGAGAAGCTTTTCGCAGATGCTGTAAAAGATGCTAAGACAGTTGTATGGAACGGACCGATGGGATGCTTCGAGATGCCGAACTTCGCACATGGTACAGAGGCAGTTGCAAAAGCTCTTGCTGAGACAGACGCAACAACAATCATCGGTGGCGGTGATTCCGCAGCAGCTGTAAATATCCTCGGATATGGCGACAAGATGACACACATCTCCACAGGTGGCGGTGCTTCTCTTGAGTTCCTTGAGGGCAAAGAGCTCCCAGGTGTAGCAGCAGCTAACGATAAAGACTGATAAAAAATAAAGTGTTCCACGAACACAAAAAGGAGATAAAAACAATGGCAAGAAAGAAAATTATTGCTGGAAACTGGAAAATGAACATGACACCAAGCGAGGCTGTAAAGCTCGTTGAGACTTTAAAACCGCTTGTTGTTAACGACGAAGTTGACGTAGTATCTGCGTACCGGCTATCGACATCATCCCTGTTGTTGAGGCAGCTAAAGGAACAAACATCCAGGTTGGTGCTGAGAACATGTACTTCGAGGAGAAAGGTGCTTACACAGGCGAGATTGCTCCGGCTATGCTCGTAGATGCAGGCGTTAAGTATGTAGTACTTGGACATTCCGAGAGAAGAGAGTACTTCGGTGAGACAAACGAAGACGTAACAAAAAAATGCTCAAAGCTTTCGAGCATGGTATCACACCGATCATGTGCTGCGGTGAGACACTTACTCAGAGAGAGCAGGGCGTAACAATGGACTTCATCCGTCAGCAGGTTAAGGTGGATTCCAGGGTGTTACAGCTGATCAGGCTAAGACAGCAGTTATCGCTTACGAGCCAATTTGGGCAATCGGAACAGGTAAAACAGCTACAACTGAGCAGGCTCAGGAAGTATGCGCAGGTATTCGTGCATGCATCGCTGAAATCTATGATGAAGCAACAGCAGAAGCAATCCGTATCCAGTATGGCGGATCTGTAAATCCTGCAACAGCACCTGACTTATTCGTTCAGAACGATATCGATGGCGGCCTTGTAGGTGGCGCTTCTCTGAAAGCTGATTTCGGAAAGATCGTAAACTACAAATAAGAATAAAAAACTGATTATAAGCAGATAATCTTTGTGTCCAAACGAGAAATAATATAATGCCCCTGAATACAGGAAAATTGGTAATTTTACTGATTGGATTGTATTCAGGGGATTGTTATAGTTGAAGCAGGTAAGTTACCTGCTTTAATTGCTGTTGCGAATATTTGTTTGGCTATGTCAGACACATAGTATCTTATGAAATTAATATGTATAAAGAAAAAGACAGCTTCATTACTGAAACTGTCTTTTTTATCTGGTGTAAAAATCTGCTGTAAGCTGTTTCTTTTGTACTTTGGGTAAATCTCTTTTGCACGAAAGGAATGCCTCGATACTTTTGTATTTTGACTATTTATCAGGTGTATTTAGTTCATGTATTTTATCTTTTGTATTTTGGAGTATTTCTGAGTTTTTATCCTTGGTGATATAAATTTTTCTCTTTGGCAATTCGATGATTTTCTCTTTTGTATGTACAAACTATATCATATTTTTCTACATTCGTCTACAAGTTTCAACAGAAATCAGTCAAAAACATTTCGACAGAATCCCTGCTTTTTCGACATTGGAGAGGAAATTGACAGATAAATAAAGATTGTCTGATTGCGGGAATCCATTTTTCGCTGATATAATGTAAAAAATGTGTAATTATAGAAAGCAGGTTAATATTTTATGGAAGAAAAAGTAACAAAATGTAGTGTATCAAAAGAAAATGCGGAAGCTGCCAGTATCAGGGTGTTCCTTATAAAGAACAGCTTGCCACCAAGCAGAAAGGATGAAGAAGCTTCTTGGAAAGTTTGCAAATGTAAAACCAATCATTGGAATGGATGATCCCTTTTATTATAGAAATAAAGTTCATGCAGTATTTGACAGGGATAAAAAAGGTAATATTATCTGTGGAACCTACGAAGCGAAAACACAATAAGGTTGTTCCGATAGAAGAGTGCATGATCGAGGATAGGATCAGTCAGGAAATCATCCGTACAATTCGGGATATGCTGAAATCTTTTAGAATCAAAACATATGATGAGGACACAGGATATGGACTTTTACGCCATGTGCTGGTGAGAAGAGGGTTTTCCACAGATGAGATCATGGTGGTTCTTGTGATTGGTTCCCCGATCTTTCCTTCAAAAAATAATTTTGTGAAAGCTCTGAGAAAGAAATACCCACAGATTACAACAGTTGTGCTTAACGTCAATGATAAGAAGACCAGTATGGTACTGGGTGAGCGTGATATCGTCATTTATGGAAAAGGATATATCCGGGATACGCTCTGCGGATGTACATTCCGCATTTCTCCGCAGTCTTTTTATCAGGTAAATCCTGTACAGACAGAAATTCTGTATAAGACAGCAATTGAATATGCGGGGCTTGGACGAAAAGAAACAGTGATAGATGCATACTGCGGAATAGGAACAATCGGACTTGTAGCCGCAAAGCGGGCAAAGAATGTCATTGGTGTGGAATTAAATCCGGATGCAGTCCGCGATGCCAGAATCAATGCAAAGGAAAATAAGATTACAAATGCACGTTTCTATCAGGGAGATGCAGGAGAATTTATGGAAAACATGGCAGAAAACGGAGAACATGCAGATGTTGTATTTATGGATCCGCCACGTACAGGCAGTGATAAAAAGTTTATGTCCTCTGTTATCAAACTGAATCCATCAAGAATCGTATATATCTCCTGTGGACCGGAAACACTGGCAAGAGATCTGGAGTATTTGACAAAACATGGCTATGATGTGAGAAAAATACAGCCGGTAGATATGTTCAGTTTTACAGACCATTGTGAAAATATTTGTCTTTTGACGAAAAATTTGAGAAACAGATGAAAAATCAAAACGAATACAAATACTAAAAGAATATAAATACCAAAAGAAAAGGAAGGTTTCATGGAAATAAGAAAAGCATCAGTGCAGGATCTTGGGCAGATCATGCAAGTTTATGATAAAGCCCGCAAATTTATGAGAGAAAATGGCAATGCAGAACAGTGGGGTGAAGATTACCCCTCAGCAGAGCTGATAGAGCATGATATTGATAAAAATGTATCTGTGCATGTCAGAAGGGCGGATTGCCTGTGTTTTCTATTATGCGGCGGAAGAAGATGAAGATTATAAAGAAATTAATGGAAAATGGCTGAATGAAGAACCCTATGGAGTAGTTCACAGGGTAGCGTCCACAGGAATAGTAAGAGGAGCCGCATCATTCTGTCTGGACTGGGCCTATGCTCAAACACTGATCTCCGTATGGATACATACAGCGATAACATCCCCATGCAGAAACTTCTGGAAAAATGCGGATTTCAGTACTGCGGTTCATTTGAACGTCTGGGAATGGATAAATGGATGGCATACCAGAAAATATAATAAAACAAGTCCCTATCTGTTTCAACTGTAAGAGACAGATGGGGACTTTAAGGTTATTGATTGCTGTAGTTAGAGGTATCCCTCAGAAGAAATCCGGTCTTTTACAGATTCTCAACAATCTGGCGTGCTACATATACACCGCTTGCAGAAGCATGGGACAGGGAATGGGTTACACCGCTTCCGTCTCCAATGATATACAGGCCTTTGTATCTGCTTTCCAGATTTTCATCAATATCAACTTCCATATTATAGAACTTAACCTCCACACCATAGAGGAGGGTGTCATCATTAGCTGTCCCGGGAGCGATTTTATCCAGAGCATAAATCATTTCAATGATTCCGTCAAGGATACGTTTCGGGAGAACAAGACTCAGATCACCGGGAGTAGCTGCGAGAGTAGGTCGTACCATACCTTCTTCGATACGTGCAACCGTACTCCTTCTTCCGCGCACCAGATCGCCGAAACGCTGTACGATCACTCCGCCGCCCAGCATATTGGAAAAGACGGGCAATGCTTTCGCCATATCCATTACTGTCTTTAAATGGTTCGGAGAAATGTTTGGCTACCAACAGTGCGAAGTTTGTATTTTCTGTCTGTTTGGATGGATCTTCATAGCTGTGGCCATTTGCTGTGACAATGCCGTTTGTATTTTCGTTTACAACGATGCCATAAGGATTCATACAGAAAGTCCTCACATTATCTTCGAATTTTTTCTGTTCTGTAGACAATCTTACTCTCATACAGTTCGTCTGTCAGGTGTGAGAAGATAACAGCAGGAAGTTCTACACGTACACCCAGGTCTACCCGGTTTGATTTGGTTGGGATGTCAAGTTCTTTACAGATCTGTTCCATCCATTTGCTTCCGCTTCTGCCTACGGATACGATACATTTACTGCAGTCAGTGGTATCATTCTTTGTAACAATGCGGTATCCATCATCCAGCACTTCCAGACGTTCTACAGGAGTATTGAAATAAAAATCAACATGTTCTTTTTAATTTTGAATATAAGTTCTCAAGAACTACATAGTTAATGTCTGTTCCCAGATGACGGACGGAAGCATCCAGAAGTTTTAGCTTATTCTGCATACAAAGCTTTTTGAATTTGGTTCCTGCAGTAGAATACATTTTTGTATCCTGACCGCCATAGGCAACATTGATATCATCTACATAGCGCATCAGGTCAAGAGCTTCTTTTTTTCCGATATGTTCATAAAGCGTTCCGCCGAAATCATTCGTGATATTATATTTGCCATCAGAGAAAGCACCGGCACCGCCAAATCCGCTCATGATAGCACAGGTTTTACATTTGATACAGGTTTTTACTTTGTCACCATCAATTGGGCAATGTCTTTTACTGAGAGGATTTCCAGCCTCAAAAACAGCAATCTTTAAATCGTTATTTTGCTTCATCAGTTCATAGGCAGAGAAAATACCGCCAGGTCCTGCGCCGATGATCACTACATCATATTTCATATATACTACGATCCTTTCAGGTAAAAATATTTTGTAAATCTGCAGCAAGTCTCCTGAACGCACTATTTAACTGATAAATTGCGAAGCGGATGATATTATGCGCCTGAAGAGAATGCCATAGATAAGTCTGCGTTACTGAGAACGAAGGAGACAGTAATAAGTATATCATAAATAAATGAAAAAAATCTTATGTTTTTGTGAATGGACTTATAGGATAACATTATAAATAATGTTTTAACCGAATCAGGTAAGTCCCCTGTGGAGATTGCGAATATCCGCCTGACTTTCTGCAGGATATGATAAGCAAAATATATTATAGATATGAGAAGATATCAGGTTAGGGGTAAAATACCTTTTTCCCGAACATAAAAAGAACAAATAGTTCTACGAAAGGACACAACTACATCATATTGATGCTGAACCCGAAAAAATTATTTTTCCTCAGGTTCAGCATTATCCGGAATGTGTTCTACAATATCACCGAAATCGCAGTCAAGGATTGAACATAAGATATCAAGACTGCGGATTTCCACATTTTCATTATGACGGAGTTTATCCAGAAAAGAAGTGCTTATGCCATAGTGAGTGTACAGGGCATACTGGCTG
>ENA-OQAJ01000185-OQAJ01000185.1-human-gut-metagenome-genome-assembly--contig:-NODE-185-length-19639-cov-4.150164_pt1 | contig 19639 bp, 22 predicted proteins | sample MGYA00242736_ERZ504529 | MGnify/ENA primary metagenome ERZ504529 (study PRJEB26092, sample SAMD00036275) | human gut metagenome | host: Homo sapiens | study: EMG produced TPA metagenomics assembly of...
AATAAAAATAAAATTACCGCTGAAATAGCCAGAGCGAAAGCGGAGGCTATTAAAATCGTGTGTTACCCTCTGGGGTGTCCGGTGTATACCAGAGCCACTGTGTCGGGGCCGGTGTTGGCGGAAACGACGCCGCCCAGCTCAAACACCAGCAGCGGCGGCTTGCCAAAGCCTTGCGGCAGGCCTTTTCCAGATCGGCGGTCTGCGGGATGTTGGTGTGGCCAATCATATAATCAAAGTTCTCCACGCCTTCGCTGCGCTGTTTGCACAGCTCCACCATGGCGGGCACCACCTTGTCATCGCCGCGTACCTTGGCTTCCACCTTGGTCTTGCCGTCGATCAGGGTGATGATGGGACGAATGCCCATCAGCTCGCCCATAACAGCAGCAGCGGCAGAGATGCGTCCGCTCTTTTTCATCTGCTTCAGGCTGTAGGGGCCCAGAACGATCTCCATGCAGTCCATCTGCTTTTCAAACTCCCGGATCACATGGCTGATCTCTGCACCGTTCTTCAGCTTGCGGGCCATTTCGCACAGATACCAGCCGAACACCATGGAATAGGTGTGGGGGTCCAGCAGATGGATCTTCAAGTGGTGCTCCGGGCGCTCTTCCCGCAGCATCCCCTGTGCCATGAGGGCGTTATTGTAGGTGGAAGAGCCGGATTTGTTGATGGGTACATGAATGACATCCGTATAGCCCTCGTCCACGTACTGGCAGTATTTTTCGCAGACTGGATGGGGGGTGATGGCGGCAGTGGAGGGCACGCCCTTAGCGGCACGCATCTTATCGTAAAATTCGGTGTTGGTGCAGCTTTCACGCTCCACGTAGTCCACATTGTCCAGCAGGATGTGGAAGCTCATGATGTCGATGCCGTATTTTTCGGCCATCTCCTGCGGGATATCGCAGGAGGAATCGGTCAGGATCGCAATCTTGCTCATAATGTCCCTCATTTCCATTCATAGTCTCGTAAGTGTCCGTGGTCCAAAAGCTCCGGAAAGTCCCACTGGCGCAGCACTTCATACACGCCCACGGCCACGCTGTTGGAAAGGTTCAGGCTGCGGCAGGTGTCGCGCATGGGCATTCGGATGCAGTGCTCCTGATTGGCGGCAAGCAAGGCTTCGGGCAGGCCGGCATCCTCGCGTCCGAACACGAGGTATGCACCGTCCGGGTAGCTCACATCGGTGTAGCGCTGCGGTGCCTTGGTGGTAAAATAGTAATAGGGGCCGCTGTTTTTGGCAAAGAACTCGTCCAGACTGTCGTAATAGCTGATGTCGAGGTAGTGCCAGTAATCCAGACCCGCATGCTTGAGCTTTTTATCATCGATGGCAAAGCCCATGGGGCCTACCAGATGCAGCCGACAGGCAGTGCAGGCACAGGTGCGGGCCACATTGCCGGTGTTCTGCGGGATGCGCGGTTCCACCAGAACGATGTTCAAGGTTGGCTTTTCGTTCATCGGTGTACCTCCCCTTATTCTGCCGAGCTTGCCGGGCACAGGCGCGGCAGAAGCGGCTCGAACCAGACCCCGTAGCGGGTATCCTGCGCGGCGGGCGTGCTCTGGATGGAAAGCGCCACGAACTCGGCAGCGTTGTCGGCGGCGGCACTCAGGGCGTTGCCCTGCAGCAGCGAGCCGATGAGCACCGCACCGTACAGGTCGCCGGTGCCGGGAAAGCTGCGGCTGATGTGCAGCTTTTTGATGAGGAAGCGGTCTTTTCCGCTGCCTGCACAGCCGATGTATTTGCCCAGTGGCAGGCCGGTGACGACAGCCCCGGGGGCCAGAGCGGTCAGCTCATCAGCCAGAGCCTGTGCAGCTTCATCGGTGAGCAGCTCGGTCTGCGGCTGGCGCTGCAGCAGGATCTGTGCCTCGGTGTAGTTGGGCAGGATCAGATCGGCAGCACCGCACAGTGCACGGATGCGGTCGATCAAAGCAGGCGTTACGGTGGAGTAAGCCTTGCCGTTGTCGCCCATGACCGGGTCAACGATCTTTTTGGCTGCGGGCCAGAGGGCAAAGGCTTTTTCGGCCAGTGCCACCTGATCCTCACCGCCCAGATAGCCGGTATAGATGCAGTCAAACTCCACGCCGAGCGCATGGTAATGCTCCAGCGCCTGTTCGCCGTAGGCGCAGCCGTCCAGCCGTGCAGGTGTGCCAAGCCCGCCTGTGTGGGTGGAAAGCACCACCGTGGGCAGGGCTACCGGCTGCACGCCCATGACCGACAGCACCGGCAGGATCACTGCAAGGCTGCAGCGGCCCATGCCGGAAAGATCGTGGATGCAAAGGACTTTTTTTGGGTTCAACAGGGTGTATCAAATAAGGAACCTCCTTACCAGTATGCGGAATGAGCAGTGCGCTTTTTAGCCGGGCACACCCGCCCATTAAAACATCGTAGAACAGTATACCACAAATTTCTGCATAAAAAAAGCGGATACCAGATAGTTTACAGGAAATAATAACGCCGGAGACCGGATCTTTTTCACCGAAAGGAGTTTTACTATGAAACATGAATCCACCAGTTCTTCCGGGATGCTGCTTGGCATGGCCGCGGGGGCGGCACTGGGTGCCGTGGGCGTGATGGCCGCCACCCAGAACCAGCGCCAGCTGCGCCGCACCACCCGCAAGGTGATGAAGGGTGCCGAGAACGCTGTGCTGCAGCTGGACAAAATGGTTGGCGACTTTGTGGAAAAGCACATGGAGTGATAAAAGCAAAGAACGGCGTTCCGGTGGGGAACGCCGTTCTTTGCTTGAAAAAGCTTACTTGTTCCAGATGCACATGCGGGCCGCGGTGTTGATCTCGCCCAGCACGCTCAGATCCATCTGAATGTTGCAGGTAACGGTGAGTGCCTTGTTCACATCACTGCCGGTCAGCACCGAGGCGGGCATGTTCTTGATGGTGAGCACGCCGGTGCCCTTGGCAACATCGCCGGAGACGGTGCCGGTGTAGGTCACATCACCAATGGTCAGGCCGGACAGATAGCCGGTGACACCCATCTTGCTTACCTGCTGGATGGGCAGGGTGAGCGTGTAGGTGCCGTTGGACTGGCGGGTGAGGGTGACATCACGGCTGGCATCGATGCCGGTGTTGGCCATGGATTCCTTATCGGATCTTTCTTTCCAGAATTTAATGCCTACGTTCAGGCTGGAAGCAGCGCTTGCACCAAAGGTGAACATGCACAGCAGCAGCACCGAAAGCAGGGCGGCGCTTACGCGCTTATAAGTGTTCGTCATGAATAATCTGCCTTTCCTGCCACAGAGGCGGCGTTGAACAATTGCGGTAATACCGGTTTGTCAATGCTAAAATAGCATGGCTGTGCAAAATTGTCAATCCGCTTCGTGAAGCTTTCACAGAAATGTTGCACATTGATAAAATATGGTGGGCAAAGATGACGAAGAACCGCCCCTCCGGCAGGAGAAGCGGTTCTTGAAAAATCAGCGCTTAAAGTTCAAAGTCGGGGTCGTCCTTCAGCACATGGATCTCGCTCATAAAGGGGCTCTGCTCCGGGTCGGCGAAGGGAGCTTCCTTGACGTACTTGTTCAGCTGGATGGCCGTGCGTGCGGGGTCGGCAATGGTGCCTGCGCCGCCGATGCAGCCGCCCGGGCAGCCCATGCCTTCCAGCAGGTAGCCGTTGTACTTGCCGGCCTTGGCCAGCATGAGCAGCTTCTTGCATTCGGCAAGGCCCTGTGCGGATGCGATCTTGACATCCATATCCGGGTGCCATTCCTTGATCTTATCGGCAACAGCCTTGGCAACGCCGCCGGACTGTGCAAAGCCGCGGCCTGCTGCGGATGCAGCGTGCAGAGCTTCGGCCTCGTCCACTTCCAGCAGGCTGGTGTCCACATCCTTGGCCTCGATGATACCGGCCAGCTCTTCAAAGGTGAGCACGAAGTCCACATCGGAGCGGACGGTGCGGCGGGAAGCTTCCAGCTTCTTTGCGGCGCAGGGTCCAATGAAGCACATACGGGCCTCGGGGTCCTTCTGCTTCATCATGCGGGCGGTGAACACCATGGGGGTCATGGTCATGGAGATATTCTTGCAAGATCCGGGAAAGCGGTCTTTGCCATCATGCTCCATGCCGGGCAGCAGGAAGTTGCCATGAAGTTGAGCTTCCCGGGCACTTCCTCCAGGAAGTCGTGTGCTTCGTCCACGGTGCACAGGTCGGCACCAATGGCAACCTCCACCACATCGTAGAAGCCGACGGCCTTCAGGGCGGCCTTGAGCTTGCCGGTGGAAGCCAGACCCGGGAACTGGTTGATGAAAGCGGGAGCCACCAGCGCGTAGATGCGGTCGCCGCGGTTGAAGCCCTGGATCAGCTGATAGATCTGGCCCTTGTCGGCAATGGCACCGAAGGGGCAGTTGACCAGACACTGGCCGCAGGAAACGCACTTGCTGTAATCGATCTCGGCACGGCCCAGCTCATCGGAGTGGATGGCACCCATGCCGCAGGCTGCAGCGCAGGGACGCTCGGTCTTGACGATGGCGTTGTAGGGGCACACGCCGACGCAACGGCCGCACTTGATGCACTTGTCCTGATCGATGATGGAACGGCCGCTCTCCCATGTGATGGCCTTCTTGGGGCACACTTCCATACAGGGGTGGGCAAGGCAGCCCTGACACAGGTCGGAGACCTTGACCAGCTTTTCCGGGCAGCGGTTGCAGGCAAACTTGATCACGTTCACCAGCGGGGGATCATAATACTTATCGGCGATGGATGCATCCTCCAGACCGGAGACGACGCTGTTGTGCTCGTCCATGCGGCGGGTGGGCAGACCCATGGCCAGACGCACACGCTCCTCAACGATGGCGCGCTCCAGGAAGATGTCCTTGCGCAGCTTGCCTTCCTCGCCGGGGATGATGGTGTAGGGGATCTTGCGCATCAGGTGGTTGGCCTGCTCGCCCTTGACGTTGGCGTAAGCCATGCGTGCCACCTCGGTGAACACCTGACGGCGGATCTGGATGACCGTGGTATTGATTCCTCTGAAACTCATTCCAATTCTCTCCTTGCTTTGCTAAAAACAAACGGGCTGCACCCGGCTGCCGACAGCGTTCTGCCGCGCAGGGCGGGCGCGTTACAGGGCACATTGGTAACGCACTGCTGCAAACAGCGCTGTGCCCGGGATGATCCACTTTCATTTTAGCATAAAGCGTGCCGGATGAAAAGGGATAAAACGCAAAATTTGTTAAAAATTTGTTGTATTCGTCCTCGTGTACAGAATCAACAGTTTTAAGCGCGTAAACTCAGCAAAGTGCTGCACGCACACGCTCGCCGTCGTACTCGCCAAGCGTTACGTGCACGATCTGACCGCTTTCGTGGCCGGGGGCGGACACCACCACCGGAATGTACAGCCGGGTGTAGCCGGTGAACAGCGTGCCGGAAAGCGGGGTCTCCAGCAGCACATCGTCCTCGGTGCCCACATAGGCGGTCAGCACTTCGCGGCGTACCTCCTCGGCAATGCCGTTCATCACGCGGCTGCGCTCCTGCTTTTCCCGCTCGTGCACCTGCTCCGGAAAATCGTAGGCCGGGGTGCCGCTGCGGCGGGAGTAGGGGAACACATGTACCTTGAGAAAGCCGATCTTTTTCAAAAAATTCGCAGCTCTCTTCAAAATCGGCCTGCGTCTCGCCGGGAAAGCCGCAGATGCAGTCGGTGGTAAAGCTGACCGGGCGCGCACCGTAGGCGGCGCGCAGCTGGTCCACCACCTGTGCATACTGCTCGGCAGTGTAAACGCGGCGCATCCGGCGCAGGGTGGCAGTGCAGCCGCTCTGCAGGCTCAGGTGGAACTGCGGGCAGAGCTTTTTCACGGCGGCAAGGCGGGTGATGAACTCCGGCGTGAGCATATCCGGGTCCAGACTGCCCAGACGGATGCGCTGGATGCCTTCCACTTGAGCGCAGTGCTCCACCAGCTCCACAAGGTTGGTGCCGGTATCCAGACCATAGCTGGGCAGGGAGATGGCACTGAGCACCACCTCGCGGTAGCCGGAAGCCGCCAGCTGGCGCAGCTCGGCAAGGATGCTGGCTTCGTCGCGGCTGCGCACCGGGCCGCGGGCCCGGGGGGATGACACAGTAGGCGCACTGACGGTTGCAGCCGTCCTCTACCTTGATAAAGGCACGGGTGTGGGTCTCGAACCGCTCCACGGGCAGCTCTTCAAATTTTTCGCCGCGCTGGTGGGGCGTGATGGCCACAATGCGCTCATGGCCGTCCAGCAGCTTGAGAACGTTATCTAAAATGGCCTTGCGGTCGCCGTTGCCGCACACAAGGTCGGCCTCGGTGAACTGGGCGGCTTCCTCCGGGAAAGCCTGCGGGTAGCAGCCGGTAAGCACCGTGACCGCGCCGGGGTTCTCGCGCTTTTTGCGGCGCAGCCACTTGCGGCTTTTCTGGTCGCCAAAGTTGGTCACGGTGCAGCTGTTCACCACAAAAACATCCGCAGGCTCGTTCTCCTGCGCAATGGTAAAGCCGTTGGCGCGGAACATCTGTTCCAGCGCGCCGGTCTCATTCAGGTTGACCTTGCAGCCAAGGGTATAAAAACAAACTCGCATGAGGGGGTATCCTTTCGACAAAAAACGGGGTGGTGTTTGCATTGCTCTTTATTATATATCACAGCGGCGGTGCGGCGCAAGACCGGATGCACAGCAGCAGGCACTTTTTTGCTGGAAAGCGGGCAAAACAAAAAGAGACGGGCAAACGCCCGTCTCTCAAAGAGAACTTTGGTGGGATTAGTGCTGGGTCTTGGCTTTGACAGTGATCTCCACGTGAGCGGCAGCCTCCTCAGTGGCTTCCTTGTACTCAACGGTGTCAAACTCAATGCCGCTGATGTCGATGTGATAGTAGGTGGTCATCTGGGTAGCAACATTCTTCTTACACTTATCGGCATTCTTGTAAGCGTCGCCGGGCCACAGCAGGACGTTCAGATCCTTGGTTGCATTGATGAAAGTGGTGGTAACTTCTGCCGGATCACCAGCAACGAACTTGACGGGGGTGAAGGTGGTCAGACCGCAGCCGGTGAACATGGAAGCACCTGCAGCAGCAACAACGGTCAGACCAGCCATCTTCAGGAAAGAACGACGAGACAGAATCATAATAGTATCCTCCTAAAAAATAATTCCACAAATGAAGCAATACAGCCTTTTTGGGCCATCTCCAATTTACACTATAAGGTGGGCAAAAGTCAAGCCCTTTTGTAGAAAAAGACAAAATAAAAAATGCAGGCTGCGGTGCGGGCGCAGGATATTCTAAACAAAAAGGCCCCTGCATACTCTCTCAGCAAGAGACATTGCGCAGGGAGGGACCGAAATGGAGCGGAAAAACTTGGCGCTTTTGTGTGCAGGGTGGTGTGCTTCTGGCTGTTTGCGCTGGCCTTTGGCACGGCGCAGGGCAATGGGCTGCGGCAGCAAAGCCCGGCGGTGCAGGCGGCTGCAGACCAGACCCAGCCGGTGCAGCCCGCGGCGGCACAGCCTGCCTTGGAGCTGCCCCTGCCGCGCGCCTGCCTGATCGACCAGCAGACGGGCACCATATTATATGAAAAGAACGCCGACCAGCAGATGCCCATTGCATCCATTACCAAGGTAATGACCCTGCTGCTCACCTTTGAAGCCGTGCACGACGGCCGCATTGCCATGGACACGCTGGTGCCGGTAAGTGAACACGCCTACCACATGGGCGGCAGTCAGATCTGGCTGGAGCCGGGGGAGCAGTTCACGCTGGACGAGATGATCAAAGCCATTTGTGTGTCCTCTGCCAATGATGCCGCTGTGGCTGTGGCAGAGCTGGTGGGCGGCAGCGAGCCGGGCTTTGTGCAGATGATGAACGCCCGCGCAGCAGAACTGGGCATGGTGAACACCACCTTCCACAATGCCTGCGGGCTGGACACCGAAGGGCATCTTTCCACCGCCCACGATGTTGCCATCATGAGCCGCGAGATTTTGAACACCTGCCCGGAGGTGCTGCACTATACCGGCATCTGGACGGACACCCTGCGCGGCGGTGCCACCCAGCTGGTGAACACCAACAAGCTGCTCAAGCGCTACAACGGCATCACCGGCCTGAAAACCGGCACCACCAGCGGCGCGGGCGTGTGCATCAGCGCCAGCGCCACCCGCGACGGGCTGGACCTGATCGCCGTGGTGCTGGGGTCGCTCTCCAGCTCGGAGCGGTTCACAGCGGCCACCACCCTGCTGGACTATGGCTTTGCGGCCTACGCCGCCGTGCCGCTGCCCGCCATGGAGGATCGGCCTCTTCTTATAAAAGTAAAGGGCAGTGCAGAGGAAAGCGTACCGCTGGACTACACCGCTCTGCCCGAAACGCTGCTGATGCCCAAGGAAAACGCCGCCGCCCTCACCGCGCAGCTGGATCTGCCGCAGGAGCTGGAAGCACCGGTGCAGCTGGGCCAGACCGTTGGCACGGTGCGCATCCTGAGCAGGGAGACCCAACTGGGCGAGTACGAGGTGCGCGCCGCTGCCGATGCTGAAAAAATGGACTTTGGCACCGCATTCGGCCTGTTGTGGGACGCTTTGACCGGCTGCGAAAGCTGAATGCACGCTTCAGCGTACAAAAGCGCGCTGCGGTAAGCTGCGTGGAACTGTCTGTGTGAACAATTCTGGATGAAGAAACAAAAAACACTATTAAAAATTGTATGAAATCCAAGGATTTTGACCTTGACTTTGCCCGGAGGGAACGGTACACTTATACCAAGATATTTCCTCGCAGGCAAAGGCCCGGCAAATCGTTTGGAGGTTATAATAAAATGAGCGTCGCACTGAACACAAAACACCTCTCCAGCTTTATCAGCGAAGAGGAATATGCAGCCATCTATCCGCAGGTGGAAGCTGCCCATAACCAGCTGGAAGCAAAGTCCGGCCCGGGCAATGATTTCCTCGGCTGGATGTATCTGCCCCGTGATTATGATAAGGAAGAGTTCGCCCGCATCAAGGAAGCCGCCGCAAAGATCCGCGAGGATTCCGATGTGCTGGTGGTGGCCGGCATTGGCGGCAGCTATCTGGGCGCACGCGCTGTCATCGAGGCCGTCAAGGGCCAGTTCCACAACGAGCTGGAAAATGGCCCCAAGATCTACTTCTGTGGCAACAGCATCAGCCCCACCTACCTGAACAACATCATCAGCCTGTGCAAGGGCAAGCGCTTCTCCATCAACGTCATTTCCAAGTCCGGCACTACCACCGAGACTTCTCTGGCATTCCGCGTGCTGCGTGAACTGCTGGAAAAGGAGATGGGCGTGGAAGAAGCCAACAAGCGCATCTACGCCACCACCGACCGTGCCAAGGGCACCCTGAAGCAGCTGGCCGACGCACAGGGCTGGCCCACCTTCGTGGTCCCCGACGACGTGGGCGGCCGCTACTCCGTGCTGAGCGCTGTGGGCCTGCTGCCCATTGCTGCTGCCGGTATCAGCATCGACGACCTGATGAAGGGCGCTGCCGATTCCATGGAGCGCTTCTCCGTTCTGAGCAAGGACAACGACGCTTACAAGTATGCTGCCATCCGCAACATCCTGTACCGCAAGGGCAAGAGCGTTGAAATTCTGGAGTGCTACGAGCCGGACTTCGCCCTGATGAACGAGTGGTACAAGCAGCTGTTCGGCGAGAGCGAGGGCAAGGACAACAAGGGCCTGTTCCCCGCAAGCTGCATCTTCTCCACCGATCTGCACTCCATGGGTCAGTTCATTCAGGAAGGCTCCCGCACCATGTTCGAGACCATCGTGGACGTGAAGAAGCCTGCACAGGATCTGTTCATCGACCCGCTGGAAGGCAACTTTGACGGCCTGAACTTCCTGGCAAACCAGAACATGAGCATTGTCAACCGCAAGGCCATGGAGGGTACCATCCTCGCCCACACCGACGGCGGCGTGCCCGAAGTGCTGATCGAGGTGGACGACCTGACTGCTTACAATGTGGGCTACCTGATCTACTTCTTCTGGCGTGCATGTGCCTGCAGCGGTTATCTGCTCAGTGTTAATCCCTTCAACCAGCCGGGCGTGAGAGCTATAAAAAGAATATGTTTGCTCTGCTGGGCAAGCCGGGCTACGAAGGCCTGACCGCCGAGCTGGAAGCAAAGCTGAAGTAAATAAAAATGATCTCCCGCCGCAAGGCGTGGAAAATACAGGAGGACTGAACTATGATTAAACTGATTGTTGGTACCAAGGGCTCCGGCAAGACCAAGGCTATGATCGACCAGATCAATGATGCGGTCAAGACCTCCAAGGGCAACGTGGTCGTCGTTGAAAAGGGCATGAAGCTCACCTACGACATCGCTCCTGCTGCACGTCTGATCGACCTGGACGAGTACAAGATCTCCGGCGGCGAAATGCTGTACGGCTTTGTTGCGGCCTGATGGCAAGCAACTACGATATCACCGACCTGTACATTGACGGCATCCTGAAGGTGCTGGATCATGACATCAACCGTCTGGGTGTTGTGCTGGACGAGATGGCAGCCATTGCAGGCGACAGCGTGAAGGTGACTGTTACCGTCAGCGCTGACGAGGCTGCACTGCCCCACGATGTGAAGAAGTACCTGTAATTCCGGAAATCGGGATCTGAACCACTTTGAACAGGCAGAGAACCGGGAAATTTAAATTTTTCGGTTTTCTGCCTGTTTTGGTGTTGACAAAGGGCTGCGTTGGCGCTATACTAACAAAGCAGCCTTTTAGAGGTGTACTATGCAATTTGACCTGAGAAAGTTTATCGCCACCGGCAGACAACCCTATCATGCAGAGTTTCAGTGTGATTTATCTGCACATGATTATGCCGGGGCAAGGATCCCGCAGCCGGTCACCGCTGTTTTTGAAGCGGAGACGGACGGCGACGAGGTCCGGATGACACTGCGGGCAAACGCATCGGTGCACGGAGAGTGCGCCCGCTGTCTGGACCCGGTCATTCGGGAGGAGACGGTCGATACGGAGTGGACGGTAAAGGAACGGGATCTGGATGACCCGGATTTTGACCTTCCGCTGGACGAAAAAGGACATCTGGATGTAGATGAATGGCTCAATCAGGAGTTTATGTTCCAGATCCCCACGGTGCTGCTTTGCAGTGCCGACTGCGCCGGGCTTTGCCCCGTGTGCGGCAAAAAGAAGGCGGAATGCACCTGCCAACCGGCAGAGCATGCCGAAGCTCCCGTAGACACAAGGCTCGCAATCCTTAAATCACTGCTGAACTGATAAACCCATCAAGGAGGTGCAAAAATATGGCAGTACCTAAGAGACATCTTTCCAAGGCCCGCCGCGACAAGCGTCGCAGCAATGTTTGGAAGCTGGAGGCCCCCGCACTGGTCAAGTGCAGCAACTGCGGCTCTCTGAAGCTCCCCCACCAGGCATGTGGCAACTGCGGTTACTACAAGGGCGAGGAAGTCATCAAGAAGGCCTAATTTGCGCGTAATTGGTGGCATAATGGTGTTATGTACAGAAGGGGAGGGCGCATGCCTTCCCCTTCTTGTTCTGTCTGAAAGGAGGTGGATGCGGTGGCAATGAAGATCGCACGGGTGGAACCCGGCAGCGAAGCGGAAGTGCTGGGCCTTGGCCCGGGTGACGAGCTTTTGAGCGTGGACGAAAACGAGCTGAACGACAGTCTGGACTACGATTCTACACCGACAGCAAAAGCTTCCACCTGAAAGCAAGGGTGGCAGACGGCATCCGCGAGTGGGATGTGCAGCGCACGGAGCGCGGTCCCTTTGGCTGCGATTTCCAGACCTATCTGGGCGATCAGAAGCACTCCTGCTCCAACCACTGCATGTTCTGCTTCATCGACCAGCTGCCCCCCGGTATGCGCGAGAGCCTTTACTTCAAGGACGATGACGAGCGGCTTTCCTTTTTGTTCGGCAACTATATCACCATGACGAACATGCAGGACCACGAGATCGACCGCATCATCAAGATGCACATTTCGCCCATCAACATTTCAGTGCACACCACGAACCCGCAGCTCCGTGTGCGGATGCTGGCCAACAAGCGCGGCGGCGAGGTGCTCAAGTATCTGCCCCGTCTGGTGGAGGGCGGCATCGCCGTCAACTGTCAGCTGGTGCTGTGCCGCGGCATCAACGACGGCGACGAGCTGCGCCGTACCCTCTCCGACCTTTTGGAGCTGACCCCTATGGTGCAGAGCATCGCTGCGGTGCCCTGCGGTGTGACGGACTACCGCGAGAAGCTGTTCAAGCAGACACCGTATGATGCAAAGACCAGCGCCGAAGTCATCGACATCATGGAAGAATTCGGCGATGAGTGCAAGCGCCGCCACGGCAAGCGCATCATTTATCCCAGTGATGAATGGTACCTCAAGGCAGGCAGGCCCATCCCGCCGGAAGAGTTCTACGAGGACTTCGACCAGCTGGAAAACGGCGTGGGCATGATGCGCCTGTATGCCTCGGAATTTCTGGCGGAGCTGGAAAAGCCCCACCGCATCTACGGCACCAAAAAGATGGACGTGGTCACGGGCGAAATGGCTTCGCCGCTCATCCAACAGATGATGGCTGAGCTGCACCGCCAGTACCCCATGGTCGAGGTGACGGTGCACACCATCAAGAACAAATTCTTCGGCGGCAATGTGGGTGTGGCCGGGCTTGTAACGGCGACCGATATCATTGCCCAGTGCGAGGGCAAGCTGACCAGCGGCACGCTGGGCGTGCCCGCCGTGATGCTGCGGGAGGAAAAAGACACCTTTCTGGACGACATCACCACTGACCAGCTGGCCCAGCGCCTTGGCGTGAAGGTGGAGGTGCTGCCGACCTCTGGCGGCGACGAAGCCCGCGCCCTGCTGCGCAGCGGCCTGCACATTGCAAGGAGAAGAAGAGCATAAAACCTTTTGTTATAGAAAGGAGGAACCCCTATGAGCAAACCGATCGTAGCAGTGGTGGGCCGCCCCAACGTGGGCAAATCCACCCTGTTCAACAAGCTGTGCGGTCAGCGCCTTGCCATTGTGGAGGACACGCCGGGCATTACCCGTGACCGCATTTTTGCCAACTGCGAGTGGAACGGCCATGACTTCCTGCTGGTGGACACCGGCGGTATTGAGCCCAAGGCTACCGAGGGCATTCTGGCCCACATGCGGGAGCAGGCCCAGATCGCCATTGACACTGCAGACTGCATCATCATGGTGGTGGACGTGCGCGACGGCCTGACCGCCGCAGACGAGGATGTGGCCCACATGCTGCGCCGCAGCCACAAGCCCATCATTCTGGCCGTGAACAAGTGCGATAAGGTGGGCGATGCCCCCATGGAGATGTACGAGTTCTACAACCTCGGCTTTGACGAGGTGATGCCCATTTCGTCCGTGCACGGCCACGGCACCGGCGACCTGCTGGACGCTGTGTGCGCCCATCTGGACTTCAGCGAGACGGTGGTGGAAGAGGACCGCATCCCGGTTGCATCATCGGCCGCCCCAACGTGGGCAAGTCCAGCCTGACCAACCGCATTCTGGGCGAGAACCGCATGATCGTGGCAAACGAGGCGGGCACCACCCGTGATGCCATTGACACCCCGGTGGACAACGCTTACGGCAAGTTCATCTTTACCGATACCGCCGGTCTGCGCAAGCGCAGCAACATCACCGACGGTCTGGAGCGTTATATGGTAGTGCGCGCACTGGCCGCTGTGGAGCGCAGCCGCGTGGCGCTGATCCTTGTGGATGCCACCGTCGGTTTTACCGAGCAGGACAGCAAGGTGGCCGGTTATGCCCACGATCAGGGCAAGGCGTGCATCATCGTCGTCAACAAGTGGGACGCGGTGGAAGGCAAGGAGACCAACACCATGGAGCTGCAGCGCCGCGATTATGCCGAGTGCTTCAGCTTTATGGGCTATGCTCCTATCATCTTCATCTCGGCTCAGACCGGCTACAACGTGAACAAGCTCATGCAGCTGATCCGCGATGTGGACAGCCAGAACGGTGCCCGCGTGCCCACCGGCGTGCTGAACGAGATGTTGGCCCGCGCCACAGCCCGGATGCAGCCGCCCAGCGACAAGGGCCGCCGCCTGAAGATCTTCTATCTGACTCAGGCATCCACCCGCCCGCCCACGTTCGTGGCCTTTGTGAATTCGAAGCAGCTGTTCCATTTCAGCTACCAGCGGTATCTGATCAACCAGATCCGCGAGAACTTTGGTCTGGAACACACTCCCATCCGTCTGGTGATCCGCGAGCGCGGCTCCGGCGAAGTGGGCGCAAAGGACGTGTAAGCGCCCGCAAAGGAGGCATCCGTTTCTATGATGAAAGCGATCCTGATCGCCACAGCCACCATCCTGCAGGCGTACCTGCTGGGCAGTGTGGATACCGGCATCCTCGTCAGCAAATTCGTATATCATGACGACGTGCGCAGTCATGGCAGCGGTGCAGCCGGCATGACCAACATGCTGCGCACCTTTGGCAAGAAAGCTGCCGCCATGACCGCGACAGGCGATGTGCTCAAGGGCGTGCTGGCCGTGTGCATCGGCCGGTGGCTGTTCCACATGCTGCCCGCCGATGCCGGCATGTCGCCGTATCTGGGTGTCTATCTGGCCGCTATCTTTGCAGTGCTGGGCCATCTGTACCCGCTGTACTTCGGGTTCAAAGGCGGCAAGGGCGTACTGGTGGCAGCTGGTGCCATTCTGGCCATCCAGCCGGTGCTGCTGCCGTTTCTGGCCATTATCTTTCTGGTGTGCCTGATCCCCACCGGCATGGTGTCGCTGGGCAGTGTGGCCATGGCAGCACTCTACCCGGTGCTGACCATCATTTACGGATCCCTGCAGGGCTATGCCGCCGGTGATATGCTGGTGTGCGCCATTGGCTCCGGCTTTATGTCCGGCATGGTGATCTATATGCACCGCGCCAATATCCAGCGCATCCGTGAGGGCAAAGAGTACCGCTTCGGAAAGCACAATAAAAAATAAAAGCACTTATAAAATGCCCCGCAGCCTGCTGGTTTTCCGGCAGTGCTGCGGGGCATTTTTGTTTATGTTATTTTGGTTCCGGGGCGGCCTGCTCAAAATCGTACTCGTCAAAAGTCTCTTCTTCGGAAGGAATGGCCTCGGCCACCTCGGCCTTGGCGCGCTCCTTCAGGCGGGAGAGAAACGCATCGGCGGGGATGCCGCTCTGGCGAGGTGAAAGATCCGGTGCCGGATGGCCGTCCGGCAGGTGGGCACCAAAGGCCGGCACAAAGAAGAACTTGCGCACAATGAAGATCAGGCGATGGCTCCTACGCTGAGCAGGTTTTCTACTGCCGAGTCATGGCCCACTACCAGATGACGGGCAATGGCGTAGAGCAGCACTTCCAGACTGCTGCCGGGGCTGTGCTTGGCCAGCATTTTGATGAACTCGATGCCGATCACGATGTCAAGGCTCCGCTCCAGAAAAATGCGGATCTCCACTTCGTTGCCGTCAAACAGCAGGCCGGGCATCCACTTGATGAGCGGCACAGCGCTGAGCAGCAGGCCGATGAGCACAAGGCCGGAGAGCAAAATTTCCAGCAGACTGGACGCCTGAATGATGCGGTTGCGCAGCTGGGTGCGCCAGCAGCTTTCCACATGGGAGGAGGAATTGTCCATATTGAGCCTTCCTTTGCAAAAAAAGTTTCAACATTCATGTGTAATATTGTAACAGAAATGCAGAAAGCTGTCAATTGCTGGAAGATTAGACGGCACTGTTTGCTGCAGTGGTGGGGGCCACCGCTACATAGCCGGATTTTTTGATGCAGTCCTGTCCGGCGGCGGTATCCAGCCAGTCGTAAAGCTGGCGTTCCGGGCTGTCGGCGGCAGCGTCCGCATGGAGAACGGCATAGAACTCGTTGCACAGCGGGTAGCTTTCGCTGGCGATGGTGTCGTTGGAAGGGGTCACGCCGTCCACGGCCAGCAGACGCAGGCCGGGCTGGGAGTACATCTGGTCGATGTAGTAGTAGACCGAGAAGCCGATGGCATTGGCGCTGTTGTTGTAGGCGGCGATGCTGTCCACCAGCTCACCCATGGCAGCGGGAGCCAGCTCGGTGGGCGGGTCCATCAGTTCGCCGCCCTGAATGAGCAGCTTGCGGAACAGGGTCTGGCTGCCGGAGTCTTCGCCCCGCTGGAAGGGCACGATGGCAAGATCCTCGCCGCCCACTTCCTTCCAGTTGGTGATCTTACCGGCATAGATATCCTTCAGCTGCTGCCGGGTCAGGCTCTTGACCGGATTGTTCTCGTTCACGATGAACACCAGTGCGTCCCGGCCAATGGGTTTCTGTTCCAGCTGGGCGTTTGCTTCTTTCAGCTCTTCCTTTACGTAGTCCGGCGCTTCGTAGACCACCAGCATCCTGGCAGTGTACTCCTCATCCGGGTACAGGCCGAAGTTTTCCCACGCATAGGCCGTGGTGCTGACCGAAATGCCGCTCTGGGCTACTTCCAGATCGATGCCGGTGGTATCGGCCATCATCTGGGCCATCAGCGGGATGCAGGCAGTGCTGCCATCCAGCTTGGGAAAATCTTCCACGGTAAACAGCCCGATGGGTTCAAGCTCGCTCACGGAAGAAGCGGGTGCTTCCGGCGAGGTGGAAGCGCTGCTGGCGGGGGTGTCATCCCCCTTGCAGGCAGTGAGAATGCCTGCGGCAGAGCAGGCGGCAAGGCCAAGCAGAAAGCTGCGGCGGGAAATTTTAGCATTTTTCATAAGGCGTTCCTCCTATTGGGTCAGTAGCCCATTTCATCGTCGGCGTGATGGAAGAGAAGATGCTTTGGCAGTAAAGCCATTTGCCGTTCGTGTCCATCCAGCCGTAGTAAAAGCCGCGTTTTTGCAACGAACACGTGTTCTGGCAGCTGGTTCAGGCTGTTGTCGTAGTAGCTGTAGCAGCTGCCAAGGCCATAGAACACAATGTTGCCGTTTTCATCCAGCACGTCACACATTGAGCCGTTGCTGCTGGGCGCATTGGCGTTGCCACAGTACAGCGGCCTGCCCTCCGGTGTGGTGATGAGATAGTTCAGGGCATAATACTTGTCCTGCAGATGGGTCAGGTCGGAGACAAGGCCCTCGGGGCCGTACACGCGGGTGGCGGTGGTCTCAAAGTTATCGTTATCCCGCAGCTCCAGCCAGACGTAGCCGTCACCCTTGTTATCCATCATCACGCTTTGCTGGCCCTTCACTGGCTCCACGGTGGTATCAGTGATCAAATCGCCGGTTTCGGTGTTGAACACCTTCAACCGTCCGTCCTCATAGTAAAGGGCGATGGTGTCGCTCATGACGCTGGAAGCGTACAGCGGTGTCACCTCACCGGTAACAAGGTCGTGCAGATCATAGCCGAAGTCGCCGCTCGTGCGCCATGTGACCACATAGCCCGGGAAATAGCTGCTGGGCTGGTCGTCGAAGGTGCCAATGAGGGTGCGGTCCACGGTGGCGAGATCCCGCAGCTCGTAGCGGCCATCGCTGGTCTCGAAGCAGGCGGTGCCGCTGCCGCATACCTGTCGGAAGCCGGTGAAGCCTTCGCCGGTGGCGGGGTTATAGAGCGTTTCGTCCGTTGGCTCGCCGCTGGCGTGGCAGGTGTCCAGCTCCACCCAGTCGGTCAGAACGTCCGGTGCATAGGAAAGGCTCAGGGCAGTAGTGGCATCTGCGCCGTAAGTCTGTGTACCGTCCTTCGTCTGTATAATGACCCAGCTGTGCAGGGCGGGTTCATCGTCCCATGCGTCCTCGGCAAGGTCTGCTGGGCGGGCATAGCAGGTGAACACCAGCCTGTCCCCGCACACGATGCAGCGGTATGCGCCATCCGGCACGGGCAGACGTTCGCCGGTGGAAAGGTCGATCACCTGACAGGTGCCGTAATCGTCGTAGCCGTTTTCGTAGCTGCCGTTCACGGCGTGGGCTTCCTGCAGCACCAGCAGACCGTTCTGCATGGAGGCGTTCTGCTCCCCCTCAAAGGTCATGACTTCATTGCCGTCTTTGTCAAACAGGCCGCTGCGCCGTCCGCAATAAGCGTCCGGGTCGGCCCAGGTGCGGAACCAGTAGTTGGTCTCACCGGTCACGGTGTCCTGCAGAAGGTTCACGTTCTCGCTGCGGAAGGACTGGTACAGCACCTTGCTGCCGCACAGAACGGTGCAGGCACCGCCGGAATTGTCGTAACCGTAAAGTATCCGCAGCTTTCCGTCGTCCAGCCGGGAGCTGTCGTAAAGCGGATCCCCGTGTGCATCGGTGGGCAATGAGGAAGCAGGAGCAGCAGGCTTGCCGGAAGCGGGCGGCAGCACGCTGCAGCTGCAGCCAAGGGTAAGGCACAGGGCAGCGCATACAGCAGCGCTGCCTATGCGGCAAACGTTACGCTTCATAAAGATCACTCCTTACAGTATGGAAAGGAACAAAGTTTAAAAGAAAGCCGGAAAGGTTTTCCAGTTCAATTATAATACGAAACAGCCGCGCATTCCATTGCAGGAAAACGCGGCTGTTGATTACAGTTTTATGACAGACTTTCAGGACTGTGCTTTGGCTTTTTCAGCATCATCCATCCGGTCCAGCTGCTTGAGGAAGGCCAGCAGGAACGGCAGGGAAACAATAAAGGTGAGCGCATCCGCAATGGGCTGGCAGATCTCTACGCCTACAAGGCCGAAAGTGCGGGGCAGAATGAGGATGAGCGGAATGAAGAACACGCCCTGACGGCAACAGGCCAGAAAGGTGGCGCGCCCGGCTTTGCCCACGCTCTGGAAGGTCATGTTTGCCACCACAATGACCGGCTGCAGCAGAATGGCAAGGCACTGATAGTGGAAGGCGGGCAGCGCCACGGCGGTACTTCCGGGTCGTCGCGGAACAGGCGGATGAGGGCATCGCTGTTGACCCAGCACAGGCTCACCAGCACCACCAGCATACAAAAGGCTGCACCTATGGTAAAAACTGCGGCTTTTTGCACCCGGCGGAATTTGCGCGCACCGTAGTTGAACGCGGCCACCGGCTGCAGACCCTGCCCAACGCCAATGGCTACCGAGATGATGAACATGAAAATGCGGGAAATGATGCTCATACCGGCAACGGCTGCGTCGCCATAGCTGCGGGCGGCGATATTCAGCAGCATGCCGCCGATGCTCTGCAGGCCCTGACGGCCAAAGCTGGGAGCACCGCCCACCAGGATCATGCCGAACTCCCGCGCTTCACGGGTGACGGCAGCAATACGGAACTGACTGACGGTTTTGCCCCGCAGGAACATGGACAGCAGGATGCAGAAGCTGATGCTTTGGCTGAGAGCCGTAGCAATGCCTGCACCGGCGGTGCCAAGGCCCAAGCCGAACATAAAGATGGGGTCCAGCACAATGTTCAGCACGCCGCCGGTCACAAGGCCGATCATGGCAAAGTTCGCCTTGCCCTCATAGCGCAGGATGTTGTTCATCACAAGGCTGGAGATCATAAGCGGGGCTGCAATGAGGATGGGCCGTGCATAAGCGCAGGCGTGGGGCAGAATGGTCTCGGTGCTGCCCAGCAGCATCATGAAGCTGGGCAGAGTGGCAAGGCCCACAACGGCCAGCACCACGCCAGCGGCCAGAGCAGAAAAAAAGCTGGTGGAAGCAAAGCGGGTGGCGGCATCGGTGTTCCGGCTGCCGAGGCTGCGGCTGATGATGGTGCCGGAGCCGTGGCCCAGTGTAAAGCCAAGCGCCTGAATAATGGCCATCAGGCTGGAAACAATGCCCACCGCACCGGAAGCGCTGGTGGAGATCTGGCCCACAAAAAGGTATCGGCCAAGTTGTAGATGCTGG
>ENA-OQAJ01000186-OQAJ01000186.1-human-gut-metagenome-genome-assembly--contig:-NODE-186-length-19616-cov-3.495664_pt1 | contig 19616 bp, 25 predicted proteins | sample MGYA00242736_ERZ504529 | MGnify/ENA primary metagenome ERZ504529 (study PRJEB26092, sample SAMD00036275) | human gut metagenome | host: Homo sapiens | study: EMG produced TPA metagenomics assembly of...
CGCCTGCCATGCCGTAAAGCTTGGTGAAGGCTTTTAAAATAATCAGTTTTTTGCTGTTTTTCAGCAGATGCTTTGCCCGAAAGGCCTTCGCCCTCCGGCAGAAAATCCAGAAAGCATTCGTCCACGGCCAGCACCGCACCCACGGCTTCGCATCTGCGTAGCAGCGCTTCCACAAGGGCAGGCTCTGCCAGCTGGCCGGTGGGGTTGTTGGGCTGACAGAGGAACACCATATTTGTACCCGGGTGCACCGCGTTCAGGAGATCTTTCGTCACCGCAAAATCGTTTTCTTCCCGCAAAAAATGCCGTTCCACCGTGCAGCCTGCCGTTTCAAGGGCGGTGGCATACTCGGCAAAAGTGGGGGCCGTTACCAGTGCGAGTGCGGGCGTTTGCAGCCAGCGCCAGTCGGAAGATGAGGTCTGCCGCGCCGTTGCCGCACAGCAGCCATTCGGCGGGCACTCCCTCAGCCACCGCCAGTTTTCAAGCAGGGCCCGGCACAGCGGGTCGGGGTAGCGGTCGGCCGTGGCAAGCGCTGCCGTAATGGCCTTTGCCACCCCTTCCGGCAGCCCCAGCGGACTGACATTGGCCGAAAAATCCAGCGGGTCGCGGCCAAACTCGGCGCGGTAGCCCGCCCAGTCGCCGCCATGGGTCAATTGTTTCATGCAAGGAACCCCCGTATCGCTGCACCCCATGCCAGCGCAAAGCCGCTTGCCACATACATCATGCGGTTGGCGCGCAGGATGTCCTGCGGCTCAATGGGGCGCAGGGCATCACCGATGGTAGGCTTGGGGTAATATTCGCCAAAATAGTAAGCCGGGCCGGCCAGCTGCACGCCCAGTGCACCGGCGCAGGCGCTTTCGGTCTGGGCGCTGTTGGGGCTGGCGTGGTTGCGCCGGTCCCGCCGCCAGATGCGCCATGCACCTTTGGCATCGTTGCCGGTAAAGGCCGCAGCGGCCACCCACAAAAGAGCGGCAAGGCGGCTGGGGATGTAGTTGGCCACATCGTCCAGCTTCGCGGCTGCGCGGCCAAAATAAAGGTACTTTTCGTTCTTGTAGCCCAGCATGCTGTCCATGGTGTTGATGGCCTTGTAGGTCAGCGCCAGCGGTGCCCCGCCGATGAGCATATACAGCAGCGGCGCAATGACGCCGTCGCTGGCATTTTCGGCCACCGTTTCCACCGCAGCTTTGGTCACACCCTCTGCGGTCAGGTTCTGGGTGTCGCGGCCCACGATGCGGCTCACGGCTTTGCGAGCGGCGGGCAGGTCGTTTTTTAATAAGCTGAGCGTACACATTCCTGCTCTCCTGCGCAAGGCCCCTTGCCGCCAGCGCCTGCCCGCACCAGAACATCTGCACCGCAAGGCCCAGCCACGGGCTGAGCTTTGCCGCCGCCAGACACACAAGCTCGTGACCAGAAAGGTGCCCACCGGCAGGCAGAACGCCGTCACAGCACCGCCCAACAGCTCGCCCTGCGGGGTGCCGGGCAGGCGGGCGCGCAGGAACTTTTCCAGCCGGGAAATGCATCTGCCCATGAGCACCACCGGGTGCGGCAGCCACGCCGGGTCGCCGAAGAGGGCGTCCAGCACAAAACCGCCGACAACTGCCTGAAGGATCATGCCCTGCTCTCCTTTGTGTACTGGACGGTCTTCACGAGATACAGCAGATGCTTTTCCGTCCAGTCCTTTGCATCCAGCACAAAGCCGCCCGCGTTAGGTCCGCACCATGCGTAATAGTCCCTGTGGGGGACGGCAAACCGCTCCATGGCGGCCATCTGGGTGCCGCCGTGGGCCAGAATGACCAGCCGCTCTTCGCCTGCGGCAAGAGCTTTATCGATCAGCTCTGCCACAGTGCGGCAGATGCGGTCTGAAAAATCCGTCTTGCGCTCTCCGTCCGGGCAGGGGCTTTCGCAGTTGGCCTTCACCCATGCCTGATACTCGGGGTCCTTTTCCATCTCGATGAAATTGCGGCCCTCAAAGCTGCCAAAGCACATCTCTTTCAGGCCGTCCACCGGCACAAGCTTCGCCTCCGGGAACAGGATGCGCGCCGTCTGGCTGGTGCGCTGCAAGGTGGAAACATAGACCACATCGGGGTCAAAATCTGCCCGGCGCAGCTGGGCAGCGCCTTCGGGTGAGAGCGGGATATCGCGCTGGCCCTGATAACGCTTCTGGGCGTTGTATTCCGTCTGGCCATGACGCAGAAGATAGATCAGCATTGAGACAATTCTCCTTTCAAAACCGTGGGGATGCCGCAGAACATCTGCACCACGCACTCTGCCCGTGCGGCCAGCAGGCAGGCAAGCCTGCCCGCCGCCTCGCGGTCTGCGCGCTGTTTGACATCCATCGGCACAACACCGCCGCCTACCTCGGTGGCGATGAGGATATCGTATTCATGGGCAAGCTTGTCTGCCAAGGCAGGCAGGTCGGCGGCATCGGCAGCCAATACCTGCACGTCCGAAAGACGCTTGCCGGGAAGTGTTTGCGCAAAGGTGCGCTTGCCGCTGTAGAGCGGCCCGGTAATAAAGATCATAGCAGCCCTCCCCACTGGCAGGCACACAGCGCCGCCAGCATCCAGAGCTCGGCCTTTTGCAAAACCACCCGGCAAGGTCGCCGGTGATGCCGCCGAACTGCTTCCAACTCACGGCATGGTAGCGCCAGAGCACCGCCAGCGCTGCCAGCACCAGCGCCCAGCCGCCCAGCGCCGCCATGCCCACGCACAGCACTGCGGCCAGCACCGCCAGCACCCGGCGCACCACAGTTTTGTCTGCTGCAGTGGCAAAGGTGTGTGCAAGACCGGTGTTTTTTGCCATGGGGAACGATGCCACCGCAAGGCCCGAAAGCGCCCGTTCCAGCACCAGTGCCAGAACCCACAGCACACCCACGCGGGGTGTAAAACTCACACAGGTGCACAGGGCAAAATAGGCCAGAAAATAGCTGCACAGTCGGATGACCGCAAAGGCACCGCAGTGGGGGTCTTTTAATATTTCCAGCTTCTTTTCTCGGTCGCCGTAGCTGGAAAGGGCATCGCAGGTGTCGGCATAGCCGTCCAGATGGATGCCGCCGGTGATCCATACCGGGATCAGCGCAAAGCCTGCCGCCTTGGCAAGGCCCGGCAGGGGCAGCGCGCCACACACACACCACGCCGCACCAATAACGACACCAATGAGCGGGAAGGCGCACATGGCGTAACGCATATTCTTTTCGTTCCAGTCGAACTGCGGCACCGGGATGGCTGAAAACATGGCAAAGGCCACCGCAATGGTCTGCAAAACGATCATTTTTCCACTCCTTTATAGTACACAGGATGCCGCATACCACCCGCACCACCGCATCTGCCCGGGCGGCAAAAGCATTGTTTACCTGCGCCAGTGCCAGCAGATAGCGGCCTGTGTCACCGGCATAGTCGGCCCCGCCGCTGAACACCTCGTTGGAAACAACGATGAGGTTTTCGCACTGGGCTGCAAGGCTTTCCAGCCCGTGCAGGATGGCTTTGGCCGCGTTTTCCCCTGCTCCCGCCGGGTCGTACAGCTCGTTGGCCGCAAGGTTGCCCAGGTCTTCCAGCAAGGCGGTGCCCCGCGCAGGCAGGCGCATATTGTCCAGATGCAAGGGACACTCCACCGTTTCAAACTGCTTTGCGGCCCGCATTTTGCGGTGTTTTTCCACCCGGGCGGCACACTCGGCATCCCACACCTGCATGGTGGCAAGATAGTAGCGGGGGCCGGTGGTTTTCAGCACAAGGCTCTCGGCATATTCACTTTTGCCGCTGGCCGCGCCGCCCAGAACCAGCGTCAACATTGGGGCGTATACGGCGCAATGCCGCCCTCCGCAAAGGAGTAGCACCCGCCGTATACGGCCAGCGCCATATCCCACAGCGGGATGCTGGCCACCGCGCCGGTGCCCTCGCCCAGATGCAGCCCCGCCGTAATGATGGGTGCCTTGCCCAGTGCTTCCAGCACGATGCGCGCGGCAGGCTCTGCCGAGCAGTGGCTTGCAAACACAGCCTTTGCCGCCGCCGGACACAGCCGCACGGCGCACAGCGCGGCCACCCCGCTGATAAAGCCATCTGCCAGCACCGGCACACCGGCCAGTGCACCGCCCAGAAACACACCGCACAGGCCCGCGATATCAAAGCCGCCAAGCTTTGCAAGAACATCCAATGTGTCTTCCGGGTCCGGCTCATTGCAAAGGATGCCGCGGCAGATGGCATCCACCTTGCGGGCAAGCCCTTCGTCCGAGAGGCCCGCACCGCGCCCGGTCATAAGCTCCACGGGCTGGCCCAGCAGCACTGCCGCCACCGCGCTGGAGGTGGTGGTATTGCCAATGCCCATTTCACCGGTGGCGATGAGCCTGTAGCCATCCTCTGCCAGTTCCCGGGCAAGGGCAATGCCCTCCCCAACGGCCTGCACGGCCTCGGCCCGGCTCATGGCAGGGCCTTGGGTAAAATCCGCCGTGCCTGCGGCAATGCGGCAGCTGCGCACGCCGGGCACCGGTTCGCCTGCCATGCCCATATCCACGGGCAGAACATCGCAGTGGGCCGTGCGGGCCATCTGGCACACACTGGTGCGCCGCATGGCAAGGTTTTCGGCCACGGCACGGGTCACTTCCTGCCCGGTCTGGCTCACGCCCTGCGCCACCACGCCGTTATCCGCGCAGAGCACCACCACCACCCGGCGGGAAAGATCAAGCTCCGCACTGCCGGTAAGGGCGGCGGCATCCTCCAGCATGGTCTCCAGCCGGCCCAACCCGCCCAGAGGCTTTGCAAGGCTGGCCCAGTGGGCGTGTGCCGCCGCGCGGGCAGCTTCGTTGGCAGGGGTGATACCCGCCAAAAGTGCATTCAGTTCCGTTTCGGTCATTTTGGTCATCCTTTTGTTTTGCTGTATCGTTCTGCCGCGCGCACAAAGCGGCCCGGCAGGGGCGTGCCCGCCCAGTATAAATGCGGGAACCCCGCATAGAAATTCTCGTTTGCAAAGCCGCATTCCCACTGCATTTTTTCGTTTTTGCAGGCAGTTAAATGCAGTGCCGTTTGCGGTGGAATCCCAGTGGTGGAATTCGTGGATGGGCAGCGTTTCTCCGGCGCAGAAGAGCATGCTGTCCGCCTTGGCAGTCATTTCGGCATAGCCAAAGCGCACCAGCCTTCCCACCCGGATGCCATCGCCCGGCAGAACATCTGCCATGGGCCACGCCTTACCGTCGGCATCCTCAAGGCTCCGGCCCAGATACAAAAAGCCGCCGCATTCGGCCGTTGTGGGCAGGCCCGCCTGCACGGCCTGCCGGATGGAAGCCAGCATGGTTTTGTTTTCACTCAGAGTTTTGGCGTACAGCTCCGGGTAGCGCCGGCAGATACAGCCGCCTATATTTTCCGGCAAAACCGCATCCTGTACCGGGCTGAAAAGCACAAGCTCCGCCCCGGCATCCCGCAGTGCGTCCAGCGTTTCGGCATAGGTAAAGCAGAACGCCTCGTCCTTTGCCACCGCAATGCGGACGGATGTGGGTGCAGCTGCTCCCGGCAAAGCTTCCGGCGCAGGCTTTTCGGTCAGCACGGCAAGGCGCTGCCAATCCAGCACCAGTGCATCGGCCAGCAGGGCGATCTTTTCCTGCAGGTCGGCAATTTCATCTGCAGTCTTCAGGCCGAGGTGTCGGCTTTCTACCGCTGCCTGCGGCAAATGGGGCAGATAACCCAGCACCGGCAGGCCGGTCTCCCTTTCCAGCAGGGCCTTGAGCATTTTATACAGCTTTTCGGAACAATCATTGAGCAGGATGCCCGAAACATGGCTGTTTTTGCGGAAGTTCACAAGGCCCTGAATTTGCGCGGCCAGCGTCACGCTGCACCCTTGGGCTGTACCACCAGCAGCACCGGTAGGCCCAGCGTATCCGCCAGTTCCCAAGCGCTGGCACGGGTGGTCAGGCCCTGACCATCATAAAAGCCCATAGCGCCCTCGCACACGGCGGCACCATGCCCGGCGGCATAGCGGGCAAAAATGGCCCGCACCATATCCCTGTTGGAAAGAAACAGATCCAGATTGTGGCTGTCCACCTGCAGAGCCGAGCGGTGGAACATGGGGTCGATGTAGTCCGGCCCGCTTTTGAACGCACAGGGTCGGCCCCGCGCTTTTTCAGCGCCGCCAGCACTGCACAGGCAACAGTGGTCTTGCCGCTGCCGGAAGAAGGCGCGGCGATGAGGAATTGCATCATTTGCGTGTACCCGTAATGAGGAAGATGGGGTTATTGGCCATGAGCAGGTGCAGTCGGCCCGCCGGTTTTGTGCGGCTGACGGCGATCTGCGTTACCTCTGCGGTCAGGCCCCGGGCCGTGAGGGCGGCAATGGCAGCGCCCAGCGTTTCCAGCGCAATGGCCGAAATGCAGATGCGTGCGTTCGGATTCTTGCCGAGCACTTCATCCAGCACGGCTTCCATGCCGCCTTTGGTGCCGCCGATGAACACGGCATCCGGCGCAGGCAGGTCTGCCAGCACATCCGGTGCGCGGCCCTCGATGAGGATGAGGTTGCAAGCATGGAACTTTGCCCGGTTTTTACGGATCAGTTCACAGGCATCCGGTTCACACTCCACGGCGTAAACGCGGCCTTTGGGTGCCGCCAGCGCAAGCTCCACGCTCACACTGCCGGTGCCTGCGCCCACATCCCACAGAGTGTCGGTGGGCATTACCGCCAGCTTTGCCAGCGCAGCAGCGCGCACCTCCTGCTTGGTCATGGGCACCTCGCTCCGGATGAAGCTTTCGTCCGGGAAGCCCGGCGCACGCAGCTGCGGCAGATCAAAGTTTTCCACCAGAAGCACGCTGAGTGGTGCAAAGCTCTGCCCCGCCAGCTCTGCAGCAGAGCCGTAGCGGATGGCTTCCGCCTCGGTGCCAAGGTTTTCGCCCACCACGCCGTGGGCTTCGCCCATACCGGCATCGGTCAGCTTCTGGCACAGAGAGGCGGGCGTTTCAGTGCCGCCGGTGAGGAAGAACACCGAACGGTTCATCATGCACTCGGCCACCGGGTCGCAGGCACAGCCATGGGCCGAGACCAGCTTCCAGTCCTGCCACGGTCGGCCCAGCGCCGCTGAAAGCAGCTGGATGCTGGAAACGCCCGGATACACCCGCGCGGGGATGCCCAGCGCCCGCAGCGGCGTGAGCAGACCGGACGCACCGGAGTAAAATCCGGTATCGCCGCTGTAAAGCACGGCAGCATCCTGCCCAGGGTTTTGTGCCAGCGTTTCCAGAATGTCAGCGGGCTGGTAGAGCGCGAACTGCCGGGCCGTGCAGTCTGCAGGCAGGCCCGCCAGCAGCCGCTTTGCACCGAACACAAGGCCCGCGCTGCGCACAGCCTGCTGTGCCTGCGCCGAAAGGGCTTCCCATTTTCCGCTGCCCATGCCGATCAGTGTGACCATTGCAAAATCTCCTTGCAATACGCTAAAATTTGTGTTTCCGTCTCGCCAGTTTCCGGCGGGCGGCGCAGCACCACCAGCTGTGCACCGGTATCGGCAGCGGCCTGCACCTTCTCGGCAAAGCCGCCCGCTGCGCCGCCGTCCTTGGTGACGAGGTACCGGATCTGGAACTGTGTTATCAACGCCTTATTCAGCGCCAGACTGAACGGCCCCTGCATGGCAATGATGTTCCGGTGCGGGACATTGGCCGCTTCACAGGCGGCAATGCCCTCCGGCGTGGGCAGGACGCGCGGGTAAAGCCGCGCCGGTTCCAGCCCGGCAAACACAGCCAGCTCCTTGGCACCGGTGGCAAGCAGGATATTGCCCTCTGTCCCGGCCAGATATTCTGCAGCCTGCGCTGCTGTTTCAAACACCGCACAGCCGGGCGGCAAGGGGCTTTGCGCACGCAGCAGGCGGCGGTATTCCACGCTTGCCTGCACCGCTGCAGCACGGATGTTCCTGGTGGCATCCACTGCATAAGGGTGGGTGGCATCCACGCAGAGATCAGCTCCCGCCAGCAATGCCGCCATGGCATCCGGCTGCAGCCGCCCGGCGTGCACCGTGATGCCCGCCATTTCGCCCTGCTCCTCGGCCCCCAGCGGCGTTGCCACGCACACCGTTACCGCAACGCCAAGCTCTGCCAGCTTTTTGGAAAAGCGACGGCCCTCGGTGGTGCCGCTGAACACGACCGCCTTCACTTACGGTACCCCCGCGGCGTGACCATCCGGCCCGAAAGGGCGCGGGTATTGCTGTTGCCGATATACACGGTGGTGAACATATCCACCGGCGTGTTTTCCAGCTCGGCCAGCGTCAGCACCCGGGCGCTCTGGCCCTCGCGGCCAATGTTGCGCACAAGGCCGCAGACGGTATCATCCGCCTTGCCGTTTGCGCGCAGGATGCGCACTGCCTTTTGCAGGTAGTCCGGCCTGCCCTTGGAGGAAGGATTATAGAGTGCAACACAGAAATCTCCCTGCGCTGCGCAGGCCAGCCGCTTTTCGATGACCTCCCACGGGGTAAGCCGGTCGGAAAGGGAGATCACGCAGAAATCGTGGGCCAGCGGCGCGCCCAGCACAGCCCCGCCGCTGAGGGCGGCCGTAAGGCCGGGCACCACTTCTACGGCACGTCCGGGTAATCCTGCGCCAGTTCCAGCACAGGGCTGGCCATGCCGTAAACGCCTGCGTCGCCGCTGCACACCATCACCACGCGCCTGCCGGTATCCGCCTTTTCCAGCGCCCAGCGGCAGCGGTCGATCTCCTTGGTCATGCCGGTGGAATAATATTCCTCACATGGGAACTCCGGCTCGATCAGATCAAGATAAAGTTTATAGCCGCAGATGGCATCTGCGTGTTCCAGAACGTTCTGGGCTTCCTGCGTCAGGTAGTAAACATCTCCGGGGCCAATGCCCACCACGTAGACTACCTTTTCCGGTTCGTCGATTTCAAATTTCATCGGATCAAACATTCTGCCACCTCCAGTCCGGGGCATAGGGCCGCACGGCCAGCGCAAAGGTCACGCCGGTATGGGCATATTTGTGAAAAACGAGTGTCCCGTCTGCGGCCAGCACTGCCGACCGTTCACAGACATTGTCCACGCCGGTAACGCTCTGCACAAAGGCCGAAGGCGTAAAGCTGCCGGGGGCGGCACGCAGCTGTTCCGCTGTGAAAAACTGCACCGGCCAGCTGTGGCTCTTACAGAAGGTCAGCAGGCCCGCCTCGTTTTGTTTTAAGTCGATGCTTGCCGCCGCCGTGATGCATTGCGGCGCAAGGCGGTTCTGGGCACAGAAAGCTGCAAAGGCATTCGGCCAGCGTTTCGGTGCTGGTGCCGCGTTTGCAGCCCACGCCCAGCACGCCGATGCGCGGCACCAGATGCAGCGCATCCCCCGCCGGGCAGAGGGTGAGGGCAAAATCCGGGGCATCTCCCGCCGTGATCCCATCAGGCGGTGCACCCGCAATGGGCCAGTCGGATGCAAACTGCACCGTTTTGCCCGCCAGCAGTGCACCGCTGACAAGCTTGATGCGCTCCGGCTCCAGCACGGTGCAGTTCTGGTGCTTTGCCCACTCGTCCACCGCAAACACACCGTTTGCGTCGGTGGCTGTGGTGATCACCGGCACCGCACCGCACACAGCGGCAAGCGCCCGGGCAAGGTCGTTGGCACCGCCCAGGTGGCCTGAGAGGATGGGCACGGCAAAGCGGCCGCACTCGTCCAGCACCACAACGGCAGGGTCCTGCGCCTTGCTTTGGCAGTGGGGCGCAATGGCCCGCACCGCAATGCCCACAGCACCTACAAAAACAAGGGCATCGCTCCCGGCAAACTGGCGGGCCGTCCAATCGGCAAGGTGCACCTGCCCGGCTTCATGGCCGCAGCGGGCCACGCTGCCGGGATATGCCGCCGCCAGTTTTTGGGCCAGTGCAAGGCCCTTTGCCGTAAAGGCCAGATAGGCGCGGGTCACTGGTCTGTCCCCTTGCGGAACTCGGTGGTAAAGGCCGGGTCGTAGAGCTTGCTGCGCTCATAATTCCGCCCCAGAAAGCCGCCTGCCACAATGAGCGCCGTTTTGGTGATGCCCGCTGCATGAACGCTTTCCGCCAGCGTACCTACGGTGCAGCGCACCGTTTTTTCCTCCGGCCATGTGGCCTTATACACCACCGCTGCCGGGGTATCCGGCGTATAGGCACCGCCTGCCAGAAGCGCCTGCTGTACTTTGTCCACAAGGCCGATGGATAGGAAAATGACCATCGTTGCCCCGTGGGCGGCAAGGCTTGCCAGCTTTTCTTTTTCCGGCACCGGGGTGCGGCCCTCCATGCGGGTGATGATGACGGTCTGGCTGACGGTGGGCAGGGTGTACTCGGCGTTCAGTGCCGCCGCTGCGCCGCAGAAGCTGGACACACCGGGGGTATCATCGTAGGGAATGCCCTCGGCGTCCAGCACGTCCATCTGCTCCCGGATGGCACCGTAAAGGCAGGGTCGCCGGTGTGCAGGCGCACGGTGATCTTACCCGCAGCTCCATCTGCCGCATCACATCCAGCACCTGCTCCAGCGTCATTTCAGCGCTGTTATAAATGGCGCAATCTGCCTTTGCAAGGCCCAGCAGGGCCGGGTTCACCAGACTGCCCGCATAGATGATGCAGTCGGCTTTCTGAAGCAGGGCCGCGCCCCGCCGGGTGATGAGGTCCGGTGCGCCGGGGCCTGCACCAACAAAATGTACCATAACGTTACTCCTTTACCAAAACGGTGGCAAAATAACCGGCCTGTTCCTGCGGCCGCTCAAGGGAAAGATCCGGGTAGACCCGCTCGTCCGGCAGACCGCAGTTGCACACAAGTGCGCTTTTTTTCAGCTTATCTGCCTGCTGCAGGGTATCCAATAAGACAGGCAATTGCCTGCCGGCTTTCATCAATACCTTGGTGCCGGGCATTTCCAGCACGCGGTCTGTCCAGCCGCCGGGCGCAATGGTAAGCGGCGTATCCATGCCGCCGGTCAGCGGCACATTCAGCCGCGCCGCCGCCGCACAAAAGCTGGGCACGCCTGCCGCCATGGCGGTGGCATAACCCCCGGCCTGCAAGATCTCCTGCAGGTAACCAAAGGTGGCATAGATGGAAACATCACCGATGTTCAGCATGGCAACATCCTGCCCGGCATCCAGATACTGCCGCACCGCGGCGGCGGCTTTTTCGTGCGAAGCCGCCAGCGCGGCCGGGTCACGGCTCATGGCAAAGTACAGCGGGACGATGGTCTTGCGTCCAGCGCTTCTCCCAGCGCACTGCGGGCGATGTCCAGCGCCAGCATCTGGCCGGAAGCAGTCTGCGGCGCGGCCAGCACCGGGCACTGCCGGATGAGCCGCACAGCCTGCAGCGTCATCAGCTCCGGGTCGCCGGGGCCGACGCTGACACCGTAAAATGTACCTTTCAGTTCTGCCATTCCTGCATCAGCTCCTTTGCCGTTTTTGTCTCGCCCAGCGGGCCGTGCTGGTTGGAGAACAGCACCGCGCCCACCCGGAACGCCCCGCCTGCCCGTCGGTCCAGATGCATCTGGATGGCGGCAAGGATGCTTTCCAGCACCGGTGCACGCAACTGCGCGCCGTCCAGAATGTCAAGGCAGGCATCGGTGGTGGCGGCATCCATCAGGGCGGCGCACACCTCATGCGCGGCACCGCACAGCGCCGCATGGGCGCAAAACACTTCAGCGCGGCCATCCGCCGTGTGGGAGTGGGTGTTCATGACCCCTGCCGCCAGTTTGACCAGCTTGCCCACGTGGCCTACCAGAAGCACTTCCTCAAATTTTGGCCGTGGCAGCCATATCCAGCGTATCCCCGATGAAGTTGGAGGTCTTGACCACCGGGAACCGCTCGAACTGCGGCAGAGCGCTGGCCAGATAATCCAGCCCGTAGTTACCGGGGGCCAGCACCAGCCGCCGGGGGCCGGGGGCATTTTTTGCGCGCAGTGCGGCCTGATTCATTTCCAGCTGGATGGTATCCAGAATGGCCTGCTGGCTCATGGGTTCCACGATGCCGCTGGTGCCCAGAATGGAAAGCCCGCCCTCCACCCCGATGTGCGGGTTGAAGGTGCGCTTTGCCGTCTCGGCACCGCCTTCCACAGAGATGGTCACCGCAAAGCCGCCGGTGTAGGCAGCATTTTCAGCTTCCCGTTCCAGCGCTTCGGCAATCATCCGGCGGGGCACATGGTTGATGGCGGCTTCCCCTACGGGCTGGTCAAGGCCGGGCTTCGTCACCCGGCCCACCCCCTCGCCGCCAAAGATGCGCACGCCGGGGGCATCCGGTTCCAGCACCACCGATGCAATCACCGGCAGGCCCGTGGTCACATCCACATCGTCGCCGCCGTCCTTGCGGATGGCACATGCGGCACCTGTGTCCGTGCTGCGGCACCAGAGGGGAGCCACCTCCACCACAATGCCCTTGGGCGTGCGCAGAGCCACCGTTTCCGGTTCGCGGCCGGTCAGCAGCAGACGCGCCGCCCCTGCAGCCCCCAGCGCGGCACAGGTGCCGGTGGTATAGCCGCAGCGCAGCAACTTCTGCCCGCTGCGGACGTAATGCTCAAACTGAGGTTTTCCGGCGGGTGCCTTTTCGGCTTCCGGCTCCGGTGTGCCGAACAGAGCCGTGTACTGCTGTTCGGTCAGGCCGTACAGGGCGCGGATGTTCTCCGGCTGAAACGCCTGTTCCGGGGTCAGCACGCCGGAAACACCACCGGGCGAAACGCACACCACCGTGTCCGCTATTTTTCGGCCAATTCCAGCTCGTGCAGGCTCAGGATCACCGCCAGCTGACCGGTATGGGCCAGCTCCTTTAAAATGGTGAGCAGTTCGATCTTGCCCTTGATATCCAGAAAAGAGGTCGGCTCGTCCAGCAGGATCACTTCCGGCTGCTGGCACAGTGCCCGGGCCAGCAGGATGCGCTGGCGCTGGCCGTCGCTGATACGGTTAAAATCCCGGTCTGCCAGCTGCGCCGCGCCCACCAGCTCCAAGGCTCTGTGCACCTGCTGCCTGTCCTCGGCAGACAAAAATGCCCAGCCGTCCGGTGTAGGGATAGCGCCCCGCCGAAACAAAGTCAAAGCAGGTGGTCAGCTCCATCCGGCGGCTGTGCGGGGCCATGAGGGCCAGCTTCTGCGCCCGCTGGGTACCGGTGTAATCGGCAAGGTTTCTGCCTTCCAGCAGCACCGTGCCGCCCATGGGGGCCAGCTGGCCCGCCAGCGTTTTGAGCAGGGTGGATTTTCCTGCGCCGTTCGGCCCGATCAAGGTCAGGATCTGGCCCGGCTGCACCCCGAGGCAAATATCCGAGAGCAGCGGTGTCTTGCCGTAGCCGATGGCAAGCTCCCGCGCAGTGCAAAGTGCTTTTTCGTTCATCATGCGCCCTCCCGCTCTGAATTGCGCCGCACCAGCAGCCAGATGACCACCGGTGCGCCGAACACGGCCGTGACCGAGCTGATGGACAGCTCCGTGGGCGCGAACAGACTGCGGGCCAGCAGGTCGCAGAACAGGCAGAAAGCCGCACCGCCCAAGCAGCACCCCGGCAGCACATACAGCGGCTTTGCGCTGCCCAGCAGCTGCTTGACAAGGTGCGGCACCGCGATGCCTACAAAGGAGATCGGCCCCGCAAAGGCGGTGACACAGGCCGCCAGCAGGCTGGAAAGCAGCACCAGCGCTACCGAGAAAGGCTTGACATTCACGCCCACGCTGCGGGCATATGCTTCGCCCATCTGGTAGGCGGCCATGGGCTTGGAAAGCAGAAAGGATGCCGCCAGCGCAGGCAGCACCACCAGTGCCGCAGCCTGCACATTGGCCCATGTCACGCCGGAAAAGCTGCCCTGCGACCAGTTGTGCAGATTGACGATGTTGGAATCCTGCGCAAAGGCCACCACGATATCGGTGATGGCGGAGCAGATATAGCCGATCATCACACCGCAGATGACCAGAATGCTCATGCGCTGCACCCGCCGGGCCACCGCCAGCACAAAGGCCATGGAAGCCATGCACCCGCAAAGGCCGCCACGATCATGGTGGCCGAGCTGGTCAGCATCCCGCGGTCCAGAAACACCACCATGGTCAGGGCCACCGCCAGCTTTGCGCCGCTGGAAACGCCCATGCAAATGGCCCGGCAATGGGGTTTGCAAAAAAAAAAGTCTGCAGCAGGTAGCCTGCCGCGCTGAGGGCTGCCCCCAACAGCGCCGCCATGACCGCGCGGGGCAGGCGCAGCTGCAGGATGATGTTCCCCGCAAGCGCATCGCCGCCCTTGCCCAGCAGCGCCGTCAGCACCGCACCCGGTGCAAGGGATACGCTGCCCCAGAACAGGTTCAGCGCAAAAAGCACAGCCACGGCTGCCGCAAGGGCAATATAGGCGGCTGCAAGGCGTCTGGTACGGGTCATAGGCTTTCCTTTCTGTAAAATTTTCCTTCTTTAATCCACATGGGTGAGGAATTTCAGGGTACTGGCGGCAGGTGTGCCCTTGGTAAACACCCGGTTCATATCCACGATCAAGTCTGCCAGCTCCATGCTTTGCTGGAACAGGCTCTGGGTGGTGCACCACACCTGACCGTTTTGCACCGCTTTGAACTCGTTCAACAGTGGGAAACGCTCGGTCAGCTGGCTCACCGATGCGATCATACCCTCGATGGCGCTGTTGTAGATGAGCACATCGGCATCCTTTGCACCTGCATAGAAGTCCTCAAGCGGCAGGTTCATGGTAGCAAGGCTGTTACCATTGTCCGTCAGGTCCGCAAAGACATAGCTGCCGCCTGCCATTTCGATCATGCGGGCCACATAGTCACTGCCCTTGCGCACAGTGGCAAGGTTGTTGGTGGTCAGCGAGAAGAAGGCGCAGCTTTTTCCCGTGGGTTCCTGCGAGAGGATGGGCTGAACGGCTGTCTCCTGCGCGGAAAACACCTGCTCGGCCTGTTCTTCCCTGCCCAGCAGGATGCCGTAAAGCTTGATCCACTCCATGCGGGCCAGCGGGTCGCTCTCGTAGCTGGAACGCTCCACCAGCACCGGGATGCCAAAGTGTTCCAGCTGCTCCTTTACCTCCGGCGTGTGCAGGATCATGGTATTCTCAATGGCAAGGCGGCAGCCCGCTGCCAGGATCTGCTCGTAATCCGGGGCGCTGTACTTGCCTGCATACGCGATTTTTCCCTCTTCCATGGCCTGCTGCACCGCGGGCAGATACCAGCCCTCGGCCTTGGTGCCGGAAAAGGCCACGCTGTCCAGTGCATCCAGATGTAAAAGCAGATCCATCACCGAGGTGGAGACCAGATAAATATTCTCCACCGGCTGGCGCAGCACAGTCACATCAGCAGGCAGACCGTCCACCTCCGCAGCATCTTCCGGCACAACAAGGAACCGTGCATCCGACTCCGCGATGGTCAGCATGGTATAGCCGCCCTCATAGCAGTCCGCTGTGAACTGCTGTGCATAGTCCAGCTTGTAATGATGGGAGAAAACAAGACTTTCCGTATTGGCAGGTTGAGCCTTGCTGCCGCAGCCGGTCAGCGTCAGCGCCGCAGCAGGGATCAGTTTCAGAAATTGGTTGCGAGTGATTTTCATTCAAATATCCGGACGTTTGTCGTTCCGACCCCTCTTGTGAAAAGGCGTTTGGAGCGGCCCTGCGGTTGCGCAGCAATGAAAGCCCCAGTGGGTCTTTCAAGCAGGCGAGCGATCTGCGATAGCAGATGGAAGGGCTTTGCCCTGACAAGCGTCGGGGCCGCGACAAACGCGAAAATAAAAAATTGATTTTCCGCTGAGTATGCCCAGAGCGTGAGCGGAGGGCATTCTCAATCGTTAGCCTTCAGACTTGCGGAATCAAAGGTCAGCGTATACTCGATCTCGTGGGGGGTGCTCATGGCAACGGTGTCGGCGGTGACATCCAGTGCGGTATCCAGCGCCGATACCGGAATTTCAAAGGTGGAATTGCCCTCGGTGTTGGTGGGCAGATACTTCTCGCCGTCCACGATCATATAATCATAATTGGGGCTGCTCCACACGATGGTTGCAGTCATTTTGCCGTCAGCCACGGTCAAAGCGGCGGGGCTTTCTACAGTAGCACGGCCGGAGCCGCCTTCCAGCGTCACCTCACAGGTGTAGGTGCCGTCTGCCGGGGTCTCGGCTTCCGCAGCCTTTTCCACGGCATCACGCACGCTGACGACATGGTCGTACCACTTGCCCTTGGTGCCCAGAATGGCAAGGTCAAAGTCCGTATCCACAGCAGTGACCGGAATGTCAAAGCCGTACACCTCCTCCGAAGTACCATCGGAGTAGGTGACGGTGTCGGTGGTGGGCTGCAGCCAGTCGGCCTCGTGGTCGGCGGCATCGGAAGCCTTGCCCAGATACAGGTTGACGATATGGGTGGAAGCAAGGCTGACATGGAAGGTCATCTGGCCGTTCTCCACGGTCAGGGTGCCCTTGCCGTCGCAGGCTTCGTTGGCGTGGAACATGCTGCTGTCGGTGTCAAACTCGGCGGTATACACGCCATCCGCCAAAGCGGCGGTCTCAGCGGCAGAAGAAGCCACAGAGGATGCCGCCTCGGAAGAAGCAGCACTGGAAGCTGCAGAAGATGCCGTGGAAGAAGCGCCGCAGCCCACCAGCAGACTCAGTGCCAGAGAAGCAGCGACAACACAGGAAAAACGCGTTTCATAGGAAATACCTCTACATTATAAGAAATCAGCTTTTATTATACCATTGTTCAGATAAAAAATGAACCCTCTCCACCGGATGCCGCAAAGCGGCCGCGAGACGGAGAGGGTTCGTTTGATCAACCGTTCAGAGAATCGATCGCCGCCTTGGTGTGGGCGACATACAGCTTCTGGACATCCTCGATCTCACCCAGACCAGCGATCTGGCAGTCGATGCTGTCGAAAGCACCGGAAGCCTTGAACTGGCTCAGCCAGGAGTCGGCATCCTCACCGGCCATATCGTTGTTGGCGTGATCGCCGGCAACCACCATCAGCGGGCGCAGGATGACCTTGGTGTAGCCCGCAGCCTTAACAGCCTCGATCACGTTCTCGCAGGCAGTCTCTTCCGGCTTGCCCTCAACGGTGCCAATGAACACATTGTCGTAGCCCAGAGTCTGCATAGTGGTCTGCATCTGGCTGTAGCTCACCTTTGCGGTGTGCGAGGTGCCGTGGCCCATAAAGACAAAGGCGACCTTGTCCGCAGCAGCGGCATCCAGACTGTCGTAGCCGGCTTCCTTCACGGCAGCAGCGGTGACAGCCTTGGCAACGTCTTCCTTATCCTGATTGATGATGGTGGCGTCGGAACCGACCTCGCCCAGCAGGGGCTCAGCCACAGCGACAGATTCAAACTTGTCGCGGTAGGTGTCGATCATTTCCATCATCTCGTCGTACTCAGCACCGTGCATCAGGTGGGTGGGCTGGACGACCAGATTCTTCACGCCGTTTTCCACAGCGCGGTCCATGGCCTGCTGCATGTTGTCGATCTTTTCGCCATCACGAGCCTGCACATGGTTGATGATGATCTGTGCGGTGAATGCGCGGCGCACAGACCAATCCGGGTATGCGGCCTGCAGAGCATCCTCGATGCCCTTGATGTCCTTCACGCGGCTGTCGTTGAAGGAGGTGCCGAAGGAGACCACCAGCAGCTCGTTGTCGCCAATGTCGTCCTGATTGCGGGCATCGTCCTTGGAAGCATCACCGGTGTCACGGCCAAAGTAGTCGGGGTCGGCGTTCTCACCTTCCACCAGTTCCTTCTGGGTGTCGGTCAGGGCATCCCATGCACCTTGGCGGCTTCGCACTGGGCATCGGTATCCTCATTGCGCTCCTGCACATAGATGGCATCGATCAGGTCTGCCACGTTCTTTGCTGCCATTTCGTCAGCCTCCTCGCTGCTCGCTTCGCTGGAAGCGGAAGACGCAGCGGTGCTGGATGCAGTGCTGGAAGCAGCACCGCCGCAGCCGGTGAGCACGCCGGCGCACAGAGCCAGAGCCGTAACAGCTGCGGCCAGCTTTTTGGTTTCGATCTTTCTCATTGTTCTTGTCCTTTCCTGCTGGATAAATTGCGGTTTGAACCAAACAAAGGGTACAGGAAAGAGAGATGAAAAAAGAGGCCCTTCTGTCCTGCGGATGGCATGACAAAAAGACCTCTGTTGTTTCAGGGCTTTTTGGTACAACCAATTCCTCGTGATCTGGGGTTTGCACCCCCGTACCAACAGCAGGCAGGTTTCCTGACTGAAAGATCGCCGCCCGTCATCTCCTTCCCAGAGCAAAAGCTCCAGTGGCTGGTGCAAAGCACCCTGATGCGGACTCCCTTATCACAGTGACGAGATCGTGCGGGATCTGCACCCGCTTCCCTTTTACCCTTTCCGCCGTGCAGTGCATCGGCAAAAGGCACCTGCTGTTTTTCTGTTCAGTTCGTCCGGCATTATATCATAAAACTGCGCAGAATGCAATAAAAAACGGCATCCTGCCTTTTTATAAGGAAGGATGCGTTTGGAGATCGAGCCAAATGCGGAGCTTACTGGAGCGCACGGATCGCATTGATGGTGATTTTGTACTGGCAGGTCACGCTGTCAAACAGCTCCTTGGTACCTTCCAGTGTGCCTGTGCGCAGCACCTCGGTCAAATCGTAGGTGGGCTGATACAGGTTGGTAAAGCCCAGGTTCTGGCACACGCCCTTGAGCGTGTGTGCCGCACGGAATGCTTCCTTCACATTTCCTTCCTTCAATGCCTGCTCCAGTTTCGGATAGCTGTCGTCGTTCAAAAACATCAGCGTAAATCTGCAGATCATGCCTTCGTTGTAAAGCCGCTTGAGCACATCCTCATAATTTGCGCCCATCTGTCTATAACATTCCTGAATCGTCATGGTTTGTCGCTATGCCTTTCTTTTTCTACTGATCCCGCCTGATTTGCCACAGAGTGACAAAAGCGCCATCCATTTTGTTGCACTTTGTTGCGCTTTTAATATATCACGTCTTACTGCGTTTTTCAATGCAGAGACAAAAAGTCTTGCACTTTTCACATATTGTCCCGAGTTTTTCTTGCAATTTGCCTATCAATTTTCTTCCGGCTGGCTTTTTTCTCCGACTTTGCCGTGCCTGCATGGCTGCAGGGCTTTTCCCGCCTTTGCTCTGCCGTTTCTCTGCACGGAAAACGCATTTGAAGAAAAACGTAAAAAACAGTTGACAAAAGCCTTTCTGCATGATAGAATAAACAAGTCGTCCGGCGAAGGACACAAAAAGTGAATATGGGCGTGTTCCCGAGTGGCCAATGGGGACAGACTGTAAATCTGCTGCTTTCAGCTTCGGTGGTTCGAATCACCGCGCCCACCAAACAAGAAAAATCCGAACCTATTTCCGATTGGAGAAGGGTTCGGATTTTTTCGTTTTCTTCGGGTACAACAAACGAAGGTTCCTGTGGACGGCGCAAAACTCCGATACCTTGTCATAGACCGTAAGCCAATAACAAGATTTGGAGGGTATGATTATGAAGTACGATGAAAGAGCCTGCAAGTTTAATATGGACACTGGCTGCGTGGAACTGCTGCTCCGGGATGGGAGAATGATCTCCATTGACTGCACTAGGGTCGAGGATGCACTGGACGTGACCATGGCGCAGAGGTCAGAACTGGATTATCTCATCTACAATGACCCGCTGGGCTACGCAGATTTGATTCTGAATGGTGACCCGGAGGAATATTTGAAGAATACAACTGGGAGCCATGGGTTAGAAGATTAAGGGCAAAAAATAAGAGGTGTGCC
>ENA-OQAJ01000187-OQAJ01000187.1-human-gut-metagenome-genome-assembly--contig:-NODE-187-length-19604-cov-2.592648_pt1 | contig 19604 bp, 12 predicted proteins | sample MGYA00242736_ERZ504529 | MGnify/ENA primary metagenome ERZ504529 (study PRJEB26092, sample SAMD00036275) | human gut metagenome | host: Homo sapiens | study: EMG produced TPA metagenomics assembly of...
AGGGTATCGTCAAGCGTTTTCCACAGGCGTGCGAAGGCTTGCGCTTGGGGTCTTTGCGGCCCAGTACGGGAGGCGATCGCGTCGAGCACGCGGTCAGTGTCGCCTTCCAATAGCAGGATGTACAGCGCGTTCATGCCGAAGGATGGTTCGTCCGCGTCCTCAGCGGCACGCTCTCCCGTCATCAGCCGGTCGTCGGTGTCGATTGCCGGCAGGCCCATGTCGGCAGCGTTTTCCGTGTCCGACGCCGATGCCGCCACGCGTGCGGTGTGGAAGGTTTCGACGTAATCGTTCCAATCGTCGATCAGCTGTGGCAGCAGCGCGCGTCCGGACGTGTCGGACGTGGTCGGATCGGCTGTATCGTCATGCAAAACCGTGGCCAGCGAGCCGAGCGCGTTCATCGCCGATTCGACCACGCACAGCCGAGCCGGACGTCGCCGGGGGTGGTGATCAGCGGCGAGTTCATGATTGATGCGACGCGTGAGCGCACGTATGCGCCGGCCGTGTCGAGGTTCATGGACGAGGTGGCGATGCCTTGCCGTTTCAGTTCGGCCAGTTCGATCATGGAGAACAGGCCCTGCACGAACGGTTCGTCCTTGAGGGGGTGGGTCACGCTCGAATAGCGTACGGGCACGCCGTCGGCGCGTAGCCGTTCGCCGAACGTGCGCACGGTGGCGTTGTCGTGGGCGATCACGGCCATGTCGTTCCAGTCGCGGCCGTGTTCGAGATGTTCGGTTTTGATTTCCACACCACGTCGTCGAGTTCTTCGACGGTGGAACGGTACATCGCGGCTTCAAGACTGCCGTCGTGCGTCTCCGGTATGGCGATGGCCGGCATTTTGCCGGGGCGGTTCGCCAGCGCGTCGTCGGTCGATTCCGTGCTGGCGATGGTCAGGCTCACGCGGCTCGCCACCGCGGCCAGGTCCGTGCCTTCGGCCATATGGGACGGTTCCAGCCGTACCAGTCGCGCGCCCAATCGCGATTGCGCCATGTTGAACAAATATTCAGGGTACGATCCGCGGAACGTCTGCACCGCCTCGTCGGGGTTGCCGACGAGCAACAGTCGCACGCCACGGTTGCGCAATGCGGTGAGAAAGTCGAAGCCGGCGAGTGTGGCGTCCTGGAAATCGTCGACGATGACGAGTTTCGGCAGGTCGGACGTTTCGGCTTCGTTCACGGCGGCCGCGGCGTCGATCATGAGCTGCGAGGCGTCGAGACGGTATTGGTCCGGATATGCCTCGTTGATGGCCTGGTTGTATTCGGCGCGCAGCGCGAAGGCGAGCCGCCATTGCACGCGCAGTCGTTCGCGTCGTTCGTCAAGCGTGCCGTGCTCGTCGCAGCGCGGGCGATCAGCATGTCTTCGAGTTCCGGTTTCGCGGCCGATCTCGTTCATGCGGGCAAGCATGTCGCGCAGCTGGTTGGCGAAGGCGTCGGTGGCGTCGTCCACCACCATGCCCGACCAGTCGGCGACCACGAAGTAGGTGCGCAATAGCGCGCAGGTGGAGCATTCGTCGCCGTGCTCGGCATGTTCGGCATGCTTGGCGAGCACGCGGCGGATGACCACATCCTGTTCGGCCCCGTTGAGCAGTTTCGGCAGGGGTTGTCCGGCATGCGATCGCACGGCGGTCATGATGCGGAACGCGACGGCTGGCAGGGTGGTGACGGGGCGTGCCTGCGAGATCGCGGACAGTTCGCGGATCACGGTGTCGCCGAGCCGGTCGGCCACCTGTCTGCCGGAGACCGTCATCACGGCGTACGCGTCGCCATGCCGCTTCATCGCGGCGACCAGCATGTCCAGCGCGAACCGGGTCTTGCCGCTGCGGGGTGCCCCCGCAACCAATGTCGCGTCATCGAGATCGTCCACATCCATCATGTCTCCCCAGCTTAGCCGAACGGTCCGGCCACGAATCGCATATCATCGTCCGAAGCCGTCCTGAAAACGTCATCGTGGACACCGCCATCTTTATATATGGACATCGATACCCTCTACAAAGTTTTTTCGGACACCGCCACCAATAAGATTGACTAGCGGCGCAGCCCGGGAAGGTTCAACAGCGAACAGACGGCCTGCCCATGACGACGAGTACGGTCGAAGCATAGACGCAACGCACGGAACCGGGCAGGAACTACAGGAAAGAGGAAGCATGGAAGCCTCAAGGAGCATTCCCCCTCAGATTCCCGGCTACACACTGATCAAACGGCTGGGCTCCGGTTCCGAAGCCGACGTGTACCTGTACCAGCAGCTTTCCCCGGCCCGTCAGGTGGCCATCAAAATCAGCAAGAACACGCTCGACCCACGTGCCGCGGTCCGCTTCCGTTCCGAAGCGAATTTCATGGGCAGATCTCCACACACCCCTACATTCTTTCCGTCTATGAGAACGGCGTGACCGTCAACGGGCGCGGCTACACCGTGTTCGAATACGCTCCGGGCGGCAATTACAAGACGTTCCTCGAGCATGGCCGTCTCACCGCCGACCAGATGCTCACCGTCGGCATCGATCTGGCGAGCGCGCTGTTCACCGCGCATCGCAAAGGCATCATCCATCGAGACATCAAGCCCAGCAATATTCTCATCAACGCGCACAATATGCCCATGCTCGCCGATTTCGGCATCGCCGGGTCCGTCTATGGGCGTCCGGGTGTCGGCTTCACCATCGCGTGGGCCGCGCCGGAGGTGCTTGCCCAAGGCGGTGGCGGCAATGAATCGTCCGATATCTATTCGCTTGGCGCCACGCTGTTCGCCATGCTGATCGGCCAATCGCCGTACGAGTATTTCTACGCCGATGTGCTGGGCGATTCCCAACGGCAGGTGCGGGCCGAACGGCTCAAGTCCGTCATTCTCAACAATCCGCTGCCCAAGCTCAACGTCCCGACGTGCCGGCGAAGTGAACGGGTGTTGCGTAAGGCCTTGAGCCGTACGCCCGAGGATCGTTACTATTCCGCGTTGGAGTTCGCGCGCGACATGCAGCGCGTGCAACAGGCCTTGTATGGCCGTGCCGTGCAGACCACCGTCGAGGGTGTGCCGGATTATCCGCAGAACATGTACGCGCAGACTTCCGCATTCGACCAGTCCGCCCCGGTTGCGAAACAGCATGCCCGGTGGGTGAAGCCGTTGGCCGTCACGGTTGCTGCGGCGGCCGCCGTGGTCGTGATGGCGTTGGCGTTCGTCACCGTCGTCATGCCGAATATGGATGCGGCTTCCGACAACAGCAAGGTGCAGGTGCAGAACCATGGCGCCCAGAACCATGCCGAGGACGATCCCGATTCGGCGATCACGTCGGGCAGTGTGCCGAGCGTGCAGGATCTTACGGGCGAATACACCGCCGACGGCAAAGTGCGGTTCACGTGGGTCAATCCTTCTCCGAAGGATGGCGATTCGTACGCGTGGTCGCTGGTCGGCGATTCGGGAACCGACCCGAACGCGCAGGGCACCACCACGGAGTCGACGCGTATCGAAATCGATCCGGCCGACGGTGCGCAGACGTGCGTGCAGGTGAGTCTGGTTCGCGCGGACCGGCAGATGTCCGAGAATCCCATGATTGCGTGCGCGGCCAAGCCGTGAGTTTGCAGCCGGATGCGGGTGACATGAACCGATACGAACCAATACAGCCCGGCATGCATGCGGGCAAACAGGTAGGCGCATGCGGTCGGATGCGCGGTCAAGCAAAGTTTGGGCACAATCAGGGAAGAGCCAGTCGATGAGCAAGCATAGGAACGCCGAGAACCAGTCGGCGCAATCGTACGAACGGCAGTTGCGATTCGGGTCGATGCTGCGCAAGCTGCTGCCTTCCGGCAGTCGCCGGTGGATCACGCCGATCGTCATGCTGCTGCTGTTGCTGGGCATCGTCGCCGGAGCCGTCATCGTCAGTTCGGTGACGCAACGTCACGTGCAGCTCGACGATGGCACCGTGTGGGTCACTTCGCTCAAAGACCGCAAGGCCGCCCGTTTCAACGTGCGCAACCGGGACGCCGACGCGGGCGTCGCCTCCACTGCGGCCCGGTTCGACGTGGCCCAGCGATGATGCTCCACCGTGATCCTCCGAAGGTACGAAGGCCAGCAGCATCGAGGCCTCCACCGTCAGCGAAAGCGGCAACACCACCATCAAATCGGATATGCGGACCGTCGTCGGAGGCAACACCGCGGCGTTCATCAACGTCAAGACGGGCAATGTGTGGGTCGGGTCCGCCGATGATGTGAAATCCATGAATCCGACCACCGATTCGCCGAAGATGAAGCTGGGGTCGGGTGGCCGTATCGCGGTGACGCATGACGGTGTCGTCTACGGCTACCGCACGTCCGACGGCGCGGTGCTCAGTGTCGACGGACCTCAGGGAACGCCCGGCAAGGATGCGACGATCAAGGGCGCCACGAATGTCGAATCGTTCACCGTGGTCGGCAAGACGCCGGTCGTAGCCGGTGCCGGCAAGGTGTTCTGGCCGAAGGGCAGCGCGGATATCGGCCTGCAGGGTCAGGCGACGTTGCAGGCGCCATCCACGGATGGCAGGCAGACTGGCTGGGTGGCGGTTTCCACGCCGCGGGGCATCGCCATGGTCGATTTGGGCAGCAAAAAGGTCACGCAGCTGCCGAACGCCGGCAAGGGCGATGCCGCGCAGCCGGTGTCCACCAATGGCTGCGTGTTCGCCGCGTGGGCGCAGAAGGCCAACAATTACATCAGGGTGTGCGCGGCGAACGACAAGGACGCACAGTTTTCCTCGTTGGAAGATGTCAATCCCACCTCGCAGCTCGTGTTCCGCACCAACCATCGTCTGGTGGTGCTCAACGACGTGGTCAACGGCAATGTGTGGAATCCGCAGGAGTCCACCAAGGTCATCAAAATCCAGTGGAACAAGGTGGAGACCAAGCAGTCGAAGCAACAGCAGCAAAACAACGACAGCGCCAACAACCAGCACAATTTCAGCAAGAACTGTTCGGCGCAGTCGGGGCAGATCAAGGCCGTGGACGATTCGTTCGCGCGCGCGTGGGATCGCAGCAGATTCTCGACGTGTTGCGCAACGACGAGCAGACCGACTGTTCCGTGCTGCGCATCACGTCGGTGAGCGCTCCGGATGGCGCGAACATCACCGTCTCCCCCGTGTATGACGGCCGGTATCTGCAGCTCGACGCCTCCGGTGCCGCCGCGGGCAACGTGTCCTTCAGCTATGAGATTTCCGACGGGCGCGGGCAGACGTCCAGCGCCACCGTGTCGCTCACGCTGGCCGGCGGCGACGACCATGCGCCGCTGCAGAGCGACACTCCGCCGGAAATCGACGTGGAGCAGGGTGCTTCGTACACCGCGAACGCGTTGGGCAGCTTCTCCGACCCCGACGGCGATCCGCTGACCTTGGTGTCGGCATCGCCGCAGAACACCGATCAGGTGACGGTGTCCACGCGAGCCGACGGACAATTGGTCTTCAACGCCGGTTCGATGTCGTCCGGCAGGGCGGGCATCGAGGTCACGGTGTCCGACGGCCAGCAGACCGGCACCGGCATGATCTACTTCTCCGTGAAACCGGCGAACACGCTGGGCGCGGTCATCGACCCCGTGGTCAAACAGACCACGCCCGACACCCGCACCACCATCGCGCTCAAACCGTACGTGCACGGCACGTCCGTCGAACCGGCCGAATTGACCGCGGTGGAGACGCCGTCCGGCGCGGCCACCACCATGAACGCCACCGACATGTCGATCACGTTCACCGCCTCCAATCCCGGCACCTACTATGTGCCGTACACCATCACGCAGGGTTCCATTCCGTCGACCGGTCTGGCTCGTGTGGAGGTGCAGGCGGTGGCCGGAGACGCCGCCAAGCCGATCGCGGCGAACGATGTGGCGCTGCTCGGCGCGGACAATACCGCGATCGTGGAGCCGCTTGCCAACGACGTCGACCCGATGGGCGGCGTGCTGTCGGTGACCAGCGTCACCGCGGACGCGCAAAGCGGCATCAAAACCGGTGTGGTGAGCAACAAGCGCGTCTATATCACCGCGCGTCAGGTGCCGACCGAGCCGGTGCGGATCTCCTACACCGTGGCCAACGCGGCCGGATCGTCGACCGGCGTCATCGTCCTGCAGCCGCCGGCGCTGACCACGTCGAATTCCGTGCCGAAGGCCGAGAACATCACCACACAGGTGCGCACCGAAGGCATCGTGTCCGTGGACGTGCTCGACCATGTCACGTATTCCGACGGCACCACGGTGAGCCTGCAGAACGACTTGCAGTATGACAAGAACACGTTCAAGGGTCTGGTGTTCGTGTCCGGCGACACCGTGCGCTATCAGGCCACCAGACAAACCGGCTCCTTCCCCGTCACCTACACGGTGAAGGACAATCTCGGCAACGCGGCCTCGGCCACCATCACCATCAACGTGCATCAGAAGGACGCGTCCAACAAGGCGGCTCCGACACCGTCCGACGTCGAGGCGCAGGTGGCGGCCGGTCAGAAGGTGCAGATTCCGATCACGCTCACCGGCATCGACGCTGACGGCGATGACGTGCAGCTGCTCGGCTTGGGCAACAAAGCGCCGAAACTGGGCCGTATCAGCGAGGTGGGCGCCACGTATCTGGTGTATGAGGCGTATGCCGATTCGTCCGGAACGGACACGTTCTCCTACGCCGTGGAGGATTGGACCGGTCAGAGGGCCACCGCGCAGGTGCGTGTGGGCGTGTTCAAATCCGGAGCCGATTCGGGTGTGTACGCGCGCGACGACGAGATCACGCTGCGTCCGAACACCGCGGCCACCGTGCCGGTGGCGCAGAACGACATTTCCGGGGACAATACTGATCTGACCGTGGCCAAGGACGTGGAATCGCAAGGCATCGGCGGCATTCAGGTCGTTGACAACATGCTGTCGTTCACCACGCCGAAGCAGGCGGGCACGTATTACGTGGTCTACACCGTCAAGGACAAGGCTGGCCTGTCCGATTCGGCGACGTTGACGGTGAATGTCGACGAGAACGCCGCCATCGACCCGCCGACCGCGTACGATTACCGTGTTCCGGCCGCCGCCACGATCGACAAGAAATCCGTGGACGTGGACGTTTCGCAGTGGATCGCCAATCCGTCCGGCACCGCCGACGAGCTTCAGGTGGGCGTGGATCCTTCCGCGACCGACCATGCGCATGTCAAGGGCGGCAAGGATTCCACCATCATCACCGTTGATCTGACCGACGAGGCGCGCGCGGTGCCGTACACCGTCACGAACACGACGTACGGCATCACGTCCACCGCGTTCATCCAAGTGCCCGCATATGGCGTGTTTCCGCCGGTTCTACGTCCGAAGGCGCCGGCGTGAAGGTCAATGCGCGTGAGACCATCACCATCAACATCGCCGACTACGTGCGTGTGGGCGCGGGCAAGACCGCGTATGTGGACGGCGCCGATTCGGTGAGCGCCACGAAGGCCGCGGACGGCGACCTGTACGTCAACGACCAGACGTTGAGGTTCACCGCGCCGAAGGATTACGCGGGTCCCGCGTCCATCACCTTCACCGCGGTGGACGGCAAGCGAGACAAGAACGACAAGGTGAAGATCGTCAATTCGGCGGTGCTCACGCTTCCGATCACGGTGATCGGACGTGAGGTTCCGCCGCCGACGTTCTCATCCTCCACCGTCGATGTGGTGGCCGGCGAGAAGGCCACTACCATCGATCTGACGGCGCTGACCCATTCGGCGTCGGGCCTGTACGAGGATGAGAAGCAGTACTCGTATTCCGGCGGCGTGAATTCCGGCAGTGTGGATGCCAGAGTGTCTCCCTCCGGCACGTTGACCGTGTCCGCGGACAAGACGGCCACGCCGGGCACCACAGTGAGCGTGCCCGTCTCGATCAAATATGCGAAGGGTACGGTGAGCGCCGGTATGACCGTGCGCGTCACCGCGTCCAACAGGCCACTCGCCCGTGTCACCGAGAAGACCGTGAAAATCAAGGCCGGTTCCAGCGAGCAGGTGAATCTGCTGTCCGACGCGTACAATCCGTTCCCCGACACTCCGCTGACGGTGACCGGATGCACGTCCGATGGCGCGTCGAAGCTGACGGTGGATTGCCCGTCCAACGGCGTGGTGTCCATCAGGGCGCTTCCGACATCGGCGCGAACACCAACAAGGTGGTCGTCACCGTGCGCGACGCCACCAAAACAAAGGAACGTGAGGTGACCGGCACCATCAGCGTTTCGGTGATGGACAAGCCTGATGCGCCGCTGCTTTCCGCGGTGTCCGGCGACCCGCAGGATGGCGCCGTGAATCTGAGCTGGACGGCCGGTTCGGCCAACGGCAGCCCGATCACCGAATACAAGGTGATGTGGGGCGGAGACGCGTCCGGCGAGCGCTCGTGCGGGCAGAAGACCTCCTGTCTCATCGACGGGTTGAAGAACGGCAAGACGTACTCGTTCAAGGTGCAGGCTAGGAACGAGGTCGGCTGGTCCAAGGATTCCAACGCCGTCGAGGGCACGCCAGACAAGCTGCCTGATGCGCCGACGGATGTGACGGCCAGTGTGAAGGGCAACACGGTGAGCGTCACGTGGAAGGCTCCGGACGGCAATTTCTCGTCGGTGGACAATTACGAGGTGACTTTGTCCGGCAGGAACGCGCCGTCCAAGCAGACGACAAATCCACCGGAATCGATTTTGTTTTCGATTAACAACGCGATTTCCGACGGCGACTCGTACACGGCGACGGTACGCGCCCACAACAAGGTGAATTGGAGCCAACCGTCCAAGCGTCCGACGCGGTCAAGCCGTGGGGCAAGCCCGATGCGCCGAAGATCTCCGTGACGAACGACGACACCACGGGAACCGTCACCGTCGAATCCGTGGGCAACACCCGCAACGCGGGATGCAAGGCCGTCGAGATTTCCGGAGATGTCAGCGCAAGCATCGACGGATGTTCCGGATCCTACGATTTCAAGATTCCGGACCATGATCTCAACACCAGGGAATACACCATCAAGGCGGCGGTGGTCGGCAAGGAGAAAACGACCAGCGACGATTCGACCGTGCGTTTCACACCGAAATACGCGGTGAAGGCGCCCGAATCGGTCAGCGTCAAGGGGCATGACGACGTGTGCGTAGTCAGTTGGAAGGAGAACGGCCACGCCGACGGGTTCACGGTGAGCGCGGACGGACTCGGCTCCTACCATGCCGGCGCTTCCGAACGATCGCACGATTTCCCGCTCAAGGAATGGCAGTTCTGTTCCTCGGGTTCCGTCACGCAGCATTTCAATGGCGCGGCAAGCACCTCCAAGTCCGGCAGGGCCGATCCGGCATACGTCCGCAAGGTGAAGGCCGCCGTCAAGGCGCCGATGCTGACGTGGGACGCCAATGATCCGAACATCATCAAGGTCAGCGGCGGATCGGTGAACATGTACGGCCAGCCCGGCAGAACCGTGATCACCTTCACCGCGGACGGCAAATCCTATGACGTCGCCTGGGTATTGGGCTCCGACAAACTGAACGTCAAGGATGTGCTGCCGACCGGAGTCGATTACGCGTGGAAGGCGAAGGTGGTGGGCACCGACACCGCGCTCAACAACGAGGACAATGGCGGCACACTGCTGGACCATGACAGGTACAAGGCTCCCACGCCGAAACCCGAACCGTCGGAACCTTCAGAACCATCAAAACCGTCGGAGCCATCGGATTCTGACGCGTCCACGGAAGGCGAAGCGGCCACGCGGAATGACCGGCCTGTGGCATCCTCCGTCGCCCTGTCCACCGTCGACGGCGCATCCAAGCCTTGGATCCGCGGCCTGGCCTACTACGCCAGATGGTGAAACGGACGATCACAGCAATCGCAAACACAACGAACCATCCACACGAGCAACACAACAAGCAAGGAGCAACCCATGAGCAACGATTTCGATGACGCCACCCAGCTGGGTTCCATCGGCCATAATCCAAGCGTTCCCAGCCAACCCGGCCAGCAGCAGCCGGCGTTCCACACGCCGAATCTGCCGGAGCAGCCGCAAGCCGATGAGGATCCGGAGGGCACGCTGCTGAGCGCGCACGGCACCACCCAACCGGCGTTGCCGCAACAGTCCGCCCCGGCAACGCCGAACCAGCCGCGGTTCCGTCAGCCGATGCCGCAGAACCTTCGCCAACCGGCCGCCAATCCGGCAGTCGCAATGCCCGCGCAGCAGCCCGTCCAGCCAACCCAACCCGTCCAGCCCAGCCAGCCTGTACAGCCCGTCAAACAATCCCAGCCGGTCATCGACACGTCCATGATGACCGCACCCAGCAAAGACATCACCGAATTCCATGAGAAGTTCGCCAAGCTCGTAGACAACGTCTCCCAGGTCGTGGTCGGCAAGGAAGCACCCATCCGCCAATGCGCCACAGCCATGGTGGTCGCGGGCACATCCTGCTCGAAGACAACCCGGGCACCGGCAAAACCCAGCTGGCGCGAGGCCTTGCCAACTCCATCGACATGTCGTTCAAACGTATCCAGTTCACCCCGGACCTGCTGCCGTCCGACGTGGTCGGCGTCACCTACTACGACCAGAAGCGCGGCGAATTCGAATACCGCGAAGGCCCGATCTTCGCGTCCATCGTGCTCGCCGACGAAATCAACCGCGCCTCACCGAAAACACAGTCCGCACTGCTCGAAGTCATGGAAGAGCAGAAGGTCACCGTCGACGGCGTCACCCACCCGGTGCCGCAGCCGTTCATGGTCATCGCCACCCAGAACCCGATCGAACAGCTCGGCACCTACAAGCTGCCGGAAGCGCAGATGGACCGTTTCCTCATCAAAACCACCATCGGCTATCCAAGCCACGACGTGAGCGTCAACATCCTGAAACAGGTCAACGTCACCGACCGCGCCGCCACCGTGCATCCGGTGCTCACCGGCGAAGACGTGCTGCGCATGCGCAACATCAGCGAAACCGTGCATCTCGACGACGCGATCCTCGAATACATCGTGCGACTGGTGGAAGCCACCCGCCACAACGAACGCATCCAAGTCGGCTCCTCCATGCGAGGCGCGCTCGCCTTGACCCGCTGCGCGCGCGTATGGGCCGCCTCCGACAACCGCGGCTACGTAGTGCCCGACGACGTCAAAAACCTCGCCGTACCCGTGCTCGCGCACCGCATCACCCTCACCGCCGAAGCCACCTTCGCCGGAAATACCCCCGAACAGATGATCGGCCAGATCCTCGAAGACGTGCCGGCCCCGACCCTGGGCGCCAACGCCTGAAACACAATCCGCCCGCATACGCACCACACAATCCGAAAGGTCAAGGAATGCGGCATTCGCACACAGTGCAGCGCAGACGGACCATCCAACGATCCCTACGCCGCCTCAAACATCGCATCAAGCGACTGGCCACCTCATACGTGTCGCCGCTTGGCTGGGCGGTGACGGCGCTCGCCGTCGCCTCGCTGGTGGCGTTCGTCCTGCTGGGGTGGCATGAGCTGCTGGCCATGGCGGTGGTGTTCGCGGTCATGCTGGCCGCGGCGGTCATGCTTTCCCTTGGCAACACCTCGTTCCAAGCCACCATCGACGTGTCCAGCAGACGCGTCACGGTGTCAGACACGGTGAAAGTCGACTCTGCGTGGACAATCCGGGCCGCACCCCCACCACGTCGGCGCGCGGCGACCTGCCCATCGGAGACAACCACGAACGTTCGCCATTCCCATGCTCGCCGCAGGACAGTCACGCCAGACGACTGTGGAATTCACCGCCGTCAGCCGCGCGGTGCTGCTCATCGGCCCGCTATCCATCCGCAAAGGCGACCCGTTCGGTCTGATCCGCCACGAAAAGAAACTCGTGGACCAGATCAACGTGTTCATTCATCCGCAGACCGTGCTGCTCAGCACCCTGACGCCGGCATTCCACGCGATTTGGAAGGTCAGCCAAGCGGCGAAATCGTCGACGACGACCTCGACTTCTACGGCCTGCGCGAATACGAGCCCGGCGATGACGTGCGCAACGTGCATTGGCTCAGCTCCGCGAAAACCGGATCGCTTATGATCCGCCAATACGAAGCCACCCGCCGTACCGACACCGCTCTGACCATCAGCGTGAACCCGGATGATTACATCGATTCCCAGGAATTCGAACTGGCCGTATCCGTCCACGCCTCCATCGGCGTGCAATGCCTGCAGCAGAACCGGCCAGTCACCGCGCATGCCGGTTCCACGCACGCCATTCCGCGCAACGCCACGGAATTTCTCGATGGCTGCAGCGGCATCGACCCTGACATCGACGACAATCCCAACCTCGCGCAAACCACTCTCGAACATGCCCCCGACGCATCCTTCTACTTCTTCACCGTCGGCAGGCTCAAAACCATCGACGACATCAAACACATGGTCCTCGCACTCCCCCGCTCCGCAACCTGCGTGGTGCTTCAAGCCGCAACCGGCCAACCGCGCGCCATCAAACGCTACTCCGACTTCACCTTGGCAACCGTGGGAGACCTCAACGACCTCCCCATGATCATGGGGGTGCTGGCATGAGCACCACATTCACCAACACCGGCAATTTCACCGGCAACCTCACCGGCACAGGCACCAACTCCGCCAACACCAACACTGGCATGGCAACCGGCACAGGCACCGGCTCATGGGCGGACTCCACCCACTCCGTCATCTGGATGTCCCGCAGCGGCAAGTCCCCAGCCATGCCCAACACCAACCAGCCGCACGCCGCGCAATACGCAAGCCTCACGGTCGCCGCCCTACTGACCATCGCCGCAGCCAGCAACCTCATCGACGTATACGGCTCCGCCCTGTCTTGGACGAGCGCCGCAATCCCCGCCACCATCATCGGCTCGCTCGTGGCGCTTGCCGGTCTCGTTCCCGCGTTGCGCCTGTGGTGGCAGATGCTGTTCATGGCGTGTGCGCAGCTGGTGGTCGGCCCGGTCATCTTCCTGAATGGCACCACCATCGCCCATGTCATTCCCACATTGCGCACGTTGACGCAAGGGTGGATGCGGATGCTCGGCTCGTTCAAATACCTGCTGGCCATCGACCCGCCGACCGGCACCGGCGACGGCTCGCTGCTCGCCGTGTGGACGATCTGCCTGTGGGCCGCGCTGCTGGCCGGTATCTTCGCGGTTGCGGAGGATGGCCGGCTTACGATGGTCGCGGTCGTTCCCGTCGTGGCGAATCTCGCGATCTGCGCGCTGCTTGGCACGTCGAGCGGCTTCTACCGTATGGCGATCGGCACGATTATGGCGGTCGTGCTGGTGGTTTGGGTCAGCGCGCGTTGGAAACTGTTGGAATTGGGCCGTTGGCTCAGTTCCGTAGTCATCGTGCTGCTGGCTTCGGCTGTGGCGATCGGCGGATGCTTGGTGGTCGGGCAAAACCGCACCATTCTGCGCGACCATTATGATCCGCCGCTGAGCCCGTACGATTACACCAGCCCGTTGAGCGGCATGCGTTCGTATATCAAGAACCATAAGGACGATGTGCTGCTGACCGTCGACGATCTGCCGGCCGGTTCCACGGTGCGTTTGGCGGTTATGGACCGTTTCGACGGCAATGTGTGGAACCTGTCCGATTCCACCATGGCTTCGGATTCCTCCAACTACCATCGTGTGGGCGATTCCATCACAAACAACGCCACCGGCAAGCGGTTCACCGCGAAATTCACGGTCAATGACGGTTTGAGCGACTATTGGCTGCCGATGGCCGGCGCGGCTTCCAGCGTGAAGTTCGCCACATCGTCGGACGCCGATTCGTTCTACTACAACACCGACACCATGTCGCGATCTACCCTTCGCGCACCTCTCCGGGATTGTCCTATACGGAAACCGGCGTCATTCCGCGGACGCGACGGATAAGGAGATCGCCAAGGCGAATGCTTCCTCCATCAGCCAGCCCAAGGCGGAAGATGTGCCCGATTGCGTGGATAAGCTGGCCACCGCGATTGCGGGCGGCCAGTCCAAGGGCGGCGAGGCCGCGCAGGCTCTTGCCGACAAGCTCAGGGAATCCGGCTGGTTCTCCCATGGTTTGAATGGCGATTACCCGTCCAGGGCCGGTCACGGCAACTATCGCATCGACCAGCTGCTCGCCGCAGTGCGATGGTCGGAGACAGCGAGCAATACGCTTCCGCGATGGCGCTTATGGCCCGCAGTCTCGGCTTGCCGAGCCGCGTGGTGCTGGGCTTCCTGCCGAAGAACGACGAGGGCGAGATCAGTGACAGCCGCACCGAGAAGCATGGCAAAACCACCACCACGAAATTCACCGGCAACGATGTGACCGCTTGGGTGGAGATCAAGCTGGACGGTTACGGATGGGTGGCGTTCTACCCGACACCGAAGGAAACGAAGGTCCCGACGAGAACCAGAATCTCACTCCGCCCAATCCGCAGACCTTGGTGCGTCAGCCTCCGGTGCCGCTTACCGATCCGCTGCGTGACGACAACCAAGCCAAGGGCAAAACATCGCTTGGCGGCAGCATGGCCGACGAGACGCCGACGAGCCTGTTCTGGCAGCGTTTCGGCAGAATCGTCAGAAAAGTCGCCATCTACGGCAGCCCTCTGTGGACGGTGCTCATCGTCTGCGGCCTGCTGCTCGCCATCAAGGCGATCGCCCTGGCTCGGGCTCGCAGGCATGGCAGCGCATCGCAACGCGTCGCTGCCGGATGGCAGGCGGTCGCGGCGCTTGCCCGGCAAAGCGGCCTTGACGTCCAAGGCACCAGAAACGAGCAGGCGCAGGCCATCGCCGAACAGATGGGCTTCGAAGCCGATACACTGCTCGCGCTGGGCAGGGAGGCTGATTACGCGGCCTTCTCCGGAGGCGATGTCACGCAGGAGCATGCGGAACGCTACTGGCATGACATCGCCGAAGAACGAAAGTTCATGCTCGGCTCGCTGCCGACGTTCCGCAGGTGGCGGGCGAAACTATCGCTTGCGGACATGTTCCACTTCCGGAAAATCCGCTTGCGGAAAATCGGTGTGAAAGGGCGGGACTCATGAACGTCAAACATATTGAGGTCGGTCTGAACAGCAATATCGGCTTGCGTAGGAAAGACAACCAGGACAGCGCCTGCGCAAGCCACGGCGTGTATGTGGTGTGCGACGGCATGGGTGGCGGCAAGGGCGGCAAGCAGGCCAGTTCCGATGTTGCGGAACGGTTCGCGCGTTTTGGCCGAACTGCGACGCGCGATCTTGACGCGATTGACGAAACGCTGATCCTTGCCCAGCAGGAGGTGCTCCGTCTGGGTGAGCAGCTCGGCGGCGTTGCGGGCACTACCATCAGCGGCGTGCTGCTGCCGACGCGTGTCGGCGATGACGCGATATGTTCCGACGAACGGTGTTACATCGTCAATGTGGGCGATTCCCGCACGTACCATATGCGCGCCGACGGCAATGGCGCGTGGCTGGCGGATTCGCTGACGTGCATCACCCGCGACCATTCGGAACGGCAGAACGCCATCGATTCGGGGCAGATGCTGCCCGATGAGGCGAGCCGTTGCATTCCGCGCAACATCATCACGCAATGTGTCGGCGCGCCTGCCGGCATCCAGCCTGACTGGTACGCCGCGCGTGCGGACGGACGGTTCATCATCTGTTCCGATGGGCTGCATGCGCAGATCGGCCGTGAGCAGCTTGCCGAGATCGCGGCGGCGTACGCTGACCCGCAGATGGCCGCGGACATGCTGGTACGCGCCGCGCTGAACGCCGGTGGCCGCGACAACATCACCGTCATCGTGGTGGATATGCGTTCCGATATGCCGTGCGACGAGGATTGGAACGTCAGCAAGATCGGCGATGACGAGGATATCGACGATGTGCTGGACGGTACGTTGCAAACGTTACGAGTCATTCAATAAGATGGTTACAGACCACGAGACAAGGAGATCATGATGGTCGATTTCGATGCCGCGGTGGCGGCCGTGCAGGATCCGAACGCGATCCCGTGTTCCTGGCGAAAATCGCGTACGAGAATCCGGAATTCGGTGCGAATGTCGTTGCCAATCCGCGAGCGTACCCGGGTCTGAAGCGTTGGGTCGCCGAATTCGGCGATGAGCGCGCCCGCCAGCAGCTGGTGGCGATGGGCTGGCCGGTTCCGCAAAATGGCGTGCAGCCGCATCTGATTGCCGAGCCGACGGCCCAGCCAATGGCCGAACCGGTTGCCGAACAGGTCCAGCCGGAGCAGCAGTATCAGCCGGCAGTGGCGGAACAGTTCCAGCAGGAGCAGCAGTATCAGCCGGAACAGCCGGTGAACCAGCAATACGGTCAGGACGCTGCCTATGCGGCGTCTAACGAGGCTTCGACCGAGTATGTCGACCCATACATGAATCCCGCCGATTTGTCCGAAGTGCCGATTATTCATCGAGCCAGCCGCAGAACGAACCGGAACAGCAGTATGCCGAACAGCAGTATGCCGCGGCCCAGGAATCGCCGGCAGACGCGGGGTTCACCGCGGAACTGGCCATGACCACCACCGATCAGATGTTGATGGCCCGTATCGCCAGCGAAGCGCCGGAGCTTCGTCCGTGTCTTGCGCGCAATCCGTACATCTATCCGGAATTGCTTGCCTGGCTTGGCCAGTTGAACGATTCGGCCATCAACGCGGCCATTCGTCTGCGCCAGCAGTGAGCTAACGCCGATTATCAGACCATTTGAAACATAAGGGGTTGTCGCGGGAATCTCCGTGACAACCCCTTATCGTCTTACCGCTAACCGTCCGCGCCGACGCTGTCAACACAAATCGTCAACGCAGTCCGTCAGCGTAATCGTGTCTTCACTGACAAACGCCCTCACTGTTTGCGGAATTGGAAGAACTGGTCGCCGATACGCACCGTGCATGGCGCCTCCAGCTGCATCGGCTTGTGTTCCACTTTGGTTTCGACATCGTCTTGGATGATGTACGTGCCGTTGAGCGAACCGTAATCCTCTATCACAGCGTGCCATCCTGGTCGAAGCTGATCGCCGCATGGTTGCGTGAGATTGTGCGCGTCGGATCCTCCAGCTTGACCGATTTGCGCCGGCGGGCACTTCGGCCGAAGGCTTGCGGCCAAGGAGCACGCCCATATCCACGATCACCTGCTGTCCGGTCTGCTCGTTGTCCAGCACGTACGTGTGCTTCGGCTGCTTCATGGTGAAGGCTTCGGAAAGCACGGTGCCGTCCCAGTCGATATCGTCCTCGTCCGAAACGGCAGCGTCGCCCTTCGCAACGGAAACATCCTGCATATCGTGGTCGTCCGATTCGTTCTGTGCGGCGAGCCGTTCGCGTGTTTCCAAGGAATCGGCGGCATTGTCGACGGGTTCGGCTGTGGGTTGCGCCATCACCGTGACGTCATCGTCATACCACCCTGGTTCGGGCGGCGGCGGGTAAGGTAGAAAACTCATATTCCCATTGTAGGAAGGTGACGTCCATGCCGTCTGACGATACTCATTCTGCAATACGATGCTCGCATATTCCGTCTCAAAATATTATGCTGTAACTCGTCAAAAGAGACGGACACGTCGATGTTTCCCTCCGTGTTCACGGATTCGACATTCAAAAAGGAAAAAGGATAAGAAGGACTTTTCTCATGGCGAACACTCCTCCGTATGGTCAACCGCAGAATGGGCAACCGCAGTATAACCAGCCTCCGCAGCCGCAGGCGCCAAACTACAGTCAGCCACAGCCGGGCGGGCCTCAATACGGTCAGCCGCAACCGCCAATGCCCGGCAACTTTCCTTCCCAGCAAGCCGGCGCCGCGGCCCAAAAATAAGCCGCCCGGTCGCCATTACTCTATCGGCGGCCGGTGGCCGGCAGGTCCGTCGTCATCGCGCTGGCAGCGGTGTTCTTCCTTACAAATCGCGTCAGCCGTTCCGATTACGAGGAAGCGCTGGTCCAAACGCAGGCGTTGGAAAGCAGCTATACAGCCATCAATGAGGAATTCAGCTCGGCGGCGAGCGCAACGGACAACGATTCATCCTCCGCTTATGACGAGGGCAAGAAGAAGTTGAAGACCTTCAAGCAGGACAGCGACAAGCTGGCTGCCATGAAGGCCGTGAAGAAAGACAAGGACGTCAAGGAGAAGTACGAGACGTTCGAGCAGGACCGTGCGAAATACGAGAGGTACATGAACGATCTGGCCCAGACCATGCCCGCGCTCATGAAGATGACGCACACCTGCACGAAGCTGCCGAAATTCGACTCCGCCGACATGTCTTCGTACTATCGCGATCTTTCCAAGGCGCTCGAAAGCTGTGCCGCCGACGCCGGCGATCTGGCCAAGGTTCCCATCAAGTCCTATGCCGAGTATGGCGCGGATATGCAGGAAAGCGTCAGCAAGAAGAAGGACATTGTGGATCAGATGGCCGATCTGAATCTCAACGATATCGAGTATGGGTCCGCCGATTACGAAAAGCTTCAGGATCTTCATTCGAAGATGTCCGACATCGATTCGCCGACCCTGGATCAGTCCGATTTGCAAAAGGCCGCGAAGGAGGCCGATCTCAGCGGTTCGTTGAAGGATCTGGAAACCACGCTTTCGGAGAAGATCAAGTAACGTCAAAAGACGACTGCGAAACCCTCCCCCGCGATTAATCCACAACCTCGCAATCCCACGACATATAGATATAGCGAAAGGCGGAACCGACCGGTATTGGTCGGTTCCGCCTTTCGCTATGTCAGATGATTCGTCTGTCGACTATCGTGAGAGGAATCTCACAGGGTGTCGCCCAGATCGGTCTGGCCGCCGTTGTCGTCCAGGAAGTCATCCGGGTTGAAGTCATCGCCCAGCTTCAGGTCGCCGAAGTCGATGTTGGAGAAGTCCACATCGGACAGGTCGGTGTCGCCGAAGGAGCTGTCGGTGCCTTCGCCGCCCAAACCGAAGTTCGGGTAGATGGTGTCGCGGATGGCCTTGTCGGGCTCCACCGTGGCATTGCGGTAACGGGCGAGGCCGGTACCTGCCGGGATGAGCTTACCGATGATGACGTTCTCCTTGAGGCCCTTCAGGTCATCGACCTTCTGGTTCAGGGCGGCTTCGGTGAGCACGCGGGTGGTCTCCTGGAAGGAGGCCGCGGACAGCCAGGAATCGGTGGCCAGCGAAGCCTTGGTGATGCCCATCAGCTCCGGACGGCCGGCGGCCGGCTTGCCACCGTTCTTCACGGCTTCCATGTTGGCGGCCTTGAAGCGTGCCTTGTCCACGAGTTCGCCCGGCAGCAGGTCGGTGTCGCCGGAGTCGATCACGGTGATGCGACGCAGCATCTGGTGCACGATGACCTCGATGTGCTTGTCGTGGATATCCACGCCCTGGGAGCGGTACACGGTGTGCACTTCCTCCACGATGTTCACCTGTGCGGCGCGCGGGCCGAGGATGCGCAGGATCTTCTTCGGGTCGACGGAGCCTTCGATGAGCTGGGTGCCGGCTTCGACATGGTCGCCGTCCTTGACCAGCATCGGCGCACGACGGGTCACCGGGTAGACGATCGGCTCGACGGAGTCGTCGTCCGGCTTCAGGGTGACCTGACGGCCGCGCTCGGTGTCTTCCACCTTGACCACGCCGGCGAACTCCGCGATCGGAGCCTCGCCCTTCGGGGTACGGGCTTCGAAAAGCTCGGTGACACGCGGAAGACCCTGGGTGATATCGGAAGCGGAAGCGACGCCGCCGGAGTGGAAGGAACGCAGCGTCAGCTGGGTACCAGGCTCACCGATGGACTGTGCTGCCACG
>ENA-OQAJ01000188-OQAJ01000188.1-human-gut-metagenome-genome-assembly--contig:-NODE-188-length-19369-cov-9.267072_pt1 | contig 19369 bp, 19 predicted proteins | sample MGYA00242736_ERZ504529 | MGnify/ENA primary metagenome ERZ504529 (study PRJEB26092, sample SAMD00036275) | human gut metagenome | host: Homo sapiens | study: EMG produced TPA metagenomics assembly of...
CGCCGGGCAGTCGGTTTGCGCAATGCGGTGCCGTTCATAGGGGATTCTCCTTTAGCGTTTCTTTTCCCCTATTATACGCCTACTTTGGGCGGAAGACAAACTATTTATGGAAAGATACAACGATATACGGGGGATCCGCCTTCCCCCCTTTAATCTCACCTCAATCCGTTCTTTCTCCAGCCCCTCCCCGATCACGATGAGCACTTCCTGCCCCTTGGGGATAGCGTTTGCCGTCAGGCCGTCGGCGGTGGCGTTCAGCTCCACCTAGCCGTTCTCGTCCTGTACGAAGCCTTTCGCCCGCAGCACATGGCCGCACGCGGGGTCGGTGAAGAGGGCCGGGATATTCTGTTCGAGCTGCTGGCACGAGAGGCCCAGCTCCAAAAAGTAGGCCGAACCAAAGGCCCTATGCTCGTCGAAGTGGAGCTTTTCGCAGCTGGCCTGACGGCAGCCGCAGCGGTCGATGGCGGAAAAGTCCTCGCTGCCCCACTCGTCCCACGGTTTTGTCAGCAGTTCGCCGGGCCGGAACGTCCGGCTGCACTTGCACGCAGCCAGCGCACGGTTCAGGTGCTCTTGTGCGGCCTCCCTCTGCGCCGCATCGGCCAGTTGGCTGCGGCTGAAGACCACCGCGCCCGCGTTGGCAGCTTCGGAGGCCAGAACAAAAGCGCCCGATACAGAAAATCTGCATCGGGCGCTTTTTCAATCGCTAATTAAGTTATTGCTGTTGACTCAGGCGTTTACCTGGGAAGCTGCAACAGCGCAGGCAACTGTCATGCCAACCATCGGGTTGTTGCCGGCACCGATCAGGCCCATCATCTCAACGTGAGCGGGCACAGAGGAGGAACCAGCAAACTGGGCATCGCCGTGCATACGGCCCATGGAGTCGGTCAGGCCGTAAGAAGCCGGGCCAGCTGCCACGTTATCCGGGTGCAGGGTACGGCCCGTGCCGCCGCCGGAAGCAACGGAGAAGTACTTCTTGCCGTTTTCCAGGGCCCACTTCTTGTAGGTGCCTGCAACCAGGTGCTGGAAACGGGTCGGGTTGGTGGAGTTACCGGTGATGGAAACTTCAACACCTTCAGCCTTCATGATAGCAACGCCTTCCAGAACGTCGTTAGCGCCGTAGCACTTAACAGCAGCGCGCTCGCCGTCAGAGTACGGGATGGTCTCAACGACCTTCAGTTCGCCGGTCTTGAAGTCGTAATCGGTCTTGACATAGGTGAAACCGTTGATACGGCTGATGATCTGGGCAGCATCCTTGCCCAGGCCGTTCAGGATAACACGCAGGGGTTCCTTGCGGACCTTGTTGGCGGTACGGGCAATGCCGATTGCGCCTTCAGCAGCAGCAAAGGATTCGTGGCCAGCCAGGAAAGCGAAGCAATGGGTGTCCTCATGCAGCAGCATGGCACCCAGGTTGCCGTGGCCCAGACCAACCTTACGCTGTTCAGCAACAGAGCCGGGGATGGTGAAAGCTTCCAGGCCTTCGCCGATGGCAGCAGCGCAGTCAGCAGCGCTCTTCAGGCCGCGCTTGACAGCATGGCAGTGCCCAGGGTGTAAGCCCAGACGGCGTTATCGAAGCAGATGGGCTGGATGCCGCGGATGATCTTATCGCAGTCGATGCCCTTGGCCAGCAGCATCTCGTTGCAGGCGTCGAGGCTCTCCAGACCGTTGGCCTTCAGGCAGGCCTCGATCTTGGGCATACGGCGATTCTGGGATTCAAAAGTTGCCATAATCTATGTTCCTCCCTCTCTTATTCTTCACGCGGGTCGATGTACTTGACAGCGCCCTGCTCAGCAGAGAAGCGGCCGTAAGTGCCGATGTTCTTCTCGTAAGCTTCCTTCGGGTCCATGCCATGGCGGATTGCTTCCAGCATTTTGCCCAGACGGACGAACTGATAGCCGATGACCTGGTTGTCTTTATCCAGAGCGGTCTTGAGGATGTAGCCCTCGGTCAGCTCCAGGTAGCGAACGCCCTTGGCCTTGGTGGAGAAGATGGTACCGGTCATGGAACGCAGGCCCTTGCCCAGGTCATCCAGACCAGCGCCGACAGGCAGGCCGTTCTCAGAGAAAGCGGTCTGGCTGCGGCCGTAAACGATCTGCAGGAACAGCTCACGCATTGCAACGTTGATAGCGTCGCAGACGAGGTCGGTGTTCAGTGCTTCCAGGATGGTCTTGCCGGGCAGGATCTCGCCAGCCATAGCAGCAGAATGGGTCATGCCGGAGCAGCCGATGGTTTCAACCAAAGCTTCCTCAATGATGCCGTTCTTGATGTTCAGGCTCAGCTTGCAGGTACCCTGCTGGGGTGCGCACCAGCCCACACCGTGGGTATAGCCGCTGATGTCCTCAATTTTATAGGCCTTGACCCATTCGCCCTCTTCAGGGATGGGAGCGGGACCATGCTTCGGACCCTTCGTGATCGGGCACATATTGTTGACCTGTGCGGAGTATTCGATCATAATATTCTCTCCTTTGCATTATTGTCGGAAGCCGGTGCCATTTGCACCGCACAAACATCAGCAAGCCTGCGCGGGGGCTGTGCGTTCCGGCCGTCCATTGTCAAGCTTTTCACAGCTAATTTTATTATACGAGGGTAGTGGCCTTTTTTCAAGATGTTAGTCTTTTCTAACCGTCTGTTTTTGATAAATTTTTCTTGCCATTTTCTGCATATTCAGCAAAACGCCGCCCCGTTTTGCCTGCGGGGCGGCGTTTTTCACCAGTCAAAAGAATTCTAAAATCTATTCCAATCGGCAGATTGGAAACGAAAGCGGGGTGCAGGAGCGCAGCACAGCCACAGTGCCCCCCTCCTTTGCTTTATCCCATCAGAAAGCCGAACAGCAGCGGCGCAATGCCGCTTGCCGCTGCCATGCACAACACAGCAGCCAGCACGGTTTTGGCAAAATACCAGGCGTTCTTAGGCGGCAGCGGTTCCGGCTTTTGCTGCTTTTTGCCGCGGGGCGCGGGGGCGGCGGGCTGCGGCAGCTCCGGGGCCGTCAGGGCCGCCAGCGCACCGAACAGCAGCATAACCAGCGGAAACACCATGGATACCCGGATGGATACCACCGCCTGTGCCAGATAGCTGCACAGCGCCAGCATGACTGGGGCCACGCCGGGAGTGTTCCAGCTCCGTTCCCCGCGCCGCAGGTGGGCCGCCACCAGCAGCAGCCAGGCGGCCAAGCCAAGAATGCCGGTCGTCAGCAGCTGTTCCAGATATTCGTTATGCGCGGCATAGAACGTCGCCATGCGGGCTGTCATGGCGTCGCCTGCCCAGGCAGCCACGGCGGTATGCATCATGCCGGGGCCAATGCCCACAATCTTGCGCAGCAGGCTGCCGTCCGCCCAGGTGCCAAACGCAGCGCGCCAGGCCACGCCGCGGTAGGTACCCCAGTCATCGTTGAACACCAGCAGGTTATGCAGGCTTTCCGGCAGGGGCAGGTTGGGCATTGCATTGGCCAGCACAAAGGCCAACGCCCCCACCGCCAGCACAGCAATGGTGATAACCCGCCCCGGCAGGTACAGTGGGGCCTGCGCTGCAATGCCTTTGCGGGCCAGCACAAACAGCACCAGCCACAGCAGCAGGCTTGCCGCCATGCAGGGCAGTGCCACCTGCCACGCGCCCAGTTTGGCCAGCAGGGCGGTACCGCCCTGGGTGTAAACGCTGGCACGCATGTAATGCATCCAGGCAGCCCAGCCGAAGAACGCCGCACTGATGAGCGCCGCACGGCGCAGGTGGCGGGTGGTAAAGTTTTTTATGGCAGACCAGCACCAGCACCGCCGCGCCGATGCCCAGGGCAAGCGCCTCTGAATCCACAACGGCCAGCGCCAATGCGCCAAACGCTGCCGGAATGCCGGTCCAGACAGCGGTTCTGGTATCTTTGGCGTTCAGGAACTGGTAAAACACAATGGGCAGCGCTACCGAGAAAAAGCAGCCGTTAAAGTCCTTCTGCCCCAGGGTTGAGAAAAACTGTGCGCGCTCCACCACGGCGGTGTCTGCATACGCGCCGATAAGATCAATGTTAAAGATGTTGAGCACATACAAAACTGCCACAATGCTTGTGGTAATGCCCAGCACCCAGAAAACAAAATCCAGGTTTTCAAGGTCCAGGTAGCTGCGCACAGCCCAGTACCCGGCGGCGGTAAACAGCACCAGCATCAGCCCGCCGTAATAGCCCCCCAGCCCCCAGGTGGACGCCGTGGGCGAAAGCGATGTAAAGGTGGAAATCAGGCTAGTGCCTGCAAAGGCCAGCACACCCCACAGGGTTACATCTCGTCCGGCGTTGGCGTTGCGCGGGCGGGGCGCACGGGCCCCAATGGCCGTACAGGCCACCAGCCAGAGCAGGAACAAGAGAAACAGGGTAAAACAGCCGGTGAACTTGGTCACGCCAAGGTTGGAAAATTTATCAATGTACAGCGGGTACACGCACAGCACCGCGCACAAAAAAGCGGTTGCCGAGGTGCCCGCCAAGCGGTTGATCGCTTGCTGTTGGTCAGAACGCATGGTTCAAATTACCTCCGGGTCTTTTTTCCCGCAGGCTTTGCGGCGTGCGGGTAACTGTATTGTATTATTTTACCCGTTCCCCTGCTGCTTTTCAACCGTTGCTACAGGTTTTACAAATAGGAAACATATCCCGCCCGCCACGGCGCTGGCTACCGCCAGCATATGCCGGGCAGGCAGATCCAGCAGCTGGCTGCCCGCATAACTCAGCAGGCTGCCGGCGCTCATGCCAAGGGCGATCAAGCCATAGTTGACCCCCGCATGGGCAAGGCCGAACAGTCCGTATTTAAGGCGGGCTGCACCGCCGCGCCGCCGGAGTAAAAGCAGGTCAGCACACAGTAAGCCGCCAGCACCCACCACCCCTGCGCAAAGGCAAACCCGATGCTGCCCGCCGCCAGGGCCGCATACACCCCGTACAAAACTGGTTTGCGGCCCCAGTGGTCACTGGCAGCGGGGCAAAGCAACCGCCCTGCTGCGCTGGCCGCACTGCCCACTGCCACGCACAAGGGCGCCCACTGCTCCGGCAGGCCGCGGTCCGCTGCAATGGTCAGAATCTCCGGGCTGAACAGCAGCATGGGCGGGGCTGCCAGCGCCACCCCCGCAACACACAGGCGGTACTGTGTGGTGCGCACCATCTGGTGGGGCGGCAGGTCGTTTGCCGCTTTTGCGTTTGGCTGGCCGGCGGGCTGGGGTGGATTTTGCAGCACGGCGGCGGATGCCCCGCACACCGCCAGCACCACCACACCGAGCGCGACAAAACATACACGCATCCCCCAGCGGTTTTCCACAAAACCCACAAAAACGGTTAAAAACGCACCGGAAAGCCCCATAGCCGCACCGCTGACCCCCGTTGCCAGCCCTTTGCGGCTGGCATACCATTTTTGGGCGCAGGCCAGCACCGCCGGGGCCAAAAAGGCGCTGCCTACCCCCGCCGGGATGCTATACACCAAAAAGAACAACGCTGCATTGCCCTGTGGCACCAGCGCCGCCCCCATGCTGCCGCCGCCCAGCAGCGCGGTACCCCACAGGGCCGCATAGCGCGGGCCGTGCTGATCCTGCACAAAACCGCCGATGGCGCAGCCGATGCCATACCCTGCCACCAGAATGGCAAAGCTGAGCATGGCCTGCCCGCGGGAAAAGCCGTACTGCGCCATGACCGGCTTTTGGAACACGCCCCACGCCGCCGGAATGCCGGTCAGCAGCTGTACAGCCGCACCGGCAGCCAGAATTTTGGGGTTGCCGTTTTGTTTTGGCATGGTGTTCTTCCTCCTTATCCTTCCAGTTCCACACAGTTTGATACAGCTTCAGTATGCCCCGTTTTTGTTGACAAAAAACGCCGGGACAGATATGATAAAGAGGTATATCTTTTGATCTTTCCGCGGGCCGCTGCCCGCGCAGATAATAGGGAGGAACAATCATGAAAACACAGCCGTTGAAGGGCATGCGCGACCTTTTGCCGCGCGAGCAGGCATTGCGTGATTACATTCAGGGCCAAATTTTGGATACTTACCGTGCCGCCGGGTTCCAGCGCATTTCCACCCCCATCCTGGAGGATATGGAAAACCTGGACAAATCCGATGGCGGCGACAACCTGAACCTGATCTTCAAGGTTCTCAAGCGCGGCGAAAAGCTGGCCGCTGCCCTGCGCTCCGGCGATGAAAAGCAGCTTTCCGATATGGGCCTGCGCTATGACCTGACCCTGCCGCTTTCCCGTTACTACGCTGCCAACCGCAACGAGCTGCCCAATCCCTTCAAGGTGATCCAGACCGACCGCGTTTACCGTGCCGAGCGCCCGCAGAAGGGCCGCCTGCGCGAGTTTGTGCAGTGTGATATCGACATTCTGGGCGATTCTTCCCCCAATGCCGAGGTGGAGCTGATCGATGTGACCACTCGCGCTCTGCTGCGCATCGGTTTCAAGGATTTCACTGTCAACATCAACGACCGCCGCATCCTGCGCGCCATGCTGGAAAAGATGGGCTTTGCCGCTGACCAGCTGGATTCCGTCTGCATCAGCTTTGACAAGCTGGATAAGATCGGTGCAGACGGCGTAAAGAAAGAGCTGCTGGAAAAAGAGTTTGACGCCGCCGCTGTGGAAGCGCTGGATGAGTTCCTGCGCGCCGGGGATTTCAGCCTGGACGCCGTGACCGCCCGCGTTGGGGACGAGACCCTGACCGCCGACCTGCGCTATGTCATCGCCACCGCCGAAAAGATTGCCAACGGCCGTTACGGCATTGCCTATGCCCCCAGCCTGGTGCGCGGCCAGGGATACTATACCGGCATGGTGTTTGAAGTGACCTGCCCGCAGTTCAGCGGCGCTGTTGCAGGCGGCGGCCGCTACGACAATATGGTTGGCAAGTTCATTGGCCAGCAGGTGCCCGCCGTTGGCTTCTCCATCGGGTTCGAGCGCGTCTGCGGCATTCTGCTGGAGCAGGATTACCAGATCCCCGGTGCCAAGCAGAAGCTGGCCCTGCTGTATCTGAAGGATGCCGATTTTGCCGCCGTGCTGGCCAAGGCCGATGCCCTGCGCGCAGCCTATGATGTGACGGTTCTGCCCCAGGCCAAAAAGCTGGGCAAGCAGTTCGGCACATTGGAAGCCGCTGGTTACAACGCTGTTGCCTTTGCGGACAATGACGACATCAAGGCTCTTGGTCAAAAAGCCGAATAATTAGAATTATTTTTGTGGGGTGTGCCGGTTTTGCGGCGCACCCCGCTTTTTTTGACATCAAGCTGTAACATTCCGGTGCCACTTCCGTGTTATACTGGTAAAGGAAGCAGATATTGCTTTTGGCTTACCCCTTACCACACAACACAATAAGGAGCGTGCCCTATGAAACATACAACACTATCCCGCTTTGCCAGCCTTGCCGCATCCGCCGCGCTGGCGCTCAGCCTTGTTGCCTGCGGTTCCACCAGCCGCAGCACCTACTCCGCCGCTGTTTCTAACGATACCGCCGCCTTTAGCAGCCAGGATGCCGGAGACTATGAATCTTACAGCGCCGAAAGCGCCGCAGCCGGGGAAGGCAGCAGTTTTTCTTCAGACGATCTGACCAGCTCGATGCTGGATCCTTCCACGGTGGAAAGCAGCCGCAAGATCGTGTATAACGCCAGCGTGCGGATGGAAACCACCGACTATGATACCACCCGCGCCGCCTTGCAGGAGGCCGTAACCGCCGCGAACGGCTACCTGGAAAGCACTGACCAGGGCGGCAGCAAGGATTCCGGCAGCCGCTATACTTATTACACCGCGCGCATCCCCGCCGAAAACTACCGCAGCTTTTTGACCGCCGCCGGGGAAGCCGGGAACGTGACCTCGCTGAACGAGAGTGCGCAGGACGTTACCGCTGAGTATGTAGATGTGGAAGCCCGCCTGAAAGCCCTGAACGACCAGCGTGACCGGCTGAACGCCCTGGCCGACAAAGCTGAAACCACCGCCGACCTGCTGGAAATTGAAAGCCAGCTTTCGGATGTGCAGTATCAGCTGGAAAGCTACACCGGCCAGATGCGGCTGATGGATAACCAGGTGCGCTATTCCACCGTGGATATTTCCCTGCAGGAAGTGCGGGTACTGACCCCCACCGCCACCACCTTTGGCGAAAAGTTTGTGGAAGCCGTTACCAGCGGCTGGCGCGGCTTTGTGGATGGGGCCGAAGATCTCATCCTGGTGGTGGTTTACCTGTGGCCGGTGGTACTGATTGTGCTTGCCATCCTGCTGGTGGCACGGCCCGCCCTCAAGCGCCGCAAGGCCCGCCGGGCGGAGAAAAAGCAGGCTAAGCTCGCTGCAAAGGCTGCCGCTGTGCAGGCGCAGCCCGCAGAGCCCGCCAAACCGGACGACACCGTAAAATAAATCGCACCTCTTCTTTCCAACTTATATCGCAAAGCGGGCGCACCGTCCTACAGTAGACGCGCGCCCGCTTTGTTTTATTTTTACCGGCTGTGCTTACAGGCCGTACAGCTCGGTATATTTGTTTTTCAGGTAGTTGGTGTAGTGGGCGGCATCAAATGCGCCGCCGCACAGGCTTTGCACCAGCCACTGCGGTTCCTTGGCGCGGCCATGCTGCCACACGCGGCTGCGCAGAGCGTCTTTCAGCGGCTGCATGTTGCCTTCGGCCCACTGGGCGTCCAGGTCCATGGTTTTGCGCAGGTCATCCACCGCCTGTGCGCTGTAAGCACTGCCCAGCGCATAGCTGGGGAAGTAGCCCATATCGCCCATTGCCCAGTGGATATCCTGCAAACAGCCGTGGGTATCGTCCGGCACATCCACGCCAAGGTATTCCTTATACTTGGCGTTCCAGGCGGCGGGCAGGTCGGCCACGGTCAGGGTGCCCTGCATCAGGGCCTTTTCCAGCTCATACCGCACCATAATGTGCAAAGAGTAGGTCAGCTCGTCCGCCTCGGTGCGGATCAGGCTCGGCTCGGCGCGGTTGACGGCGCGGTAGATCTCTTCCTCGGTCACGCCGTTCAGCTGCTGGGGGAACAGCTCCAGCAAAGTGGGATACAAATAGTGGATGACGCGCGGCTGCGGCCCACATAGTTTTCAAACAGGCGGCTCTGGCTTTCGTGCAGACCGGTGGTTGCGCCGCCCGCCAGGGTGGTATAATCATACTTGGGGTCAACGTTCAGCTCATACAGGGCATGGCCGCCCTCGTGCGCCACGCTGTACAGGTTGGAGAACATATCTTGCGGCATATAATGGGTGGTAATGCGCACATCGCCGTGCCAGAAGCCGGAGGTAAAGGGGTGTTCCGTTTCGCCCAATACGCAGTGGTCCGGGTCCAGCCCCCACACTTCCATAATCTTTTTGGAAAGCTTGCGCTGCTGCTCAATGGGCCAATCCTGATACAAAAAGTCGGTGCGGATGGCGCTGCCGCGCTCTTTTATGGCAGCCAGCAGCGGCACAATGGTCTCGCGCAGGGCGGCAAAAAAGTATCGCACTGGGCAATGGTCAGGCCGTGTTCATAGCGGTCCAGCCAGACTTCATACGGGTCGCGGTCAGGGGCAAAATAGTGGGCCTGCGCGCGCAGGGATTCCACAATTTTTTCCAGATACGGGGCAAAACTGGCAAAGTCATTGCCGCGCTTTGCCTTACCCCATGCGGGCATGCTTTCCTGCGTCAGCTTGGTGAACGCGGCGTACTCTTCTGCCGGGATCTTGCCAATCTCGTCATAGCTGCGCTGCAACTCCCGCACTTCTGCCTTTTCCTGTTCGGTTTCGGCATCAGCGGCAGCGCGCTGCAGCAGGGCGGCGGTGTCAGCGCTGACCAGCTGGTCAAAGTAGGCGCGGCTCAGCACCTCCATGGCTTCGGCGCGGCCCGCGCTGCTTTCCGGCGGGGCTACCGTCTCACTGTCATAATCGGCAACGGCCATTGCGTACTGGTAGGCATACAGTCTTTTCTCCAGCTCGCGCAGAGCTTTGATGGAATCTTTCATTGAGTTCTCCTTTCCGCCGGGGCGGCGGTTTTTATTCATGGTTTATTATAGCACACCCGGCGGCTGTTCGGCCAGTTAGCAGCACAAAACCGAAAAACTTTGCCCTGCGGCACATTTTCCCCCAACTGCCCATTGTCAGGCGCGGGAGCGGGCCTGTATAATGGTTATGGCAATACCGCATAATTCTAAGTGCCGATACGGCGAGCGAGGTGCGGCAGATGCCAAGTCAAAAGCGCAGATAATACTGGATGCTGCAAAGGTGAGCGCCGCCAGTGGCGGAAACAGCGAACCGAAGCAGGGGCAGCGGTCGCAGAGTGCGAGGGGCTTTTGCCCCCGAAGCACGATGCGGGTACCGCAACCCGACATTATCGAGCATTTTGGCAACGCAGATGCCGTGCCGCAGCTGCCGGAGCGGTGCTTAAGCCGCAAGGCGGGAATTGTGCGGTGTTGCCTTATAATGTTTTTTATTTTGCCCCTGAGCGTGGGGGATTCAGGAGAACGCCATGAAAAAACAAGCCTCACCCCTGCTGCCTGCACTGCTGGACCTGCTGCGGCAGTATCTGGCGCTGGATATGGCCGTATACGCCGGACACGCTACCTTGCTGCTGCTTACGGCATCGCTGCCGCTGCTGATGTGGGTGCTGGTCATCATCAACATGCTGCCGTTTTATTCGGTTTCGGACATTGCCGCGCTGGTTGCCCAGCTTTTGCCGGATATCCCGGCCATCCAGTCAATGGCGGTGGATGTGATTGCCAACCTGAATGATCAGTCCACCACCTTCATGGCTTCCTTTGCCGCCATCACCACGGTGATCTCCGCTTCCGGTGGGATGGCCGCGGTGCAAAAGGGGCTGCAAAAGCTGACCCCCGGTGCCCGCAAAACAATGTTTGACCGTTTGTGGGCTGTGCTGTATACCTTTTTGTTTGAGGGCCTGATGCTGGTTGCCATGGTGGTGCAAAGCCTGAGCCCAATCCTGCGCGGGCTGGCCGGGCTGCTGCCGCTGCATCCCCTGGTGGGCGGGCTGCTGCAGCGGCTGCACAGCCTGCTCAGCATCAGTGCGGTGCTTTCGTTGGCGCTTTCGCTGCTGACGGTAACACTGATCTACACCTATGTGCCCGGCGGCAAGCGCCGCATACGGGATCAGTTGCCGGGGGCCGCCGCTGTGGTAGCGGTGTGGACGCTGTTTTCCAAAATATTCTCGTTTTACATCGGGCATTTCTGGAAGTTATCGTACATTTACGGTTCTTTGGCTGCAATCGTGCTGATTACGCTTTGGCTGAATGTGAACATCAATGTGCTATTTTTGGGTGCCGGGCTGAACGCAAAGATTCAGGGGATGGGGCAGGAGAAAAAGGAACCGGATGCTTGAGATACACCCTAGGGCGCGATGCCCTCATCGCACAGGGAAGAAACGCAAATATTGGGCTGCGAACCTGCAAACCATGTGTAGGAAACGACGCTCGCATCGTCCTGCATGGCGGGCCGTAATATGCGCACACGTCGGATGAGGGCATCCCGCCTTACGTGGCCGGGCGTACAATGTGCGCTCCCACGGGCTCCACAGGGTCAAACGCTTTTTTCTAACGCATTAAACCCATACAAACGCTACCTGATACACCAACAGGGCGGCCGGGAAGTTTTCTCGGTCGCCCTGTTTTATTGCTCTCGTTTTATTGCTTTCTTTGAACCGTGAACTTATTCAGCGGTCTTATACCCATCGGGGTTGTGGCTCTGCCAGTTCCAGCTGTCGCGGCACATTTCGTCAATGCCGTACTCAGCTTCCCAGCCCAGCTCACGCTTGGCCTTGCTGGGATCGCACCAGCACTCGGCAATATCGCCGGGGCGGCGCGGGTCAATGACATAGGGCAGCTCCTTGCCGCAGGCCTTGCTGAATGCATGAATCACATCCAGCACACTGTAGCCGTGGCCGGTGCCCAGGTTGCAGATGAACAGGCCGGGCTTTTCTTCCAGCTTTTTGATGGCTGCCACATGGCCGCGGGCCAGGTCCACAACGTGGATGTAGTCGCGCACGCCGGTGCCATCGGGGGTAGGGTAATCATTGCCGTACACATGCACTTTTTCCAGCTTGCCAACGGCAACTTTGGCGATGTAGGGCACCAGGTTGTTGGGGATGCCGTTCGGGTCCTCGCCGATCTTTCCGGAAGGATGTGCACCGATGGGGTTGAAGTAACGCAGCAGAGCAACGTTCAGCTCCGGGTCTGCCTTGCAGCAGTCGGTCAGGATGCGCTCGGTAAACACCTTGGTGGTGCCATACGGGTTGGTGGTTGCACCAACAGGGAAATCCTCGCGGATGGGCACGCTGGCGGGGTCGCCGTAAACCGTTGCGGAGGAGGAGAAAATGATGTTATGGCAATCGTAACGGCGCATAACATCCAGGATGTTCAGGGTGCAGTTCAGGTTGTTGGAGTAATACTCGATGGGCTTGGAAACGCTTTCGCCCACGGCCTTGTAGGCGGCAAACTGGATCACACAGTCAATGCCGGGATTTTCCGCAAAGACCTTTTCAACTGCCGCATGGTCGGTCATGTCTGCTTCCACAAACTTGAAATCCTTACCGGTGATCTCGCGCACACGCTTCAGGGCTTCGGGGCAGGAGTTGTAATAGTTATCTGCCACCACAATATCGTAACCCGCATTGAGAAGCTCCACACAGGTATGGCTGCCGATGTAACCGGCGCCGCCGCTGACCAAAATAGACATACTGATCGCTCCTTTACACAATATGGAAAGTTGTTGCCGGGATTTTGTATCTTCAACAGGGCATCCGCAGGGTTTGCTTCGTTCCCTTGTTGATTTTATTCTAACGTCTTTATCACAATATGGAAATAGATGTTTCCATGTTTGATATGTAACTTTGTTGTTGCCTTTACCGTTCGCACAGATGCAGCGGGTGCGGGGCGCGGCGGTAAGCGCCGGGCGTTTGGCCGGTCAGGGCGTGGAACCGCCTGCTGAACCACGCCAGGGAGCCATACCCCAGCATACGGGCCGTTTCGCCGGGGCCGTACCCCTGGGTCAGCAGCAGCGCTGCCTGTTCGGCTTTCATGCAGGAGAAATACTCCATCGGCCCCATGTGGGTGCGGGCGCGGAACGCCTGCTGCAATGCCACGCGGGAGCAGCCATTGGCATCGCACACCTGGTCCAGCGCCAGCGGCTTTTCAATGTTCTGCGCAAAGTACAGGCGCACGCTTTCCACAAGGGCTGCCTGCTCCTGCTCGGCGCGGGCACGGGGGCTTTGTTTGCGGGTGCGTTGCTGCGGCGGGCCAACAGGTACAGCAGCTGTGCCAGATAGATGGTTTGCAGCTCTTTGCCGCCAAACGGGATTTCCGCGCGGCGGGCGGGCATCTGGCAGGCATCCTGCACCGGCTGGAACACCTCGCGCACCGTTTCTGCCAGCTGGCGCAGACAGCTTTTTTCGGCGTTGCCGAGCCGCATATGGCAGCTGCGGAAAGAATCCATCGCACTGCCGTCCGCGGTAAATTCCACGCGGAACACCTCCGGCGGAACTTCGCCCACTGCGCGCATGGCAAACAGCTCTGCGGGCTGGTGAAACAAAATCTGCCCGGCGCGCAGCAGCACCCGGTGGGTATCGCACAGCTCTTCCACCATACCACTTTTTATATATACCAGCAGCCAGCCCTCACAGGTGCGCTCCGGCGTTTGCTGGCCAATGCGCCATTCGGATTCCGCCGCGCTGGCAATCCCTGTTACCCGCAGCGGCCATTCATCCCCATACATGCCTTCACCTCCCCTGTTCAGGTTGCTTCATCGCTTGCGGTCCAGTTCTGGCCTGCGCCGTTGCTGAACACACCGGGCGGGTCCTGGGTTGCCGCAGGGAACTTCTCGCTCCCGGGGAAGCTGTCCACCAGCCCCAGGCGGTAGGCCGTCAGCGGGCAGAGCGTTTTTTCGATATGCTCATAGCTGATGCCGTTATCGCTGTTGTAGGTGTAATACATAATAGCATCCGGCCAGGTGTTCAGCACATACTGCGCCAGCGGCTGGGTCACAAACGCATCCCGGCTGCGACGTAAAGGTCTGCCGCACCAAACAGATGCAGGATCTCGTGGGCATACACGGTGGGGCTGTTGTAGGTTTTCTCCCCCGCATAGGAATCATAGAGATAAAGACAGCTGAATTCATTCAGGTAATTACCGCCATCCTCCAGATAATGCAGAATGGAGTAGGAAGCCCCCTCCACCGGCAGAAAGATCAGGTAGCCAATGCTTGCCGTGCCGTATTGCTGCTGGATGGATTCCACATCCACCTGTGCGGTCAGGGTGTCCACATCGTCATAGAACGTTGTGCCGGTGGTGGTATCTTCCGTCAGACCGGCTTTGTAGGCGGCAAAGGTGCTCAGATTGTTTTCGCCGGTATCGTAATAGATTTTCGGCTGGGCGTTATAGGTCTGCGCCTGCTGGGTGATCCAGTCCACCGCCACGGCAAGGTTCTGCCGCGTCTGGGCCAGGGCTTCCTCGGTCCAGGGGTTGGCGTCGTCCTGCAGATAAATGCTGTACAGCACGCTGGGCCATGCCAGCAGCCCGCAGCTGCCGTACACCTGCTGCAAATCTTGCTGTTGGGCAGGGGTCTGGGTGGGGGTTGGGCTGGGGGCCACGGTGGGCTGGGGGCTGGTTTTGATATGGGGGATCGTTGCCTGTGCGGGTGCGGCAGGCTGTGCCGCGCACCCGGCCAGCAGGCAGAGCCCCATGGCAAGGGCGGCAAGGTGGAGCAATACGCGCGGCTTTTTCATTCGCGCTTACTCCGGCAGCACCAGCTGCGGCTTGCCGTCAGCATCCGCTGCCAGGGTCACGGTCTGACCACCGGTCAGGCGGCCCGCCACAATGGCTTCGGCCACGGGGTCCTCCAGCGTTTTGCGGATGGTCTTGCGCAGTTCACGCGCACCAAAACGGGTGGATGTTTCGTTCACGATGGCTGCCAGTGCCTGCGGGGTATATTCCAGCTTCAGGCCGCGGGCTTCCAGGCCGGGCTTGTACTCGTCCAGCATCAGGGCTGCGATCTTTTCCAGGTCAGCCTGTTCCAGCGGGCGGAAGGTGATCACTTCATCCACACGGCCCAGGAACTCCGGCCGCAGGAACTCCTGCAGCGCTTTCATGCTCTTTTCGCGGCTGACCTGCTCTTCGGTGCGGCCAAAGCCAGTCAGGGCGGTGCGGTCCGAAGAACCGGCGTTGGAGGTCATGCAGATCACGGTATTGGAAAAATCCACCGTGCGGCCCTGGGCATCGTTGATCTTGCCCTCGTCCAGGATCTGCAGCAGGATGTTCATCACATCGGGGTGGGCCTTTTCGATTTCATCAAACAGGACCACGCTGTAAGGATGGCGGCGCACTTTTTCGGTCAGCTGGCCGGCTTCATCATACCCCACATAGCCCGGAGGGAACCGATCAGGCGGGACACCGCGTACTTTTCCATATACTCACTCATGTCAATGGAGATCAGCGGGTCCACGGTATCAAACAGCTGATTGGCCAGCTGCTTGACCAGCTCGGTTTTGCCCACGCCGGTGGGGCCGACAAAGATAAAGCTTGCCGGGCGGTGGCGGCCAGACAGGTCTGCCCGCGCACGCTTAACAGCCAGCGCTACGCTGTGCACAGCTTCGTCCTGGCCGATGATATGCTCTTTCAGGGCATCTTCCAGCCCCATCAGGCGGCCATACTCGGTCTCTTTGATTTTAACCGCCGGAATGCCGGTCCACAGCTCCACAACCTGGGCCACATCGTCCGCCGTTACCTGGATATCGGCCACGCGCAGCTCCAGCGCGGGCAGCTTTTGGCGCAGCTGGGCCAGCTCGGTCTTGGTTTTGGCCAGTTCCTCGTAATCAATAGCGGCATCGCCCTGCTTTTCGGGGTCGGGGTTTTCCAGGTCATGCTCTTTGGTTTCCAGCTCTGCCACCTGCTTTTGCAAGTTCAGGAACTCGGTAATTTCAGGGTGGCGCAGGTTGCAGCAGGCGCAGGATTCATCCAGCAGGTCAATCGCCTTATCCGGCAGGTAGCGGTCGGTGATATACCGTTCCGACAGGTGTACCACATCCGCCACGATGGAATCGGGCACACGCACGCAGTGGTACTTTTCGTAATAACCTTTTACGCCGCGGATAACCGCAATGGCATCATTGATGGAGGGTTCTTCCACCTTGACGGGCTGGAAGCGGCGCTCCAGCGCAGAATCTTTTTCAATAAACTTGCGGTACTCGGCAAAGGTCGTTGCGCCGATAACTTGGATCTGCCCGCGGGACAGGGCTGGTTTCATGATGTTGGCGGCGTTCATGGCGCGTCCGAATCCCCGGCGCCGACAATGTTGTGGATCTCGTCAATGAACAAGATCACATTGCCGGCGGCCTTGATTTCAGAAAGCAGGCCCTTGACGCGCTGTTCAAACTGGCCGCGGAACTGGGTGCCTGCCACAAGGGCCGTCAGGTCCAGCAGGTAGATCTCTTTATCCTGTAAGCGGGCGGGCACTTTGCCTTCGGCAATGCGCTGGGCAATGCCCTCGGCAATGGCGGTTTTGCCAACGCCGGCTTCACCGATCAGGCAGGGGTTGTTTTTCTGGCGGCGGCACAGAATCTGCACCGTGCGGTATACCTCACGGTCACGGCCAATGATGGCATCCAGCTTGCCGTCCTTGGCTTTCTGGGTCAGGTTTTCGCAGTAGGTGTCCAGGTATTTGCGCTGGCCGCGGCCACGCTGTTTTTTGGACTTTTCGCCCTTCTCCTCAGCCTTGGGGGTTCCGCCAAAGCCAAAGGGGAACACCGGCGAACCGCCGGGCACAAAATCATCCCCGGTATCATCGGGGTTCTGCATATCGCCGTCCATCATGGGCATCATGGCGCCGCTTTCCTGCGCTTGCTGCATCAGGTCGGCCATGTGCTCTTCCATGCTGGCCAGCTGGTCATCGGTCATATTAAACCGCTTCATCAAATCATCCACAGGCTGAATATGCAGCTCCCGCGCGCAGGTCAGGCAGTAGCCTTCCTGCACCGGTTTGCCGTTTTCCAGCCGCTGCACAAACACAACCGCCTGTCTTTTTTTACAGCGGGTACATAACATATGGTTCACCTCTCTATGGGGTATTCGATTGGATCGGGAATGCCGAAACGCGCACACAACATGCGTTTTCAGAACTTTTCCCATGTACTATTATCCCCCACCCCACTGATATTTGCAAGAGGGGCGGGGGGAATGTTCAGATATTGTTAATCAATAGCGGGTCAAAAACGGGTTCAGGTTTGCCAAAAGTCCATAGATCACGCTTCGGTTCAGGGTGGCTGTGGTCAAAAATTCCAGCTTGCCGCCGGTCAGGTTTGCCGCCACCCACAGCAGAATGGACCAGATCCAGCAGTTCAGCAAACCGCTGACAAAGCCGAACGCAAAGCCCAAAATGCGATTCAGTCCACCGATGAGCGGGATGGCGTTGATGCCGCGCAGCACCCGCCCCAGCATCCGGCAGAGCACCCGCACCACGATCCAGACCGACAAAAACACAACGGCCTGAATAACCGGCAGAAACAGCGGTTCCAGCGCATTGACCACCTGCGGCACCGCATTGCTGGACGCCGCACTGACGGTATCGATCAGCTTTTGCTGGATCGACTGCGGCAGAAAGGTCAGCGCATGGATTGCCTGGGCCAGATCTCCGCCGGTCTTTTCCAGCGTGTCAGCCACAACATCGGTAACGTGGCTGGCAACATATTTATCATAAATGCCGCCGGCCCAAACGCGGGTGCCGTAAGTGCCGCCGATAATGCCCGCCACGGAGCCGATAAAGCTCACCAGTCCGGAGGCAAAACCGCGGCGGCGGCCGGCTTCGGCCGCGCCCAGCACCAGCAAAAGAAAAATCACATCATAAACAATGCCAATATACTGTGTCATAACTCTACCATACTTTCCCATGCCGCACAGCATCATTCGTGCGGCGCATTCAGAACCTCTACCGTGCCGGAAATAAATACCAGTGTTTCGCGGGCGTTGATGACCGCCTGCGGTGCCGCACCATAATCCCGGCTCCAATTATGGGTGCCGTCATAGCCATAGCTTTCCACGCCGGACGCTGTCAGCAGATAGACCGCCGTTGCGGTACTGCTGACGCTTTTGGCCTGCCCGGCGGCAACGCTCGCCAGCTGGTTGAGCGAATCATCCAGCGTGACCAGGGTATCGCCGCCGCGCACCGCCAGCAGCAGCGCCGTGCTGCGCCCGCTGATGGACACGTTTTGCAGGGTGGCCCCGCCATAATCATAGCGGGCACTCTCGGTGCCATCGCTCACGTTGATGATGGCGGCATAGGTATCAAAAACAGCCAGCACGCGGCTGCTGCTGATCCATTTCAGCTTCAGGATCACGCTGCCGGTATCCGCCACATAAAACGGCCCGGCAGTATCCGAATTGGTGTTCATCATGCGCACAGTAGTGCGCAGCTGGCCGTCCCTCGCGGCCACCGTTGCCGCGGCAAAGCGGTGGTTATCCGTGGCAAAAGACAATGCAATGGGGGTGCCGTCGGTGCTGGTCAGCTTCCAGGTAAAGGGGTCCCCGCTGAAAGAAGCATCGTACACCATCACTTCTGCCGCATAGCGGTCAGACTCCGTCACCACGGCCAGGGTGCCGTTCTGCGCCATTTCGCACAGCATAATGGCGTTATTAAAGCTTTTGGCGTACAGCTGGCGGGTGCGGCTCTGCACCGTCAGCTCCTTGCCCGCGCGGTTATACAGTACAAAGCGGGTGTTGCCAACGGCCAGCGCCGGGCGGGCATAGCCGGGCTGGATGGTGCGGATCTTTGCGCCGTAAGCGGAATAGACCGCCACATCCTCATTATCCATCTCCACAAAACCGCCCGCCAGGGGTTCCACCTGGGTCGGCGTGCGGATGCCGGTGTTGGCGGGCCAACCCGCCCCGGCGCGGTTGAGATACAGCGAGATAGAATCCGTCATATCCCCCAGCATGGCAATGGATGTACCCAGCAGGCCGCTGCCCACCGCCATAATGGCGGCAATAATCAGCACCACCAGAACAACGGCAATGCGCCTGCGGCGCTGGCGGCGGCGCAGAATAGGGCTGATGGGCCGCAGCGTTGCCGCCGGTGCCGCAGTTGCGCCCTGCTCTTTGGGCGGCAGGGTGCTGGGTGCGCTGCGCTCCGGCGCTGGGCGTTCCCGTTCCGGCTGCTGTTTGGAGGCAGGCGGCGGGGTTGGCGGGGCTTCGCCCCGTTCCCGCGCCAACATACGGCGGCGGCGTTCCAGCCGCTCTTTTTCTTCACGGTTCAAGGGCTTCGCCTCCTTCCCGTCTTGTTGTGTTACTCATTTAGGGCAATACCGCACAATTCCCGCCTAACGGCTCAAGCACCGCTCCGGCGGCTGCGGCACGGCATCTGCGTTGCCAAAATGCTCGATAATGTCGGGTTGCGGTACCCGCATCGTGCTTCGGGGGCAAAAGCCCCT
>ENA-OQAJ01000189-OQAJ01000189.1-human-gut-metagenome-genome-assembly--contig:-NODE-189-length-19332-cov-3.390836_pt1 | contig 19332 bp, 21 predicted proteins | sample MGYA00242736_ERZ504529 | MGnify/ENA primary metagenome ERZ504529 (study PRJEB26092, sample SAMD00036275) | human gut metagenome | host: Homo sapiens | study: EMG produced TPA metagenomics assembly of...
CCAACAACCATGTGATTTCCGGCGCGAAGCAGATTCCAAGTGACGCTCGCCAACGGCACCATCTACTCAGCGCAAACCGTCGGCACCGACACCACCACCGATCTGGCCGTAATCAAACTCGACAATCCGCCGAGCAATCTGAAAGCCGCGGAATTTGCCGATTCCGACAATCTTGCCGTGGGTGAATCCGTGATGGCCATCGGCAATCCGCTCGGCTACGATGACACCGCAACCGTCGGCATCGTTTCCGCGCTCAACCGCCCGGTGACCGTGTCCGATGACAACAACAACGACATCGTTACCAACGCCGTGCAGATTGACGCGGCCGTCAACCCAGGCAATTCCGGCGGTCCGACCTTCAATGCGGCCGGCCAGGTGATTGGCATCAACTCATCCATCGCATCCACCACAACGTCTTCCGGCACCGCCGGATCCATCGGCATCGGCTTCGCCATTCCGTCGAACCTGGTAAAGCGTGTGGCTAACGAGATCATCGACAACGGCACCGTGCAGCATGTGGCGCTCGGCGTCACCATCAAGAGCTCCACGGTTGAGGCGGACGGCGTGACCCGCGGTTGCACGCAGGTGCAGTCCGTGGTCGACAACAGCCCGGCGGCCAAGGCCGGAGTGAAGGCCGGCGACTCCATCGTGGCGTTCAACGGCAAGGCGGTGAACAACAACTATTCGCTGCTCGGCTACGTGCGCGCCTCCGCCATGAACGACAAGGTGACATTGACGGTCGTGCGCGACGGCAACACCATGGAGCTTGACGTGACACTCGACCAGGAGGAATCCCAAACGAACTCCTCCAACAGCCAGAACCAGCGGAACAACGGCAATGATGGCCAGAGCCAGAACGGCAATGGCAACGGTTACGGTAATGACGGCAACGGCAACGGAAATGGACAGAGCGACGGCAACGGTAGCAACGGCTACGGTGACGGTGGCGGCCTGTTCGACCCGTTCGGCCTGTGGTAAAGCGAGATGTTGATGCGGTGCGTGAATTGACGGACGCAAGTTGTTGCGGTGCGCAAGTCAAGACTGTTGGGCTGGTTAAAACGTTTCGCGACATGCGAACGGACGGAAGCCACCCGATAGGCTGACGGCGAAGACGCGGCTGGCACCACGAAATCGCAAGTACAACGAAAACCGCGAAAATCAACAAAAAGCAAGCCAAAAGAAGCATGCAATAAGGGCTGTGTGAGCAATCGCACAGCCCTTATTGCTGTATTGCGGCACAAAAATCGCAAATATTTGCTATGCTGAAAATATCTTTTTACGCCGTGTATCGATGGCTCGCGCGGGCGAGGCGCCGATGGGTTAACAAGGCGTCCGATACGAGCGTAAGGAGATTCTCATGCGTAGAATCATCGATATTTGCTGGCGACTGTGCAAACAGGTTCCGTTACTGCCGATTACCATTCTGTCCGCGATTCCGTTGGCATTGCTGGGGGAGTGGAAGCCGTGGGGCGAGGCTGCGTGGGATTCGTGGATTTCGCAAGTCGGCGTTGACGGGTTGAGTGCGTTCAATCCGGGCGTTGGGCAGTGGATTGTGATCGCGTGGTTGCGTACACGATTGTGGTGACGGTACGCGGCATGATCGACGATCTGCGGCACGGGCATGTTGGCGTCGATCTGCTGGCGGTCGTCGCGATGCTGTCGACGGTCGCAGTGCAGGAATATTGGGCCGCATGGGCCGTGGTGCTGATGATCTCGTCCGGCGAGGCGATCGAGGAATTCGCGCAGTCAAAGGCCGAAAGCAACCTGACCGCGCTGATCGACGCGGCACCGCGAACCGCGCACGTGGTCGTGCTGCCCGGTATGCGGGGGCATGTGCACGCGTCGGGCAGCGAGCATACGGCCGACGTGACCGCCGACGGATTTCGTACTGTCAGAGTGTCCGATTCTGGAGAAACGGACAACCAAGACGGTGAAAAGCGTGCTTTTGCGTCTGAATCTCCAGAAACGGACACAAAAGGTGCTTCGCAAACGTATGATGCGGCTGGAGAGCGTTTCGAAACGGTCCCCGTTGATCAGGTACAGCTCGGCGACGTGATCCTGGTGTTGCCCGGCGAAACGGTGCCGGTCGACGGTGAGCTGCTGTCGGGCGTGGCTACGTTGGACCTAAGCAACATCAACGGCGAGCCCGTTCCCCGCGAAGTATATGCGCGCTCGCGTGATGTCCGGTGCGGTCAACGGCTCCACAACATTGACCATGCGTGCCACGCAACTTGCGCAGGATTCGCAGTATCAGAAGATTCTCGAGCTGGTTTCGTCGGCGCAAGAGTCGCGCCCCGCTGTCGTGAAGACCGCGGATATGCTTGCAGTGCCGTTTACCGTGCTTTCGCTTGCGATTGCTGGGATTGCATGGGCGATTTCCGGATTGCCGCTGCGATTTGCGCAAGTATTGGTGCTTGCTACGCCGTGTCCGCTGTTGATTGCCGCGCCGGTCGCATATGTGGCTGGAACCGGGCGACTTGCCAAAGCGGGAATCCTGGTCAAAGCGCAGGATGTGCTGGAAAATCTAGGTCGCGTATCGCATATTTTCTTCGACAAAACCGGCACGCTCACCGTCAAGCAGCCGCAGGTCGTACGTGTAGAGAAGCCGTTTGAGACGAGTTCGCCGTTCAATGAGGACCATATTCTCATGATGGCCAGCGTGGTGGAAGGCTATTCGGTGCACATTCTGTCGAAAGGCATCGCGGCGGCCGGACGCAAGGCTATGGATGATTTGTATGCGCGGTATGCGGCGGGGCAGAGGCTGTGCGTCGAGCGCGATTTGCCGGGGCACGGGCGCGACTATCCGGTGGTGAAGAACATTGTAGAGGAGTCCGGCAAGGGTATATCCGGCGAAGTGAACGGGCATCAGGTGCGCGTGGGGCGGTTCGCATACGTGACGGCTGACGAATCCGGATTCATGCCGGTGCTGCATATGCCGGATGCGACGTATTACGTGTCCGATTCTGCCGAATCGGACAAACGGGAGACTCAGAATGCGCTGCGGATGTCCGATTCACCAGAAACGGACATCCAGAGGGCTAAAAACGTGTGTTTACTTGTCCGATTCTCCAGAATCGGACACTATGGGAGTGAGGAACGGGGTGCCTGACGATGCGCAGCCTGCAGCCGCGCCCTCTACTTCCGCGTCCGTCGCAACCCAATCCGCCGCTCGCAAGCCTGAAACCGCAAACTCGCTGTTTGCCCCGCTCGCTCCTGACGAAATGGCTGCATACGTGGCGATTGACGGCCGTCTTGCCGCCCGCATCGTACTTCGTGACGTGCCTCGCGAGAATGCGAAGCGTTCTTTGGCTCGCCTGCACGAGTTGGGTGTCAAGGAACTGTCCATGCTTACCGGCGACAAGGCTGCGTCCGCCCGCATCATCGCAAACGAAGTCGGTATCGACGACGTGCAGTCCGAACTGTTCCCTGAAGACAAGGTTGCCGCCGTCAAGAGCGCCACTGAATCCAAGCACCAGAAGCTGTCGTTGTGGAATCGCATCAAGCAACGCGTAACCGGCGAATCCAAGAATCGTCAAATCACCATGATGGTCGGTGACGGCGTCAACGACGCCCCCGTACTTGCGGTTGCGATATCGGCATGGCCATGACCGACGGCACGTCCACCGCGGCTTCCGAATCTGCGCAAGTGGTCATCATGAATGACGACATTGCGTCCGTTCCGCGGGCCATCGCCATCGCGCGCCGCACGAAAAAGGTGATGTTGCAGGCGGTGCTGATCGGCCTCGGCCTTGCGATTATCGGCATGATCGCGGCCGCGTTCAATCTGATTCCCGTGGTTGTCGGCGCGTTCATGCAGGAAGCGATTGATGTTGTCAGCATTCTGTGGGCGCTCACCGTGCTTTTCGACCGTGGCGAATCAGCCTGATTGCGCCTCGAAACCCCGTATCTCGCCTATATATAGCAGATTTGGAGGTCTGTCAGCAAGTATTTCGCTTATATCTGGCAGGTCCATATGAGAAAACCGGACTTAGGGGGCGAGAATACACCCTCTAAGTCCGGTTTCTCAAAACAGCTCTGCCATATATAATGCAGATAGCTCCGGACGAACTTCGGAATCTGCCATACATAAGGCATGTATAAGGCAGATTCGGAAGTTTTGGGATTGTTTACAGCGAGCTCGGGGAGATTTCTCCAGCGATCGATGTGTGCATCCACTTGCCGAAGTCGGCTCCGGTCACGCCTTGAGACAGCAGGAACATGATTTTCGCATACGTGGCTTCCAACGTCATATCGCCAGATCCAATTGCGCCGGCGCGTGCGATCGCATCACCCGTCTCGTAATGGCCGAGCAGTACTTCCGCCTGCTGGCACTGCGATGCAATCACAACGGGAACGCCATCATGCAGCACGTCGGCAATCACGTCAGTCAGTCCAGGCTCGTCGCTTGGCACATTGCCGACGCCGTACGCACGCAACAAAACCGCTTCCGGCCGCGGCGTAAGCATCGCTTCCAACCGTGCCGCGGAAATGCCGGGTGCCATATCGATCACCGCAACATCATGGCGAGAGTAAGGCTGAGGCGACGTCCAACCGTAGCCAACCGCAGCGGAATCGCCCGCATACCAATGCCATGGCGTGCCAGTGCGTGCCAGCGGGCCGACGGAAGGCGCCGAAAAACCTTCAAATGCCCAGCTCGACGACTTGCTCACACGATTGCCCGCAAACAGGTGATGTCCAAAAAACAGTCCCACACCGTGGAATCGTCCGCTCATCGCGGCATTCAGCGCGCCCGTGACATTCGCAGTGGCGTCCGACTCGATCTTGCCAAGCGGATGCTGTGAACCCGTGAAAATCACCGGCTTGCCAAAATCAGCCAACGCATACGCAAGCGCGGCGCTCGAATAGCTCATCGTATCGGTGCCATGCAACACCACGAACGCGTCGGCATCATCGCGGTGCGCACGCAAATCGTCGACCATCGTCTGCCAATTGTCGGGAGTCGCATTCGACGAGTCGATAAGAGGATCAAGTTCGGTGAACGTGAACAGGCTCGCGTCCATGTGCGCGTCCTCCAGCAGACGGAACAGCCATCCGCGAGTGTCGGCGCCCGGAATCAGGCCGTTCGGCGAGTCAATCATGCCGATAGTGCCGCCGGTATATGTGATGTGAATGCGCATTGCCACCTTCTTACGATTGCCTGGTACTTAATAAGTACTTGCTTGCGATTGCGGGATGGACGAATTCCGATATTTCGGATTCCTACATCCCGCGATTCTGCGACTACTTGCGATTGTACGTGCATCTGCCGCGCTCATCGCGTACGATTAATGCAGCCACACGTTGGATTCATCTGGATTCAGCGCAAACACCAACGCCAGTGCGCACAAGGCGAAGAAGTCGTAAGAAAGTACATGAGCGCCCCTGTTGCAAATGCAGGGAATGCATTAGGCTAGAGCGCGTGACTGAAACTCATGAACTTCGTATTGCTGTAATCGGCGCCGGCCCTGCAGGCGTCTACTCCTCTGACATTTTCCTGCGCCAGTTGAAGAAGCTCGGCGAGGAGCTCGGCCTCGGCACTGCCGCCCGAATCGACCTGTTCGAAAAGCTGCCGGTGCCGTTCGGTCTGGTGCGCTACGGCGTGGCCCCCGATCATCCGTCCATCAAATTCATCGCGTCGGCACTCGAAAAGACGCTCGACAATCCGGACATCCACCTGTACTGCGACGTGGAATTCGGCAAGGACGTGACGCTCGACGAACTGCTCGAACGTTACGATGCCGTGCTGTTCGCCACCGGTGCCGTCGAAGACAAGCCGCTCGGACTGCCGGGCGCCGATCTGGACGGCGTATACGGCGCAGCCAAGTTCGTGGATGGTACGACGGTTATCCGACCGGCGCTCGCGAATGGCCGCTTGAAGCTGAGGAAGTCGCCGTGATCGGCGGTGGCAACGTGGCCATGGACGTGGCTCGCGAGCTCATGCGCAATGCCGATGATCTGAAGGAGCGCACCGACATTCCGGACAACGTATATGAGGGCATCAAGTCCAACAAGGCGCGTGTGCTTCACTTGTTCATCCGTCGCGGTGTGGCGCAGGCCAAGTTCTCCGTGCAGGAATTGCGTGAGATGGAGAAGCTGCCGGGAGTGCAGCTGATCATCAACGAAGACGATTTCGATTTGGATGAAGACACGATTGAAGAGGCCGGCAAAGACAAGCTGACTCGTCAGATGGTCGAAGAGCTGTTCACGATTCGTGAGATGGCGGAAGACATGGAAGATGACGGTGACGTGGATTATGAGGGTAATCCGGCTGACCGCAAATATTACGTGCACTTCAATTCCGCTCCGGTCGAAGTGTTGGGTGAGGACGGCAAGGTCGTTGGCATCCGTGTGGAAAAGACCGAGACATCGGCGGACGGCAAGATGAGCCGTACCGGCGAATTCGAAGAGTATCCGGTGCAGGCTGTGTACCATGCGATCGGCTACAAACCGGCCACCGCGCCGGGCATTGCGTACGACGAGCGTCATGCGCACTTGGCGAACGCGAACGGTGACGGTCGTATCACTACGGCCGCTGAAGCCACGGATGAAGTGCGCGAGCGTCTGTATGCGACCGGTTGGGCGAAGCGTGGTCCGGTTGGCCTGATCGGCTCCACCAAGTCCGACGCACTGCTGATCGTGACCAATATGCTGGAGGATTTGTCGAAGGCTGCTGAAGGCGGTCGTGTGGCTGCCGATCGTGATCCGGAGTCCATCGACCGGCTGCTGGAATCGCGCGGTGTCAAGCCGATCGACTTCGCTGGCTGGAAGAAGATCGATGCGTTCGAACGTGCCGAGGGTGCGAAGGAAGGCCGTGAGCACAAGAAGGTCATCGATCCGGAGCAGATGCGCGCCCTGGCTCACGCTTAAGGTGGGTGTTTGGGATCTGATCTGATAGGTCCCAGGTTCTATCATGCGTCTGTGATGTCCGATTCTGGAGAATCGGTCACCCAAGACGCATTTTTTTATCCTGTGCTTGTCCGTTTCTGGTGAATCGGATATACAGTATGACGAAAAGCGTGCATGTGTGTCCGTTTCTGCAGAATCGGATATCCGGGGAGAAGCTGAGCATGCGAACTTCCGCAACTGCCCCTAGCCTTTTCCGCAACCCAGTCTCCAGCGCATATCCAGCAAAAACTCAGACTCCGTTTCTACGCTAGTGACCATGAACGGCAAATTGCAGGTGCATGGCCATTGCAATGGCTTGAAGACAACGCTGTTATTCGCGTTGATGTGGGGTGTCATCATGCTCATTTGGTGGGCGACCGGTGGCAGCCAGCGCACGCTTGGTATCTACATTCTCATCGGACTTGGCTCAACGTTCGCATCCTACTGGTTTTCCGACAAACTCGCGATCGCATCCATGCGCGCGCAGGAAGTCAGCGAGCAGGAAGCGCCGGTACTGTACAAAATAGTGCGCGAACTGTCGGCGAAGGCGGGCAAGCCGATGCCGCGTATTTATATCGCCCCAACCATGAGTCCCAATGCGTTCGCAACGGGACGCAATGAACGTCATGCGGCGGTCTGCTGCACGCAGGGCATTCTGCGGATGTTGAACGAACGCGAGATTCGCGGCGTGCTCGGGCACGAGCTTATGCACGTGTACAATCACGATATCCTGACGTCTGCGGTCGCGTCCGCAATGGCGACGGTCATTTCGTATCTCGGATATTCGCTCATGTATTTCGGTGGTGGCAATTCGCGCGACGATCGTAATGACTCGTCCTCTAATGGTCTTGGATTACTGGGTGTGCTGTTGAGTACGATTCTTGCGCCAATCGCCGCTTCGCTTATTCAGATGGCGATTTCACGTACGCGAGAATATGATGCTGACGAAGATGGTTCCATGCTTACGGAAGATCCGGAAGCGCTCGCGTCCGCATTGAATAAGATCTCGAACGGCGCTGAGACGATGCCGATGCAGAAGACTGCCGGTACGCAGTCGGTTGCTGCGATGATGATTGCGAATCCGTTCTCTGCGGAAGGTTTTTCTCGCTTGTTTTCCACGCATCCGGCGACTGAGGATCGTATTGCCCGGTTGATGCAGATGAGTCAGGAGATGAAGGCGCGGGGCGTGCAGTCCGGCTATTTGGCTGGCGGTTATGCGACGAGCGGGTATGCTTCGGCGGATATTCGTCGGCAGAATGGGGGTGTCTCTGGTGCGGCGCGGTGCGGGTGCAGGGGGATGACTCCGGTGGGGGCTATTCGCGAGATTATTCGCAGCATCCCGTGCAAGGCGGGTATGGTCGCTGATCGGCGGCGATTGCAATGTGCGCAGGTTGCGCAAGTCATGCGTGATTGCATAGGATTCCGCTGATTCTGACGCGAATTGTGTGTGTTTCCTGTGGGGATGCATTGCAGAATATTTTGATGTCATCTGATGAATGACATTAATGCTGTTGTGGTTGTTGCGCGTTGATTGATATGCGATTTGGCAAGTGGGTGACGGTATCGAATATCGGTTGATGGCCGTGAATCCTGCGAATGCATGCTAGACTAAATGATTGTGTCCAAAAGGCACATTTTTTGCGGATGTAGTTCATCGGTAGAACGAAAGCTTCCCAAGCTTTAAAGGCGGGTTCGACTCCCGTCATCCGCTCCATTCGAAACCCTTGGAATCGTTGGAATTCCAAGGTTTTTCTATTGCCGTAAAAGACCCGTGAAGTCAACTTCGCGCCGCGCAACTGTCGGTTGCGTCGCAAAATTTGGTTGCGAATCGCAATGCAACCGAAAGATGGTGGCGTGGAACGCGACGTTTATGACAAGCTGTTGCTTGGCAATCGCCAATAATCGCAAGTCGAGGCGATATGGAAACTCGACGAAAGGGCGGACATGAGTTTCAAAGAGAATCTGCAGTATCTGCGCGGTTCGCGCAACATGACGCAGGAACAGCTGGCAATGCTGCTGGGCGTTTCCCGGCAGGCAATTTCGAAATGGGAGTCCGAGAAGGCATGCCCCGAAATGGACAAGCTGCTGATGCTTTGCGACATGTTCGGCGTGACATTGGATGATTTGGTCATGGGCGACGTGCGCGCGTCGGCAGGCTGTGGGGGTGCGGGACGCGTGGACTTGGCTGCTGATACGGATGGTGTGGCCGCGTCGGTTGGGGTGGCCGACGCTGCTGTTGGCGCGGTTCCGGGGTAATCGGGTTTGCGGCATCACAGGTCGCAGGAATGTCCGATTCTGGTGAATCGGACGTGAGGGATACGAATCCGAATGTTTGTGCGTCCGTTTCTGGTGAATCGGACGCACAAGGTGCCAAAACCGGTGTTCAATTGTCCGTTTCTGCAGAATCGGACATGCGGGGTGGGCGGCAGGTAGGCTGGAATCCGTGAATACGGATCAGAAACTTCCCGCCGAATCCGCAGGCGAACGCCCCAGTACCCCCCTATTTGGTCATGCCATATCACACGCGGCGACACTCATCGGCCTGTTCGCAATCGTCCTGTGGGGCTTCATGGCCGGCCTCGTGCGACTCGTTTCCGAATCGTTCGGCGCCACGCTCGGCTCGGCGCTCATCTACACTGTCGGCGGCATGCTCCTGCTCATCGTGCGACGGCCGAAACCGATTAGCCAAGCGCCACGCAAGTACCTCGTCGCAGGCGGACTCATGTTCATTGCATACGAGACGTCGATCTCGCTGTCGATCGGTCTGGCCACAACGAACGCGCAATCTGTGGAAGTCAGCCTCGTCAATTATTTGTGGCCGACGCTGCTGGTACTGATGACCGCCGCCGTGTCGCACAAACGCGGCTCGGTCTCCGAAGCGCTGCCGGGTGCAATCGTAGCCACCGTCGGCGTGGCAATGGCGGTCGGCGGTGAAAACCTTGACGTGCAGGAAGCGGTTGCCAATATCGCCAGGAATCCATTGCCGTACGCGCTCGCGTTCGCAGGCGCCTTTATTTGGGCGATTTACGCGACCGTGACGCCATCGATGTCCGATGGTTACGATGGTACGACGATTTTCTTCTGTTGCGTTGCTGTTGTGCTGTGGATTATCCATTTCGTTTCGGGCGACGGTTTGCCAGCTGTAGCGCCTGGCATCGGCGGCTATATTTCGCTGCTCGCATGTGCCGCGTCGATTGCCGGCGGCTACGCGTGCTGGGGGTATGGCATGCTACATGGCAGTATGGAACGCTTGCGATCGGTTCGTATGCGACGCCGCTGTTCTCCACTGCTTCCAGCACGCTCCTATTGGGCGTGACGTTGGGCATGCCATTCTGGATCGGTGTCGCGCTGGTGGTGGTCGGCTCGCTGATCAACGTGTGGTTTGCGCGACGCCGCTGATTGTCCGATTCTGCAGAATCGGACGCTTGTTGGTGTGTGAGGAGGCGACATGTGGGGTAGTGGCGGCGCAGAGGAGCGCCGGGATGGCGCAGCGGTACGTAAGGGAAGTGACCGGGCAGGACAATGCCCTTACGCATCCACGCTAGCTTAGGTTTTGTCGGCTGGTATTTGGTGTGTGTTGCCGTTGGCGGTGATGGTGATGCGTCGCCAATGACGCGTCCATGTGTGCCAGCCGAAACCGATCTAAACCGGCTTAAACCAGCCCGTTCAAATCCGCCTCGTCACATCACCTTGGTGGACTCCAGATTGCGGCTCACCCAGTTGTTCAACCGGATCACCGGCTTGCGCAACACCAATCCCAGCAGCAGCGAAGGAATCAGGAACAAGGCGAGATACACCATGTCAAGCAGATACTCATTGCCGTACGATCCGGCCATCGCGGCGTGCATGGCATCGATGGCGTGCGGGAACGGTAGGAACGGGTAGAGCATTTGGAAGAACTTCGGCAGTGTCTCGATAGGGAACGTACCGCCCGAACCGGCGACCTGCATCACCAGCAGCACCACGGCCACGGCCTTGCCGATATCGCCGAACGACACGGTCAGCGTATACACGATATTCGAGAACACGAGTGCGGCAAGCCACCCCACGGCAAGGAACTGCAGCGCATGATTCGCCTGCACGCCAAGGAAATACATGTCACCCAGGCAAACCAGTGTGCCCTGCAGCAACGCGAGCAGTGCGAAGATCGCGTACCGTCCGAAATACTCGTGGTCGAGGCGCAGTCCCCAACGTGAGGCGTTCCCCGGGCCGGACGGGCCGCGACGCGCGGCAGCGTGTCGCCCAAGCCCAGCACATGCGCCTTCTCGCGGTCCGAAATTGTCACTTTCAGCATGGCGCACAGGATGATCGCACCCACCCAGATTGACAGGATCGTATAGAACGGCGCCATGGCCGAACCGTAGTTCGCGATCGGGTACACTGAGACGCGCTGCAGTGCGACGGGCGCGGAAATCAGCGTGGACAGTGTGGACGCGTTGGCGGTGGCCAGTGCACGTAGTTCGTCCGATTCACCCGAATCGGACGAACTGGCGTCGTTGTCACCGTCGCCACCATCGCTGTTGCCGTCACCGGCGTTCCCGCCCGTCTCCAGCTTCGTGATCAGCTCCTTCACCGTCGCTGCGACGAGTCGAGTTTTCTTCGCGATCGCGCCGAGCGTGGAACGGATGGATGTCACATTCGTCCCCACATCGCCCGTCACATCGTCCAGATCGTCGGCGGTGCCGCTCAGCTGGGTGATCATGCTGTCGGTTTGGGAGATCAGCGTGCTGACTGTGGAGGCGAGCGCGTCGATTTTCGGCTTGACGTTCGTGGCGTAATCGTCGCGCACATTGCTGATCGACTGCTTCGCGGAGGTGATGCGGTTCAGGATCTCCTTGCGGGAGCGTTCCGCGGCTGCGGTATCCTGCGTGACCTGCGTGGAAGCGTCTTTCAGCTGCTGCGCGAGCTTCTGCGAATCGCCTTTGGCGGCTTCCAGCAGCGTGATCTCCCGGTCGATGGCTTCCAGCAGCGCCTGTTTCGCGGAATCACTGTCCGGTAGTTGTTCCACCGATTCGTGCATGTGGTTGAGGCTTGTGATGTACGTGTCGTACAGCGATTCGCTGCTGGAGACTTGTTCGCTCAACGTTGTCAACTGGCTGGCTGCGGTGTCTGAGTCCTTGCCGATCGCGTCGAACGCCTTGTTCACCTTGGCAGCTACTTGGTCGAACGCGCCTGACACCTGGTCGAGCGCGGTGTTCACTGAGGAGGTGACGTTCGCACCTGCCGAAGTGAAGACGTGGCACCTGATTTGCCTTGCTTCAACGCGTTCTGGGCCTGTTTGCCCGCCTTGGTCGCCGAGGCGAGCAGTTTGCCCGTGGAATCCACGATGTCGTTCGCCGAGCCGAGCAGCTGCGAATACGACGTTACCTGCTGCGATGCGCCGCTCAACGTATCCGCCATGGTGGTGAGATTGCCGTTGAGGTTGCGCATGTATTCGGCCATTTGCGGGCTTTGCGAATAGTGTAGGATGCTTGAGGCCAGGTCGAGTCCGACTTGCGCGATCGTTTTGGCGAAGGTTTTGTCGATTGTGTTGACCACGGTTGTCGCGCCCTGATCGGTGATATGCGGGGCGATCGGGTTGATTTTCTCGTTCAGATAGTACTTGAGCTGCGCGTGTTTGATGTCGGGGGAGAACAGCGTCATCATGTCGGCGCTGAAACCTTTCGGAATTACGATCGCCGCATAGTATTCGCCGGATTTCACCCCGTCGATTGCCTTGTCGCTTTTCACGAACTGCCAGTCCAGCTGGTCGTTGGCGTGCAGTGTGCTGATGATGGTTTCGCCCACGTTGACGCGCACCGGTATGAGATCCGACTTGTAACCCTTGTCGTTATTGGCCACGGCGACCTTCAATGCCTTGGTGTTGCCGTAGGGGTTCCAGCTGGCCGCGATGTTGAACCAGGCGTACAGCGCCGGTACCACCACCAGGCCCATCGAGACGATCACGGCGATCACGTTGCGGGTGGCGTGGCACATGTCCCGCTTGAAGATGCCCCAGATCATTTTCACTGTTCGTTCCCCTCCTCACGCAGACTCCTGCCAGCATTTCCGTCCGTGTTTCCAGCCGCATGTTCAGCCGCATGTTCAGTCGCATGTCCGTCCGAACCACCATGCGCAGCCTCATACAGCCTCGTACGTACGGCATGCATCGGCTTGTAATGCATGCCCGGCCGGAATAGCAGGTTCTCGTGCAGGATCGCGCTGCGGAACTCTTCCGCACTCATCGCTTCCTCGCCCAGATAATTCGCATACCGTTCGCGCAGATACTCCACCATGATGAGATACGTGTCGATGGCGATGATCGAAATGATCCAACCGAGCAGCATGGCGAGCTTCATGCGCGTGATGAATAGCAACAGCAGGAACACGAACGGCAGTACCGCCAGCGCGAGGAATCCCCAACGCACCAGCGCGGGTACAGGCGGAAGAAATGAATCGCCCGTCTGCGGGCGAGTTCGGGGAACTCCTCGGAGATCTGCTGCGCGGTCTCGGTGAGCCGCAACGGTTCCACCGTGCCTTCGTTATGTTCGGTGATCATCAGATCAGTGTCCGCCAGACGGTTGTCGAACAGGCGGTTGAGGTTCAACGCCAGCTTGCGGACGACCAAGCCTATGAACAGCGCCACAGGCAGATACCAGAACAGCGAGAGCATGTCGATCCAATAATGGTTGGCATACATGCCGCCGATCGGCCCGCGCATCGCGTTGATGCCGTAGGTGAACGGTAGGAACGGTTTCAGACGGCGGAAGAATTCCGGCATCATCTCGATGGGGTAGAGGCCTGCCGCGCCCGGAATCTGGATGATCACCAGAATCACGGCGACGGCCTTGCCGATATGCCGGAACGCCACGGCGAGCGCGTAAATGATGTTCACGTAGACGAACGAGGCGAAAATGCCGGCGAGGATGAACAGGAACGGATGCTCGCATTGGATGCCCAGCGCGAGATCGCCGATCGTGGCGATGATCGCCTGCAGGAATCCGACCGTGACGAACAGCAGCCAACGGCCCATATAGCCTTGGCGTGGCGTGTACATGCGGATCTTCTCATCGCGGTCCACTTCAAGCTTGTAGATCGCGACGAGCACGAATCCGCCGACCCACAGCGCAAGATTCGTGTAGAACGGCGTGACCGCGGAACCATAGTTTTTGACCGGGTAGAGGACCTGTTCGTCCAAATGCACCGGCTCGCCCACGAACGAGCCGACCTCGCTCGCGTCAAGTCCGAGCGCTTGGGAAAGCTGCTGGAACATCGCCGAACTGCTCAACGCGGCCACATCGGTGCGCGTGGTGTTGAGCTGTTTGGCGAGATTGGCGAGCTGCGTCTGCGTGCCAGCATGGTGGTGTTCGTTTGGGTCACGGTGCGCGACAACTGGTCGAGCAGCCCGTTGCCCTGTTCCAGTGTGCTTTGCAGCGTGGTAAGCGTGCCGGACAGCGACCCATTGGCCAGGCTGAGTGTATCGAGCCCGGTGTTGAGATTCGGCATGACCGTGCCGGTGATGGTCGTGCGTGCGCTCGCCATCGACGCCGTGCCGTTTTTCGCCAGCGTGGTGACATCGTCGTTGAACCCGTTCGCGGTGTTCTTCCCCGCGTTGATCGCAGCCGTGGTGTCCTGATCGAAGGCGTCGATGCGCTGCTGCTGGAACGTCAGCTGTTTGCGGGCTTCGGCGAGCTGCGCGGAAAGATCCTTATACGTTTGGCTGTTCGGATCCAGCTGGCTGGCCTGCAACGCCTTCTCCACGCCGTCGAGCACATTGCCGGTGGTGGTGTTGACGTGATGCATGGTGCTGGACACTTGGTCGAGCGCGTCCTGCGTGGTGTTCAGTCCGCTGAGCACGGTGCCGGTGGCATTGCTCACGTTGACCTGCAGACCGGACAGTTGCGTGCTGCCGTTGTCGAGCGCTCCGACCAGCGTGTTCGAGAATCGTTCGGTTTGTGTGCGCGTCTCGCTCAGCAAGTCGGACGCCTTGCCGACGGTGTCAAGCGAGTTGGTGATTCCCGAGGCGAGCGCGATGTTGGACTGTTTGGCCGAATCGATGGTGGTGAGGGCCTTGTCGAGCGTGGAACGCGTGCCGCGCAGCTGCTGTTGGACGGTTTCGAGCTGGTTGATGGTGTCGGTCAGATCGTTGATGACGTCGCTTTGCGCGCTTTTCATGCTGCCGGTGGTTTCTCCCGCTGCCTCCTTCACTTCCTTCGCCACGGCGTCGGCCACGCTGGAAACGAAAGTGGTGTTGATCTGCTCGTCGATCGTGGTCGCACCCCGTATCGGTGATTTTTCGGCGCGATCGCGTTCAGCTTTTTCGTTGATGTAGTACGTGATCGACGGTCGGTCGCCTTTACCAGTGACGGTGCCGATTAGTCTGGAGCTGAAGTCTTCCGGCAGTACGATCGCCGCATAGTATTTGCCGGATTCCACGTCTTCGATGGCTTGCTGCTCGGGAACGAAACGCCAGCCGAGCTGATGGTTCTTCTTAAGCTGGTTGACGGTTTGCTGGCCAGCGTCGAGATGACCGACCAGCGTGGAGGTTGTGCCCTTGTCCTCGTTCGCCACAGCGACCTGGATGTTGCCCGTGTTCGCGTACGGGTCCCAGTTGGCGAGGATGTTGCACCATGCGTACAGTGATGGGATGATGGCCACACCCAGCGTGACGACGAGCGCCACTGGGTTCTTCAGAATGCGTTTCACGTCTCGAAGGAAGATGGCGAAAACCTGGTGCATCAAGCCTCCTCGCGGGTATTGGTCGCAACATCTACGTGCGGCGGCATGCCCGTGCGGGAATACCCGGTTGGGCTCTTCGTCGCGCGATCCGGTGGATATTCTATGACTTCCGATGGAACGATCGCAATGGTTTCGCCCTGTTTAATGGTCGGTCCCGCAAATGTCGGGATATGAGACGAAAAACGCTCGGCATATGGCCCTAGTGGGGCGGGCGACCTGGATATGGAGCGGACGGTCGGGAAAACGGAAAGGAAAGATGGCGAATGTTGTCACATGATAAGTGGGATAGGGTCGGGCGATAATGGAGGCATGACTATTGCAACGCCGGAACGTTATGCGCAAATGCTGGACGCCGCACGCCGCGGCGGTACGCTATCCCGCGATCAATGTGACCAGCACACAGACCCTGAACGCCGCACTCCAGGGTTCGCCGAGGCGGAATCCGATGGCATCATCCAGGTCTCCGTAGGCGGCGCCGCCTACTTCTCCGGGCAACGCGTCAACGACCGCGTCACCGGCTCGCTTGCCTTCGCAGCCTTCGCGCACGAAGTCGCGGCGAAATACCCCAACATCACCATCGCCCTGCACACCGACCACTGCGCCAAACAGTATCTGGACGAATGGGTGCGCCCCCTGCTCGACCATGAAGCCGAACAGGTGAAGCACGGTCAGGAACCGACCTTCCAGTCACACATGTGGGACGGTTCCACAGTGCCGCTGGGTGAAAACCTCGACATCGCAGAAGAACTGCTCGACAAATCCCAAGCCGCGCACACCGTGCTGGAAATCGAAATCGGCGCGGTCGGCGGCGAAGAAGACGGGCACAGCGCCGAAATCAACGACAAACTGTATTCCACGCCCGCGCAAGGCATCGCCGTCGCGCAACGACTCGGCCTTGGCGAGCGCGGACGCTACATGGCCGCCTTCACCTTCGGCAACGTGCACGGCGCATACAAACCGGGCGTGGTGAAACTGCGCCCCGAACTGCTCGACGAAATCCAGACCACGGTCGCGCTCGCGATTAAGGCCGGCGAAAATGCCCGACCCCGCGCACTCGCCTGGATGTCGCTCCCGGTAAGCCGTTCGCCCTGGTGTTCCACGGTGGTTCCGGCTCCGCGCCGGAGGAGATCGCGCAGGCCGTGAGCTACGGCGTGGTGAAGATGAACATCGACACCGATACGCAGTACGCATTCAGCCGTGCGGTGGCCGGTCACATGTTCTCCAACTATGATTCGGTGCTCAAAATCGATGGCGAGGTGGGCAACAAGAAGATGTACGACCCGCGTTCGTGGGGGCGCGAAGCGGAAAGCGCCATGGCCGCACGCGTGGTGGAGGCTTGCAGGCAGCTTGGCAGCGCGGGCAAGGCGTGAAGTAGTGTGATGCCGCACGCGCCGCGTAATGCATGCGGCGTGTGGCGGCACGGTGGGTGTGTCGCGTTGTATGAGACGAAAACGATGGAACTGACTAGTTTCAACGGCCGATCGGTGCATATCCGGCAGATATCCGGTAGAGGGCGCAGGATAGTCTTTGTAAGGCCTTGGTAAGGCTTTGAGGCGAAATCGCATACGCGCGGAGGTGCAACAACATGCCTGGAATTGTTTTGATCGGTGCCCAGTGGGGAGACGAAGGCAAGGGTAAGGCGACCGACCTGATCGGCACTAAGGTTGACTATGTTGCCCGCTTCAACGGCGGCAACAATGCGGGCCATACCGTGGTGGTCGGCGACGAATCGTATGCGCTGCACCTGCTGCCCTCCGGCATCATCAGCCCGACCGCGACTCCGGTTATCGGCAACGGTGTTGTTGTTGATCCTGAAGTGCTTTTCGAAGAGATCGACGGCTTGGAAAGCCGCGGTGTGGACTGCTCCCGACTGCTGGTGAGTGAGGGTGCGCACATTATTGCGCCGTATCATCGTGTGCTTGATAAGGTGACGGAACGTTTCCTGGGTAAGCACAAGATCGGTACCACCGGTCGCGGCATTGGACCTGCGTATGCCGACAAGATTAATCGCGTGGGCATCCGCGTGCACGACCTGTTCAATGCTGAGCATTTGCACGACAAGGTTGAGGCAAGCCTGCATCAGAAGAACCAGATGCTGGTGAAGCTGTACAATCGTCGTCCGATTGATGTGAACGAAACCACGGATGAGCTGCTCAAGCTCGGCGAACGTTTGAAGCCGTACGTGCCAACACCTCGCTGGTGCTCAATAAGGCACTTGACGAAGGCAAGACCGTGCTGTTCGAAGGCGGCCAGGCCACTATGCTCGACGTGGATCACGGCACATATCCGTTTGTCACGTCCTCCAACCCGACTGCCGGCGGCGCATGCACCGGTACCGGTGTCGGCCCGACCAAGATCACCCGCGTGATCGGCGTTTCCAAAGCGTACGTGACCCGCGTGGGCGAAGGACCGTTCCCGACCGAGCTGTTCGGCGAGGAGGGCGAATGGCTGCGAGCCCAGGGCCACGAGTACGGCGTGACCACCGGCCGTCCGCGTCGTTGTGGCTGGTTCGATGCGGTCGTCAATCGTTATGCGGCTCAGGTCAACGGCCTGACCGACATCGTGCTCACCAAGCTCGACGTGCTTACCGGCCTGAAGGAAATCCCATTGTGCGTGGCCTATGATGTCAACGGCGAACGCCGCGACGATATGCCTACTGATCAGTCCGAATTCGCGGCAGCGAAGCCGATCTACGAATCCATGCCGGGTTGGGACGAGGATATTTCCCAAATCCACGACTTCAATGATCTGCCGAAGACCTGTCAGGATTACGTCAAGCGTCTTGAGGAACTGTCCGGCTGCCGTATCTCCGTGATCGGCACCGGCCCGCAGCGCGACCATATCATCCAGATCAATTCGCTGGTCGACTGACCGTCGGCAACGAGTTTCCCGGCTTGACTGGCAACGACGCGGCACATGATATCCGCCGGCTGATTCCGCGATTCGACCACTTGAAGTGGAAGATGGCGGCGGCCGGCATAGTCATTGGTCTGGTTTCAGGATTGCTGGTCGTCGTATACCGTCTCGGCATCGAATACGGCACGGATGCGTCCCGCTGGATATATGCGCGGATTCGCGAGACCCCGTGGCTGATTGCGCCGTGGGCGGTTGCCGCGGTGGCGGCCGCGCTGGCAATCGCGTGGATGGTCGGCAAGGAGCCGATGGCTGGTGGCAGCGGCATCCCGCAGACCAACGGCGTGGTGATATGCGGCTTGAAGATGCGTTGGCAGACGATTCTGCCAGTCCGTTTCGTCGGTGGACTGTTGGGCGCGTTGTTTGGTCTGTCGCTCGGCCGTGAGGGGCCGTCCATTCAGATTGGTGCGTCGGGAGCGCAGTGTGTGTCCCACCGTTTGCGCGGCCACCGCCGTGAGGACATGCAGGAGCATTATCTGGTCACCGCCGGTGCCGCGGCAGGCTTGTCCGCCGCGTTCAGCGCGCCGCTGTCCGGCATGATGTTCGCTTTGGAAGGGGTGCATCGGAGTTTTTCCCCTGCGATTCTGATGGGCGCCACTGCCGCATCGCTGACCGCCGATTCGTCTCGAAATACTGTTTCGGTCTGCGTCCGGTTTGGATTTCGGTGATATCGGTCAGCTGTCGTTGGAAGAGTATGTGTGGCTGATTCCGTTGGGATTGGTGGCCGGTTTGGTTGGTTCGCTTGATGAACGCTCGTTGCTTGGCTTCCAGACGCTGTACGGCAAACTGCCGGCATGGAGCCGCCCGATGATTGCG
>ENA-OQAJ01000190-OQAJ01000190.1-human-gut-metagenome-genome-assembly--contig:-NODE-190-length-19273-cov-3.778805_pt1 | contig 19273 bp, 26 predicted proteins | sample MGYA00242736_ERZ504529 | MGnify/ENA primary metagenome ERZ504529 (study PRJEB26092, sample SAMD00036275) | human gut metagenome | host: Homo sapiens | study: EMG produced TPA metagenomics assembly of...
TGTAATTTTTGAGCCCTTGGCTGAACATTTTGTGGCGAACCACCTGTTTGATGAACTGCGGTTTCTCTGCGAACGCGGCATCCGTTTTTCTGCGGAAGATATGCTGGCCACCATTAAATCTGAGAAAGAGGAGCATGGGACGCTTGATATAGAAACAATTCGGTCTATCGATGTTCCAAGCTATGTGTCAGGCCGCAGTTATTCCCATTTGGGGGAAATCGCAAAATACAGGAAACGGGCGCTGGATCAGATTATCCGCTATGCAGGCTATCTGGAGCAGATCCACGCACCTGCGGAGTATTTGGAACAGGTAAATGTCCTGCAAGAGAGCGTTTCGGATCTGACAATCAAAACAAAAGATTTGAAACCGTTCCGGTTTCGGCTGTGAAAGCAATTTCCTGAAAGGAGTGTGGGCGCATGAGCCGAATTGTTGATGAACCCTACTTTACATACAGTGCATACAACGCCCTGACCTCTGGCATTCAGGTGAAATGCCCCAAGTGCCATGGCGCAGGTGTGGTGACAGCGGATGATGACAACGCCTATTTCCGGTGCCTGAGCTGCGGCCACCGGATGACGCAGGATCGGACGATCTACCGTTATGATGTCCATAACCAGTGCAAAAACTGCGGCAGGTACTACCGAGTGGATATTGAAGATACGGCAAAGCAGCATTTTCCCGTCCTCCATGTGACCTGCCCCTATTGCGGAACAACCATGTCGGGAGAAGTTCATAAAACAGCGGAGGCGTTTTCATATATTGGCGAAATCAGAGATGGACGAGAACCTTATTTCGGGTTGGAACTATGGTTTTTGACTTCATTTCAGGGAAAACCTGTATGGGCACTCAACCGAGAACATCTTGCCTATCTGATCGGCTATCTCAGCGCCGGACTGCGGGAAAAGCCGCCGGGAAGAGCGAAAATGACCCAGGCCGACCATCTCCCCACCTTTATGAAAACCGCAAAGAACCGGGAGCGGATCGTGAAGCTGCTGAGGCAAATGCAGGAGAAATGAGGATGGAACAGAAAGTAATTTACAACGGCCAAATTCTTACTCTGACTCGGTTTTGGGCAACAGGAGAACCTTGCCTGTGGATCACCGACCCACAGCAGATCGAGATGCCCAAAATGGAGTTTGTGGGAGGCCACCCGGACGAATACTGCATTTTCCTGAAAAATCTGACGGAAACAGAACTGGCACAGATCACATCTCTGGACGGCGCTCCACTGGATGTGAAAGAAGAACTAAGCGACATCGAATGAGGAGAACACTATGAAAGACCTTTGCCAATACGGAAACCGGCCGGAGGACGAATGGGAAATCTTGCCCTGGATACCTGATCCGCGCCCGCCCTTCAAAATCTGGGTGAAGCCGGAGCAGATCGCGCCATTCTTTCTCATTCCCCACCACCCCTATGCCATCTCCCTTCTGCTAAAGATCAGTGACGGGTTCCGGACAGAAGAATTCTGCCGGCTGGGACTGACCGGCAGCAGCGGAGACTGGGAACGGCTGGTCCGGGGCGTGATCCGGGAGTTTGAGGAAAGCAATAGTGGTGAGGATCTGTTTCACTTTGACTCCGACGAGGATGTGTTCTGCGTCTATTCCCAATACATCGACGACCTGATGATGCTGGCCAAAATGATCCGGGCGGCCTGTGCCGATGAAAAAACGATGCGGATGTATCTGAACATGAGCGAGGCAGCGGAAGCATGAGAGAGTTAACTACTCAAACAGGGATAGTAGTAAAATGCAGTAAAACGGCCATTGAATTTTTTCCAAAATGCTCAGTCAGTGGATTTCTTTTCTGTGCTGGAGATCCCAGAGGAATTCCAAGGTATAGCGGTTGAGTTTTATGATTTGATTATGGAAAATGATCATCTTGCGGCCTTGCTGGGCTGTCGCGGCAATTATGATATTGCAATACAGATAGATGAGGTAACCGGCACCATGACGGGGTGGCATTGGTTCAAATGAGGGAAATGGAATGATCGAGTATATCAAGCTCTTTTGGGAGGGCGCACCGGAGGGTGAACCATCGGTCATCCTCTATGAAGTGGATACCGAAAATGAGCGGTTGGCCCTCCGCTCCATTGACATCTTTGCGGATGGCCGCACCCGCAACATCCCTGCCCTTTACGACGGCGCCATCGAGATCACGCCGATCCCCACCGTGGAGGAATTGAACGCCCATGTCTGGGGCGAGGAATTCCACGCCTGCATCATAGAGCAGGCGGAATTTGAGGCCATCTGGGAAACTCACACCTATGATGGAGCGTTAAAGTAGCCAGGAGGAGACACTATGAACAAACCTATAAAAGCCAAAAATCTGCCGTTGTTCTCCATCATTGACCTGGACCAGCTGCGCCGGGAAAACCATCTGGAGGGCACAGAAGTGACAGACTTTTTCACGGAAAGGGATGGAAAAGTCTATCTTCTCATGGAACAGCCGTCCGAAACACAGGGTAAGGACTGGCTCAGCACTCCTTCCACCTATACCGCAGTGGAAATCCAGCTGGATTGGGCGGAACAGCGGGTGCTGGAAACGACGCTGTTTCCTCTTGGCCTCTTGAAGTTCCAGTTTCATTATTTGCGGCCCGCAGGTGATCACTTCCTCCTGCTGGGGGCAAGATGCGCCTATCGGGAAAACGGCCCCGACCAGAACGCCTGGATCGTCAGCCGGGACGGAGCTGTGCTGTCCCGTTTCTGCCTGGGGGATGGCATTCAAGACTGTGTGGTAAAAAAAGATGGCACCATCATTACCAGCTACTTTGACGAAGGTGTATTTGGTAATTACGGTTGGGATGAACCTCTGGGTGCTTGCGGCCTGATTGCATGGACATCGGAGGGAACTCCTCTCTGGAAGAATGAGAACTATTCCATCTATGACTGCTACGCCATCAGCCTGGACGAAGAAGAAAACCTGTGGTTTTATTATTACGATGAATTCCGGCTGGTGCGGACGAACTTCAAAGAGGACTTTGTATTTGAACTGCCAATCGAAGGAAGCGGAGCTTTTTCTGTTGCCCCGTCCGGCAATACCTTCCTGTTTCAAGGCGGATACCAGCAACGGGATAAATTCTACTTCCTTACCGCTCATGGTGATCACCTTGGGAAAAAACAGGAGGCTATTCCCACCTGTGACGGAAACAAGGTCGCTGTGGAGCAGTGCAGCCTGCTTCGCAGCCGGATGTTGTTCCTTGGAAAAGATGGTGTGCTCTATGGAGGTATTTGGGGGAGCGATGGCCAATGAAACAGTCTGATATTTATACCGAGGCTCTGACCTGTCTGCGCTCCATCCTTCTGGCAGACCATCCAGAGTTCCAAAACTGGATCGACTGGTTGGAGCGGGACATTCAGGACTGGAACCAGCGGCGGGAGGTTGCCCACCATCTTCGGGCATACGGAGGTATGGGCTCGTTCAACGACCTGCCCAGTATGCGTGGAAATCACGACTATATTTTCGACTTTCTCAAGTCCGTGTGCTATGCCTTCGGCCATCTTTATGGCAAACGGGAAGGCATTTCTCCGGAGGCATTGATGGAGGAGTGCCTCCACGATGTAGAGCAGGCAGCCTATCACCCCCATAAGCCACTGAACCAAGCCATTGCCCAGCACTTGATGCAGGGCGATTTACAGGAAAACCTGGATAGGCTGTAGGAGAACTTACTATGAACGAAAAACTGTCCCGTCCCCAATTCAATCAAATGGACACCACCGAGAAGCAGACACTGATGGAAAGCCTGGCTGCTCGTTATAATATGACCTTTCTTGATCTACATACTTTTGACCGCTGGGGCCAGAGCTGCACCACCGGCATCTTCAAGAAAGATGGTCGGGAGTTCGTCTTTGTCCCCGGCGATACCGTCACCCTGGGCTGGGAGCAGTTTGCCGTGGGATTGAATCAGGAGAGCCGGGAGGAATTGGAGTATCTGTTCCGGGAATGGGAAATGGAACCGCAGAACCCGGAGGAGATGATCCGGGAAAGCATGGCTCCCGTTCGGCAGGCGGTCATTGGCCCCATGCTGGTGGGCCGGGAGCTGGAGGAAATTAACTGGGAGCCAGTCAAAATGGATGATCCCAGACTGACTGTCCACCCTGACTGGCTGAAGGAATTCCGTGATTTTGCCTGGAGTGACAGCAGCAGTCTTACCTTGCATCAGTCGGCCCGCATTGAGCGGACGGAAAAGGGCTTTCAGATCTGTATCTATAACCACACAGACTACGATGCGCTTCTTGCCATGCTGGAAAACAGGGGCTTCTCCCTGCCCACGGCGGACGAGTGGGCCTACCTGTGTGGCGGCGGGTGTCGGACCCTGTTTCCATGGGGAGATGGGTTAGACTACTCATGCGTCTGCACTGGTTTGAGAACATGGATGAGGATGAGAACCGGCCCTATGACATGGAGGAGCCCAACTTCTTCGGCCTGTCCATCGCCTACGATCCCTATATGCGGGAAGTGGTGCAGGCTGATAGGCTTACCACCTGCGGCGGTGACGGCGGATGCAATATCTGCGGTGGGCTGGGCCCATTTCTCGGTTTCCTACCCTGTTCGCCCCACTGTAAGCCAGAAGTGCAGGAGGACAATGAACTAAACGGAGATTATGACTTTTATCGGCCTATCATTCGGTTGGAGAACTATGATTGACAATAGAAGCTTGATACGAAATAAAGAAAGAGAGGTGCCGACATGGGAGCATGGGGCATAAAAGCATTAGAGCGTGACGAAGGGTTGGATGTACTGGACATCCTCAAAAATGAATATGTACCGGAGCATCCGGTAATGGATCTGGGCGAGATGATCGAACTGATGAAAGAGGAAGTCATGCTGGGATCTGACTTCTCACAAATCGACTTCCTCTTTGACAATACTGCGATGGCTCTGGCGGAGCTGTATTTCCAATGGAGGATAATGGCAAGCTGGACTACGATCATGAAGAAGCTATATGGGATAAAGTCACCGGTTTCACAGCATCCAAAGAAGCCCTTGCTTTCCTGCTGCGGCAGCTCACCGACATCAAAAACGAGGTGCCGGACGAGGACGGCATCCGTGAGATTGTGGATCTTTGGAAGAACGAGGACAGCGGTGAGATCGCTCCTGCGTGGTTGGAACACTTGAATCAGCTCATTGATCGACTGGATTCAGAACAGGAGGCACGACAAATGTATATCAAAAAATACTGGGGCAACTTTATTGGCGGTTCCGATGACAGTCTGAACCTTGTGGCATTTTTGGAAGACCAGAAGAAAGAGGAGATCCCCCTCAGCGAGATATTTGCCAAGATTGGGCTGGACAAACAAAACTGGGACTTCCGCCAGACCGTGGAGTATCTGGAGTTTACACACTCCGATGGCGTGGAGATGGACTTCCACTTCGCCATTGATGTGGTCACTGATCTGGCCGCCATCCTGCTGGAGTGCAGCGTCAGCGGCAGTGTAAACCTTCAGGATCTGGACGAGTACAACACCCCTGCCCGCCGCATTCGCATCACCGCCACGCCAGAGGAACACGACGCCATGAACAAGTCCCTGGCGGATTTTGCCCAGAATCCGCTGGAATATGACCTCAGTGAGATGATGGACAACGAGGAGATCCAGGAGATGGCTCGGGATGTGGAGGCGCTGCGGAAGGAACTGTACGAGGCCGCTGGCCGCAACCGGGACTACCATGTGAAAGCGGAGGATGTGAATCTCTGCTCCCTGACTGGAGGGCGCCGATGGCTGTATCGCCACCAACCGCATCACAGTGGAGGGCTGCAAGGTGGGCTACTGCTACAGGGAGGAGCCGGACGGCGGCTGGGACAGCGGCTGGCGCTTTACCGCCGGTGATGAGAGCGACGAGTACATGGACGACCCTAACAACGCCGGGATCTACAAGCTGAACACGATCTGCAATGACGATCCCGACATCATCCCTTTGCTGAACACCCCCGCTCCCTGCGCCTTTGAGCGGGATGAAAATGGCGTGTTCCAGCAGATCAAAGACTGGAAACCAGATGAGGACGAGGAGGACCCTGATATGGATATTTTGAAGCAGTGCCAGAAGTGGCATGAGGAGGACAAACACCAGAAAATCGTTGACGCACTGGAGGCAATCTCTGCCGAGGAGCGTACCCCGGAAATGGATATGGAGCTGGCCCGCGCCTACAACAATCTGGCGGACTCCAGCGAGCCGGAGGGAAGGAAGCTGCTTCACCAGGCACTGGAACTGATGCAGTCCCATGAGGAGGAACTGGGAGATACTTATTCCTGGAATTTCCGTATGGGGTATGCCTATTATTATCTGGATCAGGAGGGCCGCGCTCTGCGGCATTTTGAAAAAGCTCTGGAACTGCATCCCGGTGATGATCCTAAGCTCAACACCCGACAGGACATGGAGGAACTAATTGACTCGTGCAAAAAGGGTATTTCTCTGCCGCAGTTCTGGGAGTGCTTCCGGGAACGGACAGAGAACTGGTGGGAAACCTTTGCCGAGATGGAAGCAGAGCTGCGCCAGATGATGGACGAGGACAAAGATCACACCCGCGGTGCGGAGATCGTGGCCCAAATGGAGGAAACCCTGAATTTGGTTTTTGACGAGATTTCCTTCGAGATGGGCTTCAACGGCGAGAAGTACGAGCTGATCCTCACTCCGGAGGGTGACAAGGTCAAGCTGTTTGAGCTGGTCTACTTCCAGAAGCACGCTCCCAAGGAGGTGCTGGAGCACTGGAACATCCTGGTGGGCCGTCAACCTTTTCAAAACATCGGTCTGCGAACCAATGATGGCTGGGAGATTTCCGGGGATGATGTGCAGATCTGGCTGGAGGAGCAGGGTGAAAACAGCTTCGCCATCTCCGCCTACTGTGAAAAGCTGCTGCCTATGCTCCGGGATGAGGAAGGCCGGGCCTGGTGGATGCTCACCACCTTCACCGACCAAGTGCTGGGCGAGATCCCCCACATGAGATACATAGACAGCTTTGATGTGCTGGAGGAACCCAAGGCAGAGCCGTCCTTCCTCCTGTCCCAGCTGCCCGACAAACTGCGGGAGCAGGGCCTGGAGCTCTCCACCGACCCGGAAGCTATCTGGAGAGCTACCTTGGTTACAAAATGGAACCCAAACAGGACCCGGACGCGATTGGCGGCTGGATGTAATGGCCGGTTCCACCTGCTGTGTGCCGCTCATCAACGGCTATCTGAATGCCGACAATGATTTTATGGACGATCTCCATGCCGACGGCGCGGTGGCGGGCTTCTTCTGCTATCCCCTGAATACCCTGCGGGAGGAGGAAGGCAGTCAGAAAATCTTCGACTTCCGGGACAAGCTGGAAGAAGTGTTTGCCACTGATGAAGGATCGGAAGTGCTCACTCTCACCGGCGGGGCAACCGGCCTCTACTGCGGCTATGTGGACTTCATCGCTTGGGACATCCGCACGGCGCTCCAGATGGCAAAGGAGTTCTTCGAGGGCAGCGACATCCCATGGGCCATCTTCCACACCTTCCGCCGTGAAGCAGGTTCTGTACCCCTAAAGCAACAAGATGATGGGCCAGAAACTGAGAATCAGGATGACGAGTTGAACGAGACGCTGACAGGCATGGACTATATTCCTTATACCCAACAGAACGCCGAAGCATTCTTCGCTCAGCTGGAGCAGTGGAACGACGAAGACGAGTACACCCGCTGTATCCAGGCACTCAATGCCATCCCGGAGGATTGGCGAAACTACCGCACCGCCTACGCCCTGGCCCGTGCACTGGAGAACTACGCCATCATCGGGGACCATGACGAAGGCACTTTGAAATCCAAGGGAGACAAAGCCCTCCTGAGGGCCATTGAGGTGCTGGAGTCCGTCCGGGAGGAAGGCCAGGACAAGGCAGAGTGGAATATGCGGATGGCCTACGGCTATCAGTATCTCTATGAGCAGGAGGCAAAGGCCATTCCCTACGCTCAGCGGTGGGCGGAACTGGACCCGGAGGACGAAGATGCCCCGGCGGTAATTCGGGAGTGTAAGGCGGAGATCCGGAAACGCCAGCGCAGCCGGAAGAAGAAGGCCAAATTCGTGCCCGGTGATACCCCCTTTGAGGGCTTTGACCTCACCAACTTCTGGGATGATAATTGGTATGCACTGAAAGAATATGTCAGTGATCCGCCTTCCGATGAGCTGATTGCCAGCGTGGAGGAGGAACTGGGCTACAAGCTGCCCGCTGCCTACATCTGGCTGATGAAGCAGCACAACGGCGGCATTCCGGTGAACACCTGCTATCCCTGTGATGAGCCCACCTGTTGGGCAGAGGACCATGTGGCCATCACCGGCATTTTCGGCATCGGACGAGAAAAGAGCTGCTCCCTCTGTGGAGAGCTGGGCAGTCAGTTTATGATCGATGAGTGGGAGTATCCTGCCATCGGTGTGGCCATCTGTGACTGTCCAAGCGCCGGACACGATATGATTTTCCTGGACTACCGGGATTGCGGTCCCCAGGGAGAGCCTGCGGTAGTCCATGTGGATCAGGAAAACGACTATAAGATCACCCATCTGGCAGACAGCTTTGAGGAGTTCATCCGCGGACTGGAGCATGAATCCTTGTATGATCCGGATGAAGACGTAGAGGATCTTGAGGATGACGCCGACGAGGAGGAAACCGACCATAAGGGTTCCTTTGCCGGATCTGTGCTCCTCTCCAAAGCAGAGTGGGACAAGGAGCAGTTGATCCGAGATCTGCGGGAAGAATGGGGCATCGTAGATGAGGAGCCGGATGAGGGCGACGAAGATGTTGAGAACAGCGATGACGCTGTGGTAATGCGGGTCGGCAATATGATGCTGATCGTGACACTCTTCCACGGTCACATCCCGGACAATGAAGCGGAGATCAACGCCGAAAACAACTATATGTGGCCAGAGGCCGTAGAAGTGGCCAAAGCACACAAGGCCCATATCATGGTGGCTGTGTTAGGCGAGGAGGAAAAACTGCTGGAACGAGGTAAGCTGTTCACCAAGGCGATGGCAGTGTGCTGCAAGCAGAAATACGCCACCGGTGTCTATACCAGCGGTGTGGTATTTGAGCCTCGTTTCTATGAGGGCCTTGCATATATGATAAAAGAGGACGAACTGCCCATCTTCAACTGGATCTGGTTCGGCCTGTACCGGAGCGAGGGTGGCCTGAACGGCTACACCTACGGCATGGATGTGTTTGGCAAGGAGGAAATGGAAGTGCTGAACACCGACGCCGAGCCGGAGGAACTGCGAGACTTTTTGGCAAGCCTTGCCTCCTATGTGCTGGCGTGTGATGTGACGCTGCAAGACGGCGAGACTATCGGCTTTTCTGCGGACGATAAGCACACGATCACCCGCAGCCCCGGCGTCTCTCTGCCAGAAGAACAGATGACCCTGAAGATCGGTTACGAGCCTATAAAGGGAGATCCGGAGGATGACAGTTGCGACCACTCAGACAATGAGGACACGCAGGATGAGGAAGAATTCAGTAATCCCGAAGTCTACACCGAGGAGGAGATGGAGGCCGTCGAGGGACACATCCAGCAGTATTTCGGCAAGTTTGAGAATGTATTCCACGAGATCGTTTCCCCGGACATCCATGTGGACATCTGCATGGTGCCGCCCACTGAGGAGCGGGACTATTACACCTTGGTCACCATGGGCATGGGCGCCCACCGGATGAATGTGCCAAAGGAACTGGCGGAGTACAAGCTGGAGCGGGCAGAGCTGGCCATTGCCCTGCCTGCGGACTGGAAGCTGGATCAGGAGTCCATGAAAGACGAAAAGTGGTACTGGCCCATCCGCCTGCTGAAATCCTTGGCTCGTCTGCCCATTGCCAGTGATACCTGGCTGGGCTTCGGTCATACCATGGACAATGAGGAGGACTTTGCAGAAAACACGAAGCTGTGCGCCGCCATTCTGACCGGCCCCCAGGGTACGAAGGACGGCAGCGAGGTCTGCACTCTGCCGGGCGGCGAGGAGGTCAACTTCTATCAGGTCATTCCGCTTTATGAGGACGAGTTGGACTATAAACTGGAACATGATGTAGACGCTCTGCTGAACAAGATGAGGGGGATCAGTTTTGTTGTAAACCCCACTCGTCAGAATTCGATCACCCGTGGCACCCTTTCCAATGATAATTTTGACGGTGAGATGGACGACGCTTCCTATCACCTTGAGAGCATTGAGGAGAAGGAACTGCCTATTGACCCCATCAATGCTTATAACCACATGGCCATCTACTTGCGCTGGTGCATGGAGCACGACCTGATGGGCGAGGACTTCCTGAAAGAATACAGCGAAGTGGCCAAACAGGTCAAAGCCGACCCTGCCAGCGTGGATCTGCGGGAGTTTATCCGGGATGAGCTGGACGGCTGTCTGTTCTCTGTGCTGTTCAATCAGCAAGGCCGTGCCTTTGCAGGCTATTACTACGGAGAGGGCGACAGCCCCTACTATCCTGCCGACATTGATGACTATGCCCTGAAATATTTTGGTCCGTCCCGATACCACTCCAATGAATTTCAACAGGAGGCATACTTATTCATCCCATTTGATGAGAAATACTATCAGGCTATGGCAGAGGTGATCGAAGAACGCTTTGAAAACTGGCAGGGACAGGACTTCGACGAGGACACGCTGGAGCCTTCCGAGGTGGCTCATGCCATCATGGAGTATCTGGACTGCGAGTGTACCTATTTCCCGTCCATGGCAGATGATGACCCCATCATGTCAGCATACAGCTACGCCCAGCGGCTGGGGGTACGGGAAGGCTTTGTTCCCGTGCTTATCCAGGCGGATGATGAAACGCTGTTGGAGTGTCTGGTAATGAACGCCGATCCGGAGCATGATGCGGACTTCTATGAATTTGACCTCAAAACGGTAACGGAGTATCGGAAGAAGATGCTCTCCGCTCCCGTCAAAGATGGAAAGGCGGTTTTGGAGGAATTGACCGGCCAGCGTAAGGAAGAAGCCGAGGACGATGATCTGGACTGGGAGGAGGAAGTCCTGGGCGAGATGGAGGGCGGAGAACCCAACGACCGCTTCGCAAACTATTGGAACGATGATACCGGAATGACATATCCGCTCATTCTGGCTAAAATTCCGGTAAAGAACCCCTGGGAGATCTTCGCCTATCTGCCCTTTGGAAATTGGAATGAGTGTCCCGACACACCGGACCTGATGGCAGTGGCGAAATACTGGTTCGAGCAACATGGTGCCATCCCTGCCGCCATGAGCCACGATGAATTGGAGTTTGAACTTCCAACTCCGATCTCCAAGGAAAGAGCTATGGAGGTGGCTGTGGAGCAATATGGTTTCTGCCCAGATCTGGATCAGAATGAGGATGGAAGCATTGGCTCCTTGGCAGATGTCCTGTGGCAGTCCACTGTCTGGTATTTCTGGTGGGATTGATGGGAGGTGCGACCAATGACAGAATATCAGAAAACCTATATCGAACTAAAAAAACAGTTTGTTGCGACCAATGAAGGTCCGGACAGTGTCCGCGCTCTATATACCTTCAAGGAAGAACTTGAGCAGAGTGAGGATCAGCAGGCCAAGGAAGTGCTGGTGGATGTGTATGATCTACTGGACTTCAAGAAGGATGCCTATGAACTGCTCTGCCAAATCGGAAATCGTTCCGATAAAAAGACCCTCAAGCGGCTGGGCACGCTGAAGGACTATGCGGAAAACTGGGGCAATCATTATGCTCTCCCCAAGCCCAAAAACGCCGGAGGAAAAGCAGAAAGAGAAGAAACAGCAGGCCCAGCTGGGCCTGCCCGCCTTCCGGTATCACCCAAACCCTCTGGAAACTGGGGCTTTTGAGGAATCCGCAGACGGCGTTGTCTGCGACTGCTGCGGCAAGACGACCCATATTTTCTATACAGGCCCCTTTTACGCTGTGGAGGATATTGAGTATCTGTGCCCGGAGTGTATCTCCAGTGGCGAAGCAGCCCGGAAATATGACGGCTGCTTCCAGGACGATTGCTCTCTGGATAATGGTGTAGACGATCCAGAGAAGCTGGACGAGCTCATCCACCGAACTCCCGGCTACTCCGGTTGGCAGCAGGAATACTGGCGCGCCCACTGTGGCGACTACTGCGCCTACCTGGGCCATGTGGGTGCCAGAGAACTGCGGGCGCTGGGTGTGCTCGAGGAAGTGTTGGACGATTCCATGTGGGATGACGAACAGAAGAAAATGATTCAGGAATCCGTCAATGGCGGGCATCTGCAATGCTATCTGTTCCAGTGCCTCCACTGCGGAAAACACCTGGTCTGGATGGATTTTGATTGAGGTGGCAACATGGAGAAGAAGGATTTTCCCAAGGGAACCAAGCCCCGTGAGATCTTCGTCTATACCTGTGAGCGGATCGCGGAGCCTTTGAACCCGCTGGGCTACAAATACCGCAAGAGCAAAAATGACATCTACAAAAAAGACGGCATCTTTGTGTTCTCCTTTTACTTTTCCCCCTCCATCCGCTTTGGCTCCACCACTTTTACTGCCTTCTTCGATGTGAGTTCCCCGGTGATTGCCCAGTGGCGCAGTGAGCAGGAAGGGACGGAGGAAACCTATGATGGTATCGTGGGTACCTCCATCGCCCGGCTGACCCACCGGTATGATGACTTCCCCCGCTATGAGGTATCTACTCTGCTGGAGCGGGAACGCTCTATCCAGGAAATTTCCGGGCAGATCCAGGACTATGCACTACCATTCTTTGCCCGGTTTTCCAATCTGCCCAAGCTGCTGGACGATGTGGAACAGGAGGGGTTCTTCCCCCATCGGAAGGGGTTCGATGTCCCTAAGCGGAATCGGGAGTTCATCGAATGCTTCCGGGAGTATCTCCAAAGCAGTAGGAATCAGCAGAAAGGAAACAACACCTATGTCAAACAGTAGAGTATCCACTTGGAGTGGAATCCGGAACAAATTGGAGAATGACTACCTGTGCCCGGCACTCCGGGGCCACATCCAGTATTTTGCCACCAGTTACAGCAAAAGCGCCGACCATGAGGGCCGGGCCGCCATTCGTGTGGACGGCGTGGAAGTGCTGCGGAGCAACTACTACACCTATTTTGAAAATGTGTGGACGAAATTTCATCACTTGCGCTCCACCACGCTGAAAGATCACGACTCCGCAAAAGAGGCCATCAATCAGGCTCATGCCTATGCGCTGGAGCAGGGCACCTTTGACCAAAAGGTGTTCTATGAGGCGTTTGGGATCTTTGACAACCAGAGCATCGAGAAAAGCCTTGTCAGCGAGAATCCCCTTGTCCGTATCTTTGCCCTTCTGGATCGCAGGCTTGGCAAGCGCCGCCTGCTGGCTTTGGAGGACTCCATGGAGCAGGAACTGGACTGGGTGCGGGCTTTCTATGTGATCCGGTTGCAGGCCGAAGCTGATGGAAGCGAATAACATTTAGGAGGAACCACCATGTCACAGATCGCGTCCTTTTATCTGATAAAAAATAACCAGCGGCAGGAGTTGTCCGACGGTGACTGCTCCGGCGCGGTCTATATGGCCATCTGGGACTGGTGTGAGAGCGAACTGGATCTGGATGTCCGTTTTCCTGCTCCCCAGACGGAAGACACCCTGGACTGCGCTCTGCTGGAGGGAGAGCTGGCGTCTCAACTGCTGGCAGCTCTGCGGGAGCAGGATCTCCCGGAGCTGGCCGCTGAAATTGCCCCGGACTGGGATCTGCCCACCGAGGCGGTGCAAAGCGGGCTTAATACGCTGCGCTCCCATCTGGAACTGGTGCAGGGCGATGCTGCTCTGCTGTATGAAATGACATGAGAACGGAGGGATACCATGCTGGCAAAGCGGTTTGAACACATTTTACATGATCTGGGCATGGCTGGGCTGGAACACCCTCTGTTCTACCATGCACCGGTGGGCATTCGTTTTAAGATCGGCGGGGAGGAACCAATCTATCTGGATAGGCGTGCGGCGAAGCTGAAAACCAACCCCGCTTATGTTCAGGGGGCGCTGGACCGAGCCGCCGCGATCTATCGGGCACTTCCGGCGGTGCCGGACCTTCTGCGGATCGACGGGTATCCCGATGAAGAACCCGCCGAGTCCCTGCTGACCGTTATCCGGCAGCGAGTGGGCCTCCCAGTTCCCGATGAACAACTTTCGGCCACAGAGCAGGATGAAGATGGGGATACCCATGCACAAGTGCAGTTTTACTGGGATCTCAGCAAGATCAGCTTTCAACCAGAGCTGCTTCTTCGGGAAATCATTCTGGGGGACATCGGCGGCTGGAACGGCTTTGTGTCCAGCGTCTATCTGGCTGGGCCGGGGCCGTTCCTCTACCATTTGTACGATGACCGTGGGCTGGATGTGCTGGGCGGCTCACAGAAGCTGCTATTGCCTCTCTATCATCAATTTCATGACTGGATTTTGGAATACGATCTGGAGAAGATTGACCAGATGTTCGCTCCAGCAAAAGAATGACTGCATAACAGAAAAGGAGACATTACTATGGGACTTGACATCTACGCCGGGACGCTGACCCGGTACTATTCTCACAACTGGAAAACTGTTGTTCAGCAGTGGGCGGAGGAAAACGGATACTCTTTCAACCGCATCACCCCGGACGGGGAACCTGCTGATAACGAGGAAGAAATGTCCCCGGCTGAGGTCCAGGCGGCGGTGGAGAACTGGCGGGATCAGATCTTGAGCGCCATTTCTCAGCCGGGCCAGCCCCCCTACGCTCCCTGGCTTGAAGATAATGAGAAACCTTATTACACCGACAAGCCGGATTGGGATGCCTTCGGCGCTATGCTGCTGGTGGCCGCCTGTCGTACATACGAGGAACCGGTGCCTTCCACCGTGGAGAAGGACTGGATCTTCGGGGAGCATCCTCTGGTCGCCCGCCTTGCATCAGATGAGGAGCGGGTGTGGTCCCTGTTTCGTGGGGCTACCTGGTGGCTCCCTCTTTCTGACAGCTTTCTGTTCCAAGGGTCCTTGCCTACCGATGACACCGCCGCTATCGCCACCTTGGGCGGACTGCGGAAGGAGCTGGAAAAGCTGAACCAGCTGGCATGGCAGGCCGATGAGGACACTATCCTTGGCTGGGCAGACACGGAGGGATACCCGGTAGACGGAACCGTAGACTCAGATGGACAGTACAGCAAGGCAGACATCCCGGAACACACCCAGTATGACACCCAATCCCTGGCCAAGTTCGCCTTCTCCATGTTCTGGCGGGCCATGCGGTTTGCCGAGGAACAGCAGGTGCCTATCCTGCTTGATTATTAAGGAGGAAACCAAATGAGCAATAAAGCTTTCCAGCAAAATCTGGACGACAAAAAAAGGCCCCCAGCCCCGGAGGTCCCTATCTCATTCAGATGCTGTTCAAAGAGCCGGTAGAAATGCCGGATAAAGAAAAAATGACTGCCATAATGGAGAAGCACATCGGATCAACAGAGTGCTTCTGTTATGATAAGAAAATGGCCGGCTTTGCGCCCTGGATCATGTCGCGGAATTTCAGGACGGCAAGTGCCCGGTACAGCTGATGGTGATGAAATGCGACAAGTTCAAGGGCAAAGGCTTTGATGCCTTTCTGATGAGCCAGATGTGGGACTGCCAGGAGGACCGTGACCGGATCTTCCGGGAGTGCAAATATCAGGTGGTGGCCACCGATATGCTGACTGCGGCGCTTCCAGCGCTGGAGCGTGCCAACCTGGATGCCGACTTTCTGGAGGCTCTGGCAGAGCTGTACCCCACCTGTGAGGCGTTCTATTTCCAGAACTGCGGCAAGCTGTTTCTGGCAGAGGATGTGCGCTCCCATCAGATTGAGGGGCCGGATCGGTTCATCCGCTTTGGCGTCAATGTCCGTTTCTTCAACATCGAGGGCACGGAGGATATGCTCATCGACACGGTGGGCATGAGCACCCTGTTTTGCCGGATCTCCAGTACCACTTCCACGGCATGGACCCCAACTGGGTGGTAAACCACGCCTATAATGCAGCGTCCTATATTCTGGAGCATGATAACCCCATTGAGGATGGGGAAACCATAGACGGCGTGGCGGATGGCCAGATGTGCCGGGAGATCCAGTGGAAGTGCCAATATGAAGATGCCTTGATCCAGCCGCCCAGAGGGGTGCTGGACATCAACATGGGAAACTATGCTTCGGGAGGACGCTGAATGAATGGCGTTGTGCTCCTGGTAGGCGGACTTCTGCTTGTGGCGGTGATCAAGCTGATTATAGATCGAAATTGGATCGGCCTGCTTCTCTGTGCTGTCGCCCTGCTTCTGGTCTTTGGGGCTGGACACCATACAAAATAGGCCATTTTAAGAATCGAGGAGGTGAAGTATGCAGAATTCAACAAATATGCGGATACTGGAATTACTCCGGTTTCTCTATGAGCGGACCGATGAAAACCATCCCGCCACAGTATCTGACATCATTGCCCATCTGAATGGAAAAGGAATTCAGGCAGTGCGGCAGACTGTTTACGCAGATACCAATGCGCTGATCGATGCAGGGATTGATATTGTGGTGGTCAAGAGTACCCAAAACCAATATTTTATGGGAAACCGCCTGTTTGAGTATCCAGAACTGAAAATGCTGACAGACGCAGTAGCATCCTCGAAGATCATTCTGCCAAGAAGTCTGAGGAGCTGGTGCAGAAATTATGCCGTCTGACCAGTCTACATCAGGCAAAGCAGCTTCAAAAATTTGCTGCTTTATCCAGCCGTGTCAAACCGCATAATGAAAAGGTTACTACATCATTGACAATATCCAAACAGCGATTGGAAACCATCAGCAAATTCGGTTCCAATACTATGAATATACTCAAGAAAAAAAGAAAATCTTAAAGCATGATGGATATTATTATGTCGTAAATCCTTATGCGCTTGAATGGAAAAATGACCATTACTATTTGATTGGATTTTCTCTGAAGCATCAGAAAATTGCTCACTTCCGTGTAGATCGGCTAACAAGTGTAGAAAATCTGGAAACTTACTTTATGCCGATAGAGGGATTTGATGTAGCCTCCTATACAAATAAAATGGTTGATATGTTTACATCGGAGTCATCGAAGGAAGTAACCCTTCTATGTGAAAACGAATTGATGAGAGTAATCATAGATCATTATGGAGAAGATGCTGCTGTTGATAGGTATGATGATACACACTTCACAGCCAAAATTGAAGTGAACCCCAGTGGAACTTTTTTATGGCTGGATATTCAAATTCAAAGGGAAAATAAAAATTCTCTCTCCCAAAGAGTGCATTACGGAAATGCAGCAAATCGCTCAGGAATTTATATAGCGCAAAAGAGGTGTTATTGATTTTTAACACCTCTTTTCAAATGAAATTTTTATCCTTGAAGTGAACAGATGTTCGATATACAATATAAGCAAGATGTTCGCAGTTCGTCGAACAAATGAGAGGTGAATGCTGTGGGCAATATAACTTTTGGATCATTTATAGCCGAGAAACGCAAGGCGCACAAATTCAATTTACGCGATACAGCCAAGCATTTGAATATTGCTTACGGTTATCTGTGTGATATTGAGCAAAGCCGCCGTCCTGCACCCAATGGAGATTTTGTGGAACGCATCTCTGCCTTTCTGAATTTGGATAAATCAGAACATGAGTTGCTTTTGGATCTGGCTGCAAAATCACGCAATACAGTATCTGCTGATTTGCCAGACTATATCATGGAAAAAGATATTGTTCGGGCAGCCTTGCGTGTGGCAAAAGAAGTAGATGCTACCGATGAAGAATGGCAGACATTTATGAAAATGCTAAAGGAGCGTAAACGATAGGGGGGAGAGCTTTGTCAATTCCACAAATCCGTACAGAAGCAATCGAGGCAGTAGGGCGAAAAATCCTGATGGAATATGATCCCTCTCTGCTATCCGGGCAACCATGTCCTGTGCCAATCGAAACCATTATCGAGACAAAGTTTGATCTAATCCTGGAGTTTCATACACTAAGAAAAAACCCCAAGATATTAGGGGAAACAATTTTCGATGACGGTGCTGTTGTCTTATATGACCAGATACAGAGACAGTATCGAATGATTGCAGTAAGAGCCGGTACAATCTTAATTGATGAACGGCTTTGTGATCCGTCAAAATTAGGGCGGCTCCGTTTTACCTGTGCCCATGAGCTGGCTCATTGGGTACTACATAAGAAGTTGTACTCTGGTACTGGAGATGTTGCTGCTTATAACGGAAATGTTTCTTCGACGAAGTATGGCATAATTGAGCGTCAGGCGGATACTCTGGCTTCTGCTCTGCTGATGCCTTTACCGCAGATCAAAAAATGTTTTTACCGGCTTAAAATAGGCCGGACAGATGAACAGCTCATTGCTGAAATGGCAAATATTTTTGAGGTTTCCAAGCAAGCAATGCAGATTCGTCTAAAATCCAGAAACCTGATATAACCAATGGGGGAATAGAGAGAGGCACTGCCCTCTCTCACGCTCCTCTGCTATGCTATTTTTGTACCTAATAGTTCGCAATATTGCGAACAAGGAGGGATGTTCTATGAGAAAAGAAAGCACAACAATCCCAAAAATGTAACAGCAGGCTAACAGCTTTGGGGCTTAACAGCGACGCTGCGTTTCATAGAAGTAAGCTGATTCTAAAGATTTACCGTGATGTAGTCTGGGTTCTGAGTGAACGGGCAGAAGAATTACAAGAAACCGCTTGGATTATGGGAGAACAAGATATAGAGTCTGGCCTCTGCTATCTTGAAAATTTTGCACCAGATATTGAACTGCAAGCCTTTTGAAGAAAAAGTTTGCTGCCTTGTTCAAAATCAAATGCTAGTCAATATTATTGACCGTGCACTCCTTCGTCTGAAACGGTATCCGGATCGAGGAGAACTTTACTATGAAATTTTGACTAAGCAATTTTATCTATCGGTTCAACAGTACAGAGAAAGAATTGCTGGAAGAACTAAATATAGAGCGCAGTGTTCATTTATCGAACGAAACGAGAAGCCATCTTATTTATTTTCTGTTTGCTTGTTTGGATATTCTATTCCAGAAGTCCTGGAGGAGCTGCCCCGACTAAATCCCGACTAAATCCCGACAAATCCCCGACCTAATCCCTACTCCCTTCCGACTTCCGACCTGCTATACTTGTTATAGTGGCAGGAATGCGCTAAATTGAATACTTTTCTACATAAGGCCCGGCATTAACCGGGCTTTTTTCATTCCTGCTGCAATATGGCGGCAGGAACATGGCTGGAGGTGAAAACACTTCCGGCCTTTTTTCTTTGCCCGGTATTAGGAGGCCGGTATGCGCTGGGAGGCGTACATAGCAAAATATCCATGACACCGTTCAATTC
>ENA-OQAJ01000191-OQAJ01000191.1-human-gut-metagenome-genome-assembly--contig:-NODE-191-length-19266-cov-3.412508_pt1 | contig 19266 bp, 24 predicted proteins | sample MGYA00242736_ERZ504529 | MGnify/ENA primary metagenome ERZ504529 (study PRJEB26092, sample SAMD00036275) | human gut metagenome | host: Homo sapiens | study: EMG produced TPA metagenomics assembly of...
TTGGAATTAGTGATGTATGGATTTCCAATCGCATTGATAAAATGCTTGAAGATGGTGTGTTGGAAATTATACAGGACGCACCAAAGGGAGAAACAAATTATCGCCGAATATTAAGAAAACGAATGAAGTAATAACCACAGCACAAACCGCTGCTACATGGAATCCAACAAACCATGCAACAGCGGTTTTCCTTTACCGTTTTTTCCTCTGGTTGATAGGCGTTCCCGTTTTCTTTGATTTTTGGAGAATCCGAATAAGCCAGCGAAATTCTTCATCTGACAGATTTTTATAGTTGATACCGAGCTGCTTGCAGTAAAGCACTGCCAGTTTTTCCAAACGGCTGCCCTTGAAATTTTCGACCGCTTCCAGATTTTCTTTCAGTTCATTGGCAACAGTGGTCTGGGGCGCACTCTCACTATCCTTTTTATGGGTTTCCCGAATATCCCGGATAATCAGGTTTAGGTCATCCAGAACCATGTGGCTGAAATATTCATCATCACTGATATGGGCGGCTTGCAGCACTTTCAAATGTGGGTCATCTTCGCCAGGGCGATACCGTTCTATGATTTCATGCCGGACAGTATCGACAAGGGTGTTGAGGTTTTGAATCTGCATGGTGGCAATCCCATCCACATAAATCTCAATGTCCGCAAGAAACTTGATAAAGTCCTTATGGGTGGCAAGTTCGCAGAGCAGACGGTTGTTGATCCGTCCGCTTTTCAGAAGTGCAACCATTTCATCGTTCAAATGCAGCTCCGTCAGTGGCGTGTTGATCTGCTCCCTGTTCTCTGTCCGGCACAGCAGATAATCGACGGAAACCCCATAGAAGTCTGCCAGCGTGATAAGGTTGCCATGATTGATTTCCTTATAATCCTCTTTTTCATAACTGCCAAGGGCTGATTTAGAAATGCCCGTCAGCTTTGATAGTTCTTCCAGATTTAAGCCTTTGTCCTTGCGGAGTTCCCAAAGGCGTTCCTGTATGCTTGTTGCAACTTTCATGGGCGCACGCTCCTTTCCGGTGGTTTTATTTCTGCCGTTTAACTGGATTATATCACACTTTCCGCAATCGTGGAAATTTCTGATTTTCCCCCTGATTCCTACTTTGTGGATATACGGCACAGGGCACAAAAAATGTTCTATGATACAGGTAGTTCATCGATGGATTATTCCAATCGAATGACCAGCCTGTGTGGGATATGCTTCCCCGGCGATGTAGCGCCATGACTTTTGGCAGGGATATGGAGGAACCCTGACCGAAACGAGCGTACCAAAGGGAGCGATACGCCGCTGTGAGATTCAGGGGAGGAACGACACCGGGGAGAACTGGCGAACTGACACCGAAATGATACCGAAACACGACAATCTGATAGGGGGATAGTCTACCCTATCGCTGATACTTCGGGAGATTTTAAGCGGCTCTATGGCTGTAATTTTGCCGAAAATCGCCCCGAGACCATACACTAAAACGGGAGGAAACACAATATGCCGAGAATGAGCAAAAAGAGGAAGCATGAGCTTTCCTTTTACCTCAATGACCGGGGGCGTGTCACTTACAACGAATTATGCCGGAAATGCCAGCATGGGTGCAGGCAGAGCTTCCGGGCGGTTGTGATTGACTGCCCCCGTTATTTATCCAAACGAGCAAAGAAAAAGGAGGAACACACCGAATGAATTTTGAATTTATGACGATAGACACACCATTGCCGCCCTGTATGCCCTTTCCCAGAGCGTTGACAGGATTTCCAGTCAGCAGCACCGCAAAGGTCATGTACTGCCGGATGTTGGACGCTATGCTATCCAAAGGGCAGGAGGACGAGAACGGAATCCTGTTTGTCTGCTTCCCTGTCACAGCCATTGCCGCAGTCCTGTCCCGCAGCCCCATGACGGTCAAGCGTTCTCTGAATGAACTGGAAACCGCCGGACTTATCATGCGGGTGCGTCAGGGCGTTGGAGAACCAAACAGGATTTATGTGCTGATACCGGGAAAGGAGGACGCTGCCCTTGCCTGATACCTCAAAGCTGGAAAAGCTCAACCGGGAGTTGGAGAAAAGCGAAAAGAAACTGCGGAAAGCCATCAATGATGAAAAGGCATTGCAGCACCAGTTGAAGCAGCTTACCCGAAAGGAACGGACGCACCGGCTCTGTACTCGTGGCGGTATGCTGGAAAGTTTTCTGCAAGAGCCGGAACGCCTGACAGATGATGATGTCATGCTGTTGTTGAAACTCATTTTTCACAGGCAGGACACGCAGGAACTATTGAAAAAACTGCTGGAACGGGAGAAGCCGGAAACCCCTTAGTTTACTAAGGGCGCAATTATACACCACCCAGAGTTGGTGCATTGCGTTCTCCGAAGGCTCCTCGCCGGAGGGCTGTGATTTTCCGCAGTCATGGTCTGCTCCAAATCATACAGGGGACGCTACGCTTCCCCTGCGCTGGCTGCCGCCAGCTACCCTTTTGTGGACTTGCCATCTGGGGACACCTTGCGTTGCAAGCTGTTCCCAGCCGACAAGTTTCATAAAATATAATGCAAATGGAAAGCTAACTTGACATAAAAGAACTATGTGATATAATGGAAGCATGGAAAGTTAACTTTCCATAAGAGAGGAGGATGACATGAAAAATCGCCTGGAAGAATTACGAAAGCAACGAGGCATAAAGCAAGAAGATTTAGCAAATGCATTGGAAGTATCACGACAGACCATCGGCTCTTTGGAAAACGGACGCTATAACCCATCTATTCAGTTGGCATTTAAGATTGCCAGATATTTCAACATGAGTATTGAAGAAATTTTTATTTACGAGGAGGATTGATTATGAAAAAAAGGTTGTTGATTTTAATGACAGTTACAGGAATGATTATTCTACTGGGAGGATTGCTAACATACGGTTTGGGAGTACATGAAATAATACCTGTGCCACGTCCCGACTTAATAGTAGTAGGTACATCTCTCATTGGAATTTTGCTGATTGTATCTGGTGTGTGCGACTTGTTCGTTAAGAAAACCAAAGAAATGGAAATAGAGGAAAATGACGAGAGAAATATTTCGCTTAGTAATGCTGCTATGGCAAGTGGCTTCAAGGTAATGAATGTTACGATTGCTGTTTCTATTTTTGCTTTGATTTTCACCGGATATATGACAGTAGTCCCATGTTTCACTATTATTGGGGCTTATGCTATTGGACAAATTGTATTTATTGTGCGACTTTGGTACTTGCACAAAACTATGTAAATGTATTACTAAATACCCGCCGCCCCCAGCGGCACAACAAGCAGGAAATCTGAAAAGGTATCCTGCTTTTTCTATGTCCAAAAACGGAAAGGAGGAACACAAAATGCCCTGTCCACACAACGAAATCTCTATTGTGCAGCGCAGCCACCGCCAGTCTGCGGTTGCCGCCGCTGCTTACCAGAGCGGCGAAAAGCTGTTCTGTGAATATGACCAGGAAGTAAAACACTACCCGGAAAAGCGTGGTATCGTCCACAATGAAATCCTGCTCCCGGCAAACGCTCCCCTGGAGTACACAGACCGCAACACCCTCTGGAACGCTGCCGAAGCTGTTGAGAAGCAATGGAACTCCTAGCTTGCAAGGCGGTGGGTGCTTTCCATTCCCAGAGAGATACCGCCCGACCAGTACGCCGCCCTTGTACGGGATTTCTGCCGCCAGCAGTTTGTTTCCAAAGGAATGTGCGTGGATTTTGCCATCCATGACAAAGGGGACGGAAACCCACACGCCCATGTCATGCTGACCATGCGGGCAATGGATGAGCGTGGGAAATGGCTTCCCAAGAGCCGCAAGGTTTATGACCTTGACGAAAACGGGGAACGGATAAAACTTCCGTCCGGCAGATGGAAAAGCCACAAGGAGGATACGGTGGATTGGAACGACCAGAAGTATTGCGAAATCTGGCGGCATGAATGGGAGGTCATCCAGAACCGCTATCTGGAAGCCAATGACCGTCCGGAGCGTGTGGACTTGCGTTCCTATGCCAGACAGGGGCTTGATATTGTCCCCACTGTCCATGAGGGGGCTGCTGTCCGGCAGATGGAAAAGCGTGGTATCCAGACGAATATCGGAAACCTGAACCGGGAAATCAGAGCCGCCAACAGTCTGATGAAGTCCATCCGGCAGCTTATCCAAAACCTCAAAGGCTGGATTACCGAGCTGGGAGAAAAACGGAAAGAGCTGCTTGCACAAAAAGCGGCGGAGGAAGCGACACTTCTTCCCAATCTGCTGATGAAGTACATGGAGATACGAAAGGAAGAACGGAAGGACTGGACGAGGGCTGGACAGAACCGGGGGACTTCACAGGACTTAAAGGCAGTCAGCGAAGCCCTGTCCTATCTCCGGCAAAAGGGACTTTCCACTGTGGAGGACTTAGAAGCGTTTCTGGAATCTTCCGGGAAATCAGCCGCAGATTACCGCAATCAGATGAAGCCAAAGGAAGCCCGCAGCAAAGTGATTGACGGGATTCTTGCCAGCCGGACAGACTGCAAGGAATGTAAGCCTGTCTATGAGAAGTACCAGAAGATATTTTTCAAGAAAACAAAGGAGAAATTCAAACAGGAACACCCGGAGGTTGCCCGGTATGCGAAAGCCGCCTCCTACCTTGCCAAGCACCCGGACGATAAGGACAGTACCCAAAAGGAGCTGCAAGAGGAGCAGGAAACGCTTCTGGAAGAAATTGCAGCCCTGAAAACACCGCTGACCGAGGTACAGGAGGATTTGAAGAAGCTGCGGGACATTCGCTACTGGGTACGGAAAGCCACCCCCGGCACAGAAGAAAGCAAAGAGCCGCCCAAGAAACAGCCTATCAAAGAAGTCTTGCAGGATAAGGCTGACGAGAAAAAAGCACAAAGAACTGTCCCGGCACAGACGAAGCACAAACAACAGGATATGGAACTTTAACAGGCACTTGCCATTTTCAATCAGAGAATGTCAGGTGCTTTTCTTATTTTCAAGGAGGGATAGATTTGAATGTATTTGAAGCTGTGAAGCAGTCCGTCACAACAAGACAGGCTGCGGAGCATTATGGAATCCATGTAGGTCGGAACGGGATGGCTTGCTGCCCGTTCCATAACGATAAAACCCCAAGCATGAAGCTGGATCGGCGTTACCACTGCTTCGGCTGCGGTGCGGATGGGGATGTGATTGATTTTGCCGCCGCCCTGTATGGGCTGGGAAAGAAAGAAGCCGCCGTACAACTGGCACAGGACTTCGGGCTTTCCTATGAGGACTGGAAACCGCCGGGAAAGGCAAAAAAGCCCAAGCCCCGGCAGAAATCCCCGGAGGAACAGTTTCAGGAAGCAAAAAACCGCTGCTTCCGTATTCTTGCCGATTATCTCCACCTACTCCGAGTGTGGAGAAAGGAATATGCCCCGCACTCCCCGGAGGAAGCCTTTCATCCCCGGTTTGTGGAAGCCTTACAGAAGCAAGACCAAGTGGAATATCTGCTGGATGTGCTGCTGTTCGGGGAAACAGAGGAAAAAGCGGCTTTGATTACGGACTACGGAAAGGATGTGATACAGCTTGAACAGCGAATGGCAGAGCTTGCAGCCGCAGACGCAGCAAGAACTAAAAAACACCATGAACGCCATGCAGCCGCCCCAGAGCATTGAGGAAATCAAGGCGGGGCTGGAAACTACCGAGAAAGGCGGTGTCCGTCAGAGCATACGGAACTGCCTGACCGTATTCCAGCGTGACCCGCTGCTTTCCGGGGCTATCGCATACAACATCCTGACCGACCGCAAGGACATCATAAAGCCCATCGGTTTTCACAGAGAAAGCACAGCCCTGACCGATACGGACATGAAGTATCTGCTTCTCTATCTGGAGGAAACCTACGGGCTTACCAGTGAGAAAAAGATTGAAACCGCCATCGGGATTGTGGCGAATGAGAATAAGTACCACCATCCGGATTTTCTGAACAGCCTTGCATGGGACGGGACTGAGCGCATCCGCTTCTGTCTGCGGCACTTTCTGGGAGCTGATGTGGACGATTACACCTATGAAGCCTTGAAGCTGTTCATGCTGGGGGCGATTACAAGGGCATTTAAGCCCGGAAGCAAGTTTGAAATCATGCTGTGTCTGGTAGGCGGTCAGGGGGCTGGCAAATCCACCTTCTTCCGGCTGCTGGCAGTCCGGGACGAGTGGTTTTCCGATGATTTGCGGAAGCTGGACGATGATAACGTGTACCGCAAGCTGCAAGGTCACTGGATAATTGAAATGTCGGAAATGATGGCAACCGCCAATGCCAAGAGCATTGAGGAAATCAAAGTCCTTTCTAAGCCGCCAGAAAGAGGTTTACAAAATTCCCTATGAAACTCACCCGGCAGACCGCCCCCGTCAATGCGTGTTCGGCGGCACTTCCAACGCCCTTGACTTTCTCCCCCTTGACCGTTCCGGCAACCGCCGATTTATCCCGGTCATGGTGTACCCGGAGCAAGCCGAGGTTCACATTTTGGAGGACGAAGCCGCTTCCAGAGCCTATATCAGCCAGATGTGGGCGGAAGCAATGGAGATTTACCGAAGCGGCATGTTCAAGCTGTCATTCAGCCCAGCCATGCAGCGGTATCTCAAAGAACACCAGCGGGATTTTATGCCGGAGGACACCAAAGCCGGGATGATACAGGCTTACCTTGATAAGTACACCGGGGAAACGGTCTGCTCCAAGCAGCTCTACAAGGAAGCCTTAAACCACACCTTTGATGAGCCGAAGCAATGGGAAATCCGGGAAATCAACGAGATAATGAACCAGTGCATTACCGGGTGGAACTACTTTTCCAATCCGAGGATGTTTGCGGAATACGGCAGACAAAAGGGCTGGGAGCGTGAAATCCCGGCAACGGACACCGACAACCCGCCCGAAAAATCTATGGACGGTTTTGTGGAGGTCACAGAGCAGATGGAGCTTCCATTCTGAAAATGACAGCCCGTTGCCGACTTCGTTGCTATCCCGTTGCCGAGCCGTTGCCGGGGAAAATCCCTTATTTCCGGGCTTTTTTCCCTCTCTGACAACCAAAACAACAGAAAAATAAAAGAAAAGTATAAATAGTAATCAACGCCAGATTGAGATTGTTTGCAAGGTCTTTTGAAGCCCGTTGCCGGACTTCGTTGCCGACCGTTCTCTGTCTGGCTATTTTCATGTATGGAGGATAACTGCCTATGGCGAAAAATAAGACCAAGATTGAAGTGACAACCGTATTTGACGGGGAACTGGACGCCACCGATGTGTTCGTCAGCCTGATTTCCCAGAAATACGGCAAAACAAATACAAAAGAATATCTTGCTAAAAAGAAAGATTTGAAGTATAATGAAGATGAGGTTCAACAGAGCCAGATACCGTCTGGATTGTGTGGGTAAATGGCTATGATGAACGAAATGGAATACAGAACAATCGGTTCAGCACTTGCCGGGGGCTATCGTGCGGCGGTCTATTGCAGGCTGTCAAAGGACGATGACCTGCAAGGCGAAAGTGCCAGTATCGCAAACCAGCGTGATATGCTGGAAAAATACTGCGAAAAGCAGGGATGGGAGGTTGTGGCAGTCTATCAGGACGATGGCTTCACAGGTCTTAATATGGAGCGTCCTGATTTACAGAGAATGTTGAGAGCCATTGAGCGCAGGCAAATCAACCTTGTCATCACGAAAGACCTCAGCCGACTGGGGCGTAACTATCTGCAAACCGGGCATTTGATTGAGGACTTTTTCCCAAGAAACGGGGTGCGCTATATCGCCATGAATGACGGTATCGACACCTTACGGGATAACAACGACATTGCCCCGTTCAAGAATATCCTGAACGAGATGTACAGCAAGGATATTTCCAAGAAAGTCCATTCCTCTTATCTTCTGAAAGCGCAGAAAGGACAGTTTACCGGGTGTCTTGCCCCGTTTGGGTATCGGAAAGACCCGGAGGACAAAAACCATCTGCTCATTGACGAGGAAACCGCCCCGATTGTGCGGCTGATTTTCGGATATGCCCTAAACGGTCATGGTCCGAACTATATCCGCAGACGGCTGGAGGAAGAAAAAATCCCCTGCCCCACATGGTGGAACCGGGAACGGGGGCTTCGCAATACCCGCACCAAATGGGAAAAGAAAGACCCGGAAAACGGGCGGTATATGTGGGACTTCTCCGTTATCAAAGACCTTTTGATGAATCCCGTCTACACCGGGGCGATTGCTTCCCAGAAAAAGGACTACCGTTTCAAAATCGGCACGATTGGGGAAAAGAAGCCGGAGGACTGGATTGTGGTGGAGGGACAGCATGAACCGCTGATTGACCGCATGAGCTTTGACATTGTGCAGAACAAGCTGAAATCCCGCCAGCGTCCGGGGCAGACCAATGAAATCAGCCTGTTTGCCGGACTGATAAAATGCGGCGAGTGTGGGAAGTCTCTGACGGTACGCTACACAAACGCAAAACATCCCCAGCAGATTTACTCCTGCAAGACCTACAATGCCTTTGGAAAGAACCACTGCACCCAGCACCGGATTGATTATGACACCCTTTACAGTCATGTGCTGCGGAAAATCCGGGAATGTGCCAGAGCTGCCCTGATGGACGGAGAAGCGGTTGCCGACCGCCTGACCAATACCTGTGAAGCCGAGCAGCGGGAACAGCGGGAAGCAATGGAACGCTCCCTTACAAGGGACGAGGAACGGATTGAGGTTCTGGACAAAATGGTAATGCGGCTTTATGAAGATATGATTGCAGGGCGTATCAGTGAGCAGAACTTCAACACCATGCTGGAAAAGACACAGACCGAGCAGACGGAACTTAAAACAAAAGTGTCCGAGGGCAGAAAGCGGCTGTCCGATGAAGTCCAGCTTGCCAATGACGCAAAACAATGGGTGGAAGCCATTCAGGAATACGCCAACATTACAGAACTGGACGCAGCCACCCTCAACCGCTTAATCAAAGAAATCGTCGTGCATGAGCGCATTGACGAAGATAAAACAAGACACATTTCTATCGAAATTCATTTTAATCTCAAACCCATCCCGGAGGTGGAACAGGTCACTGCCTGACCTGTCCCGCCGGGACGGTTCTCTTAAAAACACCATATAGATTTTTTGTACGCCGCCGCCCGCCATCGAGCAGAGTTTTACACCTAATTTGGGGATAAAACAGCTCATGGCTGGCGCTGGCGTGGCCGGCACTAACAATGAATACAAACGATCTGAATTTAAAAAAATTTTTGCATTAAGTTCTATATGTAGAGTAGGTTGCAATATTCCTAAATTAAAGATGGCATTACCGACTTGCTGAACAAGTCTATCAAGGCTATAAGTGTGCTTTAAAAAAAGCAGAAACAACCGCTATGAGGATGATATTCAAAAGTATTCGTGCAGTAGGGGTATTGAGGTCTTGATTCTGGGAGATAAACCGCGTTGAGAGTTTTCTCGTGTCGAGGTTACTAAGGATGGCTAGTACTTCATCGTCTGACACGGAGATTTGGAAGTGGCTGGACTGCAGACTCGCTACAGAGAGTAATCTGTGATTGGATAACTAGTAAGGAAATCACTGAGAAATATCTAATAGGTATCCGATCCGAAGCATACAAAAAGACTCAGCCGAATTGCAAAATAGAAAATGAGCGGAAGCAAAAAACATCACAGGTAACGGCAAAGCTGCGAGGACGGGAACGGAACAGAGTCCCCCCTACGTCCTGATGAGACCTCTCTTCTACGTTTCGCTAAATCTGCATTTAGCGAAATAATGCATCTGGAGAAAACCCTCTTCCCTGATTGTTGCGCTGGTTCTGTTATTTGCAAAAGTTATTGCAATTTTGTAAGACTTAATGCTAATCCTTGCATTTACTTTTGCAAACAGTACCCAATGTGTTTTATAATAATGTATCATTGATTCCTACAATGCGGCTGCTTTTATATAGAGGTAGCCATTATGAAACACAAGCATTTGACCTATGATGACCGTCTTATTATCCAGCAGGAACTGGAAAACAATTATTCTCTCCACAAGATTGCCCAGCGTCTGCACAAGAGCGATTCCACCATCGCCCGCGAAATTATCCGCAACCGCTACCAAGTCAAGACCAGCGCCAGCCACACCGCACTCTGCGCCCGCGTGAATGTCTGCGCAATGGTAAACCTGTGCACCGCTGATTGCAGCCGCACAAGCTGTGCCAACTGCGCCGAAGCCTGCCATTCGGCCCGCTGCCCGGACTACCAGCCGCGCTACTGCACGCGCCTTACCAAGGCTCCGCACTGCTGTAACGGCTGCCCTCAATAGGCTGCCAAGACTTGCCGGGATGTCAAGTTCCGTTACGATGCTAAGCGTGCGCAGGTCGTTGCAGACGACTTGCTGAGCGAGTCCCGCAAAGGCGTGTCCATGCAGCCGGAGGAACTGCAATACCTGGATGACCTCGTTTCTCCGCGGCTGCTGAACAGCCAATCTGTCCATGTTGTGTTTGCTACCAGTAAGGACAAACTTCCCTGCTGCGAACGGACGCTGTACAACTATGTTGACAAATGTCTGCTGACAGCTCGCAATTTGGATATGCCCCGCAGGGTACGTTTTAAGGCACGTTACAAGCACAAAGCCCGCACCGCAAGCGATGCAGAGTTTGCCAAGGGACGTACCTACAAGGATTTTCAAGCCTATATGGAGAAGAATCCCGATGTGCAGGTCTGCGAGATGGATACGGTAATTGGCCGTCCTGGTGGTAAAGCATTACTGACGCTTATTTTTCGCAGCTGTAACCTGATGATTGCCGTTTTACTGGAACGCGATACGCAGGATTGCGTGATTGAGGCACTGAATATGCTGTATGCCACAATGGGTGCTGCGACTTTTTCGCAAGCTGTGCGGTGTGATTCTCACGGATCGCGGCATGGAATTTCGAAATGTCTACGGGATTGAGCACAGTGAGAACGGAAAGCTGCGCACACAGGTATTTTACTGTGACCCCTACTGTTCCTGGCAGAAAGGCAGCGTGGAGAAAAACCACGAGTTCATCCGACAAGTCCTGCCCAAGAAAACCTCGTTTGACTGGCTGACACAGGACGCTGTTGACCTAATGATGAGCCATATTAACAGCTATCCAAGAGCGAGACTGAATGACAAGTCGCCTTTTGAGGTTGCAGAATTTTTTGTTGGGAAAACACCTGCTTACCAGGCTGAATTTGCAAAAGATTCCGGCAAAGGATGTTATTCTGCGTCCAACACTGCTGAAAGTGTACAGAATTGCAAATTTGCAGCAGGAACCTATCCACCAATAACTGAATACTGACAGTTGGCATTGCCAAGGGGATACTTAGCAATGCCTTTTTACTGTAAAAAATGTTGCAGCCCGCCGCATTTGTAGGACTTAATGCAATATTTCTGAAATGAGGGAAATTTGCGTTAAACCTTGCGAAACGGCGTAGTCTTCTCTATTTTCTATACAAAAAAGTGCTACACAATGCGGATTTTTAGCATTGCGCAGCACGAAATCGTATATGGGTTTTGAGGAAAAATAGCACTACATATTATATTTTTTTTATATGATACGTTTTAAATAGTCGGCTACTTTGTCTACCTCGGGAAATAAAGTGGCTTGCGAGATGCCTACATTAGCAAGCTGGTCTTTTATCAGGGCTTTGCACAGAGCTGGAACATGGATTTCATTTACTAAATTACTTCCTAATTTTCATATTACTTTCATCGGCATTTTTTATCAAGTCCAGATATAATAAAGGCTCCATCCTGTTTTAAATTCGTGGATTATTTTTTCGGGTTGAACAAACTGTGGAGCTAATAAATCTATTGGGTTAAGTTCTCTTTCGAATGCACCATTACTACGTTTTACAGTGTGGTAATATTGCTCAACAACAACGTCTTGATATTTTCTATGTGAATCCTGCGGAAATTTGCGCGATTGTAGATTACGATACGAAAGATACCGTAGCTGTTCCTGATCACATCTTTTTGAACTCGGCAAAACTTTGATAGCATTTGGATTCTGTCACTGGAGGCATATCTTATCTTTTCGGAATCAATTCCAAAAATATAAACGACTCCATCTTGATGGGCAGCCTGTTCTCCGTCACATGCGAAATACAGTGCAACTAGGGGATTCGCGGTGATATCCAACAAGCGCGTTGGACAGCCATAATGCTGCATGTAGGCCAATTTTTCCAGATTTGTAAGTGAACGAAAAGCTTCTGGGCAACGAACGCCAATTTCATTGAAATAGAAGTATTCATCATGTTTTTCATCTTTGCGATATATTCCTGGCGCAAGTGGATATATCACGTCATTTACCCCACGGAAAAAGAACTTAACAGAATGGGTGTCTTTTTCTGCTGAAGATTCTGGTCGTTTGCTTTTAATGTAATAAGAGTAAATAAAATTATAGTACTGATCTATATATTCACACAATTCTTCTGGGATTTTCTTGTCTGTTTTAATGCCGCTTTGAGAGGAAGTCCGCAAAATGAATTCTTTTCCGATAGAATTCATCTTGTGATAAGTATTTATTATCAGTGTGGTTCGATTCCAATGGATACGACATTATCTTCCCACACACTATTTCCATATACTCAATTAAAATTTTTTTTACTTCCATCAGTAAGATGACTCCTTCACACAATAAGACAATGGTAGCTATTTTTATGTTATATTACATAAAAAACAGTGAGTAAGTTGTGAATCCTATCTGTAGATACGCAATCAAAAATTCGAACCATTTTCCTTCGCTGATGCTATTTTTCTTTAGGAAAGCCTTATATCGGACACAGTCAGCGCGATTTCTGGCAAAACAATCAATCTTTCAGATAAGAATGAAATCAAACAGCTTCTCGTCCGCGACTCGTCTCAGCGAGATAGCACGGTCAATGTAGTGCTTATCTACCGTAATGTTGTTTTTCTCGGAATATGTCGTACATTCACGAAGCTGACTTCGCTAGATTTTTCGCGCTAGTTATTCGATGAATAGCTATCTAGAGATTACAGTCGGTCATGAGCCCCTCTTTACTTCATTCTCCGCAGGCGGCGTACAAGGTCGGATGCACTGTACAGCACACGAGCGACCGACACGGTATCCTCACCCACGATGTAGAACACCGAGTAGTTGTCCACCAACATTTGCCGCAATCCTTGGGTACGCTCTGGCTCGCTTTCTACCAAAGCACAACGTTCTGGGAGAATGTTCAGTGACTGGATGGCTTTCGCAATGCGGTTGTACTGCCCCATGGCTGTGTCAGGTTCCATTAGACAGTCAGCAATGTAGCTGTAAATCTGCTCCATATCCCGGAGGGCTACATGGGAAATTTTCACATCATACTGCTTCATCTGTGCTGTTCCCTAAACTGTGCGAATGCACTTACAGCATCTACGGTATCATCGTTCTGAATCTCATTGATGCCTACCTGCAAGGCTGCATGAAGTTGGTCATCAGTCATAGTGTCAGCATTCAAAGCCGCAGGAACTTTAGGCAGGGACAGCGGAAAAGGAATACCTCCTGTCATGGTAATCTGGCGCAAGTACATATCAATAGCTGTTGCCATCGGGATACCGAGCTGCTTTAGTACATCTTCGGCTTGCTGCTTGACAGTAGGGTTGACACGAAGATTGAGTGTCATTGTTTTCTCCATGGTTATCACCTCGAGAACATTTGTAACGCATTTTGCGTTCAAGTCAATGAATGCTTGCATATAAAGAAAAATCTCCAGCTTGCACAAAAACGAATTGGGAATTTTAGTCACAAGGATGATTCAACCTATATCACGATAAAACATGGTCAGCAAGTAGGCGGCGTTAAAGGAACCTTACCGAAAGTGGCCGCTTTATATAGGTGGGAATATGGTTATCTGGTGTTTCCCGTACTATCCAGCACGCTGCATTATTCGGTGGTACTGTCAATTTTTTGATGGTCAAGGAAAGTGAACGCTTCCTTTATGTGGCAACCATCTTAAGCCAGAACAGCCAATTATAATTTACATATGTTCCTGCGCTATATTTGCACGATATTAGCACACGAAACGTATTTACTCCGCAAATTACATATGGTAAACTTAATATGCAAAAAGTATGTCCAAACCACAAGTGCTGGACACTTCGTATAGAGTCGTACCTGATTTTTTCAGGCGCGGCTCTTTTTGTTTGCTATTTTCAAGCGGAGGAAAATCAAATGAAAACTATACGACCGCCCTAAAGACATCCCTAAAGGAAATTCTATCATTCAAGGACGGTGATTCTATTGAAAAATCGTGTAGCGATCTATCAGCGAGAAGCTACCGAAATGCTGCAAAATATTGCTCAGTATCCAGGCTTGACCGAGGAACAGCTCTGTCGTTTCTTTCCCGAAAAGGAATCAACGGCAAAGATTCTTCTCTCCCACATGCTGAAAGAAGGCCGCGCCTACCGCGCGGACAATGGCCGGTATTACATAAACCAAGAGATTCAGAACGGAGCAGATGACACACTCTCCCGCTGTATATGGGTGCTGCTCGATTTCATTGAGCAGGTAGAATACCATACTGCGGGAGAATTTCCTGTGGAAGTTCTCTGCTTTGCCAATGGACAGTTGTATGAGATCGTTCCCATTCCGCGCGGCAAAGAAACCATGTTATGTCAGTTGCTGCGCCTACCACAAAAAGATGCTGGAAAGCGCCTTGTGGTGGTGGATGATGCAGAACAAATCGATGCGCTGGATATTCCACATACCGCCGGATTTTGTACCGTTGCAGCGGACGGAACCGTCAGTTATTATCGCAAGGAGGCAGGCATTTGAATTCAGATATGCTCTTAAACCGTATTCGCATGGCCCAGCAGGGATTGATCGGTGTACATAAGAAGCTGTACACACTGGAACATTTGCTTCCCTCCCCGGACCCGGCGCAATTTGCAGAAACCGCCAAAAGCGCCGCTTTGTTGAGTGAGCGAAGCACCGCAAGTCTTCGAGGATTTCTGTTCACTACAACAGGCGGCATGCCGGAGGGTTATTACCAACAGGCCGCTGCCGCGCAGGGTATAAAAGTATCCGCAACAGATGACTATGTATTCGTTAGGGTTCCTGCTTTGCTTCCCAAGAAGAAAGCAGCCGAGGGGTTTAAGTTTTTAGTTGTTCCTTTGCAGGCTGCTTTCGAGGAATATCACCGTCAGCACGCGCTGCCACATTTTTCGGATTGTGTTATTTGCATTGAACACATCTATGACCGCTGCCTGCCCATTACCGCAGTGCGGGATTATGACAATCTGGAATTCAAATCCATCTTAGATGTCATTGCCCTGTACTGCATGAAAGACGACACCGGAGCGCTGTGCGATCTCTACCATACCACGCGGTTCTCGTATGCGTCCTGCACAATGATTTCTGTCATGCCCAAGAAGAGTTTTCCTGCATGGCTAAGTACTCAAATGCGGTTCACAGACGACTCTCCACAATTTGCAGAAAAGTCATAAAAAGTGTCTACGGCTGCATCTACTCTGAATTTCTGCGGTGTTATCAGCTTTTCCAACGATGTTGATTGGCGAAACAGCACCAGAGTAGAGGCGCGTATGGTAAAAGAAAGAAGGTATTTTTATTTCCTTGCCAAAACCTGTATTGCCATCCCATGACAGTGCAAGTTATGAATTGCTGTCACTCACGGCCCTGTGCGGGGAGTTTCCCTGCGACAGTGCCGCACGCCTTATTAGCAGCGAAAGCTACCGTAAGAAGATCGTTACCGGTCTGACACACAACCGCCTGCTTCGCATCTTTTCCCGCAATCACCTTCGCGGTTACCGGCTCGGCATCCGCGGCAAGCGTCTGTTACAAGATCAGGAGCCGGAGCGGTTTCTCTTTTATCTGTCCGGCTGTGGCGACACAAATGCCATCAAATCGGAGCCGTCTCGCCGCCTGCGGCTGCACCGTATCGCACGGACATACATCACGATGAAAAATGCGGGCATCACAATTTTTCGTGATAAAAAGCCGCCGCTTTTCTCCCCCGACACAGCGGGTGCTATTCCTATTGAGGATGTCTACTTTTACGATTCTCGTGAAATGAAAGAACTTCGCTCCGAAATGCTGAAAATCTACGGTTCTCGGATGACCGGCGCGTTGTTCACTCCGAAACAAGCCTTTGCAGTGTTCAACGCGATGGATTCCATTCCGACCTTTGACCCCCAAATTGACGCCGGGCCAAGGTCATGCTGCAAAGAGTTTGTCAGATTCGCACAGTGGCGACTCGAAAAGTAGATGGCATTTTATTGGCTGACCACTGGCAGACGCTATACATCCTGCTGGAGAATACCAAAAGCTCCGAGAAAGAATATTTCTTGTTCGGTGAGGGCTACGAGCATTTCTATTTTTATTACCAATGACTACTACGGCGAAGCACTGCTCTGGATGCTCTGTAACCCCGGATGCGACTAAGCAGTTTCATGCGCTTCTTTTGCAGTCTTTCTGCCCATCCCCAAAAGATTCTGCCATTGAAAATGATGCCGTAACCGAAGACGGAACGCCGATCCTTTTCGCGTATCAGCCGGACTTGCCCAAACTCTATCGTTTCTATGCGGCCTTGGAGCTGCACAAGCGCAGCGGCATCATAGTTTGCTTTGATTTTCAGGAAGATGCTCTACGACCGTTCTGCGGCAGCAGAATTAAATTGCAAACAATCGACTTCTCTGACTTTGAGAGGAGGTTTCTGAACTCACCATGAAACGCCCCTCTAAAAGATTGCAAACCATTTTAGCCGTCGCCCTACTACTCTATGCCTGCGGCTACTTGACGCAGTTCATCGGCAATTATGCCGTCTGGCAGAAAAACGGCGGTATGCTGGGCAGTACTTCCCCGCCGTTCCCCTCTTTATCACTATTGGTCTGTCTCAAAGGTATTTTGTGGTTTCCCTACAACCTGTACTGCATGGCGGGCTGCGCAGCGGTAGTTGCAGCGCTTGTCTTATACCGAAAGCTATTCAGCCAGGATTCCTTAACTGATTCCGAGCGCAATTTCGATTTCTCCGCGAAAGGCACTTACGGCACCTCTGGCTGGATGCAGCCGCAAGAGATTCCCGCTGTGCTGGATATGGTTTCCGACCTATCCCTGCATACAGGCACTGTGTTGGGGATGCTGAATGGCAAATATCTCTGCATCGCCGGAGAACGCGCATGAACGGCAACCTTGCGTCTACGGTGCCAGCGGCTCGATGAAAACCCGCTCATTCTGTATGAACCGTATTCTGCAAAGCGCCGCCCGTGGAGAGTCGCTGGTTATCTGTGATCCAAAATCCGAGCTCTACGAAAAATCCAGCGAATATATGCGGGATTTGGGTTATACCGTGCGCGTGTTCAACCTCGTTAGCCCCGAAAATTCAGACTCTTGGAACTGCTTGAAAGAAATCGAGGGGCAGGAGTTGATGGCGCAGCTTTTCGTAGACGTTATCATCAAAAACACCAACGGCACTGGCAAGAGCGACCGTTTCTGGGATTCCGGCGAGATGAACCTGCTGAAAGCACTGGTTCTGTATGTTGATCTCACATACCCGCCGGAGCAGCAGAATATTGGCGAGGTGTACAACCTCATCACCCAATGCAGCGAAAGTCAGTTGGACAGCCTGTTTGATGTTCTGCACTGACACATCCTGCCAAAGCACCGTACAGTCTGTATCAACGGGCATCGGACTCTGTGCGCAGCGGTGTCATCAGCGGGTTGGGCAGCCGGTTGCAAGTGTTTCAGTCTGAACTGATTAAGAGAATTACAGCTTACGATGAAATTAGCCTTGAACTGCCGGGGCAGCAGCCTTGTGCGTACTATCTCGTCACCAGCGACCAAGACAGCACCTTTGACTTTCTCGCATCGCTGTTTCTGTCTTTCGCCTTTATCAAACTCGTCCGCTATGCCGATGCAACCTGCCCCGGTGGGCGGCTGCCTGTGCCGGTCCATATACTTGGTGAAGAGTTGACAGCCTGCGGTACGATTTCCGAGTTGTCGCGGCGCATCAGCGTCATCCGCTCCCGCAATATCTCTATGTCCTGTGTATTCCAGAATCTTGCCGGACTACAAACCGCTATCCGCAGAACCAGTGGCAGGAAATTCTCGGCAACTGCGATGTACAGCTTTTTCTCGGCTGCACAGACCAGTTGACCGCCGAGTACGTCTCCCAGCGCACCGGCATTGCCAGTGTGATGGTGTCCAGCACGTCTAAAGCGCTAAATACATTGCGGGTTTCCGATTATACTCCACAATATCGTGAAAGCAATGGTATCGGCAAACGGCCATTATTGACTCCGGACGAAGTGCTGCGCCTACCCGTGGATGAGGCGCTGGTTATCCTGCGAGGTCATAAGGTACTAAAGGTACACAAAATGGATTACTCACTGCATCCCGCTTACAAACATCTGCGGGAATGCAAAGCATCCGCGCACATCCCGGAGTGGCAAACCGCTGTGCCGGAAACCCCATCAGCTATTACGCCGTCAACAGCACCAATTGCTAAAACACCGCCCAAGTGGCGCGGCCGCAAGGCTAAAACAGTGGTCGCCGCTGATAAAACCTCTATTATGACAAAACCCGAAAACGAAAAAGGAGCTTTCCCATGGAAATGAACAATGATATTTTTACCCCTGACCCGCACATTCCCGAACCTGTGGATTCGGAGGATATCCCCATTTCTGCCCCTGCCAAAGATGAAACTCCCGCCGAGACTCCCCCCACCCCCGCCGCAGACGCAAAGCGGATGCCCCCTGTACTGACCATTGAAAGCGGAGACGAAAATTGAAACCGAGGACGCCCGCGAAGCCGCCGCGTGGCACGAGATTCACAACGCCTACCGCACGCGGCGCATCCTTTCCGCGCCGCTGGGCGGCATCGAGCAGACCGACAGCGGCAAGACGATTGCCGTTGTGGATTACAACGGTTTTTCGTATCGTCATCCCGCTCAAAGAAATGATGGTTGCCCCCAGCGCTGCCAGTAGCACCGACAGTATGGCTGTCCGCCAGATGAAGCTGCTGGGCAATATGCTGGGCGCGGAAATCGACTTTGTCATCCTGGGTATTGACTCCAAGAGCCGCAGTGTGGTTGCCAGCCGCCGCGAAGCCATGATGCGCAAACGCCAGCTTTTCTATTTCAGCCCAGATGCCAACGGTGAGTACCGCGTCCGGGAGGGGCGCGTGGTGCAGGCTCGCGTATTGCCGTTGCGACAAATCCATCCGTGTGGAGATTTTCGGCGTGGAGTGTTCCATCATGGCGCGGAATCTGGCATGGGACTGGATCGGTGATGCCCATGACCGCTTTGCTGTGGGCGACCAGATTCTTGTCCGGCGTGACCGAAG
>ENA-OQAJ01000192-OQAJ01000192.1-human-gut-metagenome-genome-assembly--contig:-NODE-192-length-19246-cov-4.041477_pt1 | contig 19246 bp, 21 predicted proteins | sample MGYA00242736_ERZ504529 | MGnify/ENA primary metagenome ERZ504529 (study PRJEB26092, sample SAMD00036275) | human gut metagenome | host: Homo sapiens | study: EMG produced TPA metagenomics assembly of...
ATATGAACGATGTTTTCTGTCTCTTTCATCATCTGTAATTCTGCGATCCACAGTTGCTGTCTTTGCAACTGTGACAAGCAAAATCATTTATCTCGATTCCATAAAACTGATCAATAGAAACATGGATTGGAGAAGACTCATCAAAACCAAAAGTAATCTGTCCTCTCTGCAATTCTTTTATGACTTCATTCTCCAATGACGGATACTGATATATGTCTCTGTAAGGAAATTTCCACTTCCAGATGCAGGATCAAGCCAGCTAAGATTTGCCAGCTTCGTCTGGAAGTCTCTCAGCTTTTTATCTTTTGTTCTCTGAACCGTTATCTGCTGAATTTCTTTCAGTTCATTTTTCAAATCATCCAGAAACAGTGGATCAATGACTTTATGAATATTTTCAATGCTGGTGTAGTGCATACCGCCAGAGCGTCTTGTCTCAGGATTCAACGTACTCTCAAACACAGCGCCAAATATAGTCGGACTGATTTCTGACCAGTCAAAATCTGCTGATGCTTTCTCTAACAATAAATTCCTGATTTCATCTGTAAACGGTGGAATCTCAATATCTTCATTTGCAAAAAGTCCACCATTCACATACGGAAAAGCTGCAAGCTGCGGGTTATCATCTTTCAGATAAGGATCTCTGTCCTCCGGCTTTGTATCAAGAATCTGGAAAAGTTCGATCATCGCTTTTCTCATTTTTCTTGCATCAAACTCTTCCAGATAATCATGAAACATGCCATGCTGGCCAAAAAATACCCGCATCCTCTGCATAAAGACAGAACACCATCCTAACACAAAGGATATTCAGGCTTTTCATTGCACGCTCTGTTGTTGAATCGACATATTGTTTTGCCAATGCATCATACAGTAGCCCTACAATTTCACCTGCGGCAATGGAAACTTCCATTTCTCTCTGAAGATTTGTATTTCCCTCATCCACAAGGAATTGTAAACGATAGTATTCTTTTTTCCAGATTCTCCAACTGGATAATCTCCGGATCACCGCCCGGCTTTTCCATGTCATAAATATAGAATGACTGGAAATTACTGGTAACAATCCATCTTGGTCTTTTTGAATACGGCAATTCAGAAGAATATCTTTTTGCCTGTTCAAAGGGTGTCAGCATAGAGCCATCAGACTGCCGGATAGCAGCCGTCAGGCTCTTGTTGATACTTTTCTGTTCAATCATGACATGAGTTTTCTCAATATACCCGTCAATAAAAACTGGTGTGATCAAGATGTACCTGATCCTCAAAGGAAATAAACTGTGATATTTCAGTTACGCCAAATACCGTTGTCAGAAGCTCCACCCAGAAAATCTGGCTATCTCCCTTTTCATATCCACGGTCTTTCCAGTTTTTTTGCAAATGCTTTCGCTGCTGCTCTTTGTTGTGCATCTATCATTGTGGCACCCTCCTGTTACTTTTCATCTGTAAACTCCATCATCTCATCAACGGTGCAGTCCAGTTTCTTGCAGATTTTCTCAATCGTTTCCATTGAGACATACTGATTTTTTCCCATTCGAGCAAGAATATTACCACTGATCCCGGTAAGGTACTGCATCTCTATCCGCTTCATATTTTTATCTATAAGCATTTTCCATAATCTGTTATAACTTACGCCCATAAACGCCTCCATATTTTTCATCTAAACATATTTTGATTATATCACGATTTCGTTAGGTTAAATACCTGTAATTTTTGATATCTTCTGCAAAACGGAAAAGAGGCTGTCCTGACACAAGACAACCTCTCCAACCATTTACTTCGGATTAGTCAAATGGAAGCTCACCATCTGGTACTTCCATGAATCCGTCTTTTATCTGTTTTCTCTGTTCTTGACAAATTCGCTTCGGCACCGCTGTCCTTGTTCTGAGCAAATTCATGTTCTTCCACAACCACATCTGTGGTATAAATTGTCTTCCCGTCTTTGTCCTTATAACTGCCAGTACTGATACGACCGCCAATCACAATCCTCATTCCCTTATGAAGATATTTCTGTGCAAACTCTGCACTCTTTCCGAATGTGACACAGGAAATAAAATCTGCTTCCTGCTCACCGTCACGTTTATACCTTCTGTTTTACCGCAAGTGTATATCTTGCTACTGCCATATCATTATCTTTCCCGGCATATTTAATCTCCGGGTTCTTTGTCAGTCTTCCCATTAAAACCACTTTATTCATAATCGTTACCGTCCTTTCCGGGCATTTCACCCTGTAAACATTGTTATCAGTTTCATTTTTCATCAGCGGTCTGGTGTGCGTTTCCCTGTCACCTGCAGCCGTCTCAGACTGCCTCTGCCTGCATCAGCAGGACACTGACCATAAGGCTCCGGTCAGCCGCCCATCATCGCAAGTGTCATTATGATTCCGCTTGCTTCCAGAAAAAGAAAGGTCATGGCAGAACTCCTGGTAGGCTTCCAGAGTGCACTTATCAATTGTCAAGGTTCAGCGAAGGAACATTCCAAAAACGTCCTCTAATTACTAAAGTCAAATGACTTGACATGATGCAAAAGAATCGTAATATTTTTTTGTCATTTTTTATCATTTTTTCTTTTAATTTCATTAGTCCCTTCACATACTCTGTACTGGGACGAACAAAAACGGACATGATTTTGAAGAATTTTTGAAAAATAATTGTTCCTCTACCTATAAAGCGTTGGAAACAGTATTTACCAACCTCTTTTGCAAGTTTTTTTTCGCAGAAATGAAATATTCCCTCACTAATTGCAAGTTTCAGAGGGCGTTTGGACGGTACTTTCGCAGAAAAATTTATTTTTTCTACTAATCACACACGGGAAAGCAGAGAATGTCAGATGATTTTGAAAAAATCAAAAAAGAAGCATCAACCACTATTGCAGCCAATGCTTCTTTAAATTACTTTCTTACTTACGAAAGAAGATTTCTAATATGAACTTTTATTTACTTTCCTTCTAAATTTCAATCCATCTTTCAGTCCCAGAGATAAAAAAATTCTTCTGTATCTGCTCCACTGCTGAATATTGCATCACAGTATTTTGTAATTGCCTCTTCTTGTTCTGGTGATAATGAAGCAATTACCTTTTCATATTCCTCTTCAACTTTATCTGGCTCTGCCACAGACTGCTGTTTTATTTTCCATTCTGCGTACTCTTTCCCCATATGCTCCGTTATTGTTAGATTGATAAATTCTTCAATCTCCTCTGTCAATTTCATAGATTTACACCTGCCCTTTCCATGTTATCTCACTGTTTCAGATAACTCCGGTAACTATCTAGAACTGAATCGGTAACACCACTTTTATATGTTTTACGAATATCAACAATCTGTTCATCTTTCAGCAATTTCAACCAATCCAGTAAATCTTTTTCTGCTGTTTACAAAAATTGCAACATCTTCCATCTGCATATTCAATCCTGTATCTCATACGCTCCTCCTATACATATACCAATTCACTCAATACAATTTCCTGCACACGATTCCTGATGTTGTTACACTGTCGCACCCATTCCATAGGATTCTGACTCTTCAGTTCCTCGGTAACTCCATCCGCAATTCTCATTTGTGCTTCAATCAGCTCATACCGTTCCTGTGCCTGTTCGTTAAGATCTGCCAGATAGCGATCCAGTTTTCCGGTCAACAAAAGATAAGAATACATCCCTGATTTATGTTTTTTCAGATATTGTTTCCGAAGTATTCCCCGGTAACCAATCGGTCGGTTTTCCTCCGGCAAGGCTAACATCGGCATGTAATAATCTCCCACCAGCACATAATCCAATCCATTGTTATCATCATGTATTATTTTTCTCTGTTCACTCATGTTCTTCTCCTCTATCAAATCTTCCTCTGCTCTCGCAGATACGCTTCAAATATACTTCTACGAATCAGTACTTTCTTCCCAATCTTATATACTGCTCCGGCTTCATGTGCCATACGAACTACGGGCTTGATTCCGAGTCTGTAATATTCACATGCCATATTGTAGGTCACGTAGTCATGGCTCATAAATTCCAGATCTTCATCGTCAATCTCATCTGAAAACATCCATACATTACCGCTCATCCATCATTTCCTCCCTGCCTTTTCCTGTCGCCGGTTCATGGAATCGTTCCAGATAAGTATCAAAAATATCCTTGTTAATCAGTACCGTTCCATCTATTCTGTAAATCGCACCTGCATCACTTGCAAGTTCCAAAAGTTTCTTATGGGAGATACTGTAAATGATTTCTGCCTGTTGATAGCGCAGATACTGTCGGCGTAATTTTCTAAGCTACTCTGGTACTTCTTTCATACTTGTAATTGGTTTATAACTTTTACCCATGATGTTTTCCTCCAAAATTAGATTTACTGTTTTACAGAAGCTGACCGCTGGGATGTGACTTTCCAAGGACGAAAAAAAGCACCTCTTAGATTAACTCTAAGAAGTGCTCTTACTTCATTGCCCAAACCTGTGCCCTTTCACCTGAAATTCGTCATGCTTCATAACGATTCATCATTCTCCCAAATTTTGTTGTCAAATTGTTGTCAAATGCGGTCTGACATCATGGTTTTAGACATTTTATATTTAATTTTAGTACAGCTTTGCACCAGCCGGGATGTGGTTATCAACCATCAGAAGATGAAGTTTTTCTTCTCCTTCTTCCTCATGGATTGCACTAAGCAGCATACCACAGGATTCAATTCCCATCATAGCTCTTGGCGGAAGGTTTGTGATGGCGATCAGTGTCTTGCCTACCAGTTCTTCCGGCTCATAGAATGCATGGATTCCGCTTAATATTGTGCGGTCTGTACCTGTTCCGTCATCCAGAGTAAACTGTAACAGTTTCTTGGATTTCTTAACAGCTTCACACGCTTTTACCTTTACAGCTCTGAAATCAGACTTGCTGAAGGTATCAAAATCAACCTGCTCTTCAAATAACGGCTCGATTGTTACTTTAGAGAAATCAATCTTATCATTCGGGGTAAAGAAGCCATTGTTATCATCGGACGGTGCTGTTTCTTCCTGTGCGGAAACCGGCTGTGCAGATGCTGTCACGCCAGCCTGTGCTGCATTGTTTGCTTCATTTTTTGCAGCGCCCTGGGACTTCATTGTCGGGAACAGCAGTACGTCACGGATTGCCTGGCTGTCTGTAAGCAGCATAACCAGACGGTCGATTCCGTATCCGATACCACCTGTAGGCGGCATACCGATCTCCAGTGCATTCAGGAAGTCTTCATCTGTGTGGTTTGCTTCCTCATCTCCTGCGTCAGCAAGAGCATCCTGTGCTTTGAAACGCTCTCTCTGGTCAATCGGGTCATTGAGCTCGGAATATGCGTTACACATTTCCCATGTATTAATGAACAGCTCGAAACGCTCTACCTTATTCGGATCAGAAGGTTTCTTCTTTGTCAGCGGAGAAATCTCGATCGGATGATCCATGATAAATGTTGGCTGAATCAGTTCTTTTTCACAGTATTCCTCGAAGAACAGGTTGATGATATCACCCTTCTTATGACGTTCTTCATATTCAATATGATGCTCATCTGCAAGCTTCTTAGCTGCTTCATCATCTGCAACTTCATCAAAGTCAATTCCTGCATATTTCTTGATCGCATCATTCATGGTCAGACGTTCAAAAGGTTTGCTGAGATCGATCTCGATACCATTGTAGGAAATCTTCGCAGAACCACAAACCTTCTCTGCCAAATAACGGAACATAGACTCAGTCAGTTCATCATGCCTTCATAATCTGTATATGCCTGATAAAGCTCCATCAGAGTAAACTCCGGATTATGACGGGTATCTACACCTTCATTACGGAATACACGTCCGATCTCATAAACTCTCTCAAGACCACCAACGATCAGTCTCTTCAGATAAAGTTCAAGAGAAATACGAAGCTTAACATCTTCGTTCAGTGCATTATAATGAGTTTCAAACGGTCTTGCTGCAGCACCGCCTGCATTTGCAACCAGCATCGGAGTTTCCACTTCCATGAAGTCACGGTCTGCAAGGAAGTTACGGATTTCTTTCAGAATCTGGGAACGTTTGATAAATACGTTCTTGCTGTCCTGATTCATGATAAGGTCTACATATCTCTGACGATAACGCATATCTGTATCTGTCAGTCCATGGAATTTCTCAGGAAGAATCTGTAAGCTCTTGGAAAGAAGAGTCATGCTTTCTGCATGGATAGAAATCTCACCTGTTCTTGTTCTGAATGCAAAACCTTCCAGTCCGAAGATATCACCGATATCGGATTTCTTAAAATCTGCATAAGAATCTGCTCCGATCGCATCTCTTGCTACATATACCTGAATATTTCCCTGTAAATCCTGGATATTGCAGAAAGAAGCCTTACCCATAACTCTCTTGAACATCATACGGCCTGCGATCGCTACGTGAATCGGGCTTGCGTCCATGATTTCTCTTCTCTCTTCGTAATCTTTCTTAACAGCTTCCTTTGCCTGTTCTTCATCAAGACCTGTTACATCTACTTCTGCACGATCTTTGAGAAGTTCTGCCTCATGTGCTTCATAAAGACTCTTCACTTCCATTGAGTGATGAGTCTGGTTAAACTTTGTGATCTGAAATGGGTCTTTTCCATTAGCCTGAAGATCTGCCAGTTTATCGCGACGTACCTTCAGTAACTGGTTTAAATCCTGTTCCTGCTTCTGCTGTGCCACCTTGGTTCCTCCTTATATACTTGTATAATTATTATTTGTTCTACATTTCTATGTGATATCAGATATAACAGAAGATTCCATTCAACAGAATCCTGTATTTTCAAATATCAATTTATCAGATATACAGACAAAAATAAGAAATAACAAACTTCTTATTGTCTTCTTATTATCTGCTTATATAGTCAGAGAAAGGTGCGCGTTATGCCTTTGCATGATAAATCTCTACGCGCACCTCAGTCATCTGTCTCTTATACGTTTCTCTGGATCTCCAGAACTTTGTATTTCATGATTCCTGCCGGCATCTCTACTTCTACTACATCACCTGTATGCGCACCGATAAGTGCTTTTCCTACGGGAGATTCGTTGGAGATTTTGCCTTCAAGGCTGTTAGCCTCTGTGGAACCTACGATCTTCAGCTCGATGTCTTCTTCGAATTCAAAATCGTGTACTTTAACCTTACATCCAACGCTGATCTTGTCCAGATCTACTTCGTCCTCTACAACAACTTCAGCATTCTTTAAGATCTTCTCGATTTCTTCGATACGTGCTTCAATGTCTCTCTGTTCGTCTTTCGCTGCATCGTATTCCGCATTCTCAGATAAGTCGCCCTGTTCTCTGGCTTCCTTAATTTTCTCTGCTACTTCTTTTCTCTTTACTACCTTTAAATCATGCAGCTCTTCTTCTAATTTTTTAAGTCCTGCATAAGTTAGTAAGTTTTTCTTTTCTTCCATAATAACCTTACTCCCTTTCAACATCCGGTATAGTCTTCTGCGTTTCTTTTCGCCCCGGATCACTACATGGATTTATGTGCTTCCTGATACATCATACCTGAAAAAGGGCAGACTTATTCTAGGATATTCACAATTTCTGTATTATACAAAAAAGCACCCGGATTGTCAAGCATTCCGAGCGCCTTTGCTATTGTTTATATTTCTCATTTCACATGGTTTTAACTTTTATGCTAATCTTGATAAAAGCGCCTCCAGAGCTTCATAACTTTCTATGGTGTTTGACTCTCTTCTGAGCCCTGCGCTGTGACGCATACCTGCAGTATACCAGGCAACGTGTTTACGCATCTCACGGATTCCTACGAACTCCCCTTTTAATTCAATCTGTTTTCTGGCATGACGCAGGATCATTTCACGTATTTCCTCTACAGACGGGCGTTCCAACAGTTCCCCTGTCCGGAAATAATGGTTCAGTTCGCGGAACAACCAGGGATTTCCCCTTACTGCACGTCCCACCATAACAGCATCACATCCGGTCTGTTTTACCAGTGCTTCTGCTTTCATCGGAGAATCTACATCTCCGTTTCCAATTACAGGAATGGTAATCGCTTCTTTTACCCTGCGGATCGTATCCCAGTCTGCAGTGCCGGAATAGTACTGCTGTCTGGTGCGCCCATGCACTGCAAGTGCTGCTGCTCCCGCATCCTCAATACGTTTCGCGATCTCAACAATATCTACCGGTTCATTCTCAAATCCGATTCGCACCTTGACAGTCAACGGTTTACTGATTGCAGATGATACTTTTCGAACGATCTCTTCAATCAGATTCGGGTTCTTCAATAATGCAGATCCCTCACCGTTATTGACAACCTTCGGCACAGGGCATCCCATATTGATGTCCAGGATATCGAAATCTCTGTCCTCAATGGATTTCGCAACCTCTGCCATAAGATCCGGTTCACTGCCAAAAAGCTGCATGGAAACCGGGTGCTCACATGGATCAATCTCCATCAGGGCAATGGTGTTCTTATTGTGAAAAGAAATCGCTTTTGCACTGATCATTTCCATACAGATCAGTCCGGCCCCCTGCTCTTTACAGAGCGTTCGAAATGGCAGGTCTGTGACACCTGCCATTGGTGCAAGAACAAACGGATTATCAATCTGTACGTTTCCTATTTTCCACTGCATCTCCATGAATAGTTCTCTTGCCCGTACCGGCTCATTCCTTGTCTGCATGGATTCAGTCCTCACTGCCCGATGTTTTCTTCAGTTCTTCTTCCGGGATGTCTCCGAGAAAGAATACTTTATAATACATTTCCAGAGATTCCAGAAGTTCTTTCTTGTCCTGCTGAAGCTGTTTGATCTTCAGTCCGCTTCCGATCTCATCGTAGCGGGCATCTGCTTCCAGAGCTTCTGTTTTAAACTGAAGTCTGCCGTTTTCGTCAAATTCCAGAGTCAGGATTCCTCCTACATCCTCTGTGTAAAGAACACACATGATCTGAAGTTCTTTCTTCACATGATCCGGAAGTGCATTGAAATCCTGATTAAAATAAAATTTCTTCTCATAGGCACTTGCGCCGCAGAGAGTAATGTTGTCCTGATACATAAATTACTGTTTCCCTCTTTCGAAATTATTCAGAATCTTTATACATAGCTGTAAAGTCCACGCACCGAAACCTCTCCTGCGCTGACTTTCACAACTTCTTTATTCTGCCTTTCCACAAGCAGTTCACCTTTTTCATCAATCCCCCTGCAGATTCCTTCGAAACTTCTGTCACCATCGATCACTCTGACCGGCTGGTTCAGATTTGCAAGGATTCTGTGGTAATCATCCAGCAGATGAGTAAAATCACAGGTCTGGATAAATTTCTCATAGTTGATCTCGAAATATTTCATCACCAGTGCAATCACCTGATTTCTGTCATATTCATGACCGCCCTCCAGAATCAGTGAAGTCGCTTTGTCCTGCATTTCTTCCGGAAATTCTTTCAGGTTTACATTGATTCCTACTCCGATGAGAACATAATTGATCTTCACACCATTTGTTCCCATCTCGGTCAGGATACCACAGATTTTCTTCTTAGAGATTACAATATCATTGGGCCATTTAATACTTACGTTAAACCCCAGTTCCTCTGCTGCCTGTGCCACTGCCATTCCCATAACCAGTGTCAGCATAGACGCATACTGCGGTGAAAATTCCGGACGTAGGAGCAGTGTCATCATAATAGAGCTGCCCTCCGGCGCTTCCCATCTTCTGTCAAAACGTCCTCTTCCCGCAGACTGGAATTCCGCAACTGCCAGAGTTCCATGCTCTGCACCATTTTTTGCCAGACGCTTGATCCATGAATTGGTAGAATCTGTTTCTTTTGCAAAATGGACGGTTTTGCCCGCCCATTTTGTGTTTATTGCCTGTGAAATTGTTTCTTCATTATACAGATGTGCCATTATTTGTTCTCCGGCTCTCCTAATGTTGCTACCATAACAGCTTTGATGGTATGCATACGGTTCTCTGCCTCATCAAATACTTTGGACTGCTCAGATTCAAATACTTCGTCTGTTACTTCCATGTCTGTCAGATTGAATCTCTCGCCCATTTCCTTGCCGATCTTTGTCTTAAGGTCATGGAATGCAGGCAGACAGTGAAGGAAGATTGCTTTCTCTCCTGCGTTCTTCATAACGTCCTTTGTTACTTTATAAGGTGTCAGATCATGGATTCTCTCTGTCCATACCTCATCCGGCTCACCCATAGATACCCATACGTCTGTATAGATAACATCTGCATCCTTTGTTCCTTCCTGAACATCCTCTGTCAGAGTGATGCTTCCGCCGGATGCTTTTGCATATTCCTCGCACTGAGCAACTAACTCTGCATTCGGGAAATATTTCTTAGTTGTGCAGGCTACGAAATGCATGCCAAGTTTTGTGCAGGCAATCATCAGGGAATTACCCATATTGTAACGGGCATCACCCATGTATACAAGCTTACGTCCTTTTAAATCTCCGAAATGCTCACGGATTGTCAGCATATCAGCGATCATCTGTGTCGGATGATATTCGTTCGTAAGGCCATTCCATACCGGAACACCTGCATGTTTTGCAAGCTCTTCTACGACTTCCTGACCAAATCCACGATATTCGATACCATCATACATTCTTCCCAGAACTCTTGCTGTATCTGCAATGCTTTCTTTCTTACCGATCTGAGAACCTGTCGGATCCAGGTATGTGCTTCCCATTCCAAGATCATGGGCAGCTACCTCAAAAGAGCAGCGGGTTCTTGTACTTGTTTTTTCAAAAATAAGTGCAATATTTTTTGCCTCTGTAATATTCGTGAAGCTCGCCGGCTTTCTTCTTTGCTTTAAGTTCTGCGGATAAATCAATAAGATATGTGATCTCCTCCGGTGTAAAGTCTTTCAGTGTCAGAAAGTTTCTTCCTTTTAAGTTCATAATAATTCTCTCCCCGATGTCATTTATTCTCTTTTGTTATTTGTCTGTCTCCGCTTTCGGATCAGTGACGATCTCTTTCAGCGAACTTGCCAGACCTGCGATTCCCTGAATATCCGACGGAATAATGATCTTGGTTGCCTTACCGTCTGCTGCCCTGGCAAATGCTTCCAGACTCTTCAGTGTCAGAACTGCCTCATCTGCTCCTGCCTCTCTGATCATGCGGATACCCTCTGCATTGGCATTCTGAACTTTCAGAACTGCCTCAGCCTGTCCTTCTGCCTCCTTGATCATACGCTCTTTCTGAGCCTCTGCGCGGAGGATTGCTGCCTGTTTCTCAGCTTCTGCATCCAGAATTGCGGATTGTTTCTTACCTTCTGCAACAAGGATCGTAGATTTCTTCTGACCTTCTGCGATCAGGATTGCTTCACGACGTTCACGCTCAGCTTTCATCTGTTTCTCCATTGCATCCTGGATAGCTGCCGGAGGAATAATGTTCTTCAGTTCCACACGATTGACCTTGATTCCCCATGGATCAGTAGCTTCATCAAGAGAAGCTCTCATCTTGGTATTGATCGTCTCACGTGATGTAAGTGTCTCATCCAGTTCCATGTCACCGATAATATTTCTTAAGGTTGTTGCGGACAGATTCTCGATTGCCATGATCGGATTCTCCACACCGTAAGTATAAAGCTTCGGATCTGTAATCTGAAAGAATACGACAGTATCGATCTGCATGGTTACGTTATCCTTTGTGATAACCGGCTGCGGTGGAAAATCCACTACCTGTTCCTTCAGATTTACCTTTCTGGCTACTCGTTCAATAAACGGAACCTTGAAGTGAATTCCTGTACTCCAGGTTGCCTGATAAGCTCCCAGACGTTCCAGGATTACTGCATATGCCTGTGGTACAATGCGGACGCAGGATGCAAGGACCCATACCGCAATAACGATAATAACTATCAGAAAAACCACGCCCATAACTAATCCTCCTTATTCTGTTTTACGATAAGTTTCACACCTCGGATCTCTTCGATCGTTACAACGGTGCCTTCGCCGATTTTTTCGTCATCAGCAGAACGTGCAGTCCATTCAATGTCATTGATACGAACCTGGCCTGTCTGCGCCAGATTGTCAATCTCCTGAATCACAACTGCTTTCTTTCCAATCAGACTGTTTGCATTGGTCTGTATGGTTTCTTTGTTGAAGTACTTCATTGCCAGTGGTCTGGTAAAGATGAGAAGTACCAATGAAACACACAGAAACAGCAATATCTGTACAGTGAGGTTCGCTCCTGCATAACATGCAATAGCAGCGACCAGTGCGCCGCCGGCAAACCAGATGGTGGTCAGTCCTGCCGTAATTGCCTCTACAACAAGCAATAACGCAAGAATCCCAAGCCAGATCAAAGGCTGCATGAAACTCCTCCTTTCGTCTGCTATCGTCTCTGACGAGCAGCTTCATACATGAGAATTCCGGATGCATGGCAGCATTCAGAGATTCTACTTTTCCACACATAGGAATCCGTATCAGACAATCAGCACTGTCTGCCGCTTCATCTGTCAGTCCTTTTCCCTCATTGCCGATCAGGAAAGCAGTTCCTCCTGTGTAGGATTCCTGATCATAAGAGTTCTTACCATGCAGATGCGCTGCAAATGTGCGGATATTTCTGTCTTTCAGTTCCTGTGCTAATGATACCACACTTTCCACATATAGGAAAGGCATTCTGTAGACAGAACCCATGGTTGATCGTATAACCTTCGGGTTTGTGATATCTACGCAGGTCTTTGTCAGAAGAACTCCGCTTACTCCGGCACCCTCTCCTGTACGGAGAATAGTTCCCGCATTTCCCGGATCCTGCAGATCTTCCAGAATCATAACCAGCGGATTTTTTCCGCCGAGAATATCTTCCATTATATAGGAAGGTTTCTTAAGCACTGTCATAATTCCCTGCGCGTCTGCGTATCGCTCATCTGTCGAAAAACAGAATCTGTTACTATTTCATATGGAAGTTTCTCCACCTGAGCCATCAGTTCTGCATCACCGCTGAGAGCTTCTGATACATACACCTTCGAAATCCAATCCCTAGGTGCTTCGCCGAACATTTTTCTTCCTTCTGCAACAAAAAGCCCTTGTTCTCTGCGGGCTTTTGTTTCTGGTTCAGCTGTATGATATTTTTTACCTGTCCGTTATTTACACTGGTGATCATATCTTATCCTCAATTTTCCGAAACCTTATTCAGGTCACTGTTTGCTCCTGCTGCAACAACTGTGCAGTCTGCCGGAAACACTTCATCCGGCGCCACATTCATATTCATCTTATCGCCATGCTTCAGACCGATCAGATTGATGTTATACTTTTCCCTGACCTTCAGCTCCCGAAGTGTTTTTCCTATCCATTCCCGCGGGATCTTAAATTCTGCCATACTGAAATCAGAAGAAAGCTCAAACATATCGACAAATCCACTGGAGAGAAGATTTCTTGCAACTCTGATACCCATGGAATGTTCAGGATAAATCACCTTATCTGCCCCTATTTTCTCCAGTATCCTGCCATGAAGAGAATTCATTGCCTTCGCCATGACAAAAGGAACTCCAAGTTCTTTCACCTGCATCGTTGCTGTAATACTGGCCTCCATATTCTCGGCTACTGCGATGACCGCAACATCTACGTTCTGAACTCCAAACGATTCCAGAATTCCCGGATCACGCACATCTGCCTTGACAGCATAGGAAACTTTCTCTGCGATATCCTGCACATTATCATCTTTATCGTCAATGGCAAGTACATCGCAGTTCGCCTCTGCTAGAGTAAGGGCTACCGTCATCCCGAACTGCCCAAGACCGATCACTGCATAAGATTTGTTCTTCATTTTCTTCCTCATTTCTCTTTCTGAACATGTATTCGTTATCCTCTGCGAATATCCGCCTGACTGCCGAACCGTTACTATCCAATCATAATATCTTCTTCTGCCAGATGTGAATCTGCCGGCATTTTCTGTACACGTACAGTCACTGCAGTTCCCAGAGTCAGCGGACCGATTCTTCCCAGATACATAGTCAGGATCACGATCCATTTGCCTGCTGTATTCAGGCAGGGTGTCAGCCCTCTGCTAAGTCCTACCGTTGCAACCGCAGATGTAATTTCATAAACAACATCTTCTATAGGTGCTTCCGGCATGGCTGCACACAACAGCATACTCATGAGAATAAGTACTGTAAGTACCATACCTGTCACTACGATTGCAGAACGTATATAGCTGTCTCTGATTCTCCTGTGGTGTACTTCCACATCCCGTTTTCCCTGAAGATTGGATTTCAGACTCAGCAGAAGGACCGCAACTGTTGTTGTCTTAATTCCACCTGCTGTTCCCATAGGGGAACCGCCGATCAACATCAATACCAGGCACAGCATATAAGTTGCATTGGAAAATCTCTCCTGGCTTACAGTGAAAAATCCAGCTGTTCTTGTGGTAACTGACTGGAACAAAGATGCCATCCACTTCGTTCCCGGCGAATATGTCCCAATACTTTCCGGATTTCCATGATCAAACAGAAAGATCAGTACTGTACCGCCCACAACAAGTATCAGCGTCATCATCAACACGATCTTACTGTGAAGACGGAGATTTTTAAATATACGTCCCACAGGAAGTTTCCCTCTGATGACTCGTTTGATCTTATCCCAGATATCCCACCAGACCACAAATCCAAGTCCTGACATAATGATCAGTCCTACACTTGTAAAGTTTACGATCGGATCAGCAACATACTGAGCCAGGCTGTCCTCTCCCAGCAGATCAATACCAGCATTACAGAATGCAGATACTGCCGTAAAAACAGAGTATCCCAGACCTTTTGCCAGACCGAACTGCGGAATAAATCGAACTGCATAACACACTGCACCGATTCCTTCTGCTCCAAACACACAGATCAGAACTTTCTTCACCAGCCTGACCATCCCACCCATTCTATCCATATTATAGGACTCCTGGATAACACGCCGGTTCCTCAGCGATATTTTCTTTCTCAGACTTATAAAAATAATACTGCCCAGGGAAATCAGTCCCACACCTCCGATCTGGATCAGGACAAGAATAATAATCTTGCCTGCCAGAGTCCAGTGAGTTGCCGTAACAACTGTCACAAGCCCTGTTACACATATACTTGTGGTTGCGGTAAACATGGCATCTGTAAAAGATGTGTGGTATCCGGGTGCCGTACAAAACGGCAGCCACAGAAGTAATCCCCCTAAGATAATCACTCCCGCAAAACCGAGGGTAATTATCTGAGCAGTATTTTAATTTTATGCAGTCTGTTATATAACTGCATCTTTTTTATTCATTTGTTATTTTGTTGTTTTTTATCATAGTTATGAGAAAGTGACTGGCATACTTCCCACTGATAGTCAGAGATACCTTTCTGCATAGCAAGTGCTTCATTGATATCGAAGTCTACGAATTCACCGTGACGATATCCGACAACGCGGCATGTCTTGCCTGCAATAAGAAGGTCTACAGCCAGAGCACCCATCATAGATGCATATACACGGTCTTTACATGTCGGGCTTCCACCACGCTGCATGTGTCCAAGGATTGTAGCACGTGTTTCGATACCTGTGGCAGCTTCGATACGTTTTGCCATTGCTTCAGAATGACCGATACCTTCTGCATTGATGATGATGTGATGCTTTTTGCCTTTCTTACGACTCTCGATAATGTTATTGATCAGCTTCTGCTCATCATAGTCATATTTTTCAGGAACCAGAACGTCCTCAGCACCATTGGCAATACCGCACCACAGAGCAATATATCCTGCACCACGTCCCATAACCTCGATGATACTGCATCTCTCATGAGAAGTGGAAGTATCACGTACTTTATCAATTGCTTCCATTGCTGTGTTTACAGCTGTATCAAATCCGATGGTATATTCTGTACATGCAATGTCAAGGTCGATTGTTCCGGGAAGACCGATTGTATTGATTCCGAGATTCGCAAGCTTCTGAGCACCTGCGAAAGATCCGTCACCACCGATGACAACAAGTCCGTCAATTCCATGTTTTCTGCAGATCTCTGCACCACGTTTCTGGCCTTCTTCTGTACGGAATTCTGCACAACGTGCTGTATAAAGGATTGTACCTCCACGCTCGATTGTATCAGATACATCTTTTGCGCTCATGTCAATAATCTCTTCGTTTAACAGACCATTGTATCCTTTCAGAATACCTTTTACATTTAATCCATTGCTTAAACCTCTTCTGACAACTGCACGAATTGCAGCATTCATTCCAGGTGCGTCACCACCGCTGGTAAGGACACCAATGGTTTTTATCTTGTTTTCTGCCATCTTTTCTTCCTCCATCTTCTGAATCTATCTCATTTTTACTATACACATATTCGGGTATAGTTTAGCGCATTTCTATAAGTTTTTCAATCCTCTTTCTACAACTTTAACATTGGTTTTACCATATTTTTCGTACATATAGTTCAGCCATGAGTCCTGAATTTGTGCATGATATCCAACCGGAAGCTTCTTTATGGCCTTTACGTCTTTCAGGTAGATCACAACAGCACTGTCACCCGGTGAACGTCTGAGGTCTGCAAGCAGTTCCTGAGATTGCTGTGTGTAGCTTTCTTTATTGTCAAACTGTATCCAGATTTCCCTTGGCATATTGTCAAAGGGACGGATTTTTTCAAGGATCAGTTTACTGGCGCGATCGTCCTCTGCAGATACTCTGCCCTGAATAAATACTCTGCCTTCTTCATTCAGGAACTGCTGACTTTTCTCATAATCTCTGGGGAACACAACTACCTCCACTGTTCCTACCAGATCCTCCACTGTGAGGAATGCCATAACCTTATTATTCTTTGTATATTTGATGGTTTTATCCGTAATCATTCCACCGATAATTACTTTCTGACCATCCATGACTTTCGGAAGATTTGTTTCTTCATCCTGCTGAAAATCAGAGGTTTTCGCAGAAATGGTTTTCTCCATCATTCCCCGGTAATTTTCCAGAGGATGACCACTGAGGTAGATTCCCAGAACTTCCTTCTCATATCCCAGAAGCTCCTCTTTTCCGAATTCCTCCACATCGGGCATACGGATTTCAAATTCTTTTTTGTCCTCCTCGCTTACCAGATCAAAAAGGCTCATCTGGCCTGCCAGTGAATTCTTCTTATCCTGACTGATACTGTCTGAAATCTTCTGATAAACCAGCATTTTCTGGCGGCGGTTACCATCCAGGCAATCCAGTGCACCTGCTTTGATAAAGTTTTCTACTGCTCGCTTATTCATCTGCGGAGAGTTTCGTTCCATAAAATCCTTCAGGGAACGATATTGTCCGTTCTCTTCCCTCTCTCTTACCAGGCTTTCAATAACCGGACGTCCCACACTCTTTATAGCGGACAGACCATATCGGATCGCACCGTTATCTACAGAGAATCCATACATTCCACAATTCACATCCCGGCGGCAGGATCTTAATCCCCATCTGTCTGCAGACCAGAATATATTCTGCAACCTTATTGGGAAAATCAATAACCGATGTCATTAATGCGGCCATAAATTCCACAGGATAGTAATATTTCAGATATGCAGTCTGATAGGAAACAACTGCATAGGCTGCTGCATGGGACTTATTAAAAGCATATTTGGCGAAATCAATCATTTCATCATAGATTTTATTTGCCGTTGCCTCATCAATTCCATTTGCAATACATCCGGGAACTCCCTCCGCTTCATTTCCATAAACAAAGTTCTGGCGCTCTTTTTCCATGACAGAGGCCTTCTTTTTGGACATTGCTCGACGTACCAGGTCGCTTCGGCCCAGAGTATAACCTGCCAGGTTCCGAACAATCTGCATAACCTGCTCCTGATAGACAATACACCCATACGTAGGCTTCAGGATCGGCTCCAGCTGAGGGCAGTCGTAACGGATGGTATCCGGACGGTTTTTGCCCCGGATATACTGAGGGATAAAATCCATGGGGCCCGGGCGGTAAAGAGAAATTCCTGCGATCACATCTTCCAGACTCTGAGGCTTCAGTTCCTTCATGAAGTTTTTCATTCCCGCACTTTCAAGCTGAAATACACCATCAGAACGACCGGTGCCAAGGGAATCCAAAACCTTTTTATCATCATAATTAATCTTCTGCATATCCAGAGTCACTCCTGCATCCTTCTGGATCAGCTTTACTGCATTCTGGATCACAGTCAGAGTACGAAGTCCCAGGAAGTCCATTTTTAAAAGTCCCAATTCTTCCAGTGTTGTCATGGTAAACTGAGTGACAATAGACCCGTCTGATGCTCTGGAAAGCGGTACATATTCTGATACGTCCTTCTGGCTGATAACAACACCTGCCGCATGCATGGAGGTATGTCTGGGAAGTCCCTCCAGACGTCTTGCCATATCGATCAGATAATGAATTTCATCCTGCTCTTCATATGCTTTTTTCAGCTCAGGGTTCATAGTAAGGGCTTTATCTATAGTAATATTTAATTCCTGCGGGATCATTTTCGCAATGGAATCCACCTGTGCATAAGGCATATCCAGTACACGGCCCACATCCCGGATCACACCACGGGCTGCCAGCGTACCAAAAGTAACGATCTGAACCACACAATCATCCCCATATTTACGGCGGACATATTCAATAACCTCCTGCCTTCTTTCGAAGCAGAAGTCAACGTCAATATCAGGCATAGATACTCGTTCCGGATTCAGAAATCGCTCAAAGAGCAGATCATAGCGAATAGGATCAAGCTGTGTGATGCCCAAGGTATAAGCAACCAGACTTCCCGCTGCAGAGCCACGTCCCGGTCCTACCATAATGTCATGATCGCGGGCATATTTAATAAAATCCCATACTATAAGGAAGTAATCCACGTAGCCCATATTTTTTATAGTAGATAATTCGTAATTCAGACGAGCTTTTAATTCCTCTGTAACCGGCTGATAACGTTCCTCCAGTCCCTCGAAGCACAGCTTGTTCAGATATTCCCAGGATGTAAGACCATCCGGCACATCGAATCTTGGAAGCTTAGTCACGCCAAATTCAATCTCAACATGACATCTCTGTGCAATCTTATGAGTATTCTCCAGGGCCTCCAAAGCATATGGGAAAAGTTCTGCCATTTCTTCCGGGGATTTCACATAATACTGGCCGCCCTCATAACGCATTCTGTCCTCGTCTGCCAGTTTCTTGTTTGTCTGCAGACAGAGAAGAATATCATGAGGATCAGTCATCCTCCGCCCTTGTATAATGCACTACTCATTGGTTGCCACAAGGTCAATTCCCTGTTTTCTTCGTGCATACGGAGAAGCTCCTGATTTTACCAGCTCTGTCGCATGGGATTCCATGATCCTGTAATTCCATGGAAGAAATTCCCTTGCCAAAATATCCTGATAACGAGTACTGCTG
>ENA-OQAJ01000193-OQAJ01000193.1-human-gut-metagenome-genome-assembly--contig:-NODE-193-length-19237-cov-2.391680_pt1 | contig 19237 bp, 25 predicted proteins | sample MGYA00242736_ERZ504529 | MGnify/ENA primary metagenome ERZ504529 (study PRJEB26092, sample SAMD00036275) | human gut metagenome | host: Homo sapiens | study: EMG produced TPA metagenomics assembly of...
AGCCATCTCACGGAATCCTTAGTTGTACTCCCCCGACGGAGTCCTTGCCCGGGCCGATATCCTCTCCCTCTGCGTCCGGCTTTCTCCCCGAATCGATGCCACATCCCTCTGCGTCCGGTATCCTATCCTGTCCGATATCTCCTTCCTCTGACGTACATTCCAGCCCAGAAAAAAAAGAACGCCACCCCCGCGGCGTCCTTCCAACTCTCCTCTAATTCCCCCCAGAAATCTGCCTGAGCAGCTCAATATCACTAGCCTGAACCTTAATATTCGTAGTCAATTTCTCCCCCCTCAGGACTAATATACGTCACCTCAAGAATACTCCCCTCACGAATCCCACGCTTTGAAACAGCACTGCAAAAACGCCGGAAACTTCGGATGATTCTGTTTAAAACGTATTCCAGGCATTCATAACCTTCATCATATTTCCAAAATTACCAATACCCATAAATAAACACTCCCTTTCACTATATACAGCCGCCATACCCAAAACGTACAGCGGCTGCCAAAACTCAATATAAAACTACATCACAAAAAATTACTGTGCTCTCTTTTTGATATAATTCTTAACAATAGGTTTCACTCTATCCTGAATACCAGACGGCAGATGATAATAAACCCTGCGCAGGAAAGTCGGACGAGCCTGCACCGGAGCAGGACCCTCGATCTTTAATTTAATATCATCCTCGATCACCGGAGCAACCTTCACAGGAAACGCCTGATAAGTCTTAACTTCCTTCTCAGAGAACATCACCCCGTTAAGCCACTCATGGAAACGAACCTTCTCTGTTTCCATAATCCCATTAATCTCATTATAATCCGGATCCTGCAGAAACAGCTCATTCTTCATAATATCCAGAGGATTCGTCACCAAACGATTCTCAACATGGAACAGTTTTGTCAGAGAAGAAAATCTCGTCATACCCCTTTTCGCATTACCAATACCAGCAAACGGTTTACCATATATAAGCGCAAAACTCATACCATGGCAGGAATCTGTTAATACATAACTGCTGTTTTTAAAGTAGTAAATCCAATCCTGGAACGTAATATTCTCCAGAACCGTATCCATTCCCATTTTCTCTTTATTCTCCTGGAAATTCCATGGAGTTCCATCCAGAATATGCAATGTACGAAGACCCAACTTTTCTGACAGATACTTAATAACCTCTTTCTTCTCAGGAGTTGGATCCAAAATATAGGTAAGCATATAGGGTTCTGTCTCATTACGGTCAGATTCCGCCGCTATGTCATCATACACACTCTTATCTACCGCAAATACGGGATCCAAAACTCTGGTCGCATCTACACCAAATACCTTCTTCATCAGGCCAACTGCAGACTCCTCACGAACAGAAATTCCATCAAACCGTTTAAAATACTCACTGGCCATAATCCGCTCACGATCCGGTCGGAAATCACGATCATGTCCAAAGGAGCGGATACCGCAATCTTCTTTTTCTCGTCACGAACAAAATCCATAAGAAAACTGTTTCCAAAATTGCGGGCAATACCATGATTCCATACCTGATCTGATCCAATAACAAAAGAATCACAGATATGGTTCAGCATATGCATCTCATTTAATCGATACCTTCTGCTCACATGGAAATGAGTATCTGCAAAAATACGGCTGTGATTACTCTTATCCAGCTCACGATCCTGGCCAACAAATCCCGGTTTATCGATCATAAGAGTAGACAAGCCCATCTTTTCCAGAATTTTAGACAGGCCATAATATGTCGCAATACTTCCGTAGTTACATCCAAACCACACGCCAAGAATACCTACATCATAACGGCCTTCCATACAATATTTAACCGCTTTATGCATGCTTGTGTAATCAAGCATTTCAAAAATCTTCTTCTCTGGGAATGAACCTGCATTTTCTCACCAAAACGGTTTTTCTTGACAGCAGCTTCCAGCGGCGTTTTCTCAATGCGTTTTACACTGTCTTTAACAGACTCCAGAACTGCCGCTCCCTTTGCATTATTGGCCAGAACCAGAGAAGTACCACGTCCATCATTAAGATCTCTCTTATACAGGGAAATCCCCCAGAAATCACCCATTGTAAGATCTCCCTGACGCGGGAAAGAAGCATACTTGCAGCTCTCGCATGTTCTCCTTAAGAAAAGACTTCTTGTAAATCCCAGAACAAATGGGTCAAACTCTATTCCGCCTACATATTTCTTTCCGTTTTTAAATACAGCCTCACAGGTTGTACAATTATATCCATAGCGTTTTGTGCGGAAATGAAACTCTTTCAGATTTTCTTTACCAAATGTTTCGTCAACATAACGTTCAAATACTTTCTCAGATGGAGCACCATGACACATCAGGTCAACTGTAAGAAGATTTTCTTCTTCACCGCCAAGATAAGCTTTTAATCCAGCAACCTGACAAGGTGTTCCTGTAAAAAAGCACCTTTTACCTTTCCCAAGAAACTCTTTAACTTTTGGGTAAAATAATCTCTCAGTCACTCTGGACATATTTGGAACCACGTCATAGGAACAAACTCTTTTTCATTTGTAGCCACTGTATGGAATACCTTAAAATCCTCATCCATCACAACGCCACAGACAACTCCGCCCTGTGCAAATACAGAACGTGCAAGTACTGTAAAAAATCCGCCGGAACTGCTGTCTCTTCGAACGTTATCTTCCGCCCATACCGCATAACTTTCCGGTTCCGGAGCATTGCTCATATCTTTTGGACAGATGGATGGACAGATTTTTCTGCATTTTCCACATCCTGTACATTTTTCTTCGTCTACAACAGGATAGCGAAAGCCCTCTCTATCCTGTTCCATTGTAATTGCCCCGAAAGGACAACTGTAAACACACGCACTACAGCCATAGCACTCTGTTTTCTTTAAATCCCCTATATGTTTTACACTCATTTATCCATCTCCAAATATTTTCTCCAGAAACTTTCTGAAGTGAATTCTTTTCTGTGGTCTCTGTATTCTTTTTCAAGACGTACATGGATCTGCTTGTAACGACTGAAAAGTTTTCGTTCCCTGTTAAACAGTTCAAAGAATCTTTTCTTGTCCATCTCCCTGTACGCACCCATTTTCAGATGTGGATTAACCGCAAGAAGTCTTTTTCTGAAAAAGTTATCTGTGCGGTGTATAATACCAGTCATAGGCAATCGGCACAGTTCCCTTTTTCAGCCATTTTTCTGGCCAGAAATGACCATTATAAGTAATTCTGTAGAGGAATGTCTCCAGTGATTTACGCGGAAGATCCTGTGCATAAACGCTGTATACTTTCGTCGGTGCTTCCGGGAAATTAGAAAGCGGCTCCATTTTCTCATTTTTCTGAGATTTTCTTTCAGGAGCTTCTCCCCCTGATTCTTCATAAAGAATTTATATCCCTTCATATAATCCTCAACTGCATCCAGAAGAAGCTCTGCACCGTCATAATTAAAACGAAGCAGATTTACACGGACCAGCTTGCGGATACGGGTCATAATATCCGCATTCTGGCATACTCCGCTGGCAGCCTGAAGCATCAGGGTGTTTCTATGCACCTGATAAAATTCCATTGCGCCGTTGAACTTGTTGGTGAATCCCATATGCCAGATACAGATACCACTGAGTGTAATAAACTTCGCCTTGTTTCTAAGGCTGTATTCAACATCATCTCCACGTACAAATACCGGAAGAGGCAAATTATCTTTACGCACAAATTCCATAGGGATACAACAGTACCACCAGCCTGCATAAGCATTCTTCGGCTCATGGATCATCTCTTCACAGCGAAGAACATCTTCAATCTTTCGGGTATCTACCCTGTCTTTCAGTGGGCCATAAGTTCCCTCATGATCCATAAATCCTACATCTTCATACAGGAAATTCATCTGCTCATAGAAAAGCATCGCTCCACTGATAAAATGATGTTCATACTCCGGACGAATGATCTTCAGAAGATTATAAGTACGGATCAGACTCTCCGGAAGGATCATAACATCATCATCCATAAGAAGAACATGGGTCGGTTTTTCCTTATGATCCATCGCTTCCAGCATACCTCTTGTAAATCCGCCGGCTCCACCTACATTAAGGTTCGGATGTACCATTACGTGCTCTGTCTCAATCTCTTCTGCCGGAAGTGTACGGCCATTGTCTACCACATGGATCCACAAATTCTCTGCAAGGCTGTCATTACCCGCAAGGACGGTCTCTTTCAGAAGCTGAATGTTCGGAAGGATATAGTCTTCTTTCTTAAATGTTGTTGTACAGAGATGCAGTGATACATGACGCATCTGGTCTTCCTCAATCTCTGTGATATACTCACCACTATAGATTACACAAATACCATGTGTATGAATTTCGAAACCAGCCAGCATCAAATTGTTCTCCGGATATTCAAGACAGATCTCCTGTGCTTCTTCTGCTGAGATTTTTGCTCTGCGGAGAACTTTTCGGATATATTGTGTATCTTTCTTCTCATAACCTGTAAGAAGGATCTCCATTTCTCCTTTTACACGTAATCTCAGAATCAGTTTTTCTGCATATGTGTATGTTTTCCATTTTAAAAGAGAAATCGAGTTAAAATAGGTACAGAAATCAATTACCTGACCTGCTCCCAAAACAATCGTCTTATTCTCTCTGTCGTATACCGGACGGCTGCTTTTAAAGAACATCTCCCAGTATGCTTCCAGTCTGTCATTGTCGCAGAACAGGATATTCTGCAGTTTATAATTCTTACTCATCTTTATTAATCTCCAAATAATTATTCCAGAACTCTTCTGTTATTAATTTCTTCCAGTTCCTGCCGTAGCTCTCCCTGGCTCTTTCAAAGTACCTGTCTGTTTTTCTCAATGCCAGTAATAAATATATGCTCAGACGTATAGTTTCCGGCAGATTTTTGTCTGCTCTGAGACAAAAGCCTGCAGAGTCCTCATAAACAATATGTTTCTTTTTTGCCACAGTGTAAACGCTAACATTTGGTGTCGTGTAAAATACATTCTTTTCTTTTTTGTCCAGTTTTTCCAGTTTTGGAAGTCGACTGGCCACCTGTTTATGAATTTCCACTCCATCCGTGTTTTCCAGCCACTTTTCTCCCTTCAGGAAATCCAGCATAGCGCAGATATTCAGATAAATATAGTCATACCTTCCTCTTAAAAGATTTCCTGCCGTCCATTTGACAAGAAATTTTTTCCACTGGCGTTTATCCCAGTCATCATAATGGATTGCATTTAAGATCGCCATATTTCGAATATCATAATACTCTCCGATCTGAGGAAGTTTCTTGGTGACAGCTTCATGCCACACACCGATTCCATTGAGAGTCATCAGCTTACCCATACGAATTCCATATTCGATATCATCTCTGTGAATAAAAAACAGGCAACGGAAGACCCTTTTCCCGGATTGCGGATACCGGTATACAGCAATACCACCAGCCACCATAATCCCAGTTCTGAGATTCCGTATTCTTAAGAAGAGCATCTCTCTTTCGCAGATCCATATTCTGGCCGCATCCCTGAATCCTTCCTCTGTTCCAGAAAGCTCCACATTCAAACTGTTTCCAGGGAATATCTCTTTCAATAAGGGAACCACCCAGCGGTGCATCCTGCCATTCTTTTTTTACGGAAGATAAAAACAGCATTGTTTTCGTCAGTACTTCCGGATTCAGGACAATATCATCATCCATGAGGATCACATGAGTAAATCCCGGGTCTTTCAAAGCTTCGATCATTCCTCTGGTAAAACCACCAGCACCGCCACAGTTTCGGTTTGGTACAAGATGAACCCAGTCCGGAACCATCTCCTCTGTCAGAGTATTTCCATTATCTATAAGAAAAATCCCCGGCCGTTCCTCCAGATCCATTCTGGAAATCCGTTCAAGATTACTGATAACTTCTTTTTCACGGCGGCAGGTACAGATCACCACTGCGGCCGAACTGCCTGCTGCACTTCAACTGCCGACTGAAAATCAACATCATAAAGAACTCCGCCCTGCGCCAGTCCTTCTACGCAGATCCAGAAAGCTGCTATATTTTCAATAACATCTGACACTTCAAAAACTAGTTCGTTTTTAATATCTGCCGCAGTCCTGCTTTCTTTTTCTTCATCCACAACCGTTCTGCTTCCATCTATATGGCACAGCAACACCCGGCAGTTTCCTGAAACTGTAACTTTTATCCGCAATCCGTCCAGCTGTGCATACTGCGACCACTGTTTCGGGTAAAACCCGTTAAAAATACGTAAACAGATCTGCTTTCTCATTTTCCGGTACGGATAATGATTTTTTTCACCCTGCTGTACCTGAATTCCTCCCGTACCTTGATAATAAAGTCCGTAGTTTTCTTCTGCACAGTCCGGAAGCATCATTGTCTGCACTGTTCTATATTTCATTTAGTTTCTCCCTCAGTCTCATGATAAAGTGTCCCGGATAGTATAACAGATATCTGCTCTTTCTGATAGCCCATACAAATTTATTTTCGACTGAATTATAGATATTGGGATAACACTCACGAATTTTCCCATCCATTCTGCGCAGTCTGTGGCACATTTTCACAGAGCAGGGAAAACTCAGATAAATCTTGAAATGGCTGCTCAGAACATTGGCAATTCCCTTTTCAAGATACACAAGATACTCCCTGTCAGTTCCCTCTGATTCTTTTTTGCGATAGTACTTCAGAAGACTCTTCAGAACTTTCTCATGATTCCGGTGATTTTTACGCATTTTTTCCAGAGTCATACTCTGTCCCTGCCGTCCCAGTCTGTACATATATACAAACTCATCCAGAAATACGATAGTCCTGACTTCCGGGATCGGATACATGACAAACTCCACGTCTACATAATAACAGTTCTCATCGATCCGCATACCTGTTCTGCGGACCAGCTCTGTTCGTATGGTCATGGAATGCATTTTAACAAACGTTTTTTTCCGCAACATCATGAAAATCGTATTTTCTGCCATATTCCACCCCCTGAAAAGGATGTCTGTTCTGAACACTTCTTTTTCCGGTCTGTTCATAGACCCAGAAAAAATTGGTCCACACAATATCTGCTTCTGCCTTTTCAAGATTTTCCACAAGTGTGACAAAGCCTTTTTCGTTTACCCAGTCATCACTGTCCAGCACTTTCACATATTCCCCAACTGCATTATCCATACCTGTGTTGATTGCAGATCCATGGCCCCCATTGGGCTTACTGATCACCCGGACGGAATATGGATGTGCTTTTGCATATTCCATCGCAATCTCTTCAGACCGGTCTGTTGAGCCGTCCAAAACTACCAGAATTTCTATTTTATCCAGAACTTCTTTAATCATCAGTGATTCCAGACATTGACGGATATATTTTTCCATATTGTAGACTGGAATAATTACTGACAAAACCTTTTTCATACTTTCTTACCTCATTATATATGAAATCGCATCACGGATTCCGGCAACATATACCAGTTGAATTCCCCTGATGCTCTCTGTAGCTGCCCGGTTCACCTCCGGCAGGATCACAGTTTCAAACCCCAGTTTCTTTGCTTCCTGCACCCGCTGACCAGCCATACTGACTGCCCTGACTTCGCCGCTCAGGCCAATCTCGCCAAAAACCATTACAGAATCAGGGATCACAATATCTTTTGCACTGGAAATGATTGCCAGACAGATTCCCAGATCAATAGCGGGCTCCGTCATCTTCATTCCTCCGGCAATATTCACATAAGCATCCGAAGCAGCAAGATGGATTCCTGCTTTCTTCTCCAGCACTGCCATAAGGAGATTTACACGATTAAAATCCGTACCAACTGCTGTTCTTCTCGGAATTCCAAAATTGCTCTGACACACCAGCGCCTGAATCTCCACCAGAATAGGCCTTGTTCCTTCCATGGAACATGCAACCACAGAACCGGATGCATTCTCCGGCCTTCCATTTAGCAGGAATTCTGAAGGATTCCTTACTTCTTCCAGACCTGTATTCTGCATTTCAAAAAACTCCGATTTCATTAGTGGAGCCAAAACGGTTCTTCACCGCCCGCAGTATCCGGTAAGAGGCATGTCTGTCTCCCTCGAAATAAAGCACAGTATCTACCATATGCTCCAGCACACGGGGACCTGCTACATTTCCCTCTTTTGTCACGTGACCGACAATAAAAATGGATACGCCCATACCTTTTGCGATCTGCATCAGAACATTCGTGGATTCTCTTACCTGCGAAACGCTTCCCGGTGCAGACGTGATATCTTCATGAAACATGGTCTGAATAGAATCTACAACTGCCACATCCGGTTTCGTCCGTTCAATGATCTCACGGATATTCTCCAGATTAGTCTCACACAGAAGTTTTCAGTTTTATCATTAAAAACTTCCAAGTCTGTCCGCCCGCAGCTTAATCTGGCGCAAAGATTCTTCACCGGAAATATATAATACAGACACGCCCTGTGAAGAAAGGTTCCTGCAAACCTGAAGCAGTAATGTAGACTTTCCGATTCCAGGATCTCCGCCCACTAAAACGAGGGAGCCAGGAACAATTCCTCCTCCCAGCACCCTGTCCAGTTCACCGATCCCACAACTTTGGCGTTCGTCAGCCGAAAGACTGATATCTCGCAAAATTACAGGTTCTGTCTTTTTCTGTGATATCTTTGCGTTGGAGGAAGCTGACTTCTTGGATGAACAAGTTCTTCTACTACAATGTATTCCATGCCTTACATGCCGGACACTGTCCCATCCATTTGGCTGATTCATATCCGCATTCCTGGCAGAAATATACTGTTTTTTATTTTTTAGCATTTTACGATTTTTACTTCTGCTTTGGTGTTCGTATCCAGCTCAACGCTGAAAGAAAGCTTGCCGCCCAGGTTCGTAGTCATAGTACCTGTGCTTGCTCCATCAATAAATACCTGATATTCTGTCTCAGCCTCAAGCTCAACTGTGATCTGAGAATCCTCAAATCCCTGTACTTCAAAACTCATGGTTGTTCCATCCTGCTCAAGATGGAATACGCTTGTTCCCGGAACAGACTCATATACGAACATTCCATTGCGCTCAAGCTTGGTGATCTCCTTGTATGTTTTTACTTTATACATATCTCCCTGATACTGATAATCCGACAGTTTGGATTTCTGATTTAACTCATAATCTCCAAAACTGATAGTACCGTTATCTTCTGTACGGATCAATTCCTGTACCACTGCCATGATCTTATGTCCTCCTGAAATTCTTTTGTTGTATCATTACGATGATGTTAATTATAACTTATTTCTTTTCTTTTTGCCATAGGAAGTGAAAAAAATCTTATACTTTTCAAAAAACGGCTTTTTACTCCTGTGATTTCTGGGATACAAAACAGATTTTTTTATCTTTCACCTTTACCTGTACAGTATCTCCGGCTTTGATCCGGCCTTCCAGAATCTCTGTTGCCATCTCGTCTTCAATCTTCGTCTGAATTGCACGGCGAAGCGGTCTTGCGCCGTATTTGCTGTCAAAACCGGCATCCGCGATAAGATCTTTTGCCGCTCCTGTGACTTTCAATGTGATATTCAATTGTTCCTGACATCTTTTTTCCAGGTTTTTCAGAAGAATAGTGACAATCTTGCGGATATTTTCTTTATTAAGAGAATGGAATACCATGATCTCATCGATTCGATTGAGAAATTCCGGTTTGAACATCCTTCGTACTTCTTCCATTACTCCGGATTTCATCCTGTCATAATTCTGTTTTTCCGTGTCTCCGGACATAAATCCAAGATGTTTCGGTTCCATGATCATCTGTGCTCCGGCATTAGACGTCATAATAATGATCGTCTGTTTGAATCCACTTTCCGACCATGGGCATCTGTAATATGCCCATCATCAAGCACCTGTAAAAGAATATTAAATACATCCGGGTGTGCCTTTTCGATCTCATCAAAAAGAATTACACTGTACGGATTTCTTCTGACTTTTTCACTGAGCTGTCCGCCTTCTTCATATCCTACATATCCTGGAGGAGAACCAATCATTTTAGATACACTGTGTTTTTCCATGTATTCAGACATATCCACACGGATCATTGCCTGTTCACTTCCAAACACTGCTTCTGCCAAAGCTTTGGAAAGTTCTGTCTTTCCAACCCCGGTAGGTCCCAGAAACAGGAAAGAGCCAATTGGTCTAGCCGGATCTTTCAGACCAACTCTGCCTCGTTTCACAGCCCGGGCAACTGCTGACACCGCTTCATCCTGACCGATCACTCGCTTTTTCAGAACTTTTTCAAGATTTGCCAGGCGTCGGGATTCCCCTTCTGTCAGACGCTGCACCGGGATTTTCGTCCAGTCAGATACAATATCTGCAACAGCCGCTTCTCCAACTACAGGAGATTTCCGCCTGTTTTTTACGCTCAGCCTTTTTGCGGAGTTTTTTCAAGCTCAGCCTCTACGCTGTTCTGTCTGGCCTGAGCCTTTTCTGGCGCTTTTCGAGGTCCGCGTTTTACAAGGCCTGTTCTTTTTTCTTTCAGGATCTCATGGATTTCTCTTTCCAGTTCTTCTGCTTCCGGGGACGGATGATATCCGGCAAGCTGAACCTTGGATGCCGCTTCATCAATAATATCAATCGCTTTATCCGGAAGGAACCGGTCATTGATATAACGGACTGACATTTTTTACTGCGGCCTCCAGTGCTTCATCCTGAATTTCTACCCCATGATGTTTCTCATAATAAGGGCGCAGGCCTTTTAAGATTTCAATTGCTTCCTCTTCATCAGGCTCTTCCACCATAACCGGTTGGAATCGCCGTTCAAGTGCAGCATCTTTTTCGATATATTTACGATATTCCTCCAGAGTCGTCGCTCCGATCAGCTGGATCTCTCCCCTGGAAAGAGATGGTTTCAGGATATTGGACGCATCCAGAGCTCCCTCTGCTCCACCTGCCCCGATGATCGTATGGATCTCATCAATAAAAAGCAGGATATTCTGCTGTTCTCTCACCTCATCAATGACATTACGGATACGTTCCTCAAACTCGCCTCTGTATTTACTTCCGGCTACCATTCCGGAAAGATCCAGAACCACTACTCTTTTATTCTTCACAGTATCCGGGACCATTCCGGTAACGATCCGCTGTGCAAGACCTTCTACAATAGCAGTTTTACCGACTCCCGGCTCTCCCGTCAGACATGGATTATTCTTGGTCCTTCTGCTTAAGATCTGGATCAGTCTGGCAATTTCCTTATCCCTTCCTACCACCGGATCAAGTTTACCTTCTTCTGCCATCTCTGTAAGATCACGGCTGTACTGATCGAGAGTCGGTGTGACACTGCCATTTCTTCCCCTGGAAGCTTTCACTGCCTGAAATTCTTCTGCAATAGCATCACTGTCCATCCCCATAGCTGTAAGAACTGCAGCATAAAGTTTCTGGATATTCGCTCCCATTGTATACAGCAGCCTTGTACCTACACAGTCTGTTTCCTTTAACATGGACAGCAGAAGATGCTCCGTACCTGCCTTTTCAAAATGCATGGCCTCCGCCTCTATATAGGCATTTTCCAAAACTCTTTTCGTCCTTGGGCTGAATCCCGGCTGCTGTGCAGTTAATGTATTTCCCGGCGGTGCGATCAGCTCGTCGATCAACGCCATAGTCTTATCCGCCTGGATTCCAAATTCTTCCAGCACTCTTCCGGCAGTTCCTTCTTTTTCTTCTACAAGCCCGACCAGCAGATGCTCCGTGCCAATATAACTATGTCCACAGGAGCTGGCTGCCTGTTTTGCCAGAGCAAGAACATTCTCTGCCTGTTTTGTATATCGTTCCTGCATGATGTCTCCTCCTATCTGTCTGTGTCATACTCGTCAAAAATCTCATCCACCAGCTGATGGACTTCTTCTCTTGTTACATTCTTACAACAGCCCCATGCCATTGCCACCGTCAGATTCTGTTTCATTTCTTCCAGTGCTCTGACTTTATCCGCATCAATGGAAATCACTGCACCCTTCCGTCTGTCGATGGTTACAAACCCTTCCTGCCGGAGCAGTGCATATGCTTTGTTTACTGTGTGCATGTTGATTCCCGCAATACTTGCAAGCTGCCGTACAGAAGGCAGAGCATCCCCCTCATGAAGCCTTGATGTAGCTATCCCCATTATAATCTGATTGGTGATCTGCATATAGATCGCCTCATCACTGTTAAAATCGATTTCTATCACCATCGGGTAAATCTCTCCTCTACAACAGCAAAAGGCTGCACAGTTTTATCCTGGCAGCCTGCTGTAATTTTTGTTTTTATTTACTGATTCCTGCAATTTTCTCAATCTGCTCTTTATTCAGGACCAGATTGATGCCCAGCGGATTTATTACATATGCATTTGCCTGTGGAATCATCAGGCTCGGAAGTTTGTCTATAGTCACTTTTGCAACTCGGAGATTCTTCCCTCTTCCAAATTTCTCAAATTCCATAACGTCTGTAAACACAGGCTGCATGATCTTGTCCTCTTTGTTTTTCAGATATGGAATATGAAGCTTTCCGTCTTCTTCCTGCTCTGCATTGATCGCGATCAGGAATTCTGCTTTCCGCAGATTAGCAATAAGTTCTTCCTCAAGCTCACGGATATTCTTATGCTCTTCTGCTTTCACCGGGCGACGAAGCTCCTGCATAAAAATAGATGCCTGAAAGTTCCAGAGAAGGATTCAGAAGCGGTCTTCTGGAAGGATCGATCTGGCTCATATCTCTCTGAGTCGCAATCCTCTCAAGTTCAACTTCGGTCTGATTCTCTCCGTCGATCCAGAGTACACTATTTACTCCGATCGCATACAGCGTACCATACAGTCTCGGATAATCTTTTTTTTTTCATATTTCATACCCATAAGAAGGATCTTATCCTCCAGGAGCTGTTTTCCATATTCTTTGATTTCTTCTTCGGTAGCAAAATCCTTGCCTGGTCATTAATGTTTCCTCATCGCAGCACATACGGAAGTTTGGTTGCCTGTGAATACGCAACAAATACTTCCTCCCTGTTTCTGAGTTCATGAATTGCTTCTTCTACACTGATTCCCATTTTTCTGTCCTCTCTGCCTCATCACTTGGATGCGACACCTCATCAAAGAAAATGGTTACTTCCTGTTGTGTCCTGTCAGCATCCAGCTTTATTATTATGTGTAACTACTCACTGTGTTTCATAGTTGTTACTATTGTACAATGAAACCCCTGTTTTCGTCAAGCTGTGCCTGTGAAAATTGACGAACTTACGCCTCGTCGATCGCTTTTCCGATATCGTGGCGCATATACTTGTTTGAAAAACTGATCCATTCAGTGGCAGCGTATGCATTCTTTCTTGCTTCTTTCAGTGTTTTTCCTTTGGCAGTGATGCCAAGGACACGGCCACCGTTTGTGACAATCTGGCCATCTTTAAATTTGGTTCCGGCATGGAAACAGTAGTATCCGTCTTTATCCTTGAAGTTTTCAAAGCCCTGGATCGGAATTCCCTTTTCATATTTTACCGGATATCCATCGCTTGCAAGAACGACGCATACTGCTGCGTTATCCTCGAATTTCAGATCAATCTGATCCAGTTTTCCGTCTACGCAGGCTTCCATCACCTCAATGATATCATTCTCCATACGTGGAAGAACAACCTGTGCTTCCGGATCACCAAATCTTGCATTATATTCCAGTACCTTCGGGCCATCTGCGGTAAGCATCAGTCCGAAGAAGATAATTCCCTTAAACGGACGTCCCTCGGACGCCATAGCATCTACAGTCTTCTGATAAATATATTTCTTACAGAATTCATCTACTTCCGGAGTATAGAACGGACTTGGAGAAAATGTTCCCATTCCGCCTGTATTCAGTCCCTGATCCCCATCCTTCGCACGCTTGTGATCCTGCGCGGATGTCATGGTACGGATCGTCTTTCCATCTACAAAAGAAAGTACGGAAACCTCACGGCCAGTCATAAATCTTCAATTACCATGGTATTTCCGGCATTTCCGAATTTTTTGTCTTCCATGATCTCTTTTACGCCAGCTTCTGCCTCTGCAAGATCCTGGCAGATCAGAACACCTTTTCCAAGTGCAAGGCCATCTGCTTTCAGAACGATCGGGAATTTTGCTTCCGTTCTTAAATATTCCAGAGCTTTTTCCGGATCATCAAAATTCTCATAAGCTGCAGTAGGAATATCGTATTTCTTCATAAGATCCTTGGAAAAAGCCTTGGAACCTTCCAGAATAGCAGCGTTTTTGCGCGGTCCGAATACGCGCAGCCCTTCTGCTTCAAATACGTCTACAATTCCGCCAACAAGAGGATCATCCATTCCCACGATGGTAAGATCGATCTCTTTTTCTCTGGCAAAAGCTGCCAGTTTCTCGAATTCCATTGCTCCGATATCTACACATTCCGCATACTCTGCAATTCCCGCATTTCCCGGTGCACAGTAAATCTTGTCAACTTTCGGGCTTTTTGCAACACTCCATGCAATTGCATGTTCTCTTCCGCCGCTTCCTACGATCAATACTTTCATCTGTCTACTCCTTTGTTTCATCTGTTTTGTGATTACTTTAAAGAAACAATTCCATCTGTCACTGTATCTTGTCATTGGCGATAAGATTGATGGCCTCCGGAAGGATCTTCCATTTCTGCTTTTTCCATTACACGTCTCTGAAGCTCCTTGGATGTGTCTCCGTCTTTTACCTTCACTGCTTTCTGAAGAATGATCGGGCCTGTATCTGTACCCGCATCTACGAAATGAACGGTAGCACCCGTCACTTTTACTCCTCTTGCAAGAACTGCGTCATGAACTTTCAGTCCATAAAAACTTTTTCCACAGAAAGACGGGATCAGGGATGGATGGATATTGATGATCTTGTTCGGATATGCTTCCACCATCATCGGCGGGATCGCAACCAGATAACCTGCAAGAACGATCAGGTCTACTCCCCTCTCCTGAAGTTTGGAAAGCAGTGCTTTATGAAAAGCCTCCCGGTCCGGATAGTCTTTCGGTGCAATGCACATCGCTTCTACATCATGTTTTCTGGCTCTTTCCAGCGCATAAGCGGAAGCATTGTTGCTGATCACAATATCCACTTTTGCATTTGTGATCTCTCCCGCATCAATGGCATCCATGATCGCCTGAAGGTTCGTTCCTCCGCCGGAAACAAGAACACCGATCTTTAACATAAGGTCACTCCCTTTTCTCCTGCTTCGATGCTTCCAACCACATATGGTTTGTCACCGGTCTTGCGGATAGCTTCCATTGTTTTGTCAACATCTGCCGGATCTACTGCCAGGATCATTCCAAGGCCCATATTATATGTATTGTACATCATATGCTCATCAATATTTCCTTTTTCTGCAAGGAGCTTAAAGATCGGAAGTACCGGATAGCTGTCTTTCTTGACAACAGCTCTGGTTCCCTCTTTCAGCATACGCGGAATATTCTCATAAAATCCACCGCCTGTGATATGGCTGCATGCATGGATCTTCACTCCGGCCTCACGGATGCTCTTCAGTGCTTTTACATAGATTCTGGTCGGTGCGATCAGTGCCTCTCCCAGAGTTGTTCCAAGTTCATCATAATAAGTATCCAGGGATTCTTTTGTCATGTCGAATACTTTACGTACAAGAGAAAATCCGTTGCTGTGAACACCTGTTGAAGCCATGCCAATCAGAACATCGCCAGGTTTCAGAGCTTCGCCAGTAAGAAGGTCCTTTTTGTCAACAATTCCTACGGCAAATCCGGCAAGGTCATACTCATCTTCAGGCATGAGCCCTGGATGTTCTGCTGTCTCACCACCGATCAGCGCTGCCTCGGACTGTACACAGCCTTCTGCAACACCTTTTACGATCTCAGCGATCTTCTCCGGATAGTTTTTACCGCAGGCAATGTAGTCCAGGAAAAACAGCGGTTCGCCGCCTGCACATGCAATATCATTCACGCACATGGCCACGGCATCAATTCCGATGGTATCATGCTTGTCCATAACCATGGCTACCTTAACCTTGGTTCCGCATCCATCTGTTCCGGAAACCAGAGTAGGCTCTTCCATATCTTTGAATTTCTCCATGGAAAATGCACCTGAGAATCCACCGATTCCTCCAAGTACCTCCGGTCTCATTGTCTTGGCAATGTGTTTTTTCATCAGCTCTACTGATTTGTATCCTGCCTCAATATCTACGCCTGAAGTCTTGTAATCCATAATGTCCTCCTTATGACAACACTCTTTTATTTTTATGGTAAAAAATTTTAGTAGTTCTTGTATCCAACTTCCTGGAGTCTTGCATCTTTCTTTTCAACCTGTTCTTTCAGATCCTGGCTATACGCTTTCAGTCTGGAAAGAAGCTCTGCGTCAGAAGTTGCAAGGATCTTGGCTGCAAGAAGCCCCGCATTGGCACCGCCGTTGATCGCTACTGTGGCAACCGGGATGCCGCTTGGCATCTGTACGATAGAGTAAAGGGAATCTCTTCCTCCCAGAGATGTTGTATGCATCGGGATACCGATCACCGGCATTGGAAAGATCGCCGCGCACATTCCCGGAAGATGAGCTGCCATTCCTGCGCCTGCGATGATTACTTTGAAGCCTTTTTTCTTCTGCTGTCTTTGCATACTCGAAAAATACATCCGGTTCTCTGTGTGCGGAAATGATCTTCATTTCATAATCAATCCCCAGTTTCTCCAGGATATCTGCTGCTTTGCTCATAACCGGCATATCTGAATCACTACCCATTACAATTCCTACTTTTGCCATTGTGTTCTCCTTTCGTGGTACACCAACTGAATGTTTACCTGTAGTTGTTTGACTATTGTTATGGTTATTCTACGTATATTCTCACTTTCTGTCAATACGATCGGAAAAACTGTAAATTTACTAATTAACTTATATTAATATTTAATGGAAGATTCTCAAAAGGACGGTTTAATTCCTCGGTTCCAGGAAGAACAAACCTTCCATTTTCGATAATGGAGATCATTTCTCCCTCATCATCGATCACCCGGATACTTCCAAGCTCATCATAAGGAATGGTGATATCCGTGTGGCATCCATAATAAGCAAGGCTTACATCATCTTTACGCATCTCGGAAATCTCATTATCCCTGGCAATGATCTCCTTTCCGTCCGGATTGTATACCGGTGTATCTTCTGCCCAGCTGTAGCAGGTATCACCTACTGCGAAATGCGGTCCCATTTTCTCTGCGATCAGGATCGGAAGCTTATCCGCAATTCCGTATTTCAATGCAGCCACATAAGCTGTGGTGTTTGTACCGATGGCAAATTCGCCCATCGGGATCTTTGGATGATGATGGAGGATGTTATCCTCGATATATTTCCGGTTTTCTTCTTCTTGTTTTTAAAAATTGGAGCAGGTATAATCGATCACCTGATCCACAGTCAATACCAGTTTCAGATCACGGAACTGCAACCCGTTCAGATAAACTTTTTTCACATGAAGGATCCCACCGGTTCCTGCAAGCTGCGGGGAGGTAAAAAACTTCTCCTACCGGAATGTTCACATCTGCCACACAGTTCTCAAAAATTCGTCTGTTTCTTCGGATCTGTCAGCTCATGAAGATGGATCAGAAGATCCGTCTCATTATCTCCACGGCCTTTGACCTCCACCCACTCACAGGTGTCCAGAGTATTGATGATCGTCTGCTGGATCTCCTGATAAAGATGATAATCCAGAGTATTGATCTTTACGATCTCACGGAAAATTTCCTCATAATTTCCACCGATCTCAGGAACCGGATAGGCAATAATGGTAAAACTTCTCTCATCACCTTTAATGTAACGGTTTACGATCTGTCCGGATTCATTGTCAAGCTCTGTTTGCAGTTTCTGCTGTGCCTCACTTAATGCGTAAGCTTCCGGTTTGCTTACCGGAGAGAACGGATTTTCTCCAAACGTGTCAATGCAGGCCGGGCCTCCATGTACCTCTGCCAGTTCTCTGTACTTCTCATAAGAAGTCTGCATGGCACGAAGTTTTCGCTGCACAAAATCTCCGTCCAGGAACAGTGCACTGTCCTGACGATGATCGTAATCGTACTGCGGATTGGCAACGCCGCCGGTATAGCCCACACGTACTGTGCCTCTTTTATTTACTGCATGAGTTGCATGACGATATATCACCGGTTTCAGTCCCATTTTTTCAAACTGAAGGATCGCTGCCTTTACCATACGCTCAAATCCAAGGCTGTAACGGATATTTACAGTTTTCTTCTTTGTGATATCTTTTCGTCCGGTGATAAATCCGATCCGATAGCCTTCTGTATAAGTGGAAGCCATCTTATCGATCTCTTCCTGGGAAAGAGAATTCAGAAACTCTGCCACTCCTGTCTCATTCTCAGAAACAAACTCACCATAGCGATACAGATATCTCAAATCAGAAAGATCAGAATTCAGGATGATATCTGTTGCAAAGTCAAGTTCCGGATCTACCCCTTCCCGAATTCTCTGTTCCATCATATCCTGGCAGTAATCATTCACATAGGAACGAAGGATTCCCTCTACGGTTGCAGCCTCCGGAAGCTCTTCCTCACAAAATGCAGAATATACTTCCAGAAACAGTTCCATGGATACGGTCATATCCCACAGCCTTTTCTCATGTGCATAAGCCACTGTCCCGGCAAGTTCTGCATACAGAAAACTGAAAGCTTTTCCATAATCTCCCAGCTTATTTACTGCATAAGCCGGATTTCCATAACTGCTTTCATAGTTTTCCGGGAGGATATCCTGATAAAAGTGATGATTTCGCTCCTTCAGTTCCTCCAGGGTAAGTTCCACAGACTCCTCATCCATCACATCTGCTGTCATGGAAAGAAACTGTGCCATCTTTCTGAAAAAATCTCCAAACGGTTCTTTCACCGTTTCTTCCGTTCTGATCTCACGGATCCGCTCTTTTGCAAGTCCGTAACGTTCTCTCATGCATTCGTCCAAAACTTCATCTCCCATCTTTTTCATCATCGATCACATGCCCCATGGCAATATGTTTGTCGATCAGTTCTTTCATATATTCCCAGATCACTTCAGATCCTTCTCCTGTTTTCCGGTTTCTCTTATAGATCTGACTTTTCTTTACCTGATGTTCTTCCCAGCTTCTTCCGTTGGAAGCATCATTCAGAAAAAGAGGCTGGCAGTTATCCAGTACATGGGCAAATTTTGCTTCCGGAGTCTCATAAGCCTCAAATTCTTCCCAAAGTGCTTTCAGCCACTGTCCCTGATCTTCCGGCAGCAGTCCGTAAATCCGATCCGCTGCTTTTCGCTCTCTGGCGTCCTTGGTAGCTGCGCCTTTCTCATCATATGCATAGGTATCTCCCGCATCGAT
>ENA-OQAJ01000194-OQAJ01000194.1-human-gut-metagenome-genome-assembly--contig:-NODE-194-length-19186-cov-2.906291_pt1 | contig 19186 bp, 22 predicted proteins | sample MGYA00242736_ERZ504529 | MGnify/ENA primary metagenome ERZ504529 (study PRJEB26092, sample SAMD00036275) | human gut metagenome | host: Homo sapiens | study: EMG produced TPA metagenomics assembly of...
AGCGATGAGCGATTTCAGCAATCTTCGTCACATTGTTGACCTGCAGCAACGGATTGGTAAGAACTTCGAAATACACGGCCTTCGCCGGACAACCATGCGCGGGTCCCTTGGCGGAGTGCCCGGAAACAGCGGCATCAAGCGCTTCGTAGTCGGCGGGTTCACGGCTCCGGTGTTGTTATCGTTGACCGGCAGTCCGTGGACAAACTGAGTGTTGATCTGGTCATGGTGCGCACCCCCTCGGGTTGTGGCTCATTGCCGCATGCCATTCACGCGGTCACTGGTACCCACTAAACCGCATCCTGCGTTTCACGCGCGCCGCGCCTTATCAACGTTTGTTATAGAACGCGCGAATCGCCATAACGTTTTCTTGTAAGCGGCTATCAAACGGCGGAGATGCAAGGCATCGCACCGCAATCGCCCATCCATGCAAAAAGGCTACGTAGGAAAAATTACGCTAGCACAGCAGCCACCCGGCGCACAGCCTCACGCAACTGGTCCTCGGATTTAAGCAGGCTGAATCGTACGTAATCCTTGCCCACTTTGCCAAAACACGTGCCCGGCAGCGCGGCGACGGACGCACGTTCCAACAGCATGTCGGCAAACTGTTCACCCGTCTGATCTTCAGGAGCGTGCACCCAAGCGTAGATGCCACCGTCTGAATCGAAAACATCAAGTCCGACTTCACGCAATCCACCTGCCACGATTTCGCGACGAGACGCATACCGTTCCGCAAGTTCGGCCACACAGCTCTGATCCGACAGCAGTGCCACAGTGCCCGCGTCTTGAATGCTGGACGTAACCATGGAACCCATTTGATAGTGGTACTGCTTCACATGAGACACAATGTCGTCGTTGCCCGCGATGAAACCGGCACGCCAGCCGGCCATCGCATACATTTTCGACAGCGAGCATACTTCCACCGCAACATCGAAGGCACCCGGCAGCGACAGTATGCTGATTTGCTGCGCATCGACCCCCAATCCCGCATAAGCGAAATCCTGCACGATCGCGAAATGATATTCATGAGCCAAATCGATGGCACGTTGCAGAAACCCACGCGGAGCCTGCGCACCCGTCGGATTGTTCGGATAGTTGAGCACCAGCACTTTCACACGATTCCACACTTGCGCAGGCACCGCATCCAAATCAGGCAGGAAGCCACGTTCCGGCAGCGACGGCAGCAGCACCTCCTCGGCACGGCTCATCACCGTCATGCAATGGTATGAGGGGTAATATGGATCCGCATATGCCACAGCATCGCCCGGCGAAACAAGCACGGCGAACAGCGCCGCCAGACCATCAACCGCGCCCTCCACGGCAAAAAGCTGTGTTTTCCAATCAACCTCAACACCGCACGTATTGCGATACCACTGTTCGGCAGCCTGCAGAAAACTTGGCTTGCCATCGAATGGCGAATACCGGGCATTTGCTGGATCGTCAACCGCTTTTTTGGCTATTTCTCGAATGAAATCAGCAGGAAACGCGTCTGGATTGCCTTTGGCCAAATCAATCACATCGGCCCGTCCGCAACCGCGGCAGCCACTTGCGATCCATATCGCGAACACATTCGGCGGAATCGACTGCGCCACCGTAGTGAACGCAACAGGAGAAACATACGAAGTCATTCATCAACCCTCCCTATCATCGTGCGACTGTATATGCGCACATTCACGCATATACGCAACCATCAGTGCGTCACCTTGCGTGCGAACCAATCGCCGATCCATTGAATGATCTGCACAATGACGATCAGAATAATAACAATCACGACGAGCACGCCGGTTTCGTAACGGTTATAGCCGTATTGAATGGCCATATCGCCGATGCCGCCAGCGCCGATCGTTCCGACCATTGCGGAATAGCCAATCAGCGAAATAATGGTGAGCACCACGCCACGAATGAACGACGGCAAGGCCTGAGGGAATACCGCATCCACAATAATTTGGCGTGTGGTGGCACCAGTGGAGATGGCAGCTTCAAGCAAGCCCGGATCAACTTCGGAAAACGCGCTTTCCGCGATTCGCGCGAAGAACGGCACCGCGGCGATCGACAGGGAAATTGCGCCACCTGTCGGCGTGTAAGGATCACCCAGAATCAATTGCGCAACCGGAATAAGCACCACCATAAGAATCAGGAACGGCAGCGAACGAATCGCGTTGACGGTGAAACCGACAATAACGTTCAACGCATGATTCGGCGCGAACAAACGATTTTCGGTCAAATACAGCAGCAACGCCACCAACGTGCCCAACACCACGCCGATAATCGCCGACACCACAACCATGTATGCCGTGTCGATCAACGCCTGACCGAGATTGTCTTGAAGGATTTCCAGAGTTTCTTCCATTGTTCTCACGCCTCCTGATTATCCGCAGCCTCGGCGGCCACAACCAGCTGCCCACGATCAAGTTCCCGATAGCTGAACACATGCGTTCTCAACGTATTCAACGCCTGCACCAGCGGCTCCCCCGCGCCGGAAACGAGCACAATCAGAATGCCGATGGCCTGCGATCCGAAATATTCCACATTCGCATGCAGCACGTCGATGCTCACGCCGTAATCCTGCGCGACCCGGCTGATGAGCGGTTCGAGTGCCGCATCCCCCTTGTATCGCAGTTCCACGATGTGCCGGCCGGCAGCGACGGCACCAGCTGCGGCGGCACCGCAATGCCGAGATAGCGTTCCACCAACGCTTTGGTGGTCGGATGCTTCGGCGCGCTGAACACGTCGAAGGTGTTGCCTTGCTCCACTACCACACCGTTTTCCATAACGGCCACTCGGTCGAAAATCTGCTTCGCCACGTCAAGCTGATGCGTGATGAACACGATGGTAATGCCCAGTTCGCGGTTGATGCGTTGCAGAAGCGCCAGAATGCCTTCCGTGGTTTCCAGGTCAAGTGCGCTGGTAGCTTCATCGCACAGCAGGATTTCCGGCTTGTTGGCGAGCGCACGTGCGATGGATACACGCTGTTTTTGCCCGCCCGACAGGCTTGACGGGTAGCTGTCGATTTTGTTTTCCAAACCGACCAGTGCCAGCAGTTCGCGGATGCGTGCCGACCATTGCGCTTTCGGATATCCGCCGGCTTTCAGCGCGAATTCGATGTTCTTGCCGACCGTGACATTGGTGATCAGGTTGAATCCTTGGAAAATAAAGCCGATTTTCTTGCGCAGGTCGCGCAGCTGACCGCCTTTGAGTGCGGTGATGTCGCTGCCGTCGATCACCACATGACCGCCCGTCGGTCGTTCCAGCAGGTTGATGGTGCGCACAACGTGGATTTGCCTGCTCCGGAGAAGCCCACGATGCCGAAGATTTCGCCTTTTTCCACGCTGATGTTCACATGTTTGACCGCTTCGACGGTTCGTCCGCCTTCATGAAAGGTCACGGACACGTCGTTGAGTTCAATAACGCTCATGGTTCGTTCCTCATTCCGTTCAAGTACGTGTTTACGTTCGTTCGATACGTTTCGTTTGATGAATCTCGTTTACATAAAGCCCGTATGAGTTTTCCAATTCATACGGGCCTTTGCATATTACCTATCGCCGCGCTGCAGCGGTCACCAAGTGGTCGGCTTGCCGAAATCCTTGAACTCGCTCTTGGCGATGGCGTCCTTGAATTTCTGACTGACGAGCAGTTTCTTGACGACCTTGCCGAAGTCGGAATCGACGTCCTGGGTACGGACCACGAACACTTCGATCACGCCACCATCCTGCTTTTCCATGGCGAGCGCGTCGGCAGGCTTCAGATCAGCAGCCCAAGAGTAGTTGCCCGGCACCAGAGCCACATCAACGGTGTCCAAGGAACGGGCCAGCTGTGCAGCGTCGATCGTTTTGATTTTGAGGTTCTTCGGATTGGATGCGATATCGTTGACCGTGGCCTTGGTGGCATCGACTTCGCCCTTGAGCGTCACCAGACCCTGCTGCTGGAGCACGCCGAGAGAACGTGCCAGGTTAGAGCCATCGTTCGCGATTGCGACCGTAGCTCCGTCTTCGATGTCATCGATGGACTTGTACTTGTTGGAATAGATGCCCAGGCCAAGGGTTGGGGTCTGTCCAAGGGAGGTCAGGTCGAGATTGTTGTCGGCGGTGAACTTCTTCAGATAATTGCCATGCTGGAAAAGATTCGCCTGAATGGAACCAGATGCAAGTGCCTTATTGGGCTGCACATAATCGTTGAACAGCTTGGTTTTCAGTTTGAAACCGTCATCTTTCAGCAGTGGCGCGATGACCTTGTCGACCATGTCGCCGTATGGTCCTGCGCACACGCCGACGGTGATTGTGGTGGTTTTGCCCTTCGTGGTGTTCAGGCTTTCCTTGGATGCGGATGCGCTGTTGCCGGAACCGCATGCCGCAACGGAAATAAGTGTTGCAGCGGCAAGTACTGCTGCAACGATTCGTTTGATGCCGTTCGGCTTCTTGAAAATAGCGATGGTCATGGTTGTTTTCCCTCTCCTACTTGTTTTGAAAAAATACGATTATTCCGTTACCGCTTACTGGCTTCGACGTCGCTTTGGCCTGTGCGACGATGTCTGGATTGTGGATGGCGAAGGCTTGTTCGGCGAGATGCACTTCGCGGGTTAGGAATTCGTGCAGCTTGCATTCGTAGCCATGCTCGCGTCCGACTTTGGCGATATAGCCGTTGATGTAGTCGACTTCCGTTGGACGTCCCTTGGTCAGGTCTTGATACATGGACGGATAGTGCAGCGGATGCGCCACGCCCGCGGTGTGCAGAATGGTTTCGACTTCCGTTTCGCGCGTGCCCAACAGTTGGTATCCGGCTGCTTCGGCCGCGCTGTAGGCTTCGTCGACCAGCTGTTCGGTGAGCCAGCGTGCGTCGGGATGCGCATGGAATTCGCCGAAACGAATCTGGTACATGGTACACAGCGTGTTCAGCACCGAGTTGAATACGATTTTCGCCATGCACATGCCGATGAAGTTGTCCACGATGGTCGGGTTGAGCGTGGCCGTTGCGAAATCCTCGTACAGCGCCTGCTCGTGTTTGCGCACCTCGTCAGTCACATCATCCGCGTAGGCACACAGGTTCATGGCCTTGGCATGTACTCCGCCGGTGAAGTTGAAATCGCCGGGGCCGTACACGTAGGCACCGATCAGTGCGGTGCCGCCGTAAATGCGGTCTGTGGAGAAGTATTCGTTGAGCTTTTCGAAGTGTCCATAGCCGTTCATGGCGGAGAACACGATCTGCTTCTCATTGAACAGATGGGCGCAGCGCTTGAGCACGCCGTCAAGCTGCATCTGCTTGAGGAACACGATCCACACGTCCGGCTGGCCGGCGTATTCCTCCGGATAGTACACGTTGATCGGCACGAGATGGCGGTCTTCACCGTCTTGCGACACGTAGGCACCGCCCTGCTCGCGGATCTTCTCGACATTCGGCTTCCATGTATCGACGAAGTCGACGTCTTTGTGCGCGAATTCCTGCAGCAGCACACCGTACTGGATGCCCATTCCGCCGGCACCGATCACTGCGTACTTCATGTTCCGCGCTCCTCTCTCGTAAAACATCTCGCTTGTTTTTCAAGCAGACAATCACAAGATATCGGAAAAACAACATGGCAACATCGGCGTGGCTATATAGCTTTTTATGGAAGGCGCGAATCGTAATAATTGTTTTTTATATAACGTTATCAGCAATCATATATTTGTATGTAAATATGATTATCTGAATATAGAAAAACCTTCCGCCTGAAGCGACGGAAGGTTCAAAATATTTAGTTTGATTAACTAGTTATCAGTCGACCACACCTTTTTCGACCACGATTTCATCAGGATCGACTTCGTCGCCATACACCGGCTTCAGTGTCTCCTCATAATCCTTGTGGAAGAAGTTTTCATCGCCAAGCTTGTCGATTTCGTCGTTGATCCAGTCCAGCAATTCCTTATTGCCCTTCTGCACTGCGGCAGCGATGGTGTCCTTATCGCCCAGTTCGGTGATACCGACCTTGAAGCCCTTGTTGGACTTGGCCCATGCGAGCACCTCGGTGTTGTCGGTGGAGAAGGCGTCGCCACGGCCGTCGAGCAGCGCGTTGTAGGCATCGGCGTACTGGTCGTACTTCTGCAGCTTGACGTCGGGTTCGTTCTTCTCGAAATAGCTTTCGGCGGTGGTGCCCTTGGCGATGATCAGCGTCTTGCCCTTGAGCTGGCTCACGTCGGTGATTTCGGCGTTCTCCGGGGAGACCACGCCGAGCGCGACCTTCATGTACGGCTTGGCGAAGTCGACCTTCTCCTTGCGCTCGTCGGTGACGGTGAAGTTGGCCAGCGTGATGTCCACCTTGTTGGACGTGAGCACATCCACACGGGCGGCCGGATCGACGGACGTGTACTTGACCTTCACGCCCAGATCCTTGGCGAGACGCTCGGCGAAGACGATGTCGTAGCGGCGTTCTTGCGTCCTTGTCGATGTAGCCGAACGGGGCCTTGTCGGAGAAGACGGCCACTTTGAGCACGCCGGACTTCTTGATCTCGTCCAGGGAGCGGGCGGTCACCTTGGACGTGGTGGCGCCGCCGTTGGAGGCGTTGTTCTCCTCGCTCGGGGTGGCGGCGTTGGGACCGCAGGCAGCCACGGAGGCGGCCATGATCAACGCGGCCGATGCGGCCACGATGCTCTTGATTGTCTTGTTGATGATTGATGCGGTCATGGTTACTCCTCTCTTGTACGGATGACTGCTATCAAAACTTGCGATTACTCGGCGGAAGTTCCCGTCGGTTCCGTCGCGTTTCCGCCGGCCTGCGATGCCTGTCGAATTCGAACGTGTGCAAGAAACGCTTGGCACGCTCGGTTTCGGATTGGTGAAGAACGCTTCGGCGTCGTCGGATTGTTCAACGATGCCGCCGTCCTCCAGCATGATCACCTGGTCGGCGATGGCTCGTGCGAATTGCATCTCGTGCGTCACGATGAGCATGGTCTGGCCGGAATCGGCGAGTTCCAGCATCACGTCAAGCACCTCGCGCACCATTTCCGGATCAAGCGCGGCGGTGACCTCGTCGAACAGCAGCACTTCCGGATGCAGGATCAGCGCACGGCAGATGGCCACGCGCTGGCGTTGGCCTCCGGACAGCTCATGCGCCAGGCATCCTTGCGGTCGGCGAGTCCGACGCGTTCCAGCAGAGCGATGGCTTCCTTCTCGACCTCCGCCTTGTCGCGCTTCTGCACGAGCGTCGGAGCGAGCGTGATGTTGCCGAGCACGGTTTTGTTGGGGAACAGGTCGTAGCTTTGGAACACCATGCCGACACGCGTGCGCAGCTCGCTGCCGCGCTTGCTGCGGCCGGCCGATTCGGTGCCCGGCTTGCCGGTTTCGATAATCTCGCCGTTCAGCGCGATGGTGCCGCCCTGAATCGGCTCAAGACCTGCGATGGTGCGCAGCAACGTCGACTTGCCCGATCCGGACGGGCCGACGATGACGAACACCTTGCCATGGGGCACGTCGAAGGAGATGTCGTCCAGCACCGGCTTGTCGGCATTGGCGTACCGCTTGACCAGATGCCTGATTTCAAGGCTTGTCTGCGTTTTCCCGCTGTTTTGCGCGGTCTGCGTAACCTGTTCAGCCTGCTCAGTCATGCTTCCACCTCTTTTCCAACCTGCGGGCCACGATGGACAGCGGCCAGCACACGATGAAGTACATGAAGAAAATCGTTCCGTAAATCCACAAAGTGCCCGTCGGATACTGGAAACGGTTCGCGTCGATGATCTGCTGGCCCACCTTGATGACTTCCACCACGCCGAGCAGCACGGCCAATGACGTGGTCTTCACGATACGCGTGGCGAGGTTCACGGAAGCCGGCAGCAGCCGGCGCAACGCCTGCGGCAGAATCACTTTCGTGAACGTCTGCCAGCCGCTCAATCCCAAAACGTACGACGACTCGTACTGCGCCTTCGGAATCGATTCGAGCGCACCACGCACCAGATCGCCCAGTTCAGCGCCGCCCCACAAAACGAAGACGAACACGCATGCGCCGGTCGCATCCAAATTCCAATTCCATGCCTGCGCGAAACCGTAGAAGGCGATGAACAGCAGCGCCAGCTGTGGCATGATGCGGATGAAATCCAGATAAATCCTGGTCAGCACCCGCACAACGGGATTTTTCATCGTCATCAGCCAGCCGACGATCAGGCCGACGGGCACGGACAACGCCACGGACACGCCGGCGATCCACACCGTGACCCACAGGCCCTGTAGCAGGCGCGGAATCACACCCGGCTCGAGCAGAATCTCAGCGCCGCTCATAGTCGAACCTCCGTTCCAGCCAAGTGCCGAACAGCGAGATCGGCAGCAGAATCACCAGATACGCCACAATCAGCAGGAACAGCGACTCGTACGTGTCGTAGTACATGCCGATCAGGTCCTTGGCCATGTACATCACGTCGGCGAGCGCGATGGCGGACACCACGGACGATTCCTTGATGAGGAAGATCACATTGGCCACGACGCCTGGAATGGAGGTGCTGATGGCCTGTGGAATGACCACGCGGCTTAATGTCTGCCATTTGCTCAAGCCCAGCACGTATGCGGATTCGCGCTGCACTTCCGGAATGGTCTCCAGGCCGCCGCGCATCGCTTCGGCCATATAGGAGCCGCCGAGGAAGCCGAGTCCGACGATGGCGCACAGTTCCGCGGACCAGACGAGTCCGAGTTTCGGCAGGCCAAAATACAGGAAGTACAGCTGCACCAGCAACGGCGTGTTACGGCTCAGCTCGATGTAGACGCGCACGACCTGCCGCAGGACGGGGATGCGCGCGATCTCGATGCCGGCGCAGACCAAGCCGACCACGATCGCCAGGATGATGCCGAAGACGGAAATGAACAGCGTCATTTCGGCACCGCTGACGAAGAACGGCGCGTAGTGCGAGATGAACGTCCAGTCGAACACGCGCGCCCCCTTCTCTTCTCAACGGATTTTTCGTATTTGTTCCGGCGAACGCGGCTCATACTATCGCTTTATTCGCCACTACGAGCCAGTTTCGTTATCGGTTTTTCGTATAAGGACTTATCAGGTATCGCGAAACAGTCGTCCTGCGATCCCTCCAAGGTTCTTCTACAGTATGGCATGCTGGCGGATTGCGCCGTCGGCGCATATCGAAATGTGAAGATTGGGTATGCCTTGCGAGAGAGTATGCACATGCTCATTCGACATGCAACGATGGAGGATCTGGACGCGATCGAGGCTGTGGAGGCCGCCTGCTTCCCACCTGCGGAGGCCGCAAGCAACGAAAGCCTTACCGCACGCGTGGCCGCTTATCCGGACCATTTCTGGCTGTTGGTCAACACCGATGACGACGATACCCCGTTCCCCTCGCGTGTAGAGGACGGCACGTTGGTTGGTTTCGTCGACGGCATGGCCACAAACGAGCCGAATCTTGCCGATGCCATGTATGACGACGCCGATATGCATGACGAGCATGGCGATTGGCAGATGATTTTCGGCGTGGATGTGGCACCCGTCTACCAGCATCGCGGTTGCGCCAGCTATCTGCTGCGCCAGGTGATTCTCGACGCGGCACAGGCCGGACGCAAGGGCCTCGTGCTCACCTGCAAGGAACGGCTGGTCGATTTTTACGCACGGCTGGGATTCGTGGACGAAGGACTGTCCGAGTCGACGCATGGCAACGTGGTCTGGCATCAGATGAGGCTCGCGCTGACGCACGCCGTCGGCACGGGAAACCCTACTGCGAACGCTCCGCCAAGACCGCGGAGCGTACCAATGATGCGGATACGACCGCCATGAGCGGCGTGGACCACGACGCGGAAACCTTGGAGTTTCCGCAGGTCGAACCCACCGCGTGAAGAACGGCCGGCGAACTTCACGTGAACATCGCGACACGCCGACGATTTGCATTCCGCCGAGAATCCACGTAAGTTAGCACTCGCTTCGGGCGGTTGGCGCAGAGGTAGCGCACTTCCCTGACACGGAAGGGGTCACAAGTTCGAATCTTGTATCGCCCACGCGAAGCGGATGACGAAGCCGGGAAACCGGTGGAGACATCCCACGGGTGATTGGCGCAGCGGCTAGCGCACTTCCTTCACACGGAAGGGGTCATAGGTTCGATTCCTATATCACCCACTGGATGCCTGCTTCTCACGGCAGGAATCCTTTGCGGACATAGCTTAGTTGGTAAAGCGCAACCTTGCCAAGGTTGAGACCGCGGGTCCGAGTCCCGTTGTCCGCTCCAGCATGAAGCCTCACCGATTCGGTGGGGCTTTTCGTTTATCCGTTTGTCGGCATCCGACAACAGGCCTCGGGTGGGAAGCAATCGGCGCTTCCCACCCGTCTGTCTTTCGGTTCTATTCGCGCATGCCATCCCACGCGTAGTCGAGATGCATGAATTCGGGCACCTTGTACCATTTGACCGGATATCCGCGCCGTGCGCGCAGAACACCGAATCCGGCGTGTTCTCCAGGTCGGATTCCGGATCGTAAGCCATGTTCTCGATCACCTCGTCGGCATTGTGGCACGGCTGGTAGCCGGCGAATACGCAGCTTAAATGGCCACGGCCGTGCGTGTACGCGTTCACGTCCATCGCATAGTCACGCATTTCGGATACCGGCGCGTGCCGTTCAACACCATATATTCGCCGTCGCCGGTAGGCGTGTCGAACGTGCCCGACATGCGCTGGATGTCGGCCATCGCATGTCCGACCATGTCCTGCGGCACTTCCAGACGGAAGCCGTACCAAGGTTCAAGCAGACGGCAATCGCCCTTCTTCTTCGCTTCCATCAGGCCCTGGCGTATCGCGCGGTAGGTGGCTTGGCGGAAATCGCCGCCTTCCGTGTGCTTCAGATGCGCACGGCCCGTCAGCAGCGTGATTCTCATATCGGTGATCGGCGAGCCGGTGAGCACGCCCAGATGCTCGCGTTCCTGGAAATGCTGCATGATGAGGCGCTGCCAGTTGCGGTCGAGCACGTCCTCGCTGCACACGGTGGCGTATGCCATGCCCGAGCCCTGCGGCAGCGGTTCGAGCAGCACATGCGTTTCGGCGTAGTGACGCAACGGCTCGAAATGGCCGATGCCTTCGACCGGCGCGGCGATCGTCTCCTTGTACAGGATACTGCCCGGTCCGAACGTGACGTCCAGGCCGAAACGGTCGTGCATGATCTGCTGGATGATCTCCAGCTGCACCGCGCCCATCAACTGCAGATGCACTTCCTCTAGGCGAGACTGCCAGACGACGTGCAGCAGCGGATCCTCGTCCTCCAGTTCGCGTAGGCGACGAGACATTTGTGAATGTCGCACTCCCCCGGTTCCAGCGTGTACGTGAGCACCGGCTGGAGGACCGGACTGCCGGCGTCCCGCTCCATGCCGAGGCCTTCGCCGGGGAATGTCTGCGTCAGACCCGTGACGGCGCAGATGGTGCCTGCGGGGACCGTGTCGACGGTGGTGGATTTCGCGCCGGAATAGACGCGCACCTGGTCGGCTTTCTCATGCCATTGGCCGTCTTCGGCAACCGCATCCGCGTCGCCGGCGTGCGCGGTGCCGCTTAGCATCATCTTGGCCTTCAGTTCGCCGCCGGTCACCTTGAGCCAGGTCAGACGGTTGCCTTGCGCGTCATGAGACACCTTATATATGCGTGCGCCGAATTCGCCATTGTATTGCGGCTCTTGCGCGAACCGTTCGAAACCTGCGACGAACTGTTCTATACCGTCCATTTTCAGCGCTGATCCGAAATAGCAGGGGAACAGCTCACGGCGGGCGATCATGGCGCGAATGGTTTCGTCCGGCACGGTTTCGGTGTCGAGATACGCGTCCATGGCCGTTTCGTTTTGCATGGCGATCTCCTCCATGCGTTCGCCGTCAATCGGCTCGGTGAAGTCGACGCAGCGTCCGAGAAGCGTTTCTTGAGTTGGGCGAGCAGTTGCGTTTTGTCGGCGCCGGGCGAGTCCATTTTGTTGACGAAGACGAATGTGGGCACCTGATAGCGATTGAGCAGTCGCCACAGCGTTTCGGTATGGCCTTGGATGCCGTCCGCGCCGGAGATGACGAGGATGGCGTAGTCGAGCACGGCGAGCGTACGTTCCGTTTCGGCGGAGAAGTCGACGTGTCCAGGAGTGTCGAGCAGGGTGATGGTGAGGTCGGGCGTGGCGATGACGGCCGGCTCGGTGAAGATGGTGATGCCGCGCTGCCGTTCCATGGCGTCCGTGTCGAGGAAGGCGTCGCCGTGGTCGACGCGGCCGAGTTTGCGTACTTGGCCGGTAGCGTACAGCAGCGCCTCCGACAACGTGGTCTTGCCCGCGTCCACATGCGCCAGAATGCCCGCGACGATTCGCTTCATGGTCTCCCCTATCTTCGCAAGCCAATGGCTTGCCGTTCAATGGACAGGAAAGCCCCCGCACCGCATGAAACGACGCGAGGGCTTGATGGTGACCCCGGCCGGGCTCGAACCGGCGACCTTGAGATTAGAAGTCACATGCTCTATCCAGCTGAGCTACAGGGCCAAACTAAACACAGTATAGTCAGTTCGCACACGGTTGCCAACTCGACACGGCAATCACATCGCCTTGAGCACAATGCCGACGATGGCTACGAGCACGCCGACGTATTGGATGCCGGCCACGGGCTTGCGTGGCACGCCAAGCAGGCCGAAACGGTCGACCAGCAATCCTCCGCCGACCTGACCGAGCAATACCAGCATCACCGTCATGCCGGTGCCGATATGCGCGGACAGGTACGCGTTGCACATCACCAGCATCGCACCCAGCAATCCACCTACCCACATCCACCACGGATTGCCTTTCTTCAGCGCGTCGCCGAGGCTGTAGGTGCGGTCGACGAATGCGACGACGATCGCAAGCGAGATCAGACCGACCACGAACGAGGCGAGCGATGCCTTCACCGGCGATCCCAACGCGACGCCCAGCTTGCCCAACAACGCCGTCTGCACGGCCGAACACATGCCGAACGCGATGCCTGCGCAACTCCACAGCACGGTCGCGGAACCTGGCACATGTACGGCTTTTCCGTCAGTTTCGGATTTTTCGGAATCGCCGGAATTTTCCGAACCGCCAGCCGGGCGATCGATGGCAGGCCTCAATCGCAGATTCGGTCCGGCGACGGCAAGCAGGAAGCCGACCAGCGTGATCGCCGCGCCTGCGATACGCAGCGGGGAAATCGGCTGCGCGGTAGTGCCGAACCAGCCGAAAGCGTCGATCAGCAGGCCCATGACGATCTGTCCGGTGACTGGCATGATCACGGTTTTGAGACTGCCTAGTTTCGGCAGCAGCAGCACATTGCCGGTCAGGAAAGTGACACCGAACACGCCCGCGAACCACATCCACCATGGGCCGTTCGCCGCGGTGGCGGGAATCAGCGGATACGGGCCAAGCAGCAGCGTCAAAGTCAGCATCGCAATGAGGCCGACGCTGAACGACACCAGCGAGGCGCGCAACGGCGAGCCGATGGAACGGCCGAGCCGCGTGTTCACCGCGGTCTGCACCGGCGTGATCAGTCCGGAGAAAATTCCCAGCAATCCTTGCAGCATGTTCAGCCTTCCTACGTTTCTCGGCACACGCTTCCCGGCACAGATTATCACAGCACCAGACCATCAGCCGACGTAACAATAAACCCTTGAAATCCAATGATTCCAAGGGTTTTCATGCAATCCCAGCAAAAGGTGCGAACCGGCGACCTTGAGATTAGCGGTCAGGGAAACCGGTCGACGGCCAAACGCTACTCGATAATCCAGCTCAGGCCGACGAGCACGATGACGAACAGCACGTTCACCGCGGTGTAGACGGCCAGATAACAGCCTTTCTTGTCCGGGTAGCGCGCGTCACGTTCTTGTAGCCGATCAGCGACGCCATGGACGCGATCAGCGTGCCCAAGCCGCCCAGGTTGGTGCCGATGATCAGTTCACGCCACTGGTCGCAGAAGCCCGACAGCAGCAACGTGGTCGGCACGTTGGAAATGAACTGGCTGGACACCACGGACACTTCCAGCGGATGCGCCCCCACCAAGGAGGCGGCCAGCTCGTAGAATTCCGGCACGCGTTTCATATTGCCGATGAAAATGAAGAACATGCAGAACGTGAGCGGCAATCCCCAGTCGATATTGCGGAACACGCGGCGATCGCAGAACAGGAACGCCACCACCACGATCACGCACATGGCCCATAGCGGAATGAAATCGCTCACAGCCAGCAAACACACGATGAACAGCGCGCAATATACGATCGTGCGCCAACCACCGTAACCTGCGCCGTAGCCGGTCACACGAATCTCATCCGGCTGCGGCTGATCGGAATTCGGAGCGAGCACATTCTGTTCGATGCCGCTGCCGTCGATAGAGGAAAATTCGGAAACAGGTTCTTACCGAACACCACACAGGCGATGACCACCAGCAATACCGCCGCAGCAACGGAATACGGTGCCATAATGCCGATCATTTCAGCGGACGGCATGCCCGTCAACGCTTTCAAATACAGGTTGTGCGCATTGCCGATCGGCGTCAACATACTGCCCACGTTCGCGCCGACGGTCATCAACGTGCCGACCAGCACCGCATGCTCCTCCATGTGAGCCATGGTGAGCACCGCGATCGCGAATGGAATGAACGTGACCAGCGCCACATCATTGGTAATCAGCATGCCGGAAAAATAGGTGAGCGAAATCAGCGTGATCACCAATCCGCGAGCGGTGCTCACATGATGCAGCAACCGCGAACCGATGATGCGGAACACACCGATGCGCTGGAAACCGCACACCACCAGCATCAGGCAGATCAGCTGCGAAATGGTGCTGGCATGAATATATCCGGCATACTCCTTGTCAGGAGGCACGATAAAGCATGAAATAAGAGCAAGTATGGAAGCAACTACGAGAATGGTCTCGTTTTTCAGGATTTTGACGACCAATCGTCGCATTCATTCCTCCGTGAATCCAGTTTGCAAACCGTTTGCAGACCCGGGCGATTTACTCAAGAAACGCCGTATTCACTTTACCCGAAAAATCGCGTACCACATACCCTTGGCATACTATTTTTCCGACCATTCCAACGTTTTTCAGCCCATGCGCCTTACTGTTCCCTGACTTTGCAAACCGGCAAAACTGTTTTGCAATTGCAAAACACGCCGAAGGATACCGTGCACCAGCCAAGAATTCGTTAAGTATTCTTCCTGCGTTCACCACACGTTCGCCGGCTGTTCATACCGCACTCAGGCATGTGGCAAATTCAGGTGAACGACAAAGACGTTCGGGGGTTGACGCTCCGGCACACCAAATATTCAGGCGACGTTATTGCCGAACACCCTCGTCTGCAGATCCTTGCGCAACGTTTCCAGCTTGGTAATCTGGCCAAGCAGCTCGATTTTCTCGGCACCGTCCGGCAGTTGCGCCATGCGACGCTGGTCCGCGCCGATTTTGCGCATGATGCCCGTGTCAAGCAGTCGAATGATGAGTTCAGACGCGTATCTGCGTTCGTCGTCGGTCGGCTTGCGCAATTGCACGTTGCCTTCCTGCGATTGTTGCGACGCACGTTCCGCGTCAGTATCGCTCGGAGGAAGCGGCAATGGCATGACGGCAAGCTCGTTGATGACGGATTCCAACATCGGACCACCCGCTTTGGTGAGATTGTGCATCCACAATCCTTGCGGGGTATCAGCAGACGGCAGTCCCCCGGCCGCCGCGACCGCTTGGAATAACGTGCGGAATACGGGGGTCATGAAGCTCGACAGCGTAAGACTGGCGAACAGTGTCGGATCAACGGCAAGCGGCACTTGAATCAGGGTTGCCATGAACTGCTGTTCGCAAATGAACACGGCATCATCAATGCGATAGTAGGATTGCTCCGCCGCATCACGATGTTCCAACGCCTTCCGCGCGGAGGATTCGCATACGGATTCGCGCCTTGTTCCATACGCGGTTCCACCGCAGCTCCGGCATTGCCTGCAAAAACGACGTTTCGGAGCGTACGCATCTTCGTCCCGCACCTGCAGTTTGCGTCGTGCGTCACGCACTTCACGCTGCATGATATCCAAGTCGACGCCGATCTGGCGCACCGCCTTGCGTGAATACAAATCCAACAGGGAACGGTCACGAATCTGTGCGATCAACGGCGCCACCGCCTTGACTGCGCCCATCTGCCCAGTGGTATAAGTGGTGTCGAAACGCCCGATCGCGGTTTTGATCACGAAATCATACAGTGGTTCGGCATGATCGATCAACGCGCGAACCGCCTCATTACCTCGCTTGATACGCAAATCGCACGGGTCGAGATTGTCGTCGGCCACAGCAACGAACGCCTGCGTCGAAAAAAGCGGAATCCAAGCCGAACGCATGAATCGCAGCCTTCTGACCGGCCGCATCGCCATCGAAGGTGAACACGATACGCGAACTCAACGCCTGTCCTTCAACCTTCAACGGACCAACCAGCTGTACCGCACCCAACGAATCGTCGGCGATCAGACGACGCACGATCTTGGCATGCTCGGCACCGAACGCGGTGCCGCATGTCGCGATCGCGGTATCAATGCCGGCCAAATGCATGGCCATCACATCCGTATACCCTTCGACGATCACCGCCTGACGTTTCTTCACAATCGCCGACTTCGCCATATCAATGCCATACAGCACCTGGTTTTTCCGATACAACTGCGTGTCGGGAGTATTAATGTATTTCGCGCTAATCGAATCATCCTCATACAACTTGCGAGCGCCGAAACCAAGCGTGCGTCCGGTTGAATCGCGAATCGGCCATGTTACGCGGCCACGGAAATAGTCATACACCCCATGCTGGCCTTGACGGGCCAAACCTGCGTCCAACATTTCCTGCTGTGTGAAGCCCTTGCCTGCCAAGTACCGCACCAGATTATCCCAGCCTTGCGGAGCATATCCGCAACCGAATCGTTGGCAATCGGCCTGGCTGAAATTACGGCCATCAAGCAGTTTGCGCGCGGCGAGCGCGTCTTTGGTCATCAGCTGCGAGACGAAAAACTCCTGCGCGGCCTCGTTGGCTTCCAACAGGCGGGCACGTTTCGAACCGGTATGCTCCTTCTTGGCGTTCGACTGGTCATAACGCAATTCGATATGGTATTTGTCGGCCAAAAGCTCGACGGCATCACGAAAGTCGACGTTCTCCTGATGCTCCACATAGCCGAACACGTCTCCGCCAAGACCGCAGCCGAAGCAATGCCACACACCGAGCGCCGGACGCACGGAAAAGCTTGGCGTTTTCTCGTCATGAAACGGGCACAGCCCCACGTATGTGCCAGTTCCTGAAGGTTTGAGCGTAACCGTTGCAGACACAATGTCGTACAGATCGGCGGTGGCGCGAACTTTTTCGATATCTTCCTTCAGAATCATTCCTGGCATAGCTCACCACCTTAACAGCAAGCGCGGCACGTTGACCAACCGCCGAACGTACCGCGCCCACCATATTGACTTTCACGGCGTGCCTCCCATCGCACGCTGATTCTTTATAGGAGGGTTGCGGGATCGAGTTTGGCGAGATCTTCGACCGACAGCACGTCAGAGGCATGCTCGTACAGCGCGGGATACGGTTGCACAGGCAGGTGAAGATCTCATAGCTGATGGTTCCTGCGGCACGGCCCCAATCGTCGGCGGTCGGCTCGGCATAATCCTCTCCGCGACCCGGTCCGAACAGCTGCACGGTGTCGCCCTCATGCACGCCAAGCTTTTCCGCGGAACCGTGCAGGTCAAGCATAAAACTGATCCATGCACACGCGGCCGGACACACGGTAGAGGCGCGGACCTTCCGTGGTCATCACACGCACCGGGCCTCCTGGCTTGACCACATGCTTCGCGCCTTCCATATCAAACCGGAAGCGGAACGGTGAATGCCGTCCGCATAGCCGACAGGCACGATCGCGGTGGACGTATCGGACGGAGTCAGGTACGTGCGGCCATAGGAAATGCCATGGCCCGCTTCAACATCCTTGACCGTACCAAGCTGCGCCTGCAACGTCATGGCCGGCGTCAAACCGTATGTACCTGGCGTGCCCATGGCCGGATCAGCCTCATAACCATACAGGCCGATACCCGGGCGCGTCAGCTCAAAATGAATCTCGGAACGTGAAAGCGTGGCAGCGGTATTGGCGAGATGACGAATCTCCGGCGCAATGCCCGCCTGCTCCATACGACGGGTGAAATCCTTGAAATTCTCGATCTGTCTGTCGGTGGATGCCACGAATTCAGGAACGTCCGGAGCGTCCGCCACCGCCAAATGGCTCCACTGGCCGACGATATGCAGCACACCCTCCTTGGCGAGCGGCACCAGCTTGGCGAGCGCCGCGTCGAACGTGGCGGGTGTGAACCCGTTGCGGCCGAAACCGGAATCGACCTTCACATGCACACGTGCGGTTTTTCCAAGACGACGTGCCGCAGCCGCAACGCCGTCAATGCCCGGCAATGATCCGACGGAAATATCGATATCATTGTCGATCAGCTCGTCAAAAGGCACAGCCATGCCGTTATATACCCATGTCAGAATGTGGCAGCGGTCCGGCCCGATGCCCGCCTTGCGCAGCAGCAGCGCCTCATGTGATTGCGCCGTGCCCAGCCAGGTCGCACCTCCCGCCAGTGCCGCGAGCGCGGCCGGAATAAGACCATGCCCGTACGCGTCGGCCTTGACCACACCCATCACGGCGGTGCCGGAATTCGGGCCGCCAACCACGCTCACCAGATGACGCATGTTGTTTCGCAATGCGGCCATATCGACGATGGCCTGCGCCGGATATTGCTTTTGGGCGGCCTCATAATTGGCCTTGCCTTGTTCGGATGAGAATTGCCATTCACGGGCAGCGTTGAAAGTCATGACTCTATTGTTGCGCTCCCACGTGACGGCTTCGAAAAGACTCGCACACTTAGCGAGACGATTCACGGGGTTTTCACGGTTTTGTCCGTGCCAGGTTTTTACACTCTCCTTACATAAGGCGCGTACACCTCCCGTATATGAGGCGTTCAGCCCTTCTTTGATTTCTGGCGTTTGAGGCGTGCCAGAGTCCCGGAAATCCGTCCGGTCCAGCCCATATAAAACCATTTTTAGGGAATTAAGACCATGGATCTTTTTCGCAAAAAGTACAGTGGATCAGCTCGTGTCCGAGTCGACTCCGCTGAAACGCACATTGAAAACGTTTGACCTTACCATGCTGGGAATCGGCGCCATCATCGGCACCGGCATTTTCGTGCTCACCGGCAAGGGTGCCCTCACCGCCAGGTCCGGCATTG
>ENA-OQAJ01000195-OQAJ01000195.1-human-gut-metagenome-genome-assembly--contig:-NODE-195-length-19158-cov-3.048395_pt1 | contig 19158 bp, 30 predicted proteins | sample MGYA00242736_ERZ504529 | MGnify/ENA primary metagenome ERZ504529 (study PRJEB26092, sample SAMD00036275) | human gut metagenome | host: Homo sapiens | study: EMG produced TPA metagenomics assembly of...
TTTTATTTTTTTTCAAAACGGATGTTTTCTGATATGTCTGCGTATTTTTATCCGGATATCGACAGTCAGCTATAGCAGTCATTCCCACCAGCGCAGTCAACATAACTACTGCCACTGCGGCAGCTGCAGATTTCAGGATTCTGTGAGTCCTGTTCCAGTCATACTCAAGAATTTCAAGTTTTTCCTTTGCTGCCCTGGTGCTTCCTGTCTTTTCAGCTCTGGCTGCTTCATTGAAATCCCCTGTTTCTCTCAGTCGGGTGATCAGCCGATCATACCCCGCCCGGATCTTCTCCTCGGATTCTTCCGGAAATTCATCCCATGAGGTTTTGCCTGCTACGTTCAGCAATGCGGATTCAAGTATTTTGGTTTCAGCATCATACTGCTCTTGAAGTATTTTGTCTATCTGCTGATTTTTTGTCTGTATATCTGTTTTGTTCTTCATAATATTTAACTTTCCTTGACAATTTCTCCCCTTGGGTTCATATTAAATAGTAACGTATAGCAATTCCATAAAATAATGAATCCGGACATTTTCGCAGGATTTCACATATTCCCTGCAGTCTTTTATAGAATTGTTGTAACTATTCAGAATAAAACAGGAGGAATCTCTATGAAACATATTGTGCTCACCGGCGGCGGCACAGCCGGACATGTGACTCCGAATATTGCTCTGATCCCACGCCTTAAGGAGCTTGGATACGAAATTTCCTATATCGGATCCTACGATGGAATCGAAAAAAAACTTATTGAAGAAATGAATATTCCTTATTACGGAATCTCATCCGGAAAGCTGAGACGTTATTTTGATCTGAAAAACTTCACAGATCCATTTCGTGTACTGAAAGGATTCGGTGAGGCCAAAAAATATTGAAACAATTAAAACCAGATGTGGTTTTCTCCAAGGGTGGCTTCGTGACTGTCCCGGTTGTAATCGCTGCCGGTCGACGTAAAATTCCTACCATCATTCATGAATCAGATATGACTCCCGGACTTGCAAATAAGATCTGCATTCCATCTGCAACAAAAAGTATGCTGTAACTTCCCTGAGACTGTAAAAAGTCTTCCTGCTGACAAAGCAGTACTTACAGGTACTCCTATCCGTCAGGAATTATTAAACGGAAGTAAAGAGGCAGCCCGCGAATTCTGTGGTTTCACAGATGACAAACCGGTTCTTATGGTGATCGGCGGAAGTCTTGGTGCTGCATCTGTCAATGAAAATATCCGCAAAATCCTTCCGGAACTTTTAAAAGAGTTTCAGGTTATCCACCTGTGTGGTAAGGGAAAAATGGATGAAAGTCTCAAAGACACAAAAGGATATGTACAGTATGAATATATTAAACAGGAGCTTGCCGATCTGTTTGCTCTGTCTGATATCGTTATCTCCCGCGCAGGTGCCAATGCAATCTGTGAACTGAATGCTTTAAAAAACCCAATCTTCTGATCCCGCTTTCTGCAAATGCCAGCCGCGGTGACCAGATCCTCAATGCACGTTCATTTGAACGTCAGGGATTCAGCATGGTACTTGAGGAAGAAGAGATCACAGAAAGCACACTTTTAAACGCAATCCGCGAACTGTACCAGAACAGAGAGTCCTATGTTCATGCCATGTCAGAAAGCAGTCATATGAATTCTATTGAAAAAATCACCGGACTGATCGAAGACTGCGTAAATAAACAGTAATCACCGGGTTATTTTCTTATATTCCCTGGCAAGCCAGCGTCTCGTCCTCATGACTCTGTTATTCACATTATTTTCTGTGATATGATAATGTCTGGCAACGAGACGCGTTGGTATGTCATATAACGTTACACTGACATAGATTTCATAATTTGTCCTGTTCTTTTCTCTCAGTTTTTCAAATATCGACTGCAGGTATCCTGCTGCCTCCAGATTCAGAACAATCTCATCTACACGATTACCTTTTCTTACCCGCATATCTGTCATTTCCAGAATCGCATCTGAGTTCGCATATTCATATTTCCTGAGGCCTTTTTGCGATGATCGGATGCCTTATGGTAGCTGATTCTGACAATCAGATTCTCCAGTTTCTTTTCATCTGAAAAATCCACACTCCGGCCCATATGAAACAAAGTCTCAAATACATCCTGACAGACATCTTCTGCTTCATCTTCATCGCCAAGGATAAATTTTCCAATATTTAACGCCCGAGAGCGGTATTTCCTGTAGATACTTACAAAATCTATATTCTCCATCTTTTGCAATGTGCTGTATCAGAATATCAGGACAGCTGCTCCTTTACTTTTAACAGGATTTCTTCTTTATCTACATCACTGAGTTCACCCGGGTGCCATGTGATTCCCACCTGATCTCCTTTATATCTCGGAATCAGATGCATATGAAAATGAAATACTGTCTGCCCTGCACACTCGCCATTATTCTGTACAATATTAAATCCGTCACATTTCAGTGCTGCTGTCATTGCTGTCGCCATTTTCTTTGCAAGAATCATTGCCTTTGCAGCCATTTCATCCGATAATTCATAAATATTGGCAGCATGCGATTTCGGAAGGATCAGCGCATGTCCCTTACTCGCCGGGCCCAGGTCAAGAATTACCCTGAAATTCTCATCCTCATAAAGTGTTGCAGCAGGAATCTCTCCATTAGCGATTTTACAAAAAATACAATTTTCCATCTTTAAATCCTTCTTTCTTAAAATTCAAGATTTTGATTTGCAATAATCAGTAATACTTGTCGTTTTATTGCGAATTTTTCAGGACGAAATCAGTTGCGGCTGAAAGTTCACAATGATACACTTTTCCTGAGGTGATAATATGCAGATTGAAATAACAAAACAATCAGAAAAAGATTTTCGTTTTCTTTTATCCAGACTTTCACATGAAATCCGTAATCCGGTCACGCTGATCAACAGTGAACTTCAGTTGATGGCTTCCTCTCACCCGGAACTGTGCAGTTACAGACAATGGGACAGTCTTATGGATAACCTTGAATATGTAAAAGAACTGCTGAAAGAACTCTCTGACTTCAGCCATGCGCAGACAGTTACTCTTGTTCCCGTAAATCCCGCGGAATTTCTGACCACTGTTTTATCCTGTCAGAAAAACACTCTGGACTATCTGGGAATCCGGCTGGAAATACATGTGGAACATACTTCTTCACCTGTTTTTCTTGACCGGATAAAAATGCGTCAGGTCATATTTAACCTGATCAAAAAATTCCTGTGAAGCCATCGATCAGCCAGGCGGAAAGATTATTGTAAATCTCACCCCTGCAGATTCCGGCATCTGCATCTGTATTAAAGATAACGGATGTGGTATGACGCATAAGCAGACTGAGAATATCTTTCATCCCTTCATTACATATAAGCCGGAAGGAACCGGTCTCGGACTTGCAGTAACAGCAGAAATCATCTCTGCACACCATGGTCAGATCAGGGTTTCCAGCACTCCCGGTCAGTTCTGCCTTTTATATTTATCTGCCGGCATCCCCTGAATAAAGGTCGGTTATCCTGCACGCTGCGAAGGGTGATAAAGCAGAACTGCAAGCAGGAATCCACAGATGAGACCGCCTACATGTGCCGCATTGTCCACTCCTTCGCTTGTAAAACCAAAATAAAGCGAAAAAGCAGCCATGATCACTACCTGTCTGGCAGAAAGATCTTCAATATGACCTCTGCCCCTGATCACAGCATAGATCATTGCACCCATCACAGCAAACACTGCACCGGATGCACCTGCCGAAACTGCAAAATCCGCACTGTCCAGTTCCAGGAACAGACACAGCAGATTTCCACCCATTCCTCCCAGAAGATAGATCAGCAGATATTTCAGTTTTCCAACTGTACGCTCCAGTCTGCCTCCAAGCACAAACAGTACCAGCATGTTATTTCCAAGATGCTGCGGTCCAAAATGAAGGAACATACTTGTAAAGATCCTATAGTATTCTCCCTGCATAATGGCGGGAGTATATGCTGCTCCGCACTGAAGCATATGCATGGTATCCTCTGATCCTCCGGTAAATTCCACTGCAGTAAAAACAAGAATATTCGCCAGAATGAGAAGCACTGTAACCGGTGCCTTTTTCAGTTCTTCCAAGTTTTACCTCTTTTCTGTTTCTTTATCTCAAAAACAATGTACCATTACTAATTGTAGCAGACCTCCTGTATTTTGTAAAAACATTTATTCCAGAAATATATATCTTGCCTGTGCAAAATCCACTTCATCTTCCGGTTCAAGCTGATATTCCTCATCCGGACGAAGTAATCTTCCATTTACAGACGTTCCGTTTCTGGAATTCATATCACTAAGGAATAGTTTTCTTCTTTTTTCGTATTTTTGCATGGATACGGCTTACGGTAGGCAGGCTGATCACCGCATCACAGGCAGTTTCCAGTTTTCCGATCACAGTCAGATCTTCATTGAGATAAATGGTCGCCAGTTCTCCCGGTTCTTTGCTCACCAGACTTGCAGGTCCGCTTACTGTTCCGGCAGATAGTACTACTGTTTCACCATAGTCCATATGTATCCGGGATGATTCGGAAGTTTTTTGTCCACAGTCTGACATTTTCTGCCCATTCACCGGCTGACTCTGATTTGTTTGCTGATTTCTCTCCACTGTCTGGGACAGGTTTTCATATAATCTGTCCTCCCATTTCTGCTCTGACACTTTTCCTTCTGCTTCTTTCCATCCTGATCTTTTCCCTGATGTTTTCTTTTCTGTTTTATTCCATGATGGCATATTTCTTATTTTTTCTATGTGTCTCACTGTTTCTCCTGATGCATACGCCTGTTCCGGGAGATGCAAAACTTTTTTTTTGTTCTTATAATACGCAGGCCCAGCATGATACCCGCTATAGCTATAACAATTACACCAAGTATGGTTCCATTTCCACATGTGGCAGATATCCCTTCAGGATAGCAGCTGCCAGTCCACAGATCAGAACAGCAGCCGGCACAATAACACCGACCGGGTTCAGTCGGCCGGGTTCTTTTGAATCTTCTCCTTCTCTTACAAATTCATTCCGGTTTTCATTATCTTCCGGGAAAGTCTCTTCTTCTGCAAACTCCATCTCCTGCTCTGTCTTTTTTGCATTTATTTTTTCTTTCTTCTCCCCATTTACATCTGAACTCTGAGTTTTATATAATTCTTCTTTAATATGCTCCAGATGAAAACTGTCTTCCATTGCTCTTTTATATACTCCATATCCAAGGATTACCGCATCCTGATCCTGATGGTCTATTTTCGGCAGATATATTCTGTCAGAAGCTGAAACTGTTCTTTAATATCCTTCTCATATCCGGGCATCATACAGAAATAAATCTGTCTTTTTTCAATATCTGTATAAATATATTCCGGCGACATTATAAACTGTCCGGGATTGATCAGATATTCCGCCGCATCTTCCATAGCCTTTACAAAACCACCGAAAATAAGCCTGAGATCTTCAACTCCCATCTTCTTTTCTTCATACAGCACATTCACCGCCTGTTTCGAAGTAATATCAAAATAGATAAGAAATCTGCCATCCATCCCCTGTATCCTGCACTTCAGAAGAGAGGGAATCACATTTCCCGCAAGCATCCTTACCTGATAGGAATCTGTATTGATCTCATTCTCACCATAGACAATGAGATAATTATGATTCATATCCCTCTTATATTCTGTCCGCATACTATTCTATTCCCCCATTTCTCTCAGTACCGCCTGCGCCGCCCGCAGTCTGCGGATATGTTTCACCGGATTTATCACTGCGGATTTCCCTTCTGTTCTCAAATGCCAGCTCAGATTGCCATACGACGAGATCGTGTCCAGGTCATAGGTTACCTGCACTTCTTTTCCCACATTTGTCTGGGTACCTAAATTCTCCGCCCCGAAAAAGCCAATACTCCCCAGCTCCTCACTGTGCATCCTTGCAGTATCATATATTTCTCCGTTTTTCTTAATCCCTTCCATGCTCCCGCTTACTGCCGATTCATAAGCTGCCGCTGTCAGCCATGCCCTGTTATGTACAAAAAAAGCTCAGATAGATAAGTCCCATCAACACCAGCAGGATCAACGGCATGACACAGGCAGTCTCGATTGTAAAACTTCCCTTACGAATTATACTGTATTCATTTGTTATACAAAAATTATCTTTCATATCAAAAATCCTCCCAGATATCCTGCCAGCAGAAATGGCACAAACGGTATTTCCGTACTTCCCTTTCTGCAAAATCCCATCATCATGATGCCGGACCATACTGCACTGCAGATCATTCCCATAAAAAGTGTCGAAAAAAATTCTTCCGGGTACAGCACTGTCCCCAGTGCCATAAGCAGCCAGCCATCGCCCATTCCCACAGCACCTTCTGTAAGGATGCTGATCAGCACAAATAGAAAACCTGTCCCCACGCACATAAGAACCTCCGGAACATTTCTTCTGCTATATATTGCCCACACAGTTCCGCAGACTGCAAATATTATGATCAGTAGAAGAGAAACCTGCTTTTTTCTGATATCTATCCATGAATTTATTCCCAGAAATCCAAGTACACATATTTCTTTTACGCCATTCATCTCCATATACATCTCTCCGGCAAAATTCAGCCACACCTGCTACATGCTCCCATTTCCGAAACAGAGGAAGCTTTTACCAGTCTTACCGAACGTTTCAGCCCACTGCAGGACTCCAGATTATGGTATCTGTTTCCCTGTTCCGTAACATATACCACTCCTGCCGGATTCTGATTCCTGCTGCAGATTTCACAGGCTGAATAATGCTCCCCGTACTTATTGGATGCAGATTTTGCGGAACTTCCGGGAATTTGTTTTAATGAAACATTCAGATAGCTGCAGCCCGGATTTTTATGGTACACACTGCCCGAGTCAGTTACATAAACCATCGGTTCTGTTTCTCCCTGCTCTCCTCCATTGTCAGGAAATTCGGTTCCTGTCCATGCATGGACTTTTACATGGTTATAAACTACAACATCCGGAAGAGGTATCAGTCCACCAAAGGGTTTATACGTGTAGATATCCGGCAGCGTAATATCATCAACACTGTCCCCACCCGGAAGATACGCATACATTCCTGCCTGTTTTGCCTTCGTACACAATGCAGTCAGATGTTCCGTCTGCAGTTTATATATATCCATAAACGAAATCAGCGTAACCATTCCCAGGAAGAACAGCGGCAGTACAAGTGCTGTTTCTACTGCCAGACTTCCCTTCTTAATCTTTCCCCGAAAAGAGGTGCAGAAAGATACTTTTACAGAAGAAACTTCTCCAATATGTTCTTTTGCATTTGTCCGAAAATATTTCCGACTCTTTTGGGGGAATAAAAGATCGTAAATATTGCTTAGAGAGACTTTTCTCCTTTCATAAATTTTTTTATCTTTTTTCCGATTTCTTCAATTGCTTTGTTTTTCTTTCTGTAAAAGCATCTTTTCACACCTCTTTTCAGCAATTCATTCATAACAATACTGACGTATCACCTGAAATTCCTTTTTCCTGTTTGCTTTTACCTCCGCAAATGCCTCCAGAGCTACAACACAGGAATCCATATAAAAATTTGCCCTGCCTTTCTTTCTTATCGCATCTTCGATCATATCCATAGCTCTCATCACTTTCTTTTCCTTTGAAACAGGCAATATCAGAACCTGAAGGTAATCCTCATAGGACAATCCATGTTCATTGTTTTTCCGCATAGAATCCAGTCCTTCCATCAGACTTGAAAGATTAGACAGCGAAATCTGCCAGTCTGCGGAAGTTTTTACAAGGGGAATCTTCCCTCCTGCAAAAAGTTCTCTCACATCCAGTACGCTCTCCGCAAATGCCCAGCATAAAAGCAATGCAGACTCTATCACTACCGCTGCCGGAGGAACTAGAAATCCCGACGCAATGGCTGCAGCGAGTGCCTGTGCCTCTGTTCTTTTTACATTATCTGCCATCAAACATGCAAAGTTTACGCCTTCTCTGATAAACAAGAGCTTTGATGCCACAGATTTAAGGTTATCTATATCATTGTCTCTTCCTCCAAAAACATATTCCATCTGATATGCAAGACTTTCTTTTGACGGATCTGTGTAATTTCCCAGATGATTCATCAGATACTGCTGAAACAAAACCCCGGAAGTATAACTGCTATCTGCTGTTACTCCGTCCGGCATCTCCATTCCCTGTTGCAGCTGTCTTCCCGAAACCATTGTGTCTTTGCTGACTGTCCAGGTGGAAATTTCCCGTCCGGGCGGCAAAACCAGCTCCAGTATTCCCATTTCATAATTCTTTTTATAATACTGATGGGATTGTCAGCCTGTGGCTGCGTCGGTGCTGGCTGGGTTGATATTTGTCCTTCCTGTTGCTGCCTGTTTTCAGCTTCCTGTGCTGCCTTCCGGCTTTTCTGAGAAGCCTGATTCATTTCCGAATCATATCTGTCGATGGAGCCTCCTGTCTCCGCCTGTTTCGCTTTCAAATCCGCCTCTTCTGTTTTTCTCTCTCGATCAGACATTTTTGTTGAGAAGGAGCTGTACCCCCTGACTTCCAAGAGTTTCCTGCATATACTGCACAATCTGCTGATAAAAAACCTCTCCGCACTCATCTGTCAGAAGCCGGTAACCGGTAAGTCCGCTCTGATGCAGTTCAAGTTTCTGACTGTTCTGCTTTAACACCGGTTTCATATAGGATTCCAGATTATCGCAGATCTTTGCGAGATTAAGCTGCCCGCCTCCCATGGAACCATCCAGCGCAAACAGATCATATTCCTCAAGAAGTTTCCTGTCATACTGTCCAAATACAGAATAGAGTCCGATATCCATACTGTTAAGTATTTGGGTTCTGGCCGATGCCATACGTACAGATTCTATACTTGTACATACAAGAGACAAAAGCAGACTGAGTATTAATGCAAGAAATAATGTAATGCTTCCTCTTTCCTTTCCGCAATATTTCATACAGGAAGTACACCTCCTTCTCTTTTCATCTTAAATAGAATTACTCTGTTTGGCGATCTTTGAAAGAATGCTCTGCACCAGTTCGGTCAGCTGCTCTTTGAAAATAATGACAAGCCCGATCAGGACTACAAGAATCAGAATGATCTCCACAACACCTACAGCGTCTTCTTCCTCTGCGAATCTTCGTATCAGTCCGTTTTTCTTTTTTATCTGTCTTATCAATTGTCCCATTTTTCCCTCCATATCCAAAGCATCCTTTACGCTGCACAGAATTTACTGCAGCACCTTATCATGTTTCTCCGTAGAAAGACATAAAAGCAGGATCATGACAATTGCCATAACGACAATAAGCATCATGATCATCGGCACCAGAAGTTTTGTGGCTGCAGCCTCTCCAAGAACACGTGCTTTTCTCTTTCGTTCTTCCCATGCTTCGGTTGATTCTCTTTCAAGCATATCAGCCATCTGTCTGCTGCCCTTCTGGAGATTCTGGATAAGAAGCGTGGCAAATGTTTTTATACTTTGCCTGACCACATCTTTCTCCAAATCTTCTGTATGCTTCACTTTCAGAAACTCCGCTTTCCATCTCATAGCAGACAATCCGTATCTCTTCATACGCAGGTCTTGGATTCCGCTTTCTCTTTCTTCCATAATCCAGAGAAATTTTCTGGAATGCCTTTCTTACAGTCATCCCGGCCTGAACCAGAAGTGTAAATTTCATGATCAGTCCCGGATAATCTATAAGAAGTTCTTCATACCGTTTCTGAAGCTGAACCTGTTCTTCTCTCCCTTTCATCACAAGAATTGCCATTGCCGCAATAAGAAACAGTCCTGTCAGAAGCATTCCGGAAGTGTCTGCCGGACTTTCCCATTTTACCTTTTTTCCATTCAGCTTATCCGGAAGATAATAATAATCCGGATCACTGCGCTGCTCGTTATACCGGGATACTGCCTCTGCAATACTTTTTTGTGCCTGTTCTTTCTGGTCAGCTTCTTATTCTGTTTCGGTTCTTCCTCCTGCTCTTCCAGTTCCTTCTCCGGTACCTGAATGTACATGGAGACCGGTTCTTCTCCGTCAACGGATACCATAAATTCCTTCTCATATGATCCTGTATCCTCCTTTTCCAGACGGTATCCCTGAGGATACACCTGTCCACCGTTTTGCAAAGTAAGGATCATGCCCAACAGATTTCCGGCTATCGCTACTACCGCAAAAAGTCTGATACCATCCTTCCCTCCGATTCCGGAAGATGGAATCCATCCTTTTTTCCAGCCGGTCAGTGCACACAAGATCATAACAAAAATGACAACATGTACCCACATTTGTACTGTCACACCTCAATATCTACAATCCTTCTGCCAAGCCAGTATGCCGCAGCATAAATGACAAGACAGATACTCATTGCTGCAATTCCAAAGGGATTTCCATAAAGAACACTTAAAGAAACCCGGTGAAGTCATCTGCAAGTACAGGATAATTCCCACAGGCATAAGACTCATGATCATCTGTTCTGACTTCTTTGCTGCCAGTGTAGCCTCTATCTCTTTTTTTAACGTCAATCTTATCTCCAAGCATACGAGACACCTTCTGAATTACCCGGTTCATATCACCACCTGTACGCTTGGCTGTATAAAATACAGAGGCAAAATTTTCGATATCTTCTATCTGACTTCTTTCTCCAAGATCCAGAAACAGCTCTTCCAGCGGAACACTGATATGCTGCTGGCTTTCAATATAGCGAAATTCCTCCACAATATCCGTTCCCTTTCCGTAGAGTCTCTCCAAATCTCTGACACAGGTTTTTACCGCACTTTCCACCGAATATCCGGCCTGAACCGCAACACTCAGCGAAGTAAGTGCATCCTTAAACTGATAATTCAGATTCTTCCGTCTTTCCCTGATCATACGATTTTTCTGCCATTTCAGATAAAACACAGGAACGGGAATCATAAGAAGCAACACCCATTTACTTTTGTAAAAAAGATAATCTGCTATTATGCACAACGCCAGTGCCTGTCCCATATATTTCAGAAGTTCTTTCATAGAAAAACGATAATGGTCATAATTACGTTTCTGATAAAGCTGTTCTTTTTCTTTCCCTTTCATAGTTCAATCCCCGCTCTTTCCAGTTTTTCCACATGGAGGAGGGATGCTGTCTTTACAAGACCTTTCCCTTCCTGCCATTGATACAGCGGCCGAATACGGATTTCTCCATTTTCAAAGCCACACACCTCAGTTACTTCCAGCAATTTCCTTGATTTATCCCTCATTCTTCCCAGATGTACCAGAATATCCACTCCGGAAGCAATCTGTCTTCTGATTGCTTCCAATGGAAGATCAACGCCCATCAGAACCATTGTTTCCAGTCTGGATAACATATCCCTGGCAGAATTGGCATGGGCAGTAGACAGCGACCCTTCATGCCCTGTATTCAATGCCTGAAGCATATCCATTGCCTCTCCGCCGCGGACTTCTCCCACTATGATTCTGTCCGGACGCATTCGTAATGCAGATTTGATCAGATCTCTGATCGTAACGGAAACTGCTCCTTCCATGTTTGCCATCTTTGCTTCCAGCCGGACCAGATTGTCAATTCCCCTGATGCGAAGTTCTGCATTATCTTCTATTGTGATCAGTCTTTCGTCCCTGGGGATATATTCCGACATTGCTGCAAGAAATGTCGTCTTTCCGCTTCCGGTTCCGCCTCCTATGACCATGGAATATCTGGCCTTCACAAGCTTCTCCAGAAATTCTGCACATTCCTGTGTGATACTTCCCAGTGCGATCAGCTTTTCCATTGTAATGGGGTGTTCAGGAAAACGCCTTATAGTGAGAATCGGACCATTTAATGCAACCGGATAAATTACAGCATTTACCCTGGAACCATTTTCCAGCCTTGCATCCACGATCGGCATGGATTCATTGATCACACGATTACATTTGCCAACAATCTGCTGGATCACATCCTCCAGTTTCTCAGCAGAAGTAAAACTTTTATGCCATTTCATAAGCTTGCCGGCCCGTTCTACAAAAATAGTATCCGGCCCGTTTACCATGATCTCAGTCACTGTCTCATCATCCACCAGTTCCTGAAGCACATCCAGTTTGCGGACAGAATAAAACAGTTCCTGACGAAGCTGTACCTTTTCTTTCAGCGCAAGACGGACATCTTTTATCTGGTTCAGAATCAGCTCATCAATCACATCAAGGATTTCTTTATCCGATAATTCTCTGGACAGATCCAGTTCTTCCATCAGCATCTGCCGCAGCTTTCTAAATACATCTTTGTTCATCCTTTTCCCTTTACAGCATCTTTCCGGAACTTTTTTTAATTTTCTTTTTTCTGGCTTTCTTTCCTCAGAAGGTTCCGCACATAATCTCCCAGTTCACTCCACATCAGCTGTTCAACATACGCAGGTGACAGGCAGGTTGCCATATGAAACGGTGGATTTATCTTTTCCGTCTTTTCCAGAATCTGAGGATAATCCCAGATTCGGACCAGATTCTCAAACTGCGCAATCTTACACTGTGAAACAGCATCAGACAATACAGGCATATAAATCTTCTTACACATATCCAGCAGCTGGAAATTTTCATCAATCCCACATCCAATATCCAGCACAATCACTTCATAAGAACTGTCAAGTATAAGCATCTGAAAAAGCCGTTCCCAGTCCTGCCAGGCTGTTGTACGGATATCTGCCGGCATCTGCACAGGTGGAACATAATCCAGATTATTGATCGTCTGTATCATACTGTTCATCTTATAGAGAAGATTCTGATTATCTTGTCTCACATAATAAAGAAGATCACTCAGATTGTGGGCAAAACCTTTTCCCATCAATTCTTCAAATCCGGAATATTCTTCCATATTCAGATAAAGAACGGCTCGTTCTTTGGCAAGTATCTGTCCAAGTGTCAATGCAAAAGAGGTTTTCAGACAACGTCCCAGAGGTGAAAATATTCCAATAATTTCTGTTGTCTTTTTTAATACAGCGATCTGATCTGCCACTGTCTTTTTTTCGGCGCCATAACATGCCATCACTTCCCGGAGAACATCAGAAGAAGACTGATATTTATACACACTTGGATACTGGTCAAGTTCCGGAGGGTGTACCCCTTCCGACAAAATGATGATCTTCCCGATATCCAGATCCCGGACTTCCCGGCACATAGCCCGCCCGGAGATCAACAGCAACTCTATATGTGTTTGTTTCCCATAGGCGATCAGGTTCTCTACAGATGTAAATGCCTGTATCTCAAAGGGAATATTCTTCTTCCGGTTCATATAGTCCATAAAGTTCAGCGCATAATCCACTTCCAGATCGCATACTGCAAAAATATTTCTTTTCAATAGATACCTCCTGCATATAACAACACACTTATAAAAACAGGAATCGTAAAATGGAAATTTTCAGGAGCAGCAATATTTTTTCTCCGATAGGAACTAATCTTTCCCGTACTGACTGTACATTTCACATATTCAATAAAATAAAGGATACGTTCACAGAAATTGTGGTTAAAGATCAGAAGTGCGGCCGAAATGCCTGCACCTGTCAGAAAAGAAATAAAGATGCATTTTATGATAGATTCACAGCCCATTATCCCTCCCAGTGCGCAGAATAGTTTAATATCTCCGGCACCTATCATCCCAAAAGCAAAGAGGATCATAAGAAATAACGGCATTACGCTTCCCATTATAAAAATCCAATTCCCGTAATATTCTTTTGCCATATACAGACAAACAGTCCCACAGACATGGAAAAAATAATCCATCCGTTATCAACTTTTGCTGTACGGATATCCATGATCATGGCAGTCCCGGCAACCGCTACAGGAAAAAGGTGAAAAAAATGCATATTGCATCACCTCCAGTCTTATATTTTTCGCAACTGTTTCGATACTGTTCATACAATAGGAAACAGTCTGTCTCTTCTTTGGTATTTTAAAAAAATAAAAGTGGAATTAACCGCCGAACTGACGGGATTGAATCACCAGAAGAACTCTGGTGAGTATTATTATAGGACCGGACAATCCATTTGTCCAGTCCTATTTTTTGTCGAATTTCTAAAATATTTTATAAAACTTGTTACCTGTCCACACGCTGCTATCCCGAAATATACTATGCGAAGTGTATTACTGAGAACAAATTGAACAGTAACATAAACCCGGCTATAATGCACTTCACAGAAAGAATATCATGCACCTGTCAATTAGAGTTCGATTTCCTGTCTGCATCCTTCCGGTACAATGATAATACCATTTTCTGTATCTTTCACTATGCTTCCACCAGTAACATCGGCTATTTCATGAATATTTCTCAGCAGATAGGTCATACCTCCATTTTCTGCTGAAGCTTCCAGAGTGAGTTTATTTCCCTCTCTTACAGCTTTTACTGTAAAAGCTGTCTCTCCTTTACGCGTCACTACCTCACAGGATGCAGTTTCATTTACTTCATAAACCTGAATCTGTACATCTTTCTCCAGTTCATAATCAACGGTAGTATCTACAGCACCAATCGGAAGCAGAGTATTCTCTCTTACAAATACAGGCAGTGAAGAAAAATCATAATCTTCTTCATACCATCTTCCGCCTTCTTTGACTTCTCCGCTTAAAAGATGAGTCCATTTTCCTGCCGGCAGATAATATTCTGCATGACCTTCTTTGTTGAAGATTGGTGCAACCAGAATACTGTCACCTAACATATACTGCATATCCAGATATTTGGTTGCAGGATCATCGTTAAATTCCATGATCATTGCACGCATGGACGGAATACCTGTCTTGTGTGATTTTACGGCCATAGAATACAGGTATGGGAGTAATCTTAATTTCAGCTTTGTAAACTTACGGCATACATCTACAGCTTCTTCATCAAACAACCACGGTACACGATAACTCTTGGAACCATGGAGACGGCTGTGTGTGGAAAGAAGACCAAACTGCAGCCAGCGTTTGTATACATCCGGTGCTGCTGTCATTTCAAATCCGCCCATATCATGACTCCAGAAAGAGAATCCTGATAAAGTAAAGGACAGACCACCTCTTAAGCTCTCAGCCATGGAAGCATAGGTTGCAGAACAGTCACCGCCCCAGTGAACCGGGAACTGCTGTCCGCCTGCTGTAGCACTTCTCGCAAAAAGGATTGCTTCACCTTCACCCTTTACTTCCTTCAGCAGATCAAATACTGCCTTGTTGTAAAGGTATGTATAATAATTATGCATAGAAATCGGATCTGAACCGTCATAATATTTCACATCGACCGGAATTCTCTCGCCAAAGTCTGTCTTGAAACAGTCAACACCCATATCAAGCAAAGTTTTCAGCTTATTCTGATACCACTTCACTGCATCCGGATTTGTAAAGTCAACCAGGCCCATGCCAGGCTGCCAGTTGTCGATTTGCTTGATTCCTCTTCCGTCTGCACGCTGTACCAGGTATCCGTTCTTCAGACCCTCTTTAAAGAAGTTAGTTCCCTGTGCAATATATGGATTGATCCATACACAGATCTTAAGTCCTTTATCCTTATAACGTTTCAGCATTCCCGGTACATCCGGGAAGATTCTGGAATCCCATTCAAAATCACACCAGTGGAACTCTTTCATCCAGAAGCAGTCAAAATGGAATACACTCAATGGAATATCTCTGTCTGCCATTCCCTGGATAAAGGAATTGGTCGTCTCTTCATCATAGTTTGTTGTAAAGGATGTGGAAAGCCATAATCCAAAGGACCATGCAGGCGGCAATGCCGGTTTTCCTGTAAGATCTGTGTAGTTCTCGATCACACCCTTAATGTCATCTCCGTAAATAATATGATATCTGATCTCTTCACCTTTCACAGAGAATCCCACATTCTCAACCTTTTCACTTGCAACTTCGAAGGAAACATGATCACTGTGGTCTACAAATACGCCATAATGTTTGCTTGTTACATAGAACGGAATATTTTTATAAGAAATCTGAGAAGCTGTACCGCCATCTTCATTCCAGATATCAACAACCTGACCGTTCTTTACAAACGCTGTAAATCTCTCACCCAGACCATATACACATTCTCCAGGTGCAAGAGAAAGCTCTGTCACCATATATGGCTGATACTGTGCTGCCATATAGTTCGGTTCCGGGAATTTTGTCAGCGTAGCTCTGTCATATTGCATATAGCCAAGATTGCGGAATCCGATGTTTGTGAGAACTTTTCCGTCTGCTTCATATGTAATCTTAAAGTCTTTCAAGTCCACTCTTACTGTCATTCTTCCGGCTTTCATCACAGCTTCATCTTCTGTAATCTCAACCTCTGTTTCCTGTGGGTCCTCATTCAGCTCATACCTTGGCTCACCTTTTACATAACCTTCATAATGATAACTTCTTACACTTATGATATCTTTACGTACAGAAATAAATTCTGTAGTGATAGTTCCGACATCCAGAGCACCGCTCTGTCTGTGATCTGGCGGAATGGAGAAACAATTCTCATTCCTCCCGGAATTGCTTCCGCAGTAAAAGCCTGCATCGCATAGGATGCGTTTGCGCGTTCATTTTTCTCCCAGTAACCTTCTGTGAACTTCATTCCTGATCCTCCTTGCTTTTAATCTTATGATTTGCTTATTTTCCGAAATTGAAACTCTTTCAGTACCTCGCGGGATAACGGACTGCTGAATAGTTATCTGATACCAGTATACATCATGATTTTTTTCTTACCAGCAATATAACCCAATTTTTATCTGTGCAAAAAACAAAATCTGTATATTGCATAAAAACAAAAGATTGTGGTAATATTCTTCAAAATATACACGTTCTACAAGTATATCTATTTTGGCACCAGGAGGTAAGAAAATATGTGCACAGCAGCAACTTATAAAACAAAAGATTTCTATTTCGGCAGACCCTTGATTATGAATTTTCCTACGGTGATGAAATCACCATCACACCACGAAACTACCCATTCCATTTCCGTCATTCTGATAAAGCCCCTGACTCTCACTATGCCATCATCGGAATGGCTCATGTGGCCGGAGACTATCCACTCTACTATGACGCCATTAATGAAAAAGGTCTCGGCATGGCAGGTCTGAATTTCGTAGGAAATGCAGTCTATGCAGAACCAGTATCGGACAAAGAAAACGTAGCCCAGTTCGAATTCATCCCATGGATTCTCAGCCAGTGTGCCACCTTAAAAGAAGCCCGCCAGAGACTCTCAACTATGAATCTCACCAACACACAGTTCAGTGAGAACTTCCCATGTGCTCAGCTCCACTGGATCCTCGCAGATGCTTCCGGCTGCCTCGTTATCGAATCCATGCAGGACGGCTTCCATATCTACGAAAATCCTGTAGGGGTACTAACCAATAACCCACCCTTCCCACAGCAGATGTTCCAGCTTAACAACTACCAGTCTCTCTCCCCTCGCCAACCAGAGAACACCTTCGCTCCAGGATTAGAACTCCAATCCTATAGCCGCGGTATGGGCGCCCTCGGCCTCCCGGGAGACCTTTCCTCCGCCTCCCGCTTTGCCAAAGTTGCCTTCACAAAAAATGAACTCCAGGTCCGGCGACTCCGAACTCGAAAGCGTCAGCCAGTTCTTCCACATCCTCGGCTCCGTAGATCAGCAGCGTGGCTGCTGCGAAGTAGCAAAAGGCAAATATGAGATCACTCTCTACACTTCCTGCTGCAACACAACAAAGGGAATTTATTATTATACCACCTATGAAAATCATCAGATCAATGCTGTCGATATGCATCGTGAAAATCTGGATACAACAGTCCTAATCCGATATCCTGTACTCGCAAAACAGAATATCTGTTTCCAGAATTAATGTGAAGCACTCTATACCTGTGGCAATTTCGACAAATATTCTTTAATTATAGCCATTGCCATTTTTCAGTTCTGTACGGTATAATAAAGACAAATTATTGGTTTCAAAAAGAGGTAATAACAATGGTACATTTTTTGATATTACAAAGTTCAAACTTATATAAAGAAGATAACGGGCGCGAAGTAAAAAAGCAAATGGCGGCCTTCCTTCTTCTTTATGGGAGACTTACTCTGCTTTTGCAAATTGTTATGGCGGCGTAATTATTCTGGGAGTTGCCGAAAACAAAGATGGAACCTGGAGAACTACAGGTTTAAAAAGTACAGACAGGGACAAGCTGTTAAAAACGTTTCTGGGATACAATCAATAATCGAAAAAAGGTCAACGTAAATCTTCTATCTGATCAGGATGTAGAGATATATGAGAAGGATGAAGATACTATCATCGTGATTTATGTTCCTATGGCAAACAGAGAACAAAAACCTGTGTATATTAATGATGATATATTTGGCGGAACATTTCGAAGAAATCACGAAGGAGACTATCATTGTACCAAACTTCAGGTGAAAGCCATGCTCCGCGACCAGACAGACAACACTATGGATATGGATGTACTGGATGATGTTCCAATAAGCGACCTAAATTATGAAACCATTCAGGGATATCGCAACAGACATCGAGCCCTTAAACCTGCACATCCATTTGGCCGTTTAAATGATTCTGAATATTTACGCAGCATAGGAGCTGCTGCCATTTCCAATATTGATAAATGCCTTCATCCAACAGCTGCAGGAATGCTAATGTTTGGAGATGAATATAACATTGTACGACATTTCCCTGAATATTTTTTAGATTATCGTGAAATTCTGGATCCAACTATACGCTGGACCGATCGCTTACAGTCAAGTTCCGGTGAATGGTCCGGTAATATATGTGATTTTTACTTCCGAGTATATAATAAACTTGTTAAAGATATCAAGGTACCTTTTAAAACAATCGATGGAAACCGTATTGATGATACTCCCGTACATGAAGCATTGAGGGAAGCCCTCGCAAACTGTTTGATAAATGCAGACTTTTTATGGTGTTCGAGGCATTGTAGTCCGAAAAGAAGCTGACAGAATAGTATTTGAAAATCCAGGATATTCCAGAACAGGAAAACAACAAATGAAAAAAGGGGGAATTTCTGATCCTCGCAACAAAGTACTCATGAAAATGTTTAATCTGATCAATATCGGCGAGCGTGCCGGCAGCGGAGTACCCAACATTTTTAACACATGGGAGGATCAAGGCTGGGTTGAACCAGTTATAGAAGAACAATTTGATCCGGACAGAACTCTTCTGATTCTTAGCTTCGATAAAAAAACAAGCGATAAAACAAGCGAATAAAAAACAAGCGAATAAAACAAGCGAATAAAAAACAAGACGAAATAAACAGCTC
>ENA-OQAJ01000196-OQAJ01000196.1-human-gut-metagenome-genome-assembly--contig:-NODE-196-length-19146-cov-3.114517_pt1 | contig 19146 bp, 25 predicted proteins | sample MGYA00242736_ERZ504529 | MGnify/ENA primary metagenome ERZ504529 (study PRJEB26092, sample SAMD00036275) | human gut metagenome | host: Homo sapiens | study: EMG produced TPA metagenomics assembly of...
CCGGAATCCGGCTCCTGCGTGCCTTTGAACAAATGCAGCAACGTGGACTTGCCGTCGCGTTCTTGCCGACGATGCCGATGCGGTCGCCTTCAAAAACACCCTGCGTTACATCGTTGAAAATATTCTTGGTCGCAAAAGCAAGCGAAACGTGTTCAAGTCCCAAATCATAAGTCGGCATAAGTCACCAATGTAGCGGGAACATCTCCCAAACCTGCAGGCAATGCCGCAACTTGCGAATCGCCACCAGCGCTACGCAGCAATCGGAACCGCACACAACGGCGATCAGCCTGCTGCGCCTGAGCCAAATTCTGCCCATACGAATTACAACGAGCGGCAAAACTCGAAAACACCTGATCCGCAAGCGGCTGCAACTGCGGATTATATTCGGCGACGCCTCGCGCAACTGCGATTTCGACCCGCCGGCAGCCTTGAGATCCTTGACCATGCTTGACTCGTCAAGCCACTCCTCCAACAGAGTAGGGGTAACCTCCAAGTGGAACTGCATGCCCAGAGCGGAACCAAAACGGAACGCCTGCACCTTGGTCTTCGCGGATCGCGCCAATGGCTGCGCGCCCTCCGGCAACGACACCACGTCGTTATGCCAGTGCAGCACATCCACGGTTTTGTTCCACATCGAGAAATAATCATGCTTGTCGATGCATTTAATCGGCGCAAAACCGATTTCCGGAGCATCTCCCGACTTCAGCTTCGCCCCCAGCGCGGTGGCGATGATCTGATGCCCCAGGCACACGCCCAACACCGGCTTGCCAACGCTGACCGCAGCCCGCGCGAGCTTGGCCTCGGCCTTTAATCCCGGATACTTGTCGTAGTCGAGCGCACCCATCGGGCCGCCCATGATCACCACGCCGGAAACCTCGCCAAAATCAGGCAAATCCGGTTTCTTCTGCTTGGCGACATTGATGATTTGATACTGCAGTCCCAAATCATCCAGACTGTCTAAAATGCGTCCCGGTCTCTCCCACGGAACGTGTTGCAAAATCAGCACCTGCGATTGCGTCTACGTTCTATTGTTGCATCACCTACGTAAACGATGTTCACAAATCCAACAAAAACCGTTTTGCCGTTCATTTTCATCTCGCATGCATGTCCGATTCTGGCAATACTCTCGTGGTTATGACGAACACGCAAGAACCGCAGAATATCAACATTTCTAGCGTCGCAACCGCAGTTGACGCAGTGGCGAGCGCCGCTGCCGATCTGAAGCTGTACGACACCGCATCGCACGCCGTGTCGAATTTCACGCCGATCAAGCCTGGTCAGGTCGGCATGTACGTGTGTGGCGCCACCGTGCAGAGCTCGCCGCATATCGGCCATATTCGTGCGGCTGTCGCGTTTGACGTGGTGCGTCGCTGGTTCGAGCGTTTGGGCTACAAAGTCACGTTCGTGCGCAATGTCACCGATATCGACGACAAGATTCTCGATAAGGCTGCGGCCGCCGGTCAGCAGTGGTGGGAGCGCGCGTACATTTACGAGCGTGAATTCACTGAGGCTTACAACACGTTGGGTGTTGAGCCGCCTACGTATGAGCCGCGTGCGACCGGCCACATGATCGACATGATCGATCTGATCAAGCAGATCATCGACAACGGCCACGGCTACGTGGTGACTGACGAGAACGGCAATCCGACCGGCAATGTGTATTTCGACGTTGCCAGCTGGCCGCACTATGGCGAGTTGACGCATCAGAAGCAGACCGCTGTGGCCGATGCCGCTTCCGAGGTGGCCGATGCATGGGTCCGTCTGTCGACAATACGGGCAACGACAAGTACAATCCGGTGGATCCTGCGGACATGTCGGAAGACAAGCATGATCCGCGTGATTTCGCATTGTGGAAGGCTCCGAAGGATTCCGATCCGCTTGACGCGCGTTGGAATACTCCGTTCGGCACGGGTCGCCCGGGTTGGCATATTGAATGCTCGGCAATGAGCCACCGCTATTTGAAGGATATGTTCGACATTCATGGCGGCGGGCTGGACTTGCGTTTCCCGCACCATGAGAACGAAATGGCGCAGACTCGTGCCGCCGGTTACGATTCGGCGGCTCGTTGGATGCATTCCGCATGGGTTACCGCCAAGGGTGAGAAGATGTCGAAGTCGCTGGGCAACGGCTTGTCCGTACCGGCGGTTTTGGCGGAAAATTCCGCTTGGGTGGTGCGTTACGCGCTTGGTTCCGTGCAGTATCGTTCCATGTTGGAATGGTCGGATCAGACGTTGACCGAGGCTCAGTCCGCGTACGATCGTGTGTCGAATTTCATCGAACGTGCCGGTGCCGCCGTTGGCGGGCAGCCGTCCCGTGAGAGATCGTTTCGGTTTCCGCCGATGAGCTGCGGCTGATTTCGTCGCCGCAATGAATGACGATATTAATGTTTCCGGCGCCTCCGCTGCGATTTTCACGGCGATTCGTTCTGGCAACACGTTGCTTTCGAAGCTTGCCGATCGTGTTGATTCGGATGTTGCGAAGGATGAAGTTCGCGCTGTTTTGGTGAATGTGCGTGCGATGCTCGATACGCTTGGTTTGGATCCGTTGGCGGAACCGTGGGTAAGCGAGGGTGCGGCCGCTGCGCCGCCGGAGCCGGTGCCGATTCCGCTGAGCATACTGCGCTTGACCGTTTGGTTTCCGAACAGTTGGAGGAGCGTACCGAAGCCCGCAAGGCCAAGGATTTCGCCCGCGCCGACGCCATTCGTGATGCCTTGGGCGCAGCCGGAATCGCCATCGAAGACACTCCCCAAGGTCCCACCTGGACCCTCAAATAATCCGCAGCGCTCTTAATAAGCAATAATCCCGTCTTCTCCTATTGGAAGAGACGGGATTGTCATTTCTCATGCAAATAGCATCAAGCATCTCACCGAATATCAACCGAACATCATCAACACCATTAATTGGAATGCGAAATTTCCCGCGGGACGGCTAGACTGAGGGACATTATGGCAGCATTTAGTTCTTTGACAGATAGGCTCTCGAATGCGTTCAAGCATCTGAAGAGCAAGGGCAAGCTTTCCGAGGCTGATATCGATGGTACGATCCGCGAAATCCGCCGCGCGCTGCTCGACGCCGACGTGGCGCTCGACGTGGTGCGTTCCTTCACCGGCCGAATCCGCGAGCGTGCGCTCGGCACCGAGGTTTCCCAGGCGCTGAATCCGGCCCAGCAGGTCGTGAAGATCGTCAACGAAGAGTTGACGGCCGTGCTTGGCGCTGGCGTTGACCGACCGCTGAATTTGCGAAGAATCCGCCGACCGTCATCATGCTCGCCGGTCTTCAGGGTGCTGGTAAAACCACCCTCGCAGGCAAACTCGGCTACTGGCTGAAGGATTCCGGCCACACTCCGCTGTTGGTCGCGGCCGATTTGCAGCGTCCGAACGCGGTGACGCAGCTGCAGGTGGTTGGCGAACGTGCAGGCGTGCCCGTGTACGCTCCGGAAAAGGGCGTGCAGTCCGACGGTGGCGAAGCCGTTGCTTCCCCCGGGTCTGACCACCGGCGATCCGGTGAAGGTGGCGCGTGACGCTGTTGCGCTGGCCAAGCAGAAGCTGTACGACACGGTCATCATCGATACCGCAGGCCGTCTCGGCGTTGACGAAGAGCTCATGAAGCAGGCTCGCGATATTCGCGACGCCGTGCAGCCGAACGAAATCCTGTTCGTAATCGACGCGATGATCGGTCAGGATGCCGTGCAGACGGCGAAGGCGTTCGATGAGGGCGTGGACTTCACCGGCGTGGTGCTTTCGAAGCTTGATGGCGACGCCCGTGGCGGTGCCGCGCTTTCGGTCGCCTCCGTTACCGGCAAGCCGATTCTGTTCGCTTCCACTGGCGAAGGTCTGAAGGATTTCGAGGTTTTCCACCCGGATCGTATGGCTTCCCGCATTCTCGATATGGGCGATATTCTTACCCTGATCGAGCAGGCGCAGAAGCAGTTCGATGAGGAAGAGGCTCGTAAGGCCGCCATCAAGATTTCCGATGGTTCCTTTGGTTTGGATGATTTCCTCGATCAGCTGCAGCAGGTGCGCAAGCTTGGTCCGATGAAGAATCTGCTTGGCATGATTCCGGGTATGGCCGCGCATCGTAAAGAACTTGAGCAGTTCGACGAGAGGGAAATCGATCGTACTGAAGCCATTATTCGTTCGATGACTCCTGCGGAACGTCGTGATCCTTCGATTATTGACGGTTCTCGTCGAGCTCGTATCGCTTACGGTTCCGGCGTGACCGTTTCGCAGGTGAACGCGCTGTTGCAGCGTTTCGAGCAGGCCGCGAAGATGATGAAGCGTATGAGCAACAAGGCCGGCGCTGGCATGCCTGGCTTTGGCGGCCCAGCCATGGGCGGGGGCAAAGGCAAGGGCAAAGGCAAGAAGGGCAAGAAGAAGGGCGGTAAGTCCGGCAATCCGATGAAGCGCGAGGCTGAAGAGAAGGCATTGCGCGACAAGCTTGCCGGCAAGAACTCCGACGGTAAGTCTTCCGGCGGTTCCGCTTTTGCCAAGAAGCCGCAGAATCCTGCACTTCCCGCCGGATTGCAAGACTTGATGGGCGATGCCGGTGAGCTGCCGCCGAACTTTGGCGGCGGACTGTCCGGCTTGCTGCACTAAAGCAAGCGACGCGAAAACGGTAACGTATAAAAAGGGGATGTGATTCAAGACGAATCGCATCCCTTTTTTGCGTACTCCAATCAGCTGTTTTCAGCTGAATCGACTACCTTATAATCGCCATCAACTACTTCAACGTCAACGTGGCAGCAAGCGCAAGATGATCGCTACCTTCAACGCAGAACGAACTCACGTCGGAAGCGTCCAATCCCTTGGTGAAAAGCACATGGTCGAGAATGATGCGCGGCCACGGCAGCCATGATGGGAACGTGGCATGACGGCCCTTCGCCTCGCACAAGGCCGCATCCTTGAAGCCCGCATTCAGCAGCTTGCGGAAGCTTGGATGATCGGTACCGGAATTCAAATCACCCAACACAACGGTGATGTCGCCCTGCTTCTGAGTGGTCGCCAACTCCCCCAAACCGATGATGCCGGCGGACCATTCCCTGCATCCGCGCATCGGAGACTTCGGATGTGCCGAAACAAACGTGATGCCGCGCATCGAATCGATCGGGAAGCACACGCCCGGCACGTCGGCCGCGGGAATCACCGCAGTGACCGGAGACATGTCGCTTGGTTCAATACGAATCCACACACCGTTGAATCCGCCATTGTCCGTTCCCTTGCTCTCCCCCAACTGACGGTACGGAAGCAAATCAGACAATCCCGAAGCGTCCAATTGCGCAACCAGATCGTCCGTCAATTCCTGCAATGCAAGTACTGCAATATCATGTTTTTTGACCGCACTGACGATTGCCGCAGCGTTGGCGCGACCAAATCGGCAGTTCAGCGTCATCACACGGAAACGGCCATGTTTCGCGGATTCCGTAACAGCTTCATTGCCTGTTTCACGAGATGTTTCACGCTTTTCCGCAAGTTTTTCGGCAACCCTCTGCGCAGTATTGGGAGAATTAAGATTTTCCATCCAATATGCGATTTTGCGTAGCAGCGACGCAAGACAGACCACCGCAGCGACTCCCCCCGAGAGCCGGCTCATGCAACGCGAAACCGGCGACGGCGATCACAAGCGTCGGAATCCACAGCAACGGAATCAACGCAATCAAGTACGGCAGCGGCAAATGGCCATCCCAACCAGCCGGCATCTCGCCAAGCGCAATCCATACAACGCAAATAATCAACGCAATCCAAAGCGCGATAATCATTCAGGCAACTCCCCCTATGCAAACCGTTCACTCCGAACGGACATACGCAAACTCGGAACCTTCAAGTGTAGCCAGCCTGCCTGATTCCGACGATTCCGCCATGTAGACCCACGCAAACATCTCACGAATGCCAGCAAATGTCCGATTCTGCCGATTCGGTCATTCAAGGCATCACATTCGCCGCATAATTGACCGTTTCCGCAGAATCAGACAAACGACTTCCCGGTTTTGCACGGATTCGGAAAGTCACATAGAGCGGGAAACATCCTAAGACCCATCCGTCCGTACCCCACGGTTATACTTGGTAAGTTATTCGCGCGCGCGAGGCCCTCTAACTATCGCGTGACGTGAGGAACATGTGGGTTTCGGATTCCGTGCCCCACACAGAAAACGAAACGCACACCCCTAGTTATACAAGGAGAGCCATTTTGGCAACCAAGATTCGTCTGAAGCGCATGGGTAAGAAGTTCTACGCGTTCTACCGCGTGGTGATCATGGATTCCCGTACCAAGCGTGATGGCCGCGCCATCGAAGAGATCGGTACCTACAACCCGAACACCCAGCCTTCGACCATCAACATCAACTCTGAGCGCGCTCAGTACTGGCTCGGCGTTGGCGCACAGCCGACCGAGCAGGTGCTGAACCTGCTGAAGATCACCGGTGACTGGCAGAAGTTCAAGGGTCTTGACGGTGCTGAAGGCACCCTGAAGACCGTTGAGGCTGGCCCGGATGCCGCCGCTCGCGTCGAGGCTGTCGAAGCCCAGGCCCAGAAGCTGAAGGCCGCCAAGTCCGAAGCTGACGCCAAGGCCAAGGCTGAGGCCGAAGCCGCCGCCACCGAGGAAGCTCCGGCTGAAGAGCCGGCTGCGGAAGCCGAGTGATCATGCTCGCCCAGGCTGTGGAACATCTGATCAAGAACATCGTCGATTTTCCCGATGATGTCTCGGTGAAGTCCCATGAGAATCCGCGCGGTGAACTCATTCGCGTGCGCGTGAACCCTGAGGATATCGGTCGCGTCATTGGACGCAGCGGACGCACGGCAAATGCGATTCGCACCGTGGTGCAGGCACTGTCCGACCACAAGGTGCGCGTCGACATCATGGACGTGCGCAGGTGAGATCCTAGCGTGGTGCGTGATATGCATTCCGACGACCCTCAACAGCTTGAGCTGCTGAGGGTCTGTCGTATCGGGCGTGCGCAGGGGCTCAAGGGCGAGGTCACCGTGCAGATCTTTACGGACGAACCGGAATACCGGTTCGCTCCCGGTGCTGTGTTGTATACGAAGGACGGCGAGGAAGAGTACGTGGTGGAAAGCTCCCGTACCTTCAAAAACCGTTGGATCATCAAATTCGAGGGCATCGACGACCGTGATGCGTCCGAAGCCGCCAATGGCGTGGTGCTGTATGGCGAAGCGGACGATCCGGAGGAGATGCTTGAGGCGGACGAGTGGTATCCGAAGGACCTGATCGGGCTTGAGGCGCGCCTTGCCGAGGGCAATACGCTGGGGCTTGCGCCCGGCACTGTGGTAGGCAAGGTGGTGGATGTGATTGAAGTGGCCCAGTGGCTGCTCAAGATCCGTCTGGCCAATCCCGTCAAGGACGCCGATGGCGTGGTGGTCGAGAACAGCGCGCTCGTGCCGTTCGTGGACGAGCTCGTGCCGGACATCGACCTCGAGGGCGGATATCTGACCCTCGACCCGCCGGGCGGACTCATTCCGGGGCTCTGATCCGCTGCTTTTTCAACAAGGCGCTGGCGATTATGCCGGCGCCTTTTTTCGTACGCGCCGCGCTTGGCAGGCGTACCGGTATTGTGGAACATTATGAAGATCGATATCGTGTCCGTATTCCCGGAATATTTCGAAGTGCTCAACCTGAGCCTGCTCGGCAAGGCGCAGGAGAAGGGCCTGGTCGAAGTCACCGCGCACAACCTGCGCGACTGGACGCACGACGTGCACCATTCCGTGGATGATACTCCCGTCGGCGGCGGCGCGGGCATGGTGATGAAGCCTGAGGTGTGGAGCGAATGCCTCGACGAGCTGCTGCATCTTGAGCCGACCACGGTTACTTGCGATTCCACGGTTACTTGCGATTCCACGGCAGACGCAGACGACACGGCTTCCGCGGACACGGCCGAACCGGCGGAATCGGCGACAGAAATCGCCGCAAATGCCGATACCGTTCCGGCGACCGACCGTCCGGTGCTGATCTTCCCGAATCCGTCCGCCCCCCTGTTCACCCAGCAGGACGCGACGGAGCTGAGCCACGCCAACCATCTGCTGTTCGGCTGCGGCCGTTACGAAGGCTACGACGCGCGTATTCCGCAGTATTACCGTGCGCAGGGCGTCGACGTGCGTGAATATTCGATCGGCGATTATGTGCTGAACGGCGGCGAGGTGGCCGTGTCGGTCATGTTGGAGGCCATCACCCGTCTGCTGCCCGGTTTCATGGGCAATGCGGCCTCGATCGTGGAGGAATCGTATACGGGAGAGAACGCCCTGCTGGAGCACCGCCAGTATACGAAGCCTGCCGATTGGCGCGGTATCAAGGTTCCGGACGTCCTGTTGTCCGGCGACCACGCGAAGGTCGACCGTTTCCGCCGCGATGAGGCGCTGGCGAAGACCAACGAGCTGCGTCCGGATCTCATCGAGGCGTTGGATTGTTCCAAGCTTGACAAGGCCGATCGCAAAACGCTGATGGCGTTGGGCTGGGAGGTTTCCGGCACGCACCCACGGCAGCGCTGATTACGCACGATTGTTCACGTCGACGGAGGGCACGTATGTCCACCGTCGACGTTTTTAGTTGGGAAGCCCGGACGTCAGTCCGCGGATTCAACCGGCTCTGCCGGATCGGCGGATTCGGCAGGTTCGATGTAATACACGGCGGTTTCGCCGTAATCACGCCGGTCGGTGATATCCCAGCCTTCGGGCGCGGTCGGCTCGTCGGAACGAGTGGAGCGTTCCAGCACGATCACCGTGCCCTCGCCAGTCAGTTCGCCGGACTCACGGCCCGCCAAATCGGCCAGCAGCTGGTTGCACGCCTCGGTTTCGAACGCATACGGCGGGTCGATGAAGATCACGCCGAATGGTGCAATCGCCGATGCGGCCGCCGCGTACTTTTCCGCACGCGCCTTGACCACGCGGGCGCTCATGCCCCGGCTCCCAGGAACGGTTGTGCTTCAACGCCGTCAACGTCTTTGCGATCAGCGCGGCGGCCGGTGCGGCCGATTCCACCGCCACCAGTTCGCGCGCGCCACGGCTCAGCGCTTCGATGCCCAACGCGCCGGTTCCGGCGAACAGGTCGAGCACGCGTGCGTCATCCAGCACGCCCCACGAATCGAGGTGCGAGAATATCGCTTCCTTGGTACGGTCGGTGGTTGGCCTGGTGCCCGGTTTCGGCGTGGTCAACGCCATGCCTTTGAATCGTCCTGAAATTACGCGCATAACCATCGAGCCTAGTTGCTGGTCAGGAACGTCTCGTTGCCGCGCGTGAAGTCGAGCACCGCGCCGGCAAGCTGCACGTACCCTTGCAACGTGGGGTCTTCGGCCACCAGTTTCGCGGCTTCCGCTCTGGCTTCCTCGATGATCTTCACGTCTTTGACCACGCGCAGCAGTTTCAATCCGGATTTGCCGCCGGATTGCGCGTCGCCCAGCACGTCGCCCGCGCCGCGGAATTCAAGGTCGGCCTGTGCGATTTCGGCGCCGTCCAACGTGCCGGCAATCACGTCAAGGCGTTTGGCCGCATCGCTGCCTTCCGGCGCACGTGAAATAAGGAACGCGCCCGATTCGGTGCCTCCACGGCCCACGCGTCCACGCAGCTGGTGCAACTGGGACAGGCCGTACCGGTCGCGTCGAAAATCACCATGCAGCTGGCCTGCGCCACGTCCACGCCCACTTCGATGACGGTGGTGGCCACCAGAATCGGCGTCACGCCCGCTTCGAAATCGGCCATAATCTGCGATTTCGTCTCGTCATCGTCGCGGCCGTCAGCGTGGCGATGCGGATGCCGGCGAATTGCGGCAGCGATCGCAAGCGTCCGCGATTCCGCGACGAATGCAACGGCGGCCGCTGTTCGCGCTGTTCGTCATCCTCGCCCAAATCGTATGTGGCGTCGAATGCGGAACCGACTTCCGCATCGCCTGAACCGCCCGCATCGTCGGCATCCTTCGCGTCGGCGTCGATGCGCGGGCAGACCACGTAGGCACGTTCCCCCGCGTCGATACGCTTGCGAATCAGACCGAACATTTCCGCCATCAGCGGGCCGTTCGCTTCGGGCACGACGAATGTGCGGATCGGCTTGCGGCCGCCGGGCAGTTCGGTGAGCCAGGAGATGTCGAGGTCGCCGAACCAGGTCATGGCAGCGGTGCGCGGGATCGGCGTGGCCGTCATGACCAGCAAGTGCGGTGCCGTGGAGCCTTTGGCATTCAACGATTCGCGCTGTTCCACGCCGAAACGGTGCTGTTCGTCGATGACCGCCAGCGCGAGGTTGGGCGCTTGGAAGGTTTTGGAGAACGCGGCGTGCGTGGCCACCACGATGCATGGTTTGCCGGAGCGCTTGCGCGAGGACGCGTCGGCGGGCGGCGAGTTTCATGCCGCCGGTGAGCAGCAGTACGGGAATGTCCGGCAGGCTGTTCGATTGGCCGTCCAGCAGTTTCTCCACCTGGCCGCCATCCGATTGTCCACCGTTTTGCGGTTCCGGCGCGTTTCCCGACGTGACTTGTCCACTTTCATCCACAACCGCATGGTGCGTTGATTTTGTCTGCGATTCCCCTGATTTCGTGTTTTCGTCAGCCTCTTCGCCGGTACCACACATCCGATCCACCATGCCGCGGATGCTGCTGTAATGTTGTTCCGCCAACACTTGCGTCGGCGCGACGAGCACCGCTTGTTTGCCGGAGCCGACGGCCTGCATCATAGCCGCCACCGCGACCACGGTTTTGCCGGAGCCGACCTCGCCCTGCAGCAGGCGTTGCATGGGGTAATCACGTGCCATATCGTCGGAAATATCGGCGATCACCTGCTGTTGCCCGTCCGTCAGCGAGAACGGCAGCGACTCGACGAAATCGTCTTTCAGCCGCGTGTCGGCGCAGGCTGTGGCCGTGGCCTTACGCGACGAATCGCGAGACTGCACCAGCGCGGTTTGGCAGATGAGCGCTTCCTCGTAGCGCAGTGTACGCAACGCCTTGTTGAAACCGTCGCGGTTTTGCGGATCGTGAATCGCCATGAACGCTTCGGCTCGGTGCATCAGCCCATGTTCCATACGAAACGCTTCCGGCATGATGTCGGGGATGGCGGCGGCAAGCGCTTCCGTCCGTGCCTGCCGGTCGCTTGCGGCGCGCGAATTCCCCATGTTGCGCGTCGCTGGCATCGGCGCATGCAATGCACGGGCTGCCTGTGCCGCAGCGTATTCGTCACCGCACAGCCGGTCCATGCATTTTTTCGATCGACTCGTGGATGTGTTCGCTGGAGATGCGCGAGTTCGCGTGGTAGACGGGACGTGGGCGGCATACGTGGCGCATCGCCTCCGGTACGGAAGCCGCATCGTATTTGAGATTCGGCATGGTCGGCGATTGCGGGACTGCCGCCGGTTGTTCCGTGCCGAAGCCGTCATCCCATTCGGCGGCTTCCTCAGATGAGCGGCTGCGCAATTGCTCGCCGGCTGGATCGACCGTCAGTATGTCGGGATGGGTGAATTGCAGACGGTCGTTGTATACGCTTGGCTCGCCCGCGACCACCAGCAACGCGCCTTCGTGCAGTTTGCGCTGGATCCAATCGACGTACGACTTGCGATAGGAGAAGAACACGAGAGACGCCATGGAAGCGTCCATGTGCCGGCTGCGTGCGAATCGCCGTCATCGACGTCGGCGATCAGCCGGAATCCGCGACGGGCCATCGGAAAGACGCGCACGCCACGCACGTGCGCGGCGAAGGCCATCTTCTCCCCGATTTTCGCTTCGCGCAGGCGCGTGCCGGCACCGGCTCGGTGACGCGGAACGGATAGTAGGTCAGCGCGTCGCCCACGGACACCACGCCCAGCGATTTCAGCGCGCCGACTCTGCGGCGGTTCGTTTCGAACGAGGAAATCGGGGTTTGCCATGTGGTGCTCATAACACTCCATTGTGGCACGACCGGATGATTGTGCGGCGGGCTGAATTCCCCATTATTCGTGGCGGCGCCATTCGCCGCAACACGGCTTGTGGACGGCCAGATAAAGCAAAACCCCGGCGGCCATTCGGCTTACCGGGGTTTCAAGCTGTTATTTCGCGATTCACGCTTCAACGCGCTGGACCTTGCCAGCCTTGATGCACTTCACGCAAACGCGAACGCGAACGTTCTCGCCGTCGATGGTGGTGCGAACCGGCTGCAGGTTCGGGCGGAAGGTGCGCTTATTGCGAATATGTGAGTGCGAAACGGTGAAACCGGTCTGCGGTCCCTTGCCGCACACTGCGCAACGAGCTGCCATAATGGACTCCCTATAATTACTATTGACTTGCAAGTCTGCGCGTTCGACACCACACAACGAAGTGCATGGCAGAACACACAACTTCTCAACTATACAACCAGCCCCGGCCAATCGCAAACTTGTGGACGAAAATCGGCTTGCATTCCCCATATTCCGCCGTTTTTGCCATGTCTCGACAGCACGCGTATGCGGCCCGTACGGGCAGAACATGCTTGTTCATGCGCTGTTCATGTCGAATGGTCTGTTACCACCCGCCACGCCCGTACGATGAAGTAATGGAATAAGATGAGCCATAAGATTGACATTTAGCCGAAAAGAGTCAACATTGACCGACACAGCCGAGCCGCAGACCCAGCCGTCCCAGCAGAACGCGCAGGCCCAGCAGCCGCAGCAATCCAACCAAAAATCCAGCCAGCAATCCAAGCATATGATGACGCCACGCGAGAAGAAGTGGATCGTCTACGACGTCGGCAATTCCGCGTTCGTGCTGCTGTCCACCGCCGTCGTGCCGATCTACGCGAATTCGCTGCTCAAGGCGGCCGGCGAGACGAACATCGTGTCGACGTGGGGCTACGCGCAGACCATCGCATCGCTCGTCATCGCCGTGCTTATGCCGCTGCTCGGCTCCATCGCCGACGTGCAGGGCATGAAGATCCGCTTCTTCACCGGCTTCTTCCTGACGGGCGTGGTCATGTGCTGCGCGATGGCGATGCCGCTTGGTTGGCTCGCGTTCATCATCGTGTACGTGCTGGCCACCATCGGCCTTAATGGTTCGCTTACGTTCTACGACTCCATGCTGGTGGACACGACTTCGAACGAACGGATGGACCGCATTTCCTCACACGGCTACGCATGGGGCTATATCGGTTCGACCGTGCCGTTCATCGTCTGCATCGCGCTGATTTTCGGAGGCCCCGCGCTGTTCGGCTGGTCGACCACAGCCTGCACGCGCGCCTCGTTCGTCATCACCGCGCTGTGGTGGGTGGCGTTCACCATTCCGCTGCTCACCAGCTATAAGCAGGTGCATTACCGCGCCACCGCGGGGCAGGCAGGCGAGGCCATCCGCGGCACGTTCGCCGAGCTCGGCTCCACGTTCCGCGCCATCCGCAAGAACAAGCCGCTGTGGATGTTCATGATCGCGTTCTTCTTCTACATCGACGCCGTCAACACCGTCATTTCCATGAGCACGTCGTATGGCACGCAGCTGGGCATCGACTCCACGCAGCTGGTCATGGCGCTGCTCGTCACGCAGTTCGTGGCGTTCCCCTGCTCCATCATCTACGGCAAGCTGGCAGGCCGGTTCGGCTCGAAAACCATGATTACCGCGGCCGTGGTGGCGTACATGTGCATCGTCTTCTTCGCCGCGTTCTTCCTGCGCGCCGCACTTGAATTCTGGATTCTGGCGATTCTGGTCGCATGTTCCAAGGTGGCATCCAGGCGCTGTCCCGCTCGTATTACGGCAAGATCATTCCGAAGGACCATGCCAACGAGTACTACGGCTTCTACGATATCTTCGGCAAGACCGCCTCGATCATCGGCACGTTCCTCGTCGCTACCACGACGTCGCTGACTGGCAACGCGTCGATCGGCGTGCTGTCGATAGCCATTCTGCTGGCCGTCGCGCTCGTCTTCCTGCTTCTGCAGAAGGATCCGACCAAGGGTTCGACGGAAGCCGCAACCGTCGACTGACAGCTGCCGTCCGACAGCGTTCCGCTCGACAGCAATCGCTCGATAGCATTCCGCCTGACAATCGTCGTTCGGCGGAATGCGCTGTGCCGGCCTGCGGGAAACCGCGTAGGCCGGCACAACTTCGACAGTTACCATCTGGTATGTTATACTGGCATCGTTTGCACACCGTGGCGCAACGTAGCGCCGCTCCAGCAATGACGCAGAGAGAGGTAAACGATGTCATTGGCAAATGAACTAGTCGAAGCAGTGTCCGCATGGCCGGAAGTCGAGGCCATCACGTTGGGTGGGTCACGCGCCACCGGCGATAACGATGAAAAATCCGATTACGACGTCTACGTGTACGTCACCGCACCCGTGTCTGCCGAACGCCGCCGCAGGCTGCTGCGCAACTATTGCAGCCATATGGAAATCGACAACGATTTTTGGGAGACCGAAGACGACTGCACGCTGAACGACGGCACCAATATCGACGTGCTGTACCGCGATCTGGACCAGTTCGCAGCCAATGTCGCCGACGTGGTGGAACGGTTTCAGGCCAGCAACGGCTATACGACGTGCATGTGGCACAACATGCTCACCAGCAAGGTGCTGTTCGACCGCGACGGCCAGTACGCCGCGACCCGACAGCGGTTCGACGTGCCGTTCCCCGAGGAACTGCGCCGCAACATCATCAATCGCAACATGCGTCTACTTACCGGCAACCTGCCGTCGTACGACGCACAGATCCGCAAGGCCGCGAGCCGAGGCGACAAAATCGCGGTCAACCATCGCATGGCCGCGTTCATGGAATCGTATTTCGATGTGCTGTTCGCGCTGAACCGCCGCACGCATCCCGGCGAGAAGCGTCTCGACAAGCTCGCCGAACGCGACTGCGCCATTCTGCCGAAGGATTTCCGCAAAAACATCGATACGCTGTTCGATTCGATGTACGCCGATCAGGCGGTGTTCAGCGAGACTTTGGGCGAAATCGTTGACGACCTGCGTCAGACGGTCGACGCGAACCTGTGATTTGACCGCGAATCCGGCGGTTCGACGCCGGTAGCGATTGGTTTTAGAAGAAGTTGAGCGCGCGGGCCACTTCGTCGACGATGTCGAACATGGCCTTACGCGCACGTTCCGGATCGCCCTTCGCTATCGCGTCGGCGACCGCATCGTGCGCGTCGAGCGCGGCCGGCTTCGGCTTCATCGGGTATTTGCCGAGTTCCACACGGCCGCGCAGCACGGTGGCGATGGTGTCGGCAAGCGCGGCGAACAGTTCGTTGCCGCTTTCGCGCAGTATCAAAGTATGGAATTCCACGTCCAGATCGTGGAATTTGGTCAGGCCGACAGCCCCCTCTTCGTTTGATTCGGCGATTTGGCGCATCTGCGCCGCGTAGACGGGGAATTTCGCCTTGACGTCGATGGAGGCGAGGCGCGCCGCCGAGGCCGCCGCAGCCGGTTCGACCGCCAATCGCAATTCGGTCAATGACGACAGCTGCCGCTCGCGCTGCGTGGAGTGGAGTCGCCATTCGATGACCTGATGGTTGAGCGCCTGCCAGTCGGAGAACGGCCGCGCCACCAATCCGACGCGTCGGCGCACCGTCACCGCACCCATGGATTCCAACGTTTTTTGGCGACTTCGCGCGCACGGTACGGGAGATGCCGAAACGGTTCTGCACGTCTTCCAACGTCAAGCTTTCACCGGCCGGCCATTTGCCGTCCAGCATTTCGATGGCCAGCGTGCGGCACACTGCATCCTGCAGCAGTTCGCCGCCGTTTTCGTTTCCTGCCATCCACAATTCCTCTCGTTGTGCGTGCAAATCTTTTTTTCAGGTTTTTGCGACACGCCGTATACGATTGCCGTTCGCGTGACGTCCGAATAATTACCCCCGCACGATTCGCGCGATTTGCCGCCGATTTGTACTACCTACAGCATAGCAAGTCGCATGATTATTTTTATTCGTAGTACTTTTAACTTGACTAGTACTACCTTTCATAGCTATATTGATGTCATCGCCGATGCGAAGTGGCACTGGCAATACAGCAGAGTTCAAGGAGGACAACATGAGCATTCACGTAGTGGTGATGGGTGTTGCAGGATGCGGCAAATCCACCGTGGCAGAAGCCATTCACGAACGTCTCGGATACGTGTACGCGGAGGGCGACGACTTCCATCCGCAGGCCAACATCGACAAGATGAGCGCAGGCATTCCGCTGACAGACGAGGACCGTTGGCCGTGGCTCAAGGTCATCAACACCTGGATGGTGGCTCGCGAGGCGCTGGACGAGAACACCGTGGTCTCCAGCTCCGCCCTGAAGCGCAGCTACCGTGAGGTGCTCGCCCAGAACGTTCCCACCTTCTTCGTGCATCTGACCGGCTCGCAGGAACTCATCCAGCAGCGTCTCAACGAGCGCAAGGGCCACTTCATGCCGCCGGCACTGCTGCCGAGCCAGTTCGCCATTCTTGAGCCGCTCCAGCCAGACGAGAACGGCGTGGAAGTCTCCATCGAAGGCAGCGTCGAGGAAATGGTCGAACGTGCCGTCGCCGCAGTGAACGAGTACGCGGCGAAGGTGGCCTCGCAATCGCAGCAAGCCGAGTGAACGGCGCAAGCCGCAACACAGCGCAAAATAATCGCACATAACTAAAATCGAAAGAGAAATTCAACGAGTCAAGGAGGATTCATGAATCTCATCGCAGCGGCGATCATCGGCATCGCCGTCATCGTTCTTCTCATCGCGGCATGCAAGGTGCATCCGTTCCTGTCCCTGCTCGCCGGCTCATTCGTCATGGCCGTGTGCGCGGGCGTGCCGTTCGACAAGGCGTTCGATAGCTTCACTTCCGGCGTCGGCGGCACGATTTCCAACGTGGGCCTGCTTATCGCGTTCGGCTCGATCATCGGCACCATCCTGTTCAGTCGGGCGGTGCGGACACCATCGTCGACACCATCATGGCCAAGACACCGTTGCAGCGTCTGCCGTGGGCCATGGCACTGATCGCGTTCATCGTGGGCATCCCGATGTTCTTCGAGGTCGGCGTGGTCATCCTCATCCCGGTGGTGCTGTTCGCCGCCCGTCGTTCCAAGTCCCCTGTGGTGCTGCTCGGCATCCCGGCCCTCGCCGGCCTGTCCACGCTGCACGCCTTCGTGCCGCCGCACCCCGGTCCGCTGACCGCCATCGGCGCGCTGAACGCGAACCTCGGCATCACCCTGGCCCTCGGCCTGATCGTGGCCATCCCGACCGTCATCATCTCCGGCCCGCTGTTCGGCAGGCTCGCCGCCAAGTGGGTTCCGATCGCAGCTCCGGAGAACGAGGCTGAGGCCGAAGCTCCGAAGTCCGCGGAAAACCGCCCGTCCTTCGGCACCGCCCTGTCCGTGATCCTGCTGCCGGTCGTGCTGATGCTCGCCGCGTCCATCGTGGATCTGACCGGTCAGAACACCACCGCCTGGGGCCGTGTGATCGCGTTCCTCGGCACCCCGCTCGTGGCACTGCTCATCACCACCGTCTTCGCCATGGTCGCCCTTGGCTACATGCAGAAGTTCTCCCGTGACGCCGTCAACGGCATGGTCGGACAGTCCTTCGGCTCCGTGGCCGGCATCATCCTGATCGTCGCCGCAGGCGGCGGCTTCAAGCAGACGCTGGTCGACTCCGGCATCGGCGACGTGATCGCCAACTCCATCACCGAATCCGCCATGAACCCGCTGATCGCAGGCTGGCTGGTGGCCGTGCTCATCCGTCTCGCCACCGGTTCGGCAACCGTGGCGACCGTCACCGCCTCCGGCATCATGGTGCCGCTCGCCGCCGGCATGAGCCCGACCCATCTGGCACTGCTGGTGCTGGCCATCGGCGCAGGCTCCGTGTTCTTCTCCCACCTCAACGACGCCGGCTTCTGGCTGGTCAAGGAATACTTCGGCATGAGCGTGGGCCAGACGCTGAAGACCTGGTCGCTGATGGAAACCATTCTGTCGGTGGTCGGTCTGGGCTGCGTGATGCTGCTCTCGCTGGTGCTTTGACGCACTGAACGCAGCAATCGCAACCACACTCACATAACCCAAAACATAACCAAAACTTGCCGCCCGCAAAGCTTGCCGCAACCTTCTTTTCTGCGTTGCGGAAGGCACGGGAAGCCAACGGTCGGCATCAATCCTTATTCAAAATCGCAAAAACTTTTCAACCATTTTTAGAGAAAGAAGCACATCATGCAGTTGGGAATGATCGGCCTGGGACGTATGGGCGGCAACATGGCGAAGCGCATCGCGGCGGCAGGGCATGAGGTGGTCGGCTACGACCGCTCCCCCGAGTCGGACCGCACCGTGGCAAGCCTGAAGGAACTGGTGGCCGCGCTGAAGGCCCCGCGTCTGGTGTGGGTCATGGTGCCGGCCGGTGAAGCGACCGACAGCACCATCAACGAGCTTGCCGAGCTTCTTCAGCCGGGCGATATGATCATCGACGGCGGCAACTCCCGTTACACCGACGACGCACGCCACGCGCCGAACTGGAGCCGAAGGGCATCCATTTCATGGATTGCGGCGTCTCCGGCGGCGTGTGGGGCATCGACCGCGGCTACGCGCTTATGGTTGGCGGCAGCCAGGGGGACTTCGAGAGCGCGCGCCCGATTTTCGAGGCACTTAAGCCGGAAGGCGATTCCGGCTTGGTGCTGGCCGGCCCGGTGGGCGGCGGCCACTTCGCCAAGATGGTGCACAACGGCATCGAATACGGCATGATGCAGCCTTCGGCGAAGGCTTCGCCACCATGGTGAAGTCCGATCTCGTTGAGGATCCGGCGGCCGTGATGAGCTCCTGGAGGGACGGTTCCGTGGTGCAGTCCTGGCTGCTCGACCTGCTGGCCATCGCCTTCAAGTCCGACCCGACGCTCAAGTCCATGCCGCCGGTCGCCAACGAGTCCGGCGAGGCGAAGTGGATGATCGAGGCGGCGCTCGAACTGGGCGTACCAACCCCCGCCACTGCGGCCGCACTGTACGCACGTCAGACTTCCCGCGGTGGTGCGGATGACATTCTGCGCGTAGTTTCCACCATGCGCGCCCAGTTCGGCGGTCACGTCACCAAGATTGACGAAAATTGCCACGCACTGATTGCGTCATGGTCGGCGAGCGCCACGTACCACGCGCCGACCATGCATCTCGTTTTCGTAGATTTCGCCCGGTCTCCCGCCCCCACCGGATTTCGGGCGAACCCATATCCGCACACATCAAAAAACGATATTCGTTATATGTGGCAGATTCCCCCTCTCAGGAAAAATAGTTACTTCGCT
>ENA-OQAJ01000197-OQAJ01000197.1-human-gut-metagenome-genome-assembly--contig:-NODE-197-length-19145-cov-2.129088_pt1 | contig 19145 bp, 23 predicted proteins | sample MGYA00242736_ERZ504529 | MGnify/ENA primary metagenome ERZ504529 (study PRJEB26092, sample SAMD00036275) | human gut metagenome | host: Homo sapiens | study: EMG produced TPA metagenomics assembly of...
CTCCGGCGTGGTGGGCTTGGGTTCCGCTCATGCGTTTACTTTCCTTTCTTGGAAGGTCGTGGAGTACAGCCGGTAGAGGTCGCCGCCCGCCGGGGAGTGCGCCCGTCGAACGGCACGTAGCGCTGCCGATCTTCATGAGTCCCTGGTCCGGGCAGGCACGCCGGTGAAGTACTGGCGCTGCTCCTCGCTCAGGGTCAGCAGTTCGCACAGGGCGTCCGCGTCGGTGCTGTTCTGGCTCAGGAGCATGAGGAAGTCCGAGTTGGACAGCATCTCGCGCGCGTCCTGGAGGTCGAGGATCTCCTCGACGTTCTGCGTGATGCCGGTGACGCCGAGCCCGTATTTTCTGGCGCGCTTGTAGATGTCCTTGAACTGGGCGGCGGCATACTGGTTGGAGAAGAAGCGGTGGAACTCGTCGACGTACAGCCAGGTGCGCCGCCCGTTGGCCTTGTTGCGGATGACGCGGTTCCACACCTGGTCGATGACGACCATCATGCCGAACGTCCTGAGCTCGCCGGACAGGCCGGATACGTCGAACACGGTGAACCGGTTGGACAGGTCCACGTTGGTCTGCCCGTTGAAGCCGCTCATGGAGCCGGTGATGTACGGGTTGAGCGCGTCGGCGAGGTACCGGCTCACCTGGTCGCCGCCCGCCTGCAATTCGTCGTGCAGGTCCTGCAATGTGGGCTGGACCACTCCCCCGCCCTGGTTGCGGTAACGCGTGTACAGGTTGCTGACGCACTGGTCGACGAGTCCCTTCTGGAGCGGGTCGAGGCCGTCGATGCCGCCGATGAGCGCGCCGATCATGGAGACCACGTTGTTGGTCTTGTCCTTGACGGGGTCGGAGGCCGAATCGTCCTCCAGGACGATGTCCATCGGGTTGCGCGCGTGCCGGTGCCGGCGCTGATCTGGATGATCTGTCCGCCGAACGCGGCCGCGAGGGCGAGGTATTCGCGTTCCGGGTCGATGACGATGACCTCGTCATCACGGTTGAGGAACATGCCGGCGATCTCCTGTTTGACGGTGAAGGATTTGCCGCCGCCGGACGTGCCGAGCACGAATCCGTTGGAGTTCATGTGGCTGCGCCGGTCCGCGAGGATCGGGTTGCCGCTCCTCGCGTTGCTTCCGTAGAACAGGCCGTGCGGCTCGAACACCTCCTGCGTGGTGAACGGGATGAGGATGGCCGCGCTGTTCGTGGTCAGGGTCCGCTTCATGGGCAGAGGGTTGTTGCCCAGCGGCAGCTCGGCCGTCAGTCCCTCTATCTGCATGAACTTGAGGCTCTCGGCCGTGCAGGACTGCGCGTTGACCTTGGCCTTCACGTTCCTGCACGCGACCTCCAGCTCCTCCTGGCTTGCCGCGGACACTCCGATCACGATGATCGAGTCCACGAGCCTCTGGTTGGTGGAGCGCAGCTCGTCGCGCAGCTGGCCGAGCTGTTCCTGCTGGTCGGCGAGGTCGTCGGGAAGGTCGTCGGGGTCGAGGCCCTGCTTGCGGTTCTTGCGCCGCTGGTCCATGACCTGCATCTTGACCTCGGCGTTCTTGCGGCGCACGAGCGTCATGCTTTCGCCGCGGTCCATGGGCGCGAGGTGGATGCTCACGTCGACGCGGGCACGCAGGCCGGTCAGGTCGTTGACCAGCTGGTCGGACAGTTCCGGCGGCAGACTGGACACCCACATGGTGCGGTGCAGGTATTTCGAGTCCAGGGATTCGATGTCGAGCATGGTCGGGTTGCGCGCGTCGATGCTCCACGGGCACACGAGGTCCTTGGTGTCGGGCTTGCCGGGCTGATGCTCGAAACGGCGTTCGTCGAACCGGAACTCCTCGCCGGGCCGGAGCACCTCGGCCATGAGGCGCAGCCGGTGCTCGCGGTCGAGCCGGGTGGCCTTGCATGCGTCGATGGAGCGCATCTGGCTGACGAGGTTGTTGCACAGGGCGTCAGGGTCGCGACGGCGGCCTGCTCGTCGCTTTCGCGGACGGTGACGGTCAGGGTCTTGACGGTGCTGGTGTTGCGGCTGACGGATTCGAGTTTGCCTTGGGCGAGGCGGTTGTAGTCGAGCCGGTAGTGGTCGAGGCTGTCGCCGGTCTCGTCCATCATCACGTCGGCGAGGATCTCTCGCACGCCGCGTGAGCGCGTGTAGGAGGCGATCTGCACGCTTTGCCCGGCCTCGAAGCTGTTGATGAGCTTGGCCCACCGGTCGATGATCTCCATCTGATGGGATTCCGGGCTCAGCTGGTAGTTGATGTCCTGGAAGAGGATGGTGGCGCTCCACCGTCCGTCGCCCAGGCTGGCGATCCCGTTGCGCAGCATCGCGTCGTAGCCGATGAGCTGCTTGACGCCCTTCGGCAGACGCGTCGCCTTCTTTCTCCGCGCCTTCGTCCTGGCTTCGGCATCGTCTTCGTCCGGCGCGACCGGGGGTTTCTTCTTTCCGAACATTCCTCACCTTTCCTTGATCGTTGGTTTCGCGCCGGGGCGGTATGGTCTTCCCGGACCGTCGAGCAGGTAGACCTCGCGCTGCGTGTAGTGGCGCAGGATGTATTTCAGGTATTTCTCGGGCATGAGGCCCTTTGGCCTCACCCATCCCCATATGGCCACGGGCAGGCCGGGCGGGAAGATCAGGTACATGGCGAGGTTGGGGTCCATGCCCAGCCCGAGCCACAGTCCGACGTATCCTCCCCCGCACACGATGGCGAGGATGACGGCGGCGAGGCACTGCCTCCAGCTCATCCCCATGAACACCTTCGATTCGATGGTGGTCAGTTCCCTGTAGACGGGCATCTGCAACGCCATGATTGCTTCCTTTCGTGGATTGCGTTGTGTTTCATTCGCCGCCGAAGAGCTTCTTGGCGACGGAGTTGGCCGCCATGACGATGCCGATGAGCATGACGCTCGCCAGGAGCAGGCCGGTGAAGTTGTCCATCACCCAGCCGGAGAGGCTGTCGCCGTCCTTGAACTTGCTCGGGTTGAGCGTGCCGCCCACGAGCGTGCGGTACATGAGGATCGCCAGATACAGGGTCGCGCATTGGAACACCAGCGACGCGTACTGTTTGAAGTAGTTGATGCCCCACTGGCGGGTCTCCTCCTGGGCGATGAACGCGATCGGCAGCGGGTTGAACGCGGTGAGCATGTATATCTGCACGAAACGCAGGAGGATGACGACGGTGACGACGATGGTCGCGCCCTTGGAGACGAGGAACGGGATGAGCAGCAGGATCAGGCACGGTATCTGGCCCATCCAGCCGGCGGAGTCGATGGCGTCGCGCATGCTGTCGCCAAGGCCGAGGCCCGACGATGCGCCGGTGGTGGGCGCCGCCGAATGGATGCCGCCTAGCACGCTGTCGCCGATCTCGTCGATGGCCTGGAGCATGAGCTCGCTGTGCTGGGCCGCGGTGAACACGAGCGTGAGCTTGAACATCGCCATGGCGACGAGCTTGACGCCCAGCTCGCGGTCGCCGTCCGCCCGGGTACTGACCCTGGCGAGTTCCAGGACGCACATGATCGCCAGTATCGTGCTGGCTATGGGTTTGACCGCCGAGCGGGCGACGGTCAGGCTCAGCTGGTACATGCCCGCGTTGTATTCGGCGGGGGTCTTCAGCAGGTCGGCCACGAGGTCGTCGCCGACGCCGGACCCTATCGAGTTGAGGATACCGACGATGAAATCGACCATGCGTGGCCTCCCGTCTACAGGGCGATGTTGGAGAACAGGCCGCGGCCGCGATGATCAGGCCGCCGCCGACGACCTGCCAGACGCCCGACTGGGTGGCGGGGCCGTTCTGGTCCTTCAGTCCTCCGGCCAGGGTGATGACGCCCCACACGGCCCACAGGCCGCCGCCGATGATGGCGAACTGGCTGAAAAGCTGCAACGCGCTGGTGACGACGCTGCCGCTGTCTGCCGCGATGGTGATTCCGTACATGATGTTTTCCTTTCGATGTTTTGGATGACATGACCACGGTATGGCCGTCGAGAAGCTCCGGTTTGGACGTTCCCGACGAACCCGAAGAGGCTCGGACGATGGTATGGAAAAGGGCCCGCCGACCGTTCGCCGGTGGGGCCGGGTCCCGCCGCCGCGCGCCGGGCTTCGAGTGCCATGGTTCCCGTCCGGCGTTCCGCGGGCCGCGGAACATGGAAACGGACGGCATCATGCGAAAAGAAGACGACCGATCCGCCACAAGGAGATTTTCAAGGAGTCGGACGGTCCGGTGCGCAAGGGAAAGGGGTGGCCGGCCGGATCCGACCTCATTGGATCCGGCCTGCCACCCCGTTCTGGTTTCCATGGTGCGCGGGAAGGGGTTCCCGCGGCGTGCCCCCGCCGGGAGTCGAACCCAGCGCCGTCACAAAGGAGAAAACAAAGACGGTACCGGTGGGGGCTTGGGCGCGTCCGGGAAGGAAAGGATCTGGGCGCGCCCGTGCCGTGCGGCGGATCATGGGGAACGGTCCGCCGCACGGGCCCGGGGTCAGGTTCGTCGGATCACTCCTCCGAGCCCTCGGTGTCGGCCGGGGCCTTCGCCTTGCGGCGGCGGGAGACGGCCATGAGGGCCGCGCCTCCGCCGAGCACGACGACCGCGGCCAGCGCGATCAGCGCGATGCCCGCGCCGGTCTGGGCGAGGGTCCTGCGGTAGCCGTTCCAGTCGTCGGTGGCGGACTCCACCTTGGTGTCCGAGCAGTAGTCCTTGCCGTCGATGGTCACGACGTCATCGGACTTGCTCTCGGTCTCGGCCTCGGGCTTGGAGCCGGACTCGTCGTCCGAGGTGCCGTCACCGAACGGGGCCGACGTGTCGACCGGACATTCGGTCAACGGGGTGCCGGTGACCTTGGCTCGGTCGGTGTGGGTCTTGGTGACGCCCTTGAGCGTGCCGGTGACCTCGACGCTTTCGCCGGGCTTGAGCACCTTGGTGTCCCAGTCGGCCGGGTACTTGAGGTCCACGACCTCGCCGTCGCCGACGATGGTGGAGTCCTCGAGCTTGATGTCCTTGGTGCGGAACACCGCGCCCTGCTTCGTGTCGGGGTCGGTCTTGCTCGTGTTCGTGATGGTGAACACGATCTCCGTGTCGCCGGAGACGGTCAAAGCGTCCTTCGAATTGTCGCGGTCGCCGTTCGGCCAGCCGGACTTGCGGTCCCACTTCTGGACGTCGATGCTCGGGGTCATGTCCGGGGTGCGGGTCCACACGACGTTGGATTCGAGGTCCTTGCCGTTGTAGTGCTCCGTGAACTGATTCTCGTGGCGGTCGGTCACGGCGAGGCGCTTGCACTGGATGCAGGCGCGCCAGCCGGCCTCATGGGAGTCGTCGGACACGAGGGCCCTGTAGCGGTCGGTCGCTTCGATGGTGACGACGTTGCGGCCGTCGACGGTGGCCGCGGAGAGGGTGAAGAGGTCGCCGCCGAGCTTCGAGCTGTCGAAGTCGGAGCCGGCGATCCTGTCGCCCTTGGACGCGAGGGCCTCGCCGCCTGAAAGCAGGTCGCGGGTCGCGTACACGGCCCACTGGCCGGTGTATTCGTCGAAGGCGGATCGAGGGAGTCGACGATGTCCCACTTGTCGACCTGCGGGTAGGCGCGGTTGGCCGGCAGGATGGAGCTGTCGAGCTGGTAGAGGAAGCTGCGGCCCTTGTAGATGCTCTTGCCGTTGGCGGATGCGCCGCCGACCTTCACGGTGACGTCCTTGGCCGGGTTGATGGGCTTCAGGGGGTTCGTGACCTCGTTGGTGTCCTTGCGGATCTTGTTGAGCACCTGCGTGGCCTTGTTCTTCACGGTGTAGCCGTCGGTGACCTTGATGACGGTCATCGGCATGGTCACGGTGTACGTGTGGCCGAGGAGCGTCTGGTCGATGGCGGGCCGGGTGAGCGGGTCATGCTCGTCGGACTCGCTGTAGGCCTTGAGGTCTTCCGGCTGTGGGTCGCCTTGACGGTCTCGCCCGTCGCGGGGATCTCGGTGTCCACCAGCTTGGCGTAGGCGTAGAGCACGCCGTCCTTGTCCTGGATGTTGAACTTGTCGGTGACGTCCTTGCCGGTCTCGCCGGTGATCTCCACGTGGTGGCGTCGAGTTTCAGGTACTCGTCGTCGTAGTCGTCGGTCATGCCGAGCCTCCAGACCTTGTATGCCTGGTTGTCCTGCCTGGCGTCGATGGTGACGCGGTAGTAGATCTCGTCTCCCAGCAGGGCGGTCTTGCCGTCGATGCTGATCGTCGGGTCCTTCTGCGTGTCCTTCTTGACGGGGTCGAGCTTCGGCGGGATGTTGAACACCTCGTTGCTCGGGGTCAGCGAGTTGTTGAGGGTCAGCACCCACTTGTTGCCGACCTTGTGGTCGGTGGGGGCGTCGTCGGCGACGGTTCCCTCGAAGCGGACCTGGAGGCGGGGGCTGGTGCCGGCGCGCCACTGGCTGATCGTCTCCTGGTCGGTGACGGTCAGGGTGAACATGTGCTTGGAATCATCCCACGTGGTCGTGTACTTCTTCTTGGACACCGGCTTGCCGGTGTTCAGTCCATCATCTCCAGGGTCTGCTTGTCCGGTTTCAGATAGGCGTCGTAGGAGTCGGTGAAGCTCACGGACTTGACTCGTAGGCGAGGTCGGCCGGCAGTTGCGGCTGGGTGTTGAGCTGGTATTCGACCTTCTGGCCGGGCTGGACGACTTTGCCGTCCACGCTCTCCTGGTCGCCGCCCTGGCTCGCCTCGGACACGACGTCCTTCTTGACCGGTGGGATGTAGCCGCAGATCTGCGGTTCGTTGGTCGGTTCGGTGTGGTTGTTGACGGTCTCGGAGCCGCCGTTGGTCAGGTTCTTGCCGTTCGGGGCGGTGCAGAAGGTGAGTTCGTCGCCCGCCTGCTTGCCGAAGTCCTTGCGGACCTGGGCCGCGCCCTTGCCGTCCGCGAAGTTGATCCTGCCGGGGATGAGGAGCGTGACCTGCTTCGGGTTCTTCAGTTTCTTCAATCCCTTGAGGTAGGATGCCTTGGCGGTGGCGGTGGCCTTGGTGCCCTGGACGGTGATGTCGAACTGGTCGGTCACGTCCTTGCCGGTGTTGACGATGTCGCTCACGCTGCTTTCGCGGTCGGTGCCGGCCGTGGCCTCGTACACGCGGATGTTCTTGGTGTCGGCGTCGAAGATGTAGTCGGCGGCCATCCAGTCATCGGTGAGGGTGAACTGTTTCGGCGCCTGGATCAGGTTCCTGCCGATGGTGCCGTTGACGACGCTGCCGACCTTGTCGCCGTCGAGGTAGGTGTGGGAGTCGCCGCCGGTCTTGTTGGTCTCCTGCGGGTCGATGACGGCCTGCCATTTGCCGTCCTGCTCGAAGATCCAGCTCTTGTCGGGGTTGGGCTGCCAGGTGTCGAATTCCTTGCTGCCGGCGTCGGCCTCGGGTTCTGGTTCCACTTGCCGGTCGCGTGGTCCTTGACCTTCTTGAAGTCCTTCGGCTTGCTGACGGTGATGTCGAAGCTGAACTCGTACTGGTGGTCCAAAGGCATCTCGCCCTTGTCGGCCGTGCGCACCGCCGAGACGGTGTCCGTCTTGCGGTCCCAGGTGATGGTGAACTCGTTGGACGCGTCGCGGTCGTTGTCGGTCTTGTCGACGAGCTTGTAGTCGTCGACGGTGTAGTCGACGCCGTTGGCTGTGATCTTGTCCTTGAACGTCATCTCGTAGCCGCCCTTGCCGGTGCCGTAGGTGATGACGGTGCGGTTGGTCATGCCGTCAGCGCTCACGCCCTCGTCGATGGTCTTGGTCGGCGGGGTCGGCGGTTCGGCGCTCACGGTCCAGGTCTCGGACGGGTCCTTGTCGGCCGTGTCGACGGCCGCGTTCATCCTGCCCTGCTTGGCGACCTGGATATCGATCCAGTACTGGCCTTCCTGCCAGTGGCTCATGCCGAAGTCGGCTGGCGTGGCGAGGTTCTCGAGCTGGGTGTCGCCCGAGTTGGCGAAGGTGATCGGCTTGCTGACCGTCTTGGCTGCGACGTAGCCGTTCTTCTGGCCCTCGTAGTGGATGAGGGCCGTGCCGTTCAGGCTCTCTTTGATGCTGCTGCCGTTGTTGCTCGCGTGCAGGGTGTCGCCGATCGGGTCGGTGGAGCCGACCTCAGGTTGGTCCTCTGCTTGTGCGTGGTAGTGACGGTCAGGTCGTAGTTCGGTGGGGCGGGCTGGTATTTGTCGAGCGCGATGATGACGATGCTGGCCGTGCTGGACACGTGCCGTTCCATGAGCTTGTCCACACTCGTGGACGGATCGTCATCAAACGCGGTAGAGGTCTTATAGTGACGAGTTCCAGCGTAGTTGTAATCGCCTGGTGCGATGTACTTGTTCCAGTTGTCCAACCATATACTCACGTCGCGATGCCGGATCCGTTCCATACGCTGGTGGTGGACCCATTGCCGGAGACCGCGCCGACCGCGACGACGCGGCAGTCGCCGTCGCCCTCGCCCGGATGGCGCTGGTGGAAACCGGCGACGCACCGGCTGTTCGCGTCGGCCAGCGCGGCGGCGGCCTTGCCGGACGAGTCGTCCATCCTCACGCCTGCGTTGGCCATGGCGCGGCTCACGCTGTTGATGTCGGTCGCCGGGCCCCATGAACCGGACGCGTCGTCCTTGTACTGCCAGAACTGCGTTGCCGCGCCGCTGCCGCCGGTGCCGGGCCTGTTGCCGCCCCCGCCACCGGCGTATGCGGTGCCCGCGGTCAGACCGCCGGCCAGGGTGGCAACGGCCGTTAGCAACGCCAACGTCTTCCGTTTATTATTGATGTAACCCAATGTTCCTCTCCTTTCAGAGATTCTGCACTTGACTGTGTCGGGGCGGGAATTGCGATCCCCGACCGATACCATTGCAACCCGGTTTCACGGACTCCGGTTTGGACATTCGCGCAGGAGACAGGAAAGGGCCGTCCCACGGATGTTCGTGGAACGGCCCTGAAAGAGAAACGGAGTCGACCGGCTTAATGTTGGATTGGGATGGAGCAATCCTCCAAACTACAGGCACCTGGATCACCGTGTCCGCCGCTGGTCGGCCCCGACCAGCCTGACCCACCGGACGACGAGCCGCCCGTCGAACCAGAGGATGCGCCTGCGAACCGACGTTTGTGTAGGAGCGGCCCGAACTCGTGCCGGTGTTCGTATAGGACGGCGTGTACGACTGGGCCTGCCGTTGCGACTGTGCGGCCGCAGCGGCGGCCTGGGCCGCGGCCTCCTGTTCGGCCTTGGCCTTCGCCTCCGCGTCGGCCTTCTCCTTCGCCGCCTTCGATTCGTTCACCGTCTTCACGGCCTTGCCGATGGCATCCGCGTCACGCTTTTTGATGGCGTCCAGCAGGCTTGCGCGGGTCTTGTCGTCCTGCACCTTCCCGGAGGTCGCGTCGTAGAGCGCCTGCGCGTCGTCCACGGTCTTGTCGAGTTTGGACGATTCGACCGCCTTCACGGCCTTGGACAGCGCCTTCGCATGCGTCTTATACCATGCCGCGTTCGCCGTGATGGCCTTTGCGGCCTCCTGCACGCCGGTCCTCGAATCCGCCTTGCAGGAAACGGTCTTCGGAATCGTGGCCTTCATCGTCTTGGACAGGGCGTCCAGCATCTTCGCGTCCTTCACGCTTTTCCTATCGGTCTTCGCCGCGTCCGCCGCGGACCCGTTCAGAAGCGTGTTCCAGTCGTTCGTCGCGGTGCGCAGGCGTTCGGATGCGGCCGCGCAATCCGCCCTGGCCTCGGCCATGAGGCGGTCCGCGTGCGCCTTCCAGGCGATGCCTCCCGCCGTGAGCAGTGCGAGTACGACGACGGTGATGACGATGGCCCTTCTGCGATGCGGCTTCTTTGTTTTCTTTTCCGTGGACTCGGCCGAAACTTCGATGGTCTCATCTTCGATGGCCTTTTCTTTTTCTGTCATTTGTTCTCCTTGTTCATAGGTTCACAGCTTATCGAATCGGCGGAGCCGTCTGCATCGTTCCTCCGGCGCGTGCCGCGCATGGACACACCGGAGGGCCGCATCGAGATCCAAATGAAAAGATTCGGGACGAAGAAAAGCAGCGGGACGGCCCGATGGACGACGGTCTGGGCCGAGTCCATCAGAGCGAAGGACTCCACGAGGACGAGAGCGTAGGCGACGACGCACAGGCGGCACAGGCCGCGAAGGCTGCTGGATTCAGCGCGCCGGGCGACGGTTTCGGCCATCACGCCCATCACTCCGCACAATGCCACGCGAGAGATGCAGACCAGCAGTCCGAGGAGCATGACGCGGTTCATCGTTCCCCTCCAAAGCCCAGGTACGTTTCGAGGGCGGCGTCGACCACTTCCTGGATCCGCATGTCGTGCTCGGCGGCGAAGGTCTTGAGCCTGCGCCGGGTCGAGGCGCGCAGGCTCACGCTGGTCTTCACCCAGCCTCCGCGTCGTTCGGTTTCACGGTCTTCCGGTTTTTCGGTATTTCGGTTTCCGCCGATTCCGGTCTTCCGGTATCCGCCGGGTCCGTCCGGTCGCTGTTGAGCAGCGCGGTCAGGTCGCGCGGGCGGGGCGTCAGGTTCATGTTCCTCACAGGTCCTCCTCCTTGTCCTTGAGCTGTCGCATGGTCTGCTTGAGTTCGCCGGACAGGTCGCGGTATTCGTGCAGGCGGGACCGCGGGGGCGGGTGGATTTCGCGTTGAGGATGTCCTGGCGTTTCGGGATCAGCGTCTCGAAGCACGCGATGTCCGCGGCGTCGATCCAGGCTAGGGCGTCGCGGAGGGCGGTCGTGTTGGCCTCGGTGCGGCACAGGAGGATCGCGGCGGGGACGCCGCGACGGTCGCACAGGTCCTTCACCCCGACGGCCTGGTCGAGGTCGATGCGGCTGGGGCTCGACGGGATGACCACGAGGTCCGCGTTGTTCACCGATTCGTCCAACGCGCGCCCGTACGGGGCGGAGTCGATCAGCACCCAGTCGACGGGTCGTCGAGACGGTCGTTGATCCCGTGCAGGTGCGCGATGTCGGCCGGCGCGGCGGACATCACGTCGAACGGCAGCGGGTCGTCCAGCTCGGCGGCCCTGTACCACCAGTCCTTCGCGTCGCCCTGCACGTCCGCGTCGGCGACGAGCACATGCTGCTCGCCCCGGGACTGGTCCACGAGGGCGCAGGCCAGGAACACGGCCGATGTGGTCTTCATGCTACCGCCCTTGCCGGTCGCCAACGCGATCACCATCGGCTCGCGGTTCTTCTTGTCGTTCATCGTTCTCCTTATTTCGGTATGTCGGTATCCGGTTTTTCGGTATTCCGGTTAGTTGGTTTTTCGGTATTTCGGTTTATGCCGCGTCCCACGCGGATCGCGACGGGAAGCGGTCAGAAGAGGCTGCCCTGGACCAGGCCCTTCGGCACGGGTTCGGTCGGAAGGAACAGCGGATCGTCGGTCGCGTATTCGCGGCGCGAGCGTTGGCGGCGTTTGGCCCGTCGCCAGTAGTCGCGGCCATCACGGCGCATGCGTTCGGCCCAGTCCGGATGTTCGGCCAGCCAGTCACGGACCCGACTCCGTGGGATCCGGTGCAGGCCGCCGTCGGCGATGTGGAGGTCGCGGGCGATCAGTCGGGCGAGGATCCAGCGGCTCGCATAGTCGAGCCCGCCGTACACGGCCTTGTCCTTCCAGCCGTTGACGAGAGCGCGGCTGATGCAGTCGAGGCGCATGGGGCACGCGGCACACAGCATGCGGCCCTTGCCGCGCATCCGTTCGTCGACCAGGTCCGGCCATCGTCGTCGGTCGTCGTGTTCCACATGCGATCCGCCATGGCCGGGTCGGCCGCGGCGATTCTCGCGCAGGCCGGCATCATGTCCCGCCCGTTCATGGCCGCCGTCCTTGCGTCATCGGCGTCTTGCGGGCATGGAGGCGTCCTATGGCGGTTTCGCCGGGATTGCGGGCGGCCCATGCCCGGGCGTATTGGATCAGCAGACCGACGGCCTTGGGATGGCCGAGGCGCTTGTTGCGCCAGTAGACGGCATGCAGCTGCCAGATCAGGTCCGCGTGCCCGTCGAGCTGCGGGTTGGCGAGGAGGAATTCGTTGAAGCCCGCCTCGGAACAGTCGATGCGCGTGGTCATGCCGTCGCCTCCCCTCCGGCCGTCGCGTCCTGGCCGTCCAATTCGGCCAGCGTCTTCACGGCCCAGTCGGGCAGCCATGGCGCAGCATCCGGCTCCGGCACGGCCGCCGGAACCGTCTGCGCGTGTGCGTCGCCGTCTGTGCGGCCGGCTGCGAGGATCATGTCGTCGTTGAGTTCGTCCCAGTGTCTGGCGAGGGCCCGGCCGGTGCGGATGCGTTTGGGCCACCAATCGCCGTTCATGGCAAAGCCGATCGCGTCGACCATCACGAGGGTGGGCCATTGCGCTCCCTGGTCGACGAGCCTGCGGTACAGGCCGATGATGGCCTTGCGGTCGGCTTTGGTCGGTGAGGGCGTGGCCAGGCCGAGCATCGAGCGCTGCTCGCCGAGCGAGGCGAGGACCCGTCCGGCCGCTTCGGCGATCTCGGTGTCGTCCTCGTCGAGTTGTTCGTTTTTTATTCTTTTCGGCGGCGGCCGCCCCGCTTGCGGGGAGATGCCCCGTAGGGGCAGAGGGGAAGGAGGGTTTACTAGGAGGGTTTACCTGGAGGGTTTTATCCTTATATATACAGCTCTGCGAGATTTGCAGTGCTGGGGGTGCGGCATTTGCAGTGCTGGGGGTGCAGCTCTCGCAGTGCTGGCCTGCGGGATTTGCAGTGCCGGTTCCGGCCCTTTTTCCAGCCCTGCGAGATTTGCAGTGCTGGGAATCGGCTTCGTTCCAGCGTTTTCCGGCAGCACGTCCTTGGATTCGCCGTTTTCCATGATGGTGGAGGCGGCGGGGTCCACGGTATTGCCCATGGTCTTCGGGTCGTGTTCCGCCGTGTGCGTCTCCTTGATCCATTCGAGGGTCGACGGGTCGGATTCGACCGCGAGGTCCCACACGATCTGGCAGTACTGGGGCAGACGGTTCCTGCCGCCCTTGCCGAGGCGCGCGTACCGTTGGTCGCCACGGCGGATGAAGCCGCGTTCCTGGAGAGTCTTCAACGCGGTGCGCACGGTCCGTTCCGAGAGTTCGGTGACGTTGACGATGGTCGCGATCTTCGGATAGGCTGCGGTGCCATCGTCGTCCGCGCGGTCCGCGAGGTAGACGAGCACGGCCTTCGCGCTGGCGTTGCCCACATGGCATTTGAAGGCCCATGACAGTGCGATGTTGCTCACGGACGCTCCTCCTCACGCTGCTGGGCGGCACGGCGTCGTCGGCCAATCTGGCGGACATCTCGTCGCCGAGACGTGCCGCCCGGCACAGGGCCAGCGTCATCAGCCATGAGAACGCGACGAACACGATCAATACGATTGCAAGCCAGTTCACGCGAGTCTCCCTTCCATGGACGGGTGCACCATCATCGACGCCAGGCGGCGGGAATCGACGGAGCCCGGACCGTTGTGGCGGGCGAATGCCACCACGACCGGGAACGTCCAAACCGACGCCTGGAAATCCCGGTTACACTCGGGAAACACAGAGCAAGACATGCGGAATGCTTTAGTAAAGTCGTTCATGTGTGATCACTACTCCAAGACAATGCATTGGGCGGCCACGGACCGGGATCCGGCAAGATACGGGATCCGCGGCCGCTCGGGATATTGGTTGCACCGCCCGTCCCCGACGTTCCAGCATCGGGAACGGGCGTTTTTTCTTTTAGTTGCAGAGAAAGAGAGAAAATCGAATGGGATCAGACCATCGCACCACCTCCCCCGCCGTCGACGGGCCACGCGCCGCCGCAACGGATGGCGAGGCAAAGGCAATCAAGAGCCTGCTCATCAGGGACATCAAAGACTTCGATCAAAGCGTCCCAGCAGTCGTCAGACACGACGATGGAACGATCAGGCCTACGTACATAGGCGTATGGGGACAGGACCGTCTGATAGGCGCGGCCCTCATCCAGCCAGCCCTTTGCGTAGCCGAGACGCTCATATACCGCACCGGGACGAGCGGGGTCCATGCCGCACAGATACGAGAGGCTTTCGCCGAGCATGCAGCCATCATCGAAGGGATCGCGGTCGTCAGAAAGCATCGGCGCGAAGGCTTCGGATCGCAGATCAAGGCGTTCTGCGACTCCTGGGCGGCAGACCACGGCGCTGAACTGATACTCAGCATCCCCACCAACGAGGCGCGCGCCTGCTCAACGAGAAAGCCGGATACACGGTCGTACCGCCCGACGGATATCTCACCATCAAGGTATTTGACGCTCAGGAACAGCCTCTTCACATTCCCTACGCCGACCAGCGGACCCAGGACAGAGGCACTAGCATGTGGGCGTACAAGCTCGTAGGCAACGCACACAGCACTTCGAGATTGGCGTTCTCACCGCCTCCTGAGTTCCGAAGACCATACCGTCGATGAATGTTCCCGACGGGTCGCGGGAGAAGACGAGTCTTCCGGCTTCGTCGCTCATGCCGTTCTCCCCTCGGTCAGCAGCAGGTTCGCCACCACCCGTTCGCGGGCGGAGAGCTGTGCATCGACCTCCCGGAAGGCATGCGTGTAGGCATGCGTGGGGCGGAGCCAGGTGTCGGCCAGGCCGCGGGTCTCGCCGCGGCGCAGGGCGCGCACGGCGCAGGCCGGGCAGAGCTCCAAAATCTCCGTGTCGCCCGGGACACAGTAGTTACGCCAGCCGTTACGGGCGAAATAAGCGTCGCGGGCGGCCGAATCGTAGTCGTCCCAGAACGTGCCCCAGACCACCGTGTGGCAGCCATCGCACACCGTGACGCAATCCCACCGGCTGTCCGGCCATTCGGACTGCTCGTAGATTCCACCAGCCATCACGCAACCTCCTCATGATCAGCATCAAGCCCCAGCAAATAGTCGGTAGACACACGGAAGTGCTCGGACAACACAACGATGTCTGAAGTTGTCCAGCCAATGCGTCCCAAGAGTTTTCCATTCGCCGAAGTTTTCGATAAACCAAGCAATGAACCGAGTTGGGCACAAGTAAGTCCCTCACTCTTTACCAGAGCACTTATCCTTTGGGTCACTCCATTCATAGTTCTTTCTTTCTGACTTGGTTCATTTTTACTGTACTTCACTATAGCGTACAGTTTGACTGAACGCAAATCGTATGAGACACTTAATTAAGAAATTCTGAACTATTTTGGGAAGTGATCATATGTCCACATCGGAAGTCTCACCAGAAACACCTTTGGATAAAGGACAGCGTGCTGAAGCGGCGATCCCGACCAACGTGAGAGTTTATCTAGGACTAAGCGGAAAAACACAAAAGGCACTTGGAGAAGCTTTGGGCATTACCAAGAGTGCTATGTCCATGAAAATGTGTGGCAAAGTTGGATGGTCAGTAAGCGATCTTGTAACGACCGCCGATTTTCTAGGTGTCACGCCGAGCGCTCTAATGGATGACACAATTCTCAGCAAAGCCGAGGCTGGATATGCAAAATCGGCCGAGTATGGAGTTTTTGCCGAGAAGCCAGGTGCTTTGGTAGGTGCCGGCTCCCCCAGGTTCCTTGTCAGTCCCTTCAACCCCCGACGCCCCCGGTCGAGGGTGGAATCTCAGGTGCAGCTAAAGGTGCTTGGCCGGTTTCGTGCCGTTCGGGGTCCCGTCCGGCTCGGGTTCCCCGTCCAGCCCCTCGAAGCATGACGGGATTGGGGTTTCCGGCCGGTCTCAAGCCCATGAGACACTTAAGACCATGACTACCATCATCATGCGCACCTCTGAAGGCGACATCAAGATCAACCTGTTCGATGACAAGACCCCGGAAACCGTGGCCAACTTCCTGGGCCTCGCCACTGGCGAGAAGGAATGGGCCGACCCGTTCACCGGTCAGCCGAGCCACGAACCGTTCTACGATGGTCTGACCTTCCACCGCATCATCAAGGACTTCATGATCCAGGGCGGCTGCCCGCTGGGCACCGGCACTGGCGGCCCGGGCTACAACTTCGATGATGAAATCGTTCCAGGACTGACCTTCGATCGCCCATACCTGCTGGCCATGGCAAACGCCGGCCTGCGCCGCGGCATGGACGGCAAGATCCACGGCACCAACGGCTCCCAGTTCTTCATCACCACCGTGCCAACCGAATGGCTCAACGGCCATCACACCATTTTCGGCGAAGTCGCGGATGACGAGTCCAAGGCCGTCGTCGACAAGCTCGACTCCGTGGCAACTGACCGTTCCGATGCTCCGCTCGAGCCGGTCGGCATCACTTCCATCGAAGTGCTGAAGTAAGTTTCGCATCAACAAGACTTACGGCAAAACAATGAAAAGCCCCCTCGCGTGAGGGGCTTTTCATTATCTCCGAAAGAATCTACAGCAGTTCAGATGAGTCTCACGACCGCACTGATCGTGTCATATTTTGCGTAAACGAGGTTCGGCGGAGTCCTTGGCACCGGTGATACGATACACATCGAACACGCCTTCAATCTTGCGCACTGCGGCAAGCAAAGTATTCAAATGCTGGGGGTCGGCCATTTCGAAGCTGAATTGGCTGGTGGCCACACGATCGGTTCCCGTGGAAATGGAGCCGGAAATAATGTTCACTCCATGGTCGGAAAGCACGCGCGTCACGTCGCTCAGCAGATGCGGGCGATCGAGCGCCTCCACCTGAATCTTGACCATGAACACGCCCTTGGTACTCGTCCACTGCACGTCAACCACACGTTCCGGCTGACGCTTCTGCAAGTCCAGCATGTTCTGGCAGTCCACACGATGCACGGACACGCCCTGATTGCGGGTGATGAAGCCGATGATGTTGTCTCCCGGCACCGGCATGCAACATCGGGCGAGCTTGACCCAAATGTCTCCCACGCCCTTGACGGAAATGCCCAGCGAGCTGGTGGTCTTCTTGGTGCGTTCCACCTGCTTGAGCGGCAGAGCCTCCTGCTCCACCTCCTCATTCACCTCGTCGCTGCCCGCATCACGGACCAGATGCGAGATGACATTCTGCGTGGAAATCTGCCCTTCACCAATCGCCACGAACACGGCTTCGGCATTGGCGAGATTCAGCTCATCAGCAACACCGACCAACGCCTCGGGAGCAGCAGAGTCGCAATCGGAAGATTGCGCTTGCGCATGGCTCGTGTCAGCTCGTCACGACCTTCTTCGATGGCCTCGGTACGACGCTCCTTGCTGAACCATTGGCGAATTTTGTTGCGTGCCTTCGGGCTCTTGGTAAAGCTCAACCAGTCACGAGACGGACCAGCCGATTCGGACTTCGACGTAAGCACCTCGACGGTGTCGCCGTTTTCAAGCTTGGTGTCGAGCGGTACCAGACGTCCGTTCACGCGGGCGCCATGGTACGGTGGCCGACTTCGGTATGCACCGCGTAAGCGAAATCGATCGGTGTCGCCTCGGCAGGCAACGATACGATCTTACCTTTTGGAGTGAACACGTAGACTTCGGCAGCACCCAGATCTTCCTTCAGGGAGCCAAGGAATTCATTGGAATCCGGGGTCTCACTCGTCCAGTCGGCGAGCTGCTGAATCCACTTGAGATTGTCAGCCTCGCTCAGCTCCTGGTTCTCGCCACGTTTTACGATCGGACTTATCGGGCGAGCTCAGCGCACGGCCAGCTTGACCGTTCTCCTTGTACTTCCAATGCGCGGCGATACCGAATTCCGCACGGCGATGCATGTCCCACGTACGAATTTGAATCTCGACAGGCTTGCCGCCAGGACCCACCACCGTGGTATGCAGGCTCTGGTACATGTTGAGCTTCGGCATGGCGATGTAATCCTTGAAACGGCCCGGAACGGGGTTCCAACGCGCATGCACCGCACCCAACGCGGCATAGCAATCCTGAATCGTGTCGACGATGATGCGCACACCCACCAAATCGTAGATATTCGCAAAATCATGACCACGTACGATCATCTTCTGATAAATCGAGAAATAGTCCTTCGGACGTCCCGTTACGTACGCCGTAATGTTCTGTTCGTCAAGATCTTCGTTGATCTCCGCGAGAATCTGCTTCAAATACACGTCTCGCTGGCCTGCGCGACGGGCCACCAGCACCACGATCTCGTTGTAGATCTTCGGATAGAGCACTTTGAAGCTGAGCTCTTCCAATTCGGTTTTTGATCGCGTTCATGCCGAGACGATTGGCAAGTGGCGCGTACACGTCAAGCGTTTCATGCGCTTTCTTCTGCGCGCTCGGAGTTTTGACGTAACGCCAGGTACGCGCGTTGTGTACACGGTCGGCGAGTTTGACGACCAGCACACGCACGTCGCGGCTCATCGCGACCACCATCTTGCGAATGGTTTCGGCTTGCGCGGAATCGCCGTATTCCATCTTGGAAAGCTTGGTGACGCCATCGACCAAACCGGTCACGGTATCGCCGAACTCGGCGCGGCACTCATCGAGCGTATAGTCGGTGTCCTCAACCGTGTCGTGCAACAGGCCGGCGGCCACAACCAACGGTCCCATGCCGAGATCGGCAAGAATCTGCGCCACGGCCAACGGGTGGATGATGTACGGCTCGCCCGATTTGCGCCGTTGCGAGAATGCTGCTTGACCGCACGCTCATAAGCGCGCTCAAGAATGCTCATGTCCTCATCGGGATGATGGTATTCGCACATCTTCAGGATCGGCTCAAGCGGATCAAGCGGATTCGTGCTGATCTCGCAGCCCAACATTCGGGCAGAATGAACCTCACGCTCAACGTCACCCATCGTCCACCTCCTCGCTCGCAATGCTCCCTATACTACCCGCGCCTCACCGTGCATCCGAGGCATCCGACCGCGTGTTGCACGGCCAAATACCCCCGAAACCATTGAGATGTCAGCGTTTGCCGATTCCTCTGCGACTAAGCCAGTGCGTTCAGCTCAGGAAGCCACGCCTGTGGAACCAAACCCACGCTCAGCGCGATCCGACCCAGGCAGCGTTTCCGCCTCGATGAACTTCGCTTCGACGTAACGCTGAATAACCAGCTGCGCGATACGGTCTCCCGGATGGAACGTCACGGTGTGTTCCGGATCAAGATTGATCAGCGGCACCTTGATCTCACCACGGTACCCCGCGTCGATGGTTCCCGGCGCATTGAGCACAGTCACACCCTGCTTGACGGCAAGACCGGACCGTGGATGCACCAGAGCCACGTAACCCGCTGGAAGGGCGATCGCCACCTCCTGTAGGCACCAGTGCCCGCTGGAACGGCTTCAGCGTGACTCCTCCGTAGTGCGCAGATCAGCGCCAGCGTCACCGGCATGGGCAT
>ENA-OQAJ01000198-OQAJ01000198.1-human-gut-metagenome-genome-assembly--contig:-NODE-198-length-19140-cov-1.970599_pt1 | contig 19140 bp, 19 predicted proteins | sample MGYA00242736_ERZ504529 | MGnify/ENA primary metagenome ERZ504529 (study PRJEB26092, sample SAMD00036275) | human gut metagenome | host: Homo sapiens | study: EMG produced TPA metagenomics assembly of...
GTTCCTCACCAGCCAATTGAGGATCAAAGCGGTGATGATGGCGTCGTGGAGGCTGTAGGTCTCATCCTGGTTGACGGTGCTGAAATTCCAGCCGAACATATTCCACTCATCCCAGGCCACCTTGATCTCGTTTTTGACGCCGTTCTGGCCCGTGATAATGGAGGCCAGGGTGAGCTTGTGGCGCTCGTCGATCTGATAGGGAATATACAGGGATTCCTCATATTTTTCCGATACATCCCCGAAATCCTCCCAGCCCAGGCCGTAGTAATGGGCGGAAATCAGGTCGATATAGGGAGCGAGCCGCTTCACCACCGTGTGGTTCCATTCGGCGTCCTGCTCCATGCCGCAGGCTACCAGGCGGATGCTCTTATCTACGCTTTCATGGCCTTGGCAAATTGAACCGCGGAATCGGCATATTCCGCCGCGGTCTGGTTTTCCATCTGCCAGGGGCCGTACATCTCGTTGCCCAGCCCCCAGAATTTCACGCCGAAGGGCTCCTCGTAGCCGTGGGAACGGCGGAGATTGGCGTAATAGGTGTCCAGAGTGCCGTTGCAGTACTCCACCCAGTGCATGGCCTCCTCAGCGGTTCCGCTGCCCATATTGACGCAGATCAGCGGTTCGGCCCCAACCTTGCGGCAAAGCATTGATAAAATCCACAGTTGCCGAACTGGTTGCTTTCTAGAAAACGCCCCAGGCAAAGTCAAAAACGTTTTGGGCGGTCATCCTTTGGGCCGACGCCATCCTCCCAGTGATAGTTGGAGACAAAGTTTCGTCTCGGATACCGCAGAATGGGCACCTTGACCTCCTTCAGCAGCTCCAGCACTGTCTGTGCGAAAAGCCATCCTCATCGGAGAGGGGATGGCCGGGGATCGTATCACGCCGCCGTAAATATTGCCGAAGGCGTGCTCCATAAAAGTGGCCGAAAAGCCGGGGGGCTGACCTCCCCCTTGTACTTTTTCAACGGTTGACGGTAATTTTTGCTTTCATCAAATCATCTCTCCATCCCGGTTAGTGTGATTGAGGCCGCCGGCGTTTTCAGAGCCAGTCCGCCGGCGTTCCTGTTGTGCTCGTACACGAAATTGGTTTCAATATAGCACAAAAGATAAAATTGTCAATAAGGGCGTTGGTCCGCTGGGCGGGGGTTTTCTCCCGGGGAGCGGGCGGAAAAGAAAGTGAAAAGACTGCCGCCCGCCGGGAGGGAGAAACAAAGAAAAATCCCGGAACGGCGGCGCTTTTCTTTGGGCCTCCGGCTTCTCAATTTAGTGCTTCGTTCGGGGTCTTTTTTCGCCATGATTTGTTTGAATTTTGAACCATAAAAAATTTTTTATCGTTAAAATATCCATTATTTACAGAAAAGGTATTGACAAATTAGGAGGTTAACGTTATTCTATAGTCAGGATTATCGATAATCCTAAATGAGCCTTAAAAAAGTGCCGTCCTGAGAAACGCAAAGGAAGGACCAGGAGGGCAGGACCATTTTTGAAGTTTAGAAAAGGTTGGATTCCCTAATGAAGCAAGCGAAGCTACATATTGATCGGCACTTCCAGGTGGGAGAGGTTGACAAGCGCATTTTCGGCTCTTTCATCGAGCATCTGGGCCGGGCCGTATACGGCGGCATCTACCAGCCGGGCAGTCCCTTATCCGATAAGGAGGGAATGCGTAAGGACGTAATGGAGCTGGTTCGGCAGCTGCAGGTTCCGGTGGTTCGCTATCCGGGCGGAAACTTTGTATCCTGCTTCCACTGGGAGGACAGCGTGGGACCCAAGGAGCTGAGGCCTGCGAGGCCGGAATTAGCCTGGTTCGCCATTGAGACCAATGAGTTCGGCCTGAACGAATTTGCCGACTGGGCAAAGAAGGCGGAAACTGAAATCATGATGGCGGTCAATTTGGGAACCCGCGGCGTGGACGACGCCAAAAACCTGTTGGAATACTGCAATCTGCCGAAGGGAACCTATTACAGTGACCTGCGGCGCAGCCACGGCGTAGAGCAGCCCCACGACATCAAGCTTTGGTGCCTGGGCAACGAAATGGACGGTCCCTGGGAGATCGGACGGAAAACGCCTTACGAATACGGACGCCTGGCAGCGGAGACCGGCCGGGTCATGAAGATGATGTGTCCTGAAATCGAACTGGTGGCCTGCGGCTCCTCCTTGTGGACAATGCCCACCTTCGGCGTTTGGGAAAGCGACGTGCTGAAGGAGTGCTACGACGTGGTGGACTACATTTCCATGCACCAGTATTACGACAATTACGATAACGACACCGCCGAGTTCCTGGCAAACAGCACGGCGATGGATCGGTTCATCAGCCAGGTGGTTTCCCTCTGTGACGCCGAGCAGGCGAAGCAGCGCAGCAGCAAGAAAATCAACCTGTCCTTTGACGAATGGAACGTATGGTACCATTCCAAGGAGGCGGATAAAAAGATCGAGCGCTGGACCAAGGCGCCCCGCCAGCTGGAGGATATTTACAACTTTGAGGACGCCCTGCTGGTAGGCGAGATGCTGATCACCATGCTCCGCCACGCGGACCGTGTAAAGATCGCCTGCCTGGCTCAGCTGGTAAACGTGATCGCTCCTATTATGACCAGCGACAAGGGCGCTTGGCGGCAGACCATTTACTATCCTTATTACTATACCAGCGTTTATGGACGGGGCCGCGTTCTGCAGACCCTGGTGGATTCTCCCCTTTATACCACGAAAAACAACGGCGATGTTCCCTATCTAGACGCTGTAATGGTGGAGTGCGACGACGGCTCCTTGTCCCTGTTTGCCGTCAATAAGAGCCTGGAGGATGACATTACCCTGGCCTGCGACCTGAGACAGTACGAGGGCTTCCGGGTCGAAAGGCATATTGTGCTGGATCATGACGATATGAAGGCGGAAAACACAGAGGAGCATCCCGATACCGTGGCTCCGAAGAGCAACGGCGCATCCAGTATGGAAAACGGCCACCTTTCAGCGGTGCTGAAGAAGCATTCCTGGAATATGATCCGTATGACCATACTTTAGCGGACAATAGATTCTAGGCTGTTATTGTGCTAAAAAGGCATAAATAACAGCCTTTTTTGTTTTATTTTGCTTAAAACTCTCTCGTCCACTAATCTATAAGACCCCAAAACATCCATAAAAGGAGGAAGCAAAAATGAAAAGACTTGTTTCCGGCATCCTGGCGGCCCTGTTAGCGGTAACTGCTTTCAGCGCCTGCAACACCAATTCCCCCGCCAGCAGCGGCGACGCCACCAGCGGCGTCACGCACAGAGGCTTCCAGCGGCGACGCTCAGAAAGAGCCCGTTACCATTCAGTTCTGGACTTCCTTCACCGGTCCTGACGGCGAATATGCCCGTGACATTACCAACCGCTTCAACGAGATGGATAACGGCATCACCGTAGAGTTTGACGCTATGGGCGCTGACATTCTGACCGAGAAGCTGGCCACCGCCCTTTCTACCGGCAACGCCCCCGCCCTCACCTTCCAGTTTAATTTGCAGGTAGGCACCCATGGCAAGAACGACACCATGAGAGACCTGTCTGACTTCTGGGAGAAGACCGGCGTGGATAAGGACGACTTTATGGAGGAATCCATCACCGCCCTGCAGTACGATGGAAAGCAGATCATGCTTCCTTTCCACTGGTATTCCACTTACCTGTACTGGAACAAGGACCTGTTTGAGGCCGCCGGCTTAGATCCGGAGACCCCGCCCACCACCTGGGATGAGGTATACACCATGGCCGAGCAGATCACCGATCCTTCGAAGAACGTATACCGGAATCCGGCTTCCCCACCAGCGGCGCTGTGCCGTGGTCTATTCCATCATGCGTTCCAACGGCGGAGACTTCTTTGATACTGAAAACATGAAATCCGTGCTGGACAGCCCGGAGAACCTGGAAACCCTGAAGTGGATCCAGGATATCGCCCAGAAGGGCTTTACTCCCGCCAACAATACCGGCGCGACCTGGATAACATCATGATGGCCGACCAGCTGGGTATGTATGTAAACGGCCCCTGGCTCTCCACCGGTCTGAGAGACAATGAGATTAACTTCGGCGTAACCGGTATCCTGCCGGCAAGAAGGACACCATCGGCGTTGCCGAAGAATACGGCTTTGCCGTGCCGAAGTCCACTCCCGACGATCAGGTGGAAGCCGCTTATGAGTACATCGCTTACTGGTATACTCCTGAAATTGCCTCTGAGTGGTGCCTGAAGAACGGCTATCCTCCGTTCATCAAGTCTCTTGTTGAAAACGAGGACATCAAGAATGACGAATATGTCAGCATCTTCTCCCAGATGGAGGACTACGGCGAGGTTTCCTGCGTAGGCCTGACCACTGGCCAGCAGATTCAAAGCGACGTGCTGTTCCCCATGGTAGAAAACATCATGGCCGGAAACGACGCCCAGGCCGAACTGACCAAGGCTTCTGAGGAAATCGATGGAATTTTAGCGACTGAGAAATAATCAGAATAAGTGGCGAGGTTTGCTCTAGTTGGAGCTAACGCCTTATCTTGGGGCAAACCTCAAATTTTTACCAAAGGGGGATGCCAGCTTTGCTGAAAAATTAGACAGATATTGGAACCGTCCCGGCCGGGCCGCCTATATCTTTATACTGCCATCGTTAGTGCTCCTTTTTATTTTTGCTTTTATTCCGCTCTGCGCTTCTATTGTAATCGGCTTTATGCACATGGACATCTACTTCAGCGACGTTCATTTCGATGGATTTAATAACTTTGTCCGCGCGTTTCAGGACGAACGCTTTTGGAACGCACTGAAAAACACTCTGCTTTTTCGCGATTATAGAATGGTGCTCCAGATCGTGGTAGGACTGCTGGTGGCTAACGCCCTGGTGAGCTCGACGTTTTTTCAATAAATTTTCCCGCACCATTCTCTTCATTCCTGTTGCATATCTCGCACGCCGCACTGGCGTTATGTTCGGTCTTCTTTTAGATGAAACCATCGGCTATATTCCCTATCTCCTGCGGTATGCTGGGCTTCCCGGACGCACCTTTTTCAGAAACGCTTCCACCGCGATGGGCACGATCATCGCCATGACGGTTTGGAAAAACTTCGGCTATACCATGTCGATTCTCGTGGTGGGCATCCAGGGTGTGTCCCAGAGCTACTACGAGGCCGCCCGGATCGACGGCGCCTCCAAGGTGCAGCAGTTCTTCTATATCACTCTGCCGGGGATTCTGCCCAACCTGGGCTTCTGCATCATCACCAACCTGATCGGTGCCCTGCAGGTATTTGACCAGGTGTTCGTCACCACCCAAGGCGGTCCCCAGTATACAACCGAAACCTTAGTGTTCTACATCTATAAGACGGGCTTCCGCGACCCCTTCGACCTGGGCTACGCCAGCGCCATGTCGGTCCTGCTGCTGATCGCTATTTTAATCCTAGCCGTGCCGGTCTATAAGAAGATGTTTATGTCTAAGGATTAGGAAGGTGCACAGATTATGAAAAAGACAAAAGAAGATATTGTATTAGGCACTATCAAATATATCTGCATCGCGGCTTTGCTGATCGTGGTGCTGTTTCCCATTATCTGGCTGGTCGCCGGCTCCTTTAAGCTGGAAAAGGAGATTTTATCCTTCCCGCCTACCGTATTCGGCGAGCATTTCAGCATGAAATCCTTCCAGCGCATTTTTGATGCGATTCCCTTTCTGCAGTATATCGCCAATACGGTGATTTTTGCCTTGGGCGCGACCGGTCTGGCTCTGGTGTTCGACTCTGCGGCGGGATACGCCTTCGCCCAGCTGGACTTTAAGGGAAAGAATTTTCTGTTCGTCGTCGTTTTGCTGACCATGATGGTGCCGTTCCAGGTCATGATGATTCCGCTCTTTTTGGAATCCAACTATTTGGGACTATTAAATACCTATATGGGCCTGATTCTGCCCAAGGCCACCACCGCGTTCGGTGTGTTTATGATGCGCTCCTATTTCGCTCAGCAGCCTCATGAGCTGGGCGAGGCCGCCCGAATCGACGGCTTAAGCGAAATCGGTATTTTCTTCCGGATCTTCCTGCCTTTGGTGGTGCCGGGACTGATGACCCTGGGTATTTTCCATCTGATGAACAACTGGAACGATCTTCTGTATCCCCTGATGATGACCACGGAAACCAAGATGAGAACCCTCTCCGCCGGACTGGCGCTGTTCGTGGGCGAGAGAAGCACCACCTATTACGGCCCTCAGCTGGCCGGTGCATTGATCTCCATTCTGCCGCTGATGGTTCTGTACGCTTTCTTCCAGAAGTATTTCATCGCCAGCGTGGCCACCAGCGGAATGAAGGATTAATCGGGATGAATCAAAATTTGAAAAATTCTGCCCAGGCTCTGCTGGCCATGCAGCGCATGTCCTGGGAGCAAGGAGTGGCGGCACAGGCGTTTTTTGAGTACGGGCGGCCTGACATCGGGATGCTTATGGTCCGGGAGGCCTTGCGCCGCTCCGACGGGAAGGGCCTGCTGGGGATTACTAATCCGGCGATGGATTCCGTTGACTGCGGGGCCAACGGACTGCCCCTTTATTACGCTTATCAATATACTGGGGACCGCGCTTATTGGGCGGCCCTGCAGAGACTGGCTGATTGGCTGGAGTTTTCCGCCCCCCGGGGCGCCTCCGGCCAATTGTATCATAACCCGGGCAGCCGGAAAATGATGATCGACGGAATTTATCACATTCTTCCGCCTTTAGCGGCGGCAGGAAGGGCCGGGTTCGCGGCTCAGCAGGCGGAGCTGTTTCACCGGAGGCATTATGATTCCAAAACTGGGCTTTACCGCCAATTTTGGGATGAGGACGGGAACAGCTTTTGCGCCGGGAGCTTTGGGGCGGCGGCCAGGGATGGATGGCCGGGGCCTTAGCCCTGGCGTGCAGGCTTCTTCCGCCGGAGGACGGTGAAACCAAAAACGCTGGGTGAGCGGCTGAACCGCCTGCTGAAGGCCATGAAGAACTATTTGCGGGAAGACGGCCGGTTTCACGACGTTTTTTGGACGACCCGTCCACGTTCCCCGAGGTGACAGCATCCCTGATGATGTGCTATACTGTTTATCAGGGAATCAGCGCCCTTGTGGTGCCTGCCGAGGAGAAAAGGGATGCCGACCGGGTGCTGGAGCTTTTAGAGCGGTATGTGGATGAACAGGGCTTTGTCAACAGCGCCTGCGCCTCACCCGGCTTTGACCGGCCCGGAAATTCCGCGGAGGCGCAGGCTTTTTATCTTTTGGCGCATTCGGCTAAGAGAGCGTTAGAACCCCAAAAAGCTTAATGATGAGGTGAAAAAGAAATGATGCTGAACAATAATCCCTATTCTGAGGTCAAGGGCTTTAACTACTGGCCGTCCTATGCTATGGTTTTAAAACGATGTGATGGACAGATTTGATTTGGAAACCGTCAAAAGGGAGTTAAAGGGCGCCCAGAACCTGGGAGCCAGCTGCGTACGGGTGTGGGTCAGCAATGTGAGCTGGCAGAGAAGCGCCCCCAGGTTTCTCTCTGATTTCAGAGCCTTGCTTTCCGCGGCGGAAAGCTATGGTATTTTGGTCATGCCTGTGCTTTTTAACCGCTGGGTGGATACGGATTATCCCGTAGGAGAACTGGACCTGACCACCGTAATGATGCCATTGTCCGGGGCCAACCGGGAGTATCTGCGCTCCTTCCTGGGAGAATTCCGGAATGATTCCCGGATTCTGATGTGGGATCTCTGCAACGAGCCTTTTTATTACGCGCTTCTGCCGCTGGAGGAGAACGCAATCCAGGAGATCAAGAGACTGGAAATCCGCTACTGGCAGGAATGCCTTGCTGAGATCCGCCGGATTTCTCCCAGCCAGCCGGTCACTATGGGCTTTGCAGGCCCGGCAGACCAGGCGCTGGAGGAGCTTTACCGCAGCCTGGATGTGATTTCCTTCCACCCCTACGCCGAGTATTGGGACGAGGGCTTTTTACAGTTCACAGATGCTTACATAGACGTTGCGAACCGGCTGGAGAAGCCTCTGCTCTGTACGGAAACCTGTCAGGGCAGCCTAAACGACCAGGTGCGCGGGGAGATCGTCAGGCAAACCCTGGATGCGCTGGAAAGCCGAAGCATCGGATGGCTGGCCTGGCATTTGTGCGAGGGAAAGGTCGTCACCGGAGACCGGTCCGTCCGGACGGAAACTGCCGGCCCGGAGAGGCAGGGATATATGCCCTTCCTGCTGGCCGACGGCTCGATCCGGCCGCATCACGAGGCGGTGCTGCGTTACACCAAGCCGGAACGCAGAAGCTGACCGAAGCCACAGGCAATCGCGTAAACCGAAAGGAAATAAGGAGGATGTCATAGTGCAATACAGAAGAATGGGCCGCAGCGGGCTAAAGCTCAGCGAGGTGGCCGTTGGAAGCTGGATGACGGATCTGAAGGGCCGGGAGGCCTGCGATACCGCGAAGGAGGTTCTGCGCCGGGCTTACGACAGCGGCGTAAACTTTTTTGACTGTGCCGACGCTTACAGCGGCGGTCAGGCGGAGGTTTTCCTGGGAAATATTCTGAAAGAATTTCGGAGAAGCTCCTACGTGGTTTCCAGCAAGGTGTTTTTCCCAGTGGGAGACGGTCCCAACGACCGGGGGCTTTCCCGGAAGCACATTGTGGAACAGCTGAACCGGTCTCTGAAAAATCTGCAGGTGGATTATTTGGATCTCTATTTCTGCCACCGGTTTGATCCGGAAACCTGTATGGAGGAAACTCTGGAAACTCTGAGCGATATGGTGGCCCAGGGGAAAATTCTGTACTACGGGGTCAGCGAATGGAGCCCGGTTCAGATTACCAAGGCGCTCGGCCTGATTCAGAAGCACGGCTACCGGCCCTTGTCTGTGATTCAGCCTCAGTACAATATGGTGGACCGGTATATTGAGGATGAAATTATGGGGATCTGTGAGGAAAACGGCGTGGGTATCGTTCCCTTCTCGCCCCTGTCCCAGGGCCTGCTCACAGGCAAATACAGAAAGGGCCAGCCTATCCCGGAAGGCTCCCGGGCAACCCATCAGGCGGATAAGCAGATCAACCAGCTTCTCACAGAAGAAAATCTGGATAAGGTGGAGAAGCTGCTGCGGGTGGCCAAGGAGCTGGGAGTTTCCCTCTCGGTTCTGGCTCTGGCCTGGATCCTGCGGAAGCCGGCCGTCACCAGCGTGATCACCGGGGCCTCCAAGGCTCCCAGCTGGCTGGCAACCTAGCTGCCAGCGGGTTCCGGATTCCTCAGGAGGCTCTGAAGGAAATTGAGAAGATTCTGGATTACCATCCCTTTGTGAGAAGGATCGGATAACCCTACGGAAGGAAAGGGCCGCGATAAAAGAAAATCCGCTTAGCAGGCGGTCAAAAGAAGCGGAAAAACAGTGAAGCGCAAAATGCGAAGAATAGAAAAGCGGAAGCTTGGCGAAGGTGAAAAGGAGGAGCCTATGAAAAAGATTACGCTTGGAGGAATGCAGGCCTCCGATATTGTACTTGGATGTATGCGGATCAGCGATATGGCTGTGTCCCGGGTGCAGGAGCTTTTGGAAACAGCTGTCGAAGAGGGGATCAACTATTTCGATCACGCAGATCTTTACGGCCACGGGGCTTCAGAGGAGGTTTTCGCAAAGGCCATGGGCCAAAAGCCCTCGCTGCGGGAGCGGATTTATCTCCAGTCCAAATGCGGCATCCGGGATGAGGGGGGCCTTTTCCGGTATGATTTTTCCAAGAGCCATATTCTGAAAAGCGTTGACGGTATTCTGAAACGGCTGAACACCGATTATCTGGACGCGCTGCTTCTGCACCGGCCCGATCCGCTGGTGGAGCCGGAAGAGGTGGCCGAGGCCTTTGAGCTTCTCCACAGCAGCGGAAAGGTCAGAAGCTTCGGCGTCAGCAACCAGTCCCCTATGCTGATCGAGCTGCTGCAAAAATATGTCAATCAGCCCTTGGTGATCAACCAGCTTCAGTTCGGCGTTGCCCACACCCCTATGCTGGATCAGGAGCTTTTCTTCAACATGACCGCTGATCAAAGCGTGGACCGGAGCAGCGAAATCCTGGAGTACTGCCGCTTGAAGGATATCGCCATACAGGCCTGGTCGCCGTTCCAGTATGGATTTTTTGAGGGCGTGTATCTGGATAACGCCAAATTTGGCCCGCTGAACGATACCTTAGACGCCATTGGAAGGAAATACGGCGTATCCAAAGCCGCTGTGGGCGTTGCCTGGATTCTGCGCCATCCGGCGAAAACCCAGGTAATCGTCGGCACCACCAACCCGGAGCGCCTGAAGGCGATGTGCAAGGGCTCGGAGGTTGTCTTGACCCGGGAGGAATGGTATGAGATTTACCGGGCGGCCGGACATAAAATCCCCTGACCATAAACCGCCGTTTCGAGGCTTAAGCAGATCAGAAGCGAATAAATACAGTGGATGCCTTGCGGTGCTTTTTTACGGAAGCTGACGATTTCACTTTTGCGGCCGCCCCGGAGCGCTTGTTTTGCGGCGAAACCGTTCAGCGCAGCCGCCTTGCCGCAGGGCTGAGAGGGCTTCAGCGATTGTCAAATCAGCTTGAGCGTTATGCGCGGCCGGCAACACGCGGAAACCGCCTGTTGCCAGGAGAAACCGCCGCCGTGGACCGGTGGAGTGCGAGCCTTTAGGGAACCCTGTGAACACAGCGCGCCGCGCGGTGAATCAGACGGATTGCACCGCAGGAGGTATGGGCGTGAAACGTCCGGCCCGGGCGCTGTACGCCTGAAAGAGCTTTCGTCACAACGGCGGTCGGTGAAAGGCGTTCTCAGTCCATTCTCAGCTGTTTTGCTGATCAAGCTTATCTGAGCTGTGCTTCAGGATCAACAAAAATTCGAAATTAAGGAAGGAATCGGCATGAAAGGATTTCAAAGCAGGCTTCCCGCAGCCCGCTGGGAGGAAGGACTGCTGTGCGGCAACGGCACCATCGGCGCTATGGTGATGGGCTGGCCGAAGGAGGAGACCATTTACTTTACCCATGAGAAATTATACGCGCCCTTCGCTCCGAAGCGGGAGCCTGTGCATACGGCAGGGCATCTGGAAGCTATCCGGCGCATGATGCTGGATGGCAGATACGAGGAAGCGGCGGAATTTGTGGTAAATCTTTCCTATCAGGAGGGGTATGGGCCCCGGATCGAGCAGTGGACCGACGGGTTTACCGTGGCCTGCGACATGAAGCTGCGGTTTCCCCAGAAGGAGGAGCCGGAGGACTATAAAAAATCCCTGAATTTTGAAAACGGCCAGGCGGAGGTTTCCTTCACCCTGGGAAGCAGCCGGGTCACCCGGGATTTCTTCGTATCCCGAGCCGCCGGGATCGCCGTAATGCGGATCACCTCTTCAGAGCCCGTCAGCTTTGAGGTCTCTCTGGAAAAGCATCAGGAAATTCAGGAAGCCTGCGAGCCGTATTGGAAGGAGGTCGCTACGACCGCCGGATCCTGGATCCGCTGGTAGCCGTTCAGGATCATACGCTGCTGTATGAGGGCGTGTATCAGGATACCGATTTCGGATACCGCTGCGCTGTAAAAGTCGCGGAAACAGACGGTGCGGTTTGCGGGGAGCCGGACAGAATCCAACCGTAAGAACGCCCGGGACACCTTGCTGTTCTATAATCTTCTTCCGGTTCCGGACCGCCGGAAGGCTGTCCCCCGGGCGGAGGACAGCTTTGAGGGCCTGCCCTTGTCCTATGAGGAATTGCTCCAGGCCCACGCGCGGCTTCATAACGCCGTTTACAGCCGTATGGAAATTGAAACTCAGCGACCCGCAGGCGCCTAAGAGCGAGCTGGCGGAGGAGCTCTGGGAAAAAGGGCGGCAAAAGCTGCCGCCCAACCGGTATTTTGAAATGCTGTGCGACGCGGGCCGGTACCAGGTGATCTGCGCCAGCGGAGAGACGCCGCCAACGCTTCAGGGGATTTGGACCGGAACCAACCATGTGCCCTGGTCCGCCGATTATACCCGCAACGGCAACGAGCAGACGGTGATTCTTTCCAATCTGCCCGGCAATATGTTTGAGTGCATGGACAGCTTTATCCGCTATGAGGAGAGCCTGATCCCGGAGGAGCGGGAAAACGCCAGGGTGATGTACGGCTATCCCGGTATTTTAAGCGCCTCCCGCACCAGCAGCCACGGCCTGAACAACCACTTCAGCGTAGAATGGCCTATGACGTTTTGGACCACCGGCGCCGCATGGAACGCCCATTTCTTTTATGATTACTATCTTTATACCATGGACCGGGAGTCTTTTTAAACCATGCGCTTCCGTATATGAAGGAGTGCATCGTGTTTTTTGAGAAATTCCTTATCGAGGACGAAAACGGCAAGTGGATGTTCGTCCCGTCCTATTCTCCGGAAAACAAGCCGGCGAATTCCCCCGGAATTTCCCAGGCGTGCATTAACGCCACCATGGACGTCGCTTTGGTCAGCGAGCTGCTGCGGAATCTGATTCAGGGCTGTGAAACGGAAGGCGTGGAAAAAGAAAGCCTTCCCAAGTGGAGAGCCATGCTGGGGAAAATGCCTGCCTATCAAATTAACGAGGACGGCGCTTTAAAGGAATGGTGTACTCCCCGGCACGAGGATTTTTACGATCACCGCCATTCCTCCCACCTGTATCCCCTGTATTACGGGGTGGCGGAGGAATTTAAAAACCAGCCGGAGCTGATGGAGGCCGCTAAAAAGGCCTATGAAATGCGGATGAAATATAAAAAGCAGGAAATCGGCGTGATGGCGTTCGGCACGATCCAAATGGCTATGACCGCCGTCCACCTGGGAGATACGGACACGGCGTGGAGGCTTTTATGCTCCATTGCGGAAAATAATTACTACAATACCTTTTCCCCCTCTCACAACGCCGGACCGTTTATCTTCAACTGCGATATCAGCGGCGGCGTGCCGGGGCTGATATTTGAAATGCTGATCCAGTCCTATCCGGTTACCGATGAAAATGGAAAGATCCAGTCCTTTGAGATCCGGCTCCTGCCGAATCTTCCGGAGCCCTGGCAGTCGGGCAGCCTGCGCGGCGTGAGAGCAAGAGGCGGCTTTGAACTGAACTTTTCCTGGGAAAACGGAAAGGTCACCCAGTGCGAGGTCATTTCACATTCCAATTACAGCTACACCATGGGATAGGGCAAAGCGGATTTGTCCGGATGGTGGGAAAACGGCTTTCTGGAGCTTGAAGGCGGAAGCGCCTGAAGCCGGGCCGCTGTGCGCCTGGGAAAGCTCATTTCGGGCCGTGGAACAGCCGGCGCTGAAAGGCTGGCTTTAAGATATTTTGATTGGATCGTCAGGAGGAGCGATTATGAATTATACGGTTATGGCTTATACCCGCCGGGAAAACAGAGAGCTGGAGAGCGCCATGCACCTGGCGGCGGTGCTGGAAAACGGCTCCTTGCAGCCCTTGCAGAACGGGACCGGCATCCTGTTTGCCAAAGCGGAATTTAACGAGGCCCTCTGTGCGGCACCACGAAAATCCTGCGGAAGCCATGGGTGTTCCGCCTGAAGGATGGAGCCTTCGGCGTGGTATGCCTGCGCCGCAACGTAGGCGGCGGTCTGGAGCCTGGAAAAGAAAACTGCGTGCTGATATTCACCTCGCCGGATCTTCTTTCCTTCCGGGAGGAGGGACTGATCCCGGCAGCGCCGGAGGGTACGGCTGTTGCGGACGTCCGGTGCCAATGGGATGGGAAGGCTGGGCTCTACCGGCTGACCTGGTCGGATGGAACCGGATATTATACCTCGTCGTCGCCGGATCTGACTTCCTTCACCGGTATGGAAAAGACCGGTTCCCCGGAGCCCCGGGCCTTGGTGAAGCTCAGCGATGGGGTGGATGGATGTTTGATTTCTCTTACCCAAGAGGAGTATGAAAAGGTTCTGCGCCGCTATTCTCCGGTAGTCCAGACCGGATGCCTGCCGGTTTATTGCAAGGCGGCTCCCGGGGAAAGAGTATCCCTTCCGGAGCAGGTGACCCTCACCTATTCCGACGGCTCGTTGAAGCCGATGCCGGTAAAATGGGAGCCCTTCTCCAGAACCCTGCCCGGCGTGTACTCGGTGGCGGGCGCGTACAGCGGGAGACTTGGCCCTTCCATTTTTGGAGGTAGCGGGCGGGACCCGGACCGGTGATCCGGTACCGGGGGCGCTACTATTATATGGCCACGGATGACGGAAACGGCCAGACCACCCTGAAAATCCGGGGCAGCGATACCATCAGCGGGCTTGCGGAGGCGGAGGAGCGCGTGATTTTCACCGCGAACCCGGAGGGATATATGTCAGGCTGCCTGTGGGCGCCGGAGCCCCACGTGGTAAACGGAAGACTGTGCGTGTTTTTTGCCGCCGGCAATCCCCACTGGTATACGGTGCAGTGCCATGTGATGGTGATGGCGGGGGATGACCCCCTGGACGCGGCAAGCTGGCAGACGCCTCAGCGGTGCCGCACCATAGAAGGCGGGGTCCTGTGCCCCGATGGAATCACCCTGGACATGACCTGCTTCACTGTGGGCCAGGTTCCCTACGTGGTCTGGGCCCAGCGGGTGATGCGCCTGGAGGAGCAGGAATTCGGCAACTCCGACTTATACATTGCCTCGGTGGATCCGGAAAAGCCTTGGCAGCTCACCAGCGCCCCGGTCTGCATCTGCCGGCCGTCCTATGGCTGGGACCGGGTGGATACCACGGTCGATGAAGGCCCCTTTGCCGTGCGGAGAGGAGACGACCTGTTCCTTACGTTTGCGGGATCCAGCGTCAGCGTTCTGTATTGTGTAGGCCTGCTTCACGCTAAGACGGGAAGCAACCTGCTCGATCCGGAAAGCTGGGAGGAGCTGGGGTACCCCATTCTTACCAGCGAGAGCGTGCCCGGTCAGCTGGGACCCGGACACAACTCCTTTGCGAAGGATGAATTTGGAAACGATATTGTGGCGTATCACGCCAAGCTGCCGGCAGCGGACGGCCACGACCCGGGCATGACAAACCGGCATACCGGCCTGAGGCCTGTCCACTGGGACGCCGAAGGCCTTCCGAGACTGGATATGACCCCGGAAAGGGAGCTGTCCCCCGGCTTCCAAATCCAGGCCGTTGTGGAGATCACGGAGGCCCCAAAGGAATAACCCAGGAAACTTTGCACTAAGGCGTCCTAGGCTTACGTAGCGCCTTTGCTTTGCTGTGAGGAAATTTAACGAATGAAGAGAAGCGCCTGTCAGAAGCCAGGCGGTAACGGCTCTTTCAGAACCTGTGTGAACTGCGTTTCGGCTTATCTCTTTGAGCAAAATACCTTCCGCAGAAATTTCTGAGGCCCCGGTCAGAAAATCAGTGCCTTTGTTCCTCATTTTTGAGGGCTATAGAACCCTTTGACATCGCCGTCAGCCAAGGCTTTTTATCCGCCCCTCCGGTTTAGCCGGGGCCTTTCTTAGCTGTAAGCGGCAAGAAAAGAACCCATCCGGCAGATACCGGATGGGTTCTTTTTGAACTAGCTTATCCTAGGAAGCTTACGGAGCGATTATTTATACAGCGGGCCGTAGGTCTTGCAGGCATTGTAATCGGCGGCCATGGGGCAGTCTACGCCGAAGGAGGCCCAGGCGTGAGGACGGAAGATCTCCTTCTCGTCCAGGTTGTGCATAGAGACCGGGATTCTCAGCATGGAGGCCAGGGTAATCAGGTCCTTGCCGATGTGGCCGTACACAAACGCGCCGTGGTTGGCGCCCCAGTTGGCCATGACGGAGTAAACGTCGGTGAAGGGGCCCTTGCCGGTGAGCTTGGGAGCAAACCAGGTGGTGGGCCAAGTGGGGTCGGTTCTCATATCCAGCGTCTTGTGAACCTCGTCCGGCAGGGTTACGGTATAGCCCTCGGCGAACTGGAGCACCGGGCCTAAGCCTCTACCAGATTCAGGCGGACCATGGTCACAGGCATTTCGGGCCTGGGTCTTAAAGTGAGAGGAGAATCCGCCGCCGCGGAAATATCCCAGGTCGGCATGGCACCAGTCGGTGGCCTTCAGGCAGCCGTCAATGTCGGCGTCGGTCATGTCATACCATTTCTTCATTACATGGTTGCCGTTTTCATCTGTGCTCGCGCCGGTTGCGTCCAAAGCCGCGGCGCCGGAATTGATCAGATGAATAAGCCGCCGGCGGCCTTGCCCTCAGGCTTCCAGCCGGTCACGCGCTCCACAGCCTCGGGGCTCCAGTAGGTGCGTACGTCGGCGAAAAACGCTTGCCTGGTTGGTGAGCAGGTTGCCAAACATCATGGAAACGGCATTGAGGCCGTCGTTCTCAGTGGCAAAGGGAATCGGCTGCTTTTTGCCGCGCCAGTCAAAGGTGGTGTTCATAAAGGCCTCGGTAAAGTCGCCGTTAGGCTGCCAGTCGGACCACATGCGCTGGCCCTGGAAGCCTCCCAAAATGCCGTTGCGGCCCATGGATTCTTCTTCCCAGCCCATTTCGGCCAGCTTGGGGTTGCCCAGCATCAGGTCGCGGCAGATCAGGGTCATCTTGACTACGAAGGCCCATTCCTCTTCCTTCTGGGCGTCGGTGTGCTTTTTCTCCGGCGGGTTCTTATCGAAGCCCTCCGGGCAGTGCGCCTTGGTCCAGGCCAAAGCTCTCTCAAATTCCTCGTGATCGTAAATCTCCAGCTTCATGCGGCGGAGCACCTCGGTCATATCTACCCACTCGGCGCGGATGCCAGGTAGTCCTGGAAGAACTGAGGATTGCAGAAAGAGCCCATGATGCCCATGGAAACGGAGCCGATGCCCACATAGGCTTTGTTCTTCATCACGCCGACAGCGCAGGCGCAGCGGGCGAACCGGAGAATTTTTCCTTACGTCGCAGGGAATGGTGGAATCCGTGACATCCTGGACGTCGTGGCCGTAGATAGAGAAGGCAGGCAGGCCTCTTTGGTTGTGAGCGGCCATAACGGCGGCCAAATATACCGCGCCGGGACGCTCGGTGCCGTTAAAGCCCCAAACCGCCTTAATGGTGGAAGGATCCAGGTCCATCGTCTCGCTGCCGTAGCACCAGCAGGGAGTAACGCTCAGGGTGGCGCACACATTCTGCGTGGCGAACTGCTGGGCGCAGCGGGCCGCCTCCTCGCCGCCGCCGATGGTGCAGTCGGAAATGACGCATTTCATCGGAGTGCCGTCTGGATAACGAATCTCGGATTCAATCAGCTCCTTGGCCATCTTAGCCATCTGCATGGTTTTTTCTTCCAGGCTTTCCCGCACGCCGAACCGGCGGCCGTCAATGATGGGGCGGATGCCAATGTAGGATAGTTTGTCATAAAATTTGACCTCCTTGTGATAAAATAAAATCACTCTGCCTCAATCCGGCGGAAATTTCGAGCATTCAATACGAAAAGGCTAAAAACAAGAAACCCCGCCGCTGAAATCTGTACAAGTTCATTATAGAAAAAAGCAGCCTCAAATTCAATAGGTTATCCTGTTTTGCATATCAGAATTTTTGCTTTCTTCTCCCGCCGAACGAGGCAATTTCCCGGCGGCCCGGCAGAATGCCTTTCCAGGCCGGGGCAAGGCGCCGCGGGGCGTCGCTCCTGCGCGCGGCTTTCTCTTTCCGGTATCCCAGCCTCAGCCTGGAGTTGGCGGTTTTAGATACCGCGCTGGCCACAGAACAGGGCCGTCCCGCCAGCGCTCCTTTTGAGAGGCGGGCTTTTCAATATTCCGCTGAAGAAAGCCGGCTGTATCAGGAGCCGTTTTTATAAACCCATAAAATATCCCGTTGACTTTAGCGGAAGGAGCGTTAATAATGAAAGATGCCTGATCATAAGTTATAACGCTTTTGCGGCGGCCTGTGGAAGCGCAGACATAGGAGGAGAGAGCTTGAGAGGGGATTTCAATGACTTGACCAAGGGAGGCGTGACCAAACAGCTGGTTCGCTACGCCATTCCTATGGTGGTGACCAGCTTGCTGCAAGCCTGCTACAGCATGGCGGATTTGCTGATCGCAGGCCATTTTATCGGCAGTTCGGGGATATCTGCCATTAATAACTCCAGCCAAATCGTGTTGATTTTGACCAATATCGCCATCGGACTGACGACAGGCGGTACGATTTTAATCGGCCAGTGCTTTGGGGCAGGCAGCCGGGAAAGGCAGAAAAAGGCAACCGGAACCCTGGTGACCTTGTCTATGGGGCTGGGAGCTCTCTGCGCCGTGATTTTTTTCCTGGCGGCGGAACCAATGCTGAGGGCGCTCGGCGCCCCAAGCCTGGAGGAAGCTAAAATTTATCTCCAGACCTGCTCCGTAGGCTGGTGTTTGTATTTGGCTATAACGCTCTAAGCTCGGTGCTGCGGGCGGTAGGAAATTCCAAGCAGCCTTTTTACTTTTATCGCGGCCGCGCAATGATTAATGTGGCGCTGGATCTGTTCCTGATGGGATACTGCCGCAGTGGGAACTCTGGGGGCGGCCGTCGCTACCCACGTGCGGCCCAGGGAGTATCCTTCCTGTCAGCGCTGTTCTATTTGTTAGGGAGGAAAGAGCTTTTCCAGCTAAAGCTGGAATTTTTAAAATCCGGGTCAATGAACTGCTGGTAATTTTAAGGCTGGGAATTCCCGGAGCTGTCCAAATGACGATCGCGGGGGTTTCCTGGCTTGTGGTGACCTTTCTCATCAACCAATACGGCGTAGATGTCAGCGCCGGCAACGGGGTCAGCATTAAGATCAAGGATTTCTGCCAGCTGTTCACCTCCGCTATGGCCACTTCCGCATCCGCCATGATCGCCCAAACCTTGGGAGCGGGCCTTTACGACCGGGCAAAAAATGTTACTGATACGGCTATGAAAATCACGGTGGCGATGTCCCTGGCCATAATTGTTCTGGTAGAACTGCTGCGCCCCAGCTGGCGGGCCTGTTTACCAGCGACGAGAATGTAAGGCTGGCGGCGGTGCAGAACCTGAGAATCGAGATTGTAGGCCAAGTATTTTACGCGGTTTTTATGGTATATCACGCCTTAGCCATCGGCGCGGGACACACCGCCTTCGCTATGGCCAGCTCTTTTGTAAACTGTATCGTCTTCCGGGTGGTACTGGCGGCGGCCTTCAACCATTTCTGGGGGCTGACTGGAATTTACCTCGCCTGTATGATCGCTCCCGCTTCCTCGGTTCCGCTGGGCTATTTTTATACCCGGTCCAATGTGTGGCGGCGTTCGCTGGTGCAAGAAACGCTGCCGCAAAAGGAAAGGGGAATGTGAAAT
>ENA-OQAJ01000199-OQAJ01000199.1-human-gut-metagenome-genome-assembly--contig:-NODE-199-length-19137-cov-3.092057_pt1 | contig 19137 bp, 28 predicted proteins | sample MGYA00242736_ERZ504529 | MGnify/ENA primary metagenome ERZ504529 (study PRJEB26092, sample SAMD00036275) | human gut metagenome | host: Homo sapiens | study: EMG produced TPA metagenomics assembly of...
CGTTTTGTTATTTTTATTTATTATGAGTGCAGATATGCACAGTTTGCGCTTTCATCTCGGTAATTGAAATTGCCGAGGATTCCCGCTTATTATCCTAAAAAAATACTTTCCGCAAAGTGAGCGTATTGATTGCGGAAATGATGTCTGCATTCCGACAATCAGGCTTCTTCTTTTTCTCATGGAGTTCACTGCCGCAATTACAGCAACTACCACGATTCCAATAATAACTGCAATCTTTCCGTTTGCCGTAGGGCCTTCACCGGATGATGCAAGTCCGAAGTTGTGGGCAAATGCAGCACCCGCCATCAGCCCGAGAACAGTTACAGCTGAATCTGTGTTTCCCTCTCCTGCAAGAATAAGCTGACGAAGCGGGCATCCACCGAGGAGAATACATCCAAAGCCTGCCAGATACATGCCAAGTGCGTTCCACAGTCCATCTGTATGTGCAATCGGCTGTCCCGCAAATCCAGGATTGAAATAAGATGTTCCTGTAACTGCACCGAGGATCAGATTTATTACCAGTGCTGTCACAAGAATTGCAGCAAAGCCGAACAGTAATTTGTATTCCTTAAAAAGTACCGCATCACGGATACCGCCGACCATACACAGACGTGTTCTCTGAGCCAGGATACCAACAATAATTCCTGCTGCCAGTGCAATAATGATTGCAGCATGTTTTGCTCCGGGTCCACCTTCCGGTTCTGTGAAATGGATAAATGCAGGTGCAGCTGCCAGTAACAGCAGCATCACAATCTGGAATGCCGGATAAATACTGCCTTCCAGCTTCGGCATCTTATAAGAACGTTTTCAGTGTGTAACCTTTCTTCAGGAAAACAGTTCCTGTAAGAATACCGGCTACAAATCCAACAAGTCCAAACAATGCATTTCCGTCTCCGCCTGCCAGACGCAGGATCATACGGAATGGACATCCGAGGAACATCAGACATCCGATCATAACAAATGCACCAAGTGTAAATCTGGTCACAGGTGCAGAACCGCCTCTTGGACGGAACTCTTTCTTAGCAAGTGAAATGATACATGCTCCAAGCACCAGACCAATGATCTCCGGGCGGATATACTGAACTGCTGCCGCTGAATGAAGTCCCAGCGCACCTGTGGTATCTCTCAGGAAACAGGCAATACAGAAGCCCATATTTGCCGGATTTCCAAAAAACGCCAGAATTGCAGCGATCAGACCAATCACGCCTCCTGCCAGAACTATGGTTCCCTTTTCGTTTTTCATTTATTTCTTTCCTCCTTTTACACTGACTTTTTTTTGTTGTCAGCACAATTTCTTTGTATCTATTTTTATCATTTTTATGCTGAAATCACTTAATTCATTATAGACCGTATTTTAATAGTTATTTATAGAAATTTATTTATAAGTTTGTGCTAATACTATAATGAGGTTAGGGGCAAAAAGTATTTTGCCCCTAACCTGATATCTACGAATTGTTCCGCAGCAAACTAGCTTCTGCAATTCTCATATCATATAATCTTTAATTATATAAAAAATCGGGGGGATTTGTTACTGTCAACTACCCATCACCTAAAGGTAATGGGCTTGTAACTGCCCAGTCGTAGTAACGGCTTACGCCTCCGACCTTTTATCCCCAATAGGCATTGCTGCCTAAAGTGGCGTTACATCATAGGGTGGTTGACAGCACCCTTTGTAGCAGAGTTTACTCTGTTTACAACTGTATTAGGTACTTGGCTATCAGCAAGATAGTTTTATTCCCATACGATACAGATTCATAGCTCCAATACGGTCATCATTAGACGTATAACCGCAGTTTTTGCAAGTAAACAAATGTATTTTCTTATTACGATTAGACTTTTCAGTATGTCCACAAGCAGGACAGCATTGACTGGTATAACGAGGATCCACCTTTATTACAGAAGATTGATTCTGCTTCGCTTTGTAAATCAGCTTCTGCTCAAGGTCATAAAAAGACCATGATACAGAAACATAGCGGTTTTTTGTTTTGACACGTTCTGTAACATTGCGAATACCAGTCAAATCTTCTAATACAAAGAGAGTATGCTTTGGATTACCGGTGGCGAGTGCCTTCGATACCTGATGGTTAATATCCTGCATCCAACGGTTTTCTCGCTGACCGATAGCTTTTAGTCTTCGCCTTGAGGATGGCGTATGTCGCATTTGAAGTTCTTTACGAATCCTGGAATAATTAGCCCGTTTCTGTTTAATAGCTTTACCACTAACAAATCCAGACTTATGTTTACTGTCATAAGTTGCAACAACAAAAGTTAATACCTCTGTCAATACCTACAACATTACAAATATCAGAAATATTACTTTCTTCAACCTCATAGGTAACTGGTATATGCAGATAGTATTTACCATGTTTATTTACAAGTTTGGCAGTACCAAACTTGTAAATAGAATGGTTAAAATACTTAGACATACCCTCAGCAAAATAAGGAAGTTTCACACGACCATTAAGCGTATTGACGGAAAAGCAGTTTTGAGTTAAAGAATAATCTCTGTTCCAAACCAGGTCGTACTTGAGGTTTTTTAAAAGATGGTTTTATCCATTCATTCTGATTTTCAAAAATGGTCTTATATCTTGCGATAACCGTTTTAAAAACAGACTGCGCCATTTGTGATTTGAGACTGAACTTTTCTCTTAGAGTAGAGTACAAAATTTTTATTGAGTGAGAACTGCTTTAGGTCATGTGTGCGGAATACATAATCTGAAACATAATTACAGGCATCACAATAAACAGACATTGTTTTATTAAGCAAAACTTTATCTGTATCAGTTGCAACTATCTGAACTTTTGCAGTTATAGTTATCTGTTCCATAAAATTTATTCCTCTCATTGATACTTCACTAGCAATAGTGTATACTAATATTTAGTGAACGTCAATAACTATCAGAGGTGATTTATGGATAATAGATATTATCGTCATAACAGACGAAAATACAGTCTGAAAGTACATATAGTTCTTGTAACCAAATACCGCAAACTACTACAAGGCTCTATTGCTGATGATGTGAAACAAAAGATTCTCGATATAGCTAATACTCGTGGCTACGAAATAATTGCTATGGAAACAGACAAAGACCATATACATTTTTTTGTTAAGTTATGATGCAACGGATAGAGTATGCGACATTGTTAAAATTGTAAAGCAGGAAACAACATACTACTTATGGCAAAAGTATAATTCGGTCTTATCAAAACAGTATTGGAAGAAAAAAATATTTTGGTCAGATGGTTATTTTGCTTGAAGCATTGGAGAAGTGTCATCAGCAACTATACAAAAATATATTGAGAGTCAAGGATAATAAATAACAATTTACAAGGCTCCTCCCACCGCCTAAAGGCAGTGGGTTTCCGCCCATGACAAACGAAAGGATTTATTTATGAATAAAATCTATCTGGATCAGGCCAGTACGTCTTTTCCAAAGGCACCATCTGTTGCACAGGCAGTTTATGATTACCTGGCAGGCTCTGCTGTGAATGTGAACCGGGGAGGATACCGGGCAGCTTATTCTGTGGAAGAACAGATTTTTGAGACAAGAGAACAGCTTCTGAAGCTCTTTCACTTTACTTCCGGAAGGGTAAGAATGTTATTTTTACAGAAAATATCACTGCCAGTCTGAATGTTCTTCTGAAAGGACTTCTGAAACCCGGCGATCATGTACTTGTAACTGCCATGGAGCATAATGCAGTGATGCGTCCCCTTGTACAGCTGGAGAAACATGGAATTTCTTTTGACAGGATCCCATGCGCTTCTGACGGCAGTCTTCTGCTTGATAAAGCGACCGCACTCCTTCGTCCTGAGACTAAGCTTGTGGTCTGTCTTCATGCTTCTAATGTATGCGGAACTGTCATGCCAGCACAGGAAATCGGAGATTTCTGCAAAGAACATGGGCTTCTTTTTATTCTGGACACTGCACAGACGGCAGGAACCATTAACATTGATATGGAGAAATGTCACATAGACGCACTGGCATTTACAGGTCACAAGGGACTCAGAGGGCCACAGGGAACAGGTGGCTTTCTGATCCGCAATAAACTGGCAGCGCAGATCGAGCCTCTTATCAGCGGTGGAACAGGAAGCGCCTCTCATTCTGAAGAAGTACCGGCATTTCTTCCTGATCGTTTCGAGCCCGGAACTCCCAATATACCTGGGATTCTGGGACTTCATGCCGCACTCTGTGATCTGGAGAAACAGTCCATGGAAGAAATCCGCCAACATGAATTAATGCTGACACAATACTTTATAGATGGTATCCTGAATCTGGATCCTGAAGAAAATTTCTGCGTATTATCGGTAAAAAATATTGAAAACCGTTGTGCAGTTGTATCCGTCCAGACCTTACATATGGACATGGCTCAGGCCGCCTTTGAGCTGGACAGTACTTATGGAATTATGACAAGAGTCGGCCTTCACTGTGCACCAAACGCACATAAAACTCTTGGAACATACCCGGAGTACTCTCCGTTTTTCTTTCGGACCTGAGAATACAAAGCAGGAACTGGATATTGCTTTAGATGCATTATCCGCATTACTATAACAATCCTAGTGTACCAACAAGTTGATTTCTTGAACAATCTTACGTCTAAATTTCTTATTTCCGCGTTGTCGTCAGTCGCCGTAGCCACCGCTACGCCTCTCTCCTCCGCCTTGAAATAAGAAAATTTATCCTGCAAGATTGTTTCAAGAATCAACTTGTCGGTACACTCGTACATCGTTTTCGTACATAAAAGGAGATTTTCACAATGGAATTTAAACAGTTAGAAGCATTCGTCGCTGTCGTGGATTACGGCAGCTTCTCAGAGGCGGCCCGCCGCCTCTATCTGACTCAGCCTACGATCAGTGCTCATATACGTTCTCTGGAAGATGAGCTGCATATGAAACTGATCATCCGCACTACAAAGAAAACAACGATTACAGCCAAAGGCTACCAGCTTTATGACAGTGCAGTCCGTATGCTGGAGATCAGAAATAATCTGCTTGAGAATTTTACAGGTGCCCACAAACATATGATAGATCTGGCTGCATCTACCATCCCTTCTTCTTATCTTTTGCCGGAATTGCTTGCTGCTTTCGGAAAAACGCACCCGGATGTTTTATTTTCACTCCATACAGTCAGACAGTTCTGAATCCATCAGCCGGGTACTGGACGGAACTGTAGATCTGGCTCTGGTAGGCCAGAATACACGTGATGAGAGCTGCGTGTTTATTCCTTTCTGCCATGATGAGCTGGTCATTGCAACTCCTGTAACAGATCACTATCTTGCACTCAAGAACAGAGAAACACCCGCTGTTTTTCATGATTTCCTGAAAGATCCTATTATTTTCAGGGGAAAAAGGCTCCGGCACAAAAAGAAATGGACCTTTTTCTGGAGCGCACAGGCATCACAACAGGCAATCTGAATGTGATCGCCCGCATGAATGACCTGGAAAGCATCAAAAAGTCCATTGTTAATGGTCTGGGAATCTCTATTCTTTCATCACGCTCTGTCACTGACCTGCAGAGGACAAAGCAGATTCTTGTCTTTCCGCTGGAGGAATCTGCTCATAAACGCAGTTTCTATATTGTCTACAGCAAAAACAGGATTCTGAAACCCCATGTAAAGCAATTTGTGCAGTTTGCGCGAGACTATTATATGTAACTGCTATCTGCCGGCATCCAACAGTTTCACAAACTCTTTCTCCGGCATCGGTTTGTAAAAATAATACCCCTGGATATAATCACAACCGTTATCTCTTAAGAACTCGACCTGCTCTTTAGTTTCAGCACCTTCCGCTATAATCTTTATATCCATAGCATGTGCCATTTCAATGATGAAGCGGATAATACTGCGTGTTTTGGTATTGGTTTCTATCTGCCGCACAAAACTCATATCATTTTCATAATATCAAAGTTGTAATTCTGGAGCATTCCAAAGGAAGAATATCCGCTTCCAAAATCATCCAGGAGCAGCAGAATCCCTGCTTCTCTTAATGCCTCCAGAGTTGCATTTCTGTCTGCCTCAATGGCAGCATAGGAAGTTTCTGTAATCTCCATTCTGCACAGACCGGACGGCATGGAAGCATCTGCACATTTCTTCTCCAGCCAGTTCATGATCGTCTCATCATAGAAATCCATCCATGACAGATTAGTTGATACCGGAACTGTGATCTTATCGGACTGATAACGTTTCTTCTGAAATTCATTAACCGAATCCAGCACATACAGATCCAGTTCGGAAATATGTCCGCTTTCCTCCAGTGCAGGAATAAATTACACCCGGCGAAATAAATCCCTTTTTCGGGTGGAACCACCGGATCAGAGATTCTGCTGATGCAATCTTTCCGGTCATTGCATCCACAACAGGCTGAAAATATACTTTGAACTGTCCCTGCTCAATCCCTTCCTCCAGTTCACCTGCTAATGTTGCTTTATCTATATATGTATTCTTCATGGAAGAATCATAAATCTTATATGACTGAACAAACTCATCTGTAATATATCTCTGGGCAATCTTTGCCCTGTCAATCATTCCATTCACAGACATTTTTTTTCTTTTCAAGCATAAAAATCCCACATTTGACAGACAAATGAAGTGTTTTTCCTCCCCGGGTAAGTTTTCTTCTGACACATTCCGGTAAGCATATCCAGATTGAGATTCTTACGTTCTACCAGACAGATAAAATGATCTGCGTCCTCACGTGCCGATACCAGAGGCTTCAGCTCTGATTTCCGGACATCTTCGTACACTTTGCGCAGCTCATTATCTCCGATTTCTGTTCCAAAAAAGTTCATTGACTGCCTTGAATTCTTAATATCGAAAAATACAACCGCATATCCGGTTCTGTCTTCACTTTCTTTCAGAATCCGTTCCACATGACGGATAAAGCCCTGTCTGTTATATCCGCCCGTCAGAATATCCTGTTCAAATTTTTCCGTAATATCCTCAACTGTAGCTACAATAATGTCAAAAAATTTATTGAGGTAAAAAAATGTATAGTTCTTTAAACATTTCTCCCCTTTTTTATTAAACTGATGAACAGAGAAAGAATATCTATCTTTCTCCTGCAGTTCTTTCCGAATGGTATCAAGACGCACACATTTTTCATATACGGATTCTCATCATCCGGAACAAATTTCTTCATAACTTCAGTAACATAACCGGAATAACTGATCTCTTCTGTCAGAACCATCTCCATGGCACAGATACCCGGATGATCCAGTCTTACACAGTCTCTCTGCCCATCAATAATCTCTATTCTGTCAAAATTCTTTCTGTACAGCATATGCGGAATCTGCTCTGAAAAATAGTTCTCTGTAATATCAGAAAAATAGATCAGTGCTTCCAGCCTGTCATAAGAAACGTTCCGGACCATCTCAACTGTGGTTCTGATCATCCTCAGACTAATTCCTTTTGCGGCATACACAGGACATTCCCATTGGATCATATCTTTTCCCTGTGTCAGACACTCCCTCAGATTATCTACACAAAATACCTTTCTGTACTGAGTTCTCACTTCTCTCTGCGGAATAGACTGACTGATCCGCTCAATATAAGAATCCAGTGGTTCATTTACATCTTTCAGCTCCAGTGAAGCAATCCTGCTATTTGCCATAATACAGCTTCCATCCGAAATATTTACTGTAACTGAGGCAAACGCATCTTTTGCATGACGTATGATCTTATCCAGCTGTTTCAGATATTCATCATTGATATCCCGGATATACATCATGGCAATCTGGTCATCCGGTTTATATTCTGCACTTCTGATGACTTCCATACATACCCAGCGGTACTCCTGTTTTATCAGAGTTCTGTAGTTCAGGTAAATGCGTTCTCTGCCTTTCGCAAGTTCTCTTCTCAGATTATCTATACTGCAGAATTTCAAATATTCTTCCTGATCCTCTTCATAAATATACTTATAATCAGCCATCATTTTAAGGCTTTCAGAAAGACTTGGAAGCATGGAAACAGTACTGTCTTTTCCTCTTATAACTGTATAAGTATCTGTCGAGAGATTAATCTTGAGTATCCGGTGAAAATAGATGATAACATTTTCATCGCATCCTGCAGGTCTCCCGTCATCTTATCATGCAGCGCAATCGTACTCTCAACACGATGAAAGACCGTCATTGCATCAAAAGGACGTGTGAAGTAATCACTTGCTCCCAGCCCATAAACCCGACGGATGCTATCTTCGGAAGTCTCTGATGAAATACAGATAACAGGCAGCATATCCAGCCATTGCTTTTCCTTCATAACAGCAAGTACCTGATAACCATCCATTACCGGCATAATCAGGTCAAGGAGCACCAGCTTAAAATCCTTATGGCATCTTTCAAGGATTTCAACTGCCTGCTTTCCATTTTCAGCTTCACAGATATCATATTTATCTTCCAGCATACAGGAAAGGATTTCTCTGTTTAATTGTGAATCATCAACGATTAATATCTTTAGCTTACTCATATAATGTATGCCCTTTCTTCTGTTATTATGGCTGTGTGAAAATTTAACCGGACAGATGCCAAAAACAGCTGCTCGGTTATGCATAATTCAAGTATATCATTCAAAGGATAAAAAGTCAATAATTGGAAATATCGTTTTATCGCTGTTCACCGGTAAAAGGATTACTGAGAACACATTGATATATAATGCATAACCAGATCAAGGAGGAGCACAAGCTCCTCCTTGTCAGTCAGTTACAGATTTTTCTTCTTATTACAGATTTTTCTTCTTATAAATAAACCATGATGCAGCTACAGTAAACACCAGCAGATAAAGAAGCAGAATCCCAATACCGGTGTAATTCACCGCCTCACCTGATGAAATGCTTCTCATCAGATGGCTAGTCTGGGATAATGGCAAGGCTGATACAAACTTGCCTATAAATCCCGGAAGTTTCTCTGTTGAGAAAAAGGTGTTACACAAATATGCCATAGGCATAATGATATAATTGGAAAACCTCGGCACGTCTGCGTGATTTTTTGCCAGAAAGGAGACCACCACGCCGATGGCTGAGAATACTGCTCCGTTCAGGAACATCACCAGAAAGGACCATCCGTTGAAGATCAGTCCTGTCTCAATAGGTGCTGTAAGAAGCAGTATGATTCCTCCTGCATACAGACCGCGCAGACTTCCCCCCGATGATCTGTCCGGCAATAAACTGCCATAATGGTGTGGGGGAGATCATCACCTGGTCAAAAGCTTTCTCATACAGTCTCTGCACGTTCAGATTCTGCGCAATGGCGTTGAAGCTTCCGTTCATAGTTGTCAGTGATACCACACCCGGAATCAGAAAATTCAGGTATGGCTGTCCATGAGAAGTGGTCTGGATTCCCATTCCGAATACGATCAGATACATTAGCGGTGCGATCATTGCCGCCAGCGTGATCTTATAGAAGTCCCGGCGAATTCTACCCACTTCTCCCATAATATTGTTATAATTCCCATACATTTTTCTCCAGATTATTCTAACTTTTTTCGCAACCTCCGCAGGGGACTTCCCTGATTCAGTTAATATCTGCTATTTTGAAATCAAATGTTTCCCGGCTCTTTCTACAAAGACGCTTCCAGTGTTGTCTCACGAAGAGACGCCTGCCCTGTAAGCTCTTCCAGATACCGGATTGCTTCCTGGCGTGTATGGAAATAGTGATTCTGTGTTCCATCTGCTGTCATCTCGTCCACTGCATAAGCACCAAGACTCTCGATCAATGCTTGCGGAGTACTTACCTCCTCCAGCTTACCATGATCCATCAGTGCCACACGATTACAGAGACTCTGTGCTTCTTCCATATAATGAGTAGTCAGCAGGATCGTCAGGTTTTTCTCATTAAGCTTACGCAGAAGATTCCACATCTGTCTTCTGGAAAGAGCATCCATACCTGCTGTGGGTTCATCCAAAAGCAATATCTCCGGATCTGTCAGTAATGCCCGACAGACCATCAGCTTACGCTTCATTCCACCGGAAAGCTTACGGACTGTACGTTTGCGAAACTTCAGCAGGTCACAGAACTCCAGAAGTTCTTCTGTTCTTTCTTTTATCTGCTTTCGCGGCATAAAATAGAGCCGTCCCTGGTATTCCATAATCTCATCCATATTCATATCCTGACGCATGGAATATTCCTGGGTGATCACACTGATCTTTCTCTTCAAATCAGGACGTTTTTCTTGTAAGCTGCTGACCGTCTATAAGGATTTCTCCCTTTGTGGGAAGAAGAAGGGTTGACAGCAGGCTGATGGTCGTTGTCTTGCCTGCTCCGTTCGGTCCAAGAAGGCCAAAAAATTCCCCTTTTTCAATTTTCAGGTTCAGGGAATCCACAGCTGTAAAATTGTCAAAGGTTTTTGTCAGATCTCTGGTCTCGATCATAATCCTCCATCCTGTTCCTTTGCAATGATCAAAGAATAATAGCCTGCATCATCCGGAATTCTTCTACACTGTTGTAAATATGCTCATCCGGCATTCCACAGTTCTCCACCATACGGATATTGCGTCCGCTTTTTGCCAGAATTTCCTTTACCTGATTCATCTTTTTGCCGGATTTCATCAGCACATAGGTACCCGGCTGATCCAGTTCACTGTCAAGGCGGTGAACTGCAGGCTGTACATGAAGAGGCTGGTTCCACTCTGTAAGCGGGATATTCAGGCGTGCTGCTGTTGCACAGAAGGAAGTGATACCGCTTACCAGTCTTGTCTCATATCCATCCTCTTCTACTCTCTTCTGCACATATGAAAATGTTGATAGATAGTCGGATCTCCAAGTGTCAGAAATACTACATTCTTACCTGTATCAAGTGCTGCTTCCAGCGCCTTGGCTCCTTTTTCATGGTTCAGTTCCAGTTCTGCCTTATCGTGTGTCATTGGCATATAGATTGGCAGGAGTTCTTTGTCTGCAAGCTCAGGTACTGCCTGTACTGCGATCTTATATGCAACTGTTTCACGCACCTCTGCGCCCGGTACTGCAATAATATCATTCTCTTTGATCAGGCGCACTGCCTTTAATGTCATAAGTTCCGGATCTCCGGGGCCAACTCCTACTCCGTATAAAATTCCTCTCATTACCATATCCTCCTGTGATTTGCATATACATTTTTATGATATCAGAATTGCAGGAGCTGCTTCGCAGCAAAGCAATTCACAGATATTCATTTATTGTGCTCACTGTTCACTACGTTCTCAATGATGTTGCGTGCGGACAGCACCTTTTTATTATACTAAAACAGGATAACTTTTTCAACGAAGTATTGACAATTAATTTCAATTGTGGGATGATGAAAATTATCGAATTTAAGTGAGGAAAGAAATATGAGAAAGATTTTTGCAGTTCTGGCAGCTTTGATCTGCTGTCTGTCAGTATGGACTTCTGTTCCTGCTGCACAGGCTTTCACTCTTGATAAAGAAGATGGGGAGTATTCCATCCAGGTAGAACTGGAAGGCGGAAGCGGCAAAGCCAGTGTCACTTCACCGACTTTGATCACTGTGAAAAACGGCGAAGTAACTGCCGATATCCGGTGGAGCAGTTCTAATTATGACTACATGATCGTTGACGGTAAAAAATATCTCCCTGTCAATGAGGAAGGAACGAATTCTGAATTCCAGATCCCGGTTACCATTATGGATGAGAGCATGCCGGTAATCGCAGACACTACTGCCATGGGCACCCCTCATGAGATCAATTATACCCTGACTTTTTATTCTGATTCCATCGGTTCCAAAAGCCAGATGCCGCAGGAAGCAGCGAAACGTGTTGTTGCTGTTGCACTTGTTATTATCGTAGGCGGTGGGATTCTGAATTATTTCGTAAACAAGAGAAATCGATGCTGAACCAGGCAGACACCTGCATCTCAGTTCGGTTAAGAAATACAAAAAAGCTGCCATACGGCAGCTTTTTTGTATTCTATATCTTTATTCAGCCATCTCTACTTCCAACACATAGTCTACAGGATCCGGCAGTACAGGATCCGGGCCAAGGTCAACAAATGCGATATCCGGATAATCGCTGTGCACCCATAAAGTAGAAATTGGCACTTCATGTCCGTCATCCAGGGCACGTACTTTCACAATCTTATTCTTGTCAAATCCGATCAGCGGCAGTGGCCCTAATGTATTCTCATAAATATGGACATAATACTTGTTTCCATTTCTGGTGATACGTCCGTAATCCGGTTTCGGGATATCTGTTGCCGGAGCGCATCCATAGATACTGTCATGGTTCTTATCCATCCAGCGACCGATTTCCGCCAGGATCGCAGAGGATTCTTTCGGGAATTTACCTTTCGCATCAGGTCCTACATTCAAAATCATATTTCCACCTTTGGAAACGCACTCTACCAGCTTCTTGATCAGCATGGAAGCAGGTTTGTAATAGTGGTCATTTGCGCAATAACCCCAGTTATTATTCATGGTGAAGCATGCTTCCCATACCATCGGATTCCCTTCTTTGTCACAGATTCCTTCCGGCGGGATGATCTGTTCCGGGCTTACGAAATCGCCATGATATGGTGTCGGATTGCAGTCATACAGAGAACCTCTTCCCTCACCGCTGACTTCCAGACGGTTATCAATGATGATTCCCGGCTGTAATCTGCGGACCATATCTATCAGTCTGGTTGCTCCCCATTTCTCGCCTCGCATATCGTCATAGGAAAAGTCAAACCACATAATATCGATTTTTCCATAATTTGTGCAGACCTCTTCCACCTGATTGTACATATACTCTATATAACGAGAAAAATCTCTGTTTTCATTACTGCATTCCGGATGGTTTCTCATAGGATGGATGCGGTCTCCGTAATGAGGATAGTCCGGGTGATGCCAGTCAAGTAAGGTGAAATACAGACCGACTTTCAGACCTTCTTCGCGAAGGGCTTCCACATATTCTTTGATCAGATCTCTTCCTGCAGGTGTATTGGTAACTTTATAATCTGTGTATTTACTGTCAAATAAACAGAAACCATCATGGTGTTTCGCAGTCAGAACCACATATTTCATACCTGCTGCCTTTGCCTCTTTTGCCCACTGTTTCGGGTTATAGTCTCTGGCATCAAATTCTTTCATAAACGGAAGGTATTCTTCCTCTGGCATCTCCTCTGTACTGCGTACCCATTCTCCTCTTGCAGGAATAGAATATAATCCCCAGTGGATAAACATTCCGAAACGGGCATCCTGATACCATTTCATACGTTCTTCATATTCTTTTCTGTTAAACTGATACATGATTTTTTATCTCCTTTATGTAAATGCAAATTCAATATCCAATCCTTTACATCTATACAATAATGTAATCCGGCAATACCAGAAGATGCTCACAGGTGTCATCTCCGGGCATCTTATTTATCGCTCTGTTACATTAATCTAAGCAGCATATCCCCCGGTTCCTACATTGTAACCGCTGGTCGCATAAATCCCATTCAGGGTTCCATTCGTCACAATAATCAGCGGAAGTTTGTCCGGATCTACATACATGCGTCTTCCCAGAGTATTGATAATCTCTGAGAAATCATCATAATAAATCTGAATATTTTTTAACTTTGCAAGTGCTTTGGACAGTGTCGGTGTCTCCAGTGCTTCTTTACTTCTCACTACAAAAATAATCTGCTCTGCATATCCTGCGAAAGCCTCTTCCTGCTCCATCATTTCATTTAAGATATGCTCAGTAGGCTCTTTTTCTTCTTCCAGAAACATCAGGATATGTTTTCCGTCTGCTGTAAGGTCAGATGCTTTCACCTCTGTACCATCCTCAGTTTTCAGCATAAATTCCGGCATGGAAATATTCTCCAGCATATCCTCCAGATCTGCTTCCCTGAGTACCAGCTCAATCTCCTTTGTCTCTCCGGGCTGAATTTCAAAATGATATTCATTTGCAAACATATTTCCATTTGGAAGTCTGTTTGAAGTAAGAATCCTGTAGTTTCCGGATTCCAACGGCAGATTCAGAATCTGATCTTCGAAATTCTCTGCTCCCAGTTTCAGTGATGTATATCTTCCATTCTCCAGTTTTGCAATACTCCAGTTCTGGAAATATTTCCACTGTACAGTCTCTCCTGCTTTCAGGATCAGAGTACAGTTCTTCTCTGTTCTTGCAAGCACAGGAACGAATCTTCCGTTTTCAATATATTCCATAGAACGATCATGTGGATTCAGTCTTGCCGCTACTCCAAGGGTTCTCGCTATTGCAACAAACAGGATTTTCTTTGACAGGAAGCTTCCTGTACAGGTCCTTATGCATCCCGCCGGTGTTGTGATCACACTGGAACGCTCTTTCTCCGGTCTGGAAACAATTGCCTTCTCGATCAGATTCCAGATTATGGAAGGGTCATCTCTCAGCTCCTGTTTCTCAGTTCTGGAAAAATGCTTCTTAATCTCTCTTCTGTATTTCTGAAGAACTTCATCATCTACTCTTGGATTTAACACATAAGATACAAAGGTATCCTTTTTCATCATACCATGATATGGAATTGCCAGTTCCAGGTGTTCCTCCAGAACGTCACTGATACAGTCAGTTCTGTCTTTCTCTGTGAGAACCCTCAGGAGATCTTCTCGGTATGAGGCAGCAATGGCTTCTTCTATCCTGTTTACCTTTTTTTCCAGAAACGTTCACATTCCGGATTTGACCAGTTTCTTACTTTCTGCTCTCTGTGTGCATTGGCTGCTGCCAGACGCTTACTTCCCTTCGCCTTCTGTTCTAAGGTCGGCATGTCTGTATTTACAGGTGCATCATGAGGAGCAAATATATCTGCTGCTGTCCACTTTTCTGATTCGCCGTCATTTCTTTTATCCTGCGGTACCAGACAAAGTTCACAGTTATCTTCTTTCTCAGTGTTCATAACTGTTTCCGCATAGAACCACTCGCCGTCAGAACACATTCTTGCGGAAATATGCAGGCTCCCAAGTCCTGTTGTCAGTCTGGCAGTTCCCTTACTGTCTGTTTTCTTCTCTGCGATCGGTGCATATTCAGAGTAATTCAGTACTTCAAAAGAAACCTCTGCGCCCTCAGCCGGAGCTCCCTGTTCATCCTTTACGGATACTGTAATCTCCTTTGTAACAGCATATCTCTTCAATTCATTCAGCATAGTAACCATGCCGTCTTTGCCGATCACTTCTCCGTTCGGAATTTTTGTGTCAAATACACGGGAGTGAATCATCATCGCTCTGGAAGAAGCATTCGTAAACCATCCTTTATTCAGGATTTCTTCCGGCTCACATGCTCCAAGGAAATACCATTCACCGTCACACCAGATTTCTACCCATGCATGATTGTCATCACAATGAGACCATTTCGGCGCATACACCTGGCGCGCCGGAACGCCCACACTTCGCAGGGCATTCACTGTAAATACAGACTCCTCACCACATCTTCCATTACCTCTTCGATATACGGAAACCGCAGATAAAGTACGGTCATCTGTACAGTGATAGGTTGCTTCTTCGGCGCACCAGTAGTTCACTTCCAGGGCTGCCTCTTTAAAATTCATTCCCTGCGTTCTGGTTCCAATCTCTGTGCGGAAGAAAGTTCTGCAAGGAGCAATTTCTTCTTCATTTACTCTGTGGAACAGCACATAATTCAGGAAAATCTCTTCCGGGAGAGCCGCCACCTGCGGATTCTCTTTCCAAAGCTGCACACCGTTTTCAGCATAATCCAGGAATACTTCAAATGGATAATTTCCTATATCGCTGTATGGCATAAATGCGTATAAATATTTACATGCAAGCGCCACTTCCTCTGTACATTCCTGCATTTTTTTATCTATAGCCGCAAAACCCGGGGCAGGCTCTTCGCCTGCTCCAGGTAGCTCTTTTCAATTCGATCCCTGTTCTCTTTCAAAAAAATCCTCGGTTCTGCCATTATAATTCCTCCAGAACTTTCTTTGCGGCGCGGATATTATCTACATCCGTACGCCATATCTCATATTCACTAAGCATCGGGAGTCCCATATTCACTCCGTCTTTTCTGAACTGCATCTCACTGTCGATTACTCTCTTACCAGTCATGTGATATGCTTTTATTCCTGTCAGAGAATAAAGCTGTCGGATCACCGATGCGCCGACACCGCTTCCTGCCTGGATTGTGATACGTCCACGACTCTTTTCCTCGAGTTCCCGCAAAAGATCAGCCCCCTGCAGACATACATTGCGCTGGCCTGAAGTAAGGATCGTATTGATTCCCAGTGAGATTGCCTGTTCCATTGTTTCTATTGGATCCACGCATACATCAAAAGCTCTGTGAAGGGTCACCGACATATCCCCTGCCGCCTCCATCAGTTCTTTCATCTGTTCCATGTTTAATGTGCCATCCGGCTTCAGCACCCCAAATACAACACCTTCGGCACCCATTTTCCTGAAATCTTCTACTGCATGCTTTATCATGAAAAAATTCTGCATCTGTATAGCAGAAATCTCCAACGCGGACGGATCAGGGCATGGATCCTGATATCCGAACGTTTTCTTATCTCATCAAAAAGCCACGGTCCCGGAGTGGTTCCGCCGATGATCAGGTTACCGCAGAGTTCCAGCCTGTCTGCGCCTCCCTCAACCGCTGCCATAGCAGATTCTACAGAATCTACACAGGCTTCCAAAATATATTCTTTCACGTACTTGCCTCCATCTTTTTCATTTAAGCCAGACAGATCATCCATTCTGCTGACTGATTTAACCAGATCTGATAAGTCCCCCGAAGACTTACCTGCATCAGAACAATTTCACCCCTGCTCTCTCCAGTGTACTCACGATCGTATCATCTGGAAATTCATCCGTAACAATTCCGCTGATATCATCAAAGTATGCATATTTATAGGAATCGTTGAAATAGAATTTATCCCTTTCCATAACAACATATTTATGTCTGCTGCTGTGCACGGCTGCTTTCTTTGTCAATCCGTCCTCTACCCCCAATGTAGTAATTGCACAATCAGTCATATCCACACCGCAGCTTCCTATAAATGCACGGTCAAAGCTATACTGCTTGATCACTTCTATCGTTGCAGCTCCCATAAATCCGTTTACTGTCTGGTACATTGTTCCCCCCGGTACCGATTGCAGTAATAGACGGATTTGTGGCAAGAATCTGCAGGATATCTATCATATTACTCACCACTACCACACGCATATTTGACGCAGCAAGAAGCTTTGCCAGTTCAATATTTGTGGTAGAAATATCAAGGAAAATTGTTTCGTTATTCTTGATCAGTTTAAATGCTTTGGCTGCAATTGTTCTCTTTTTGTCAAGGTTAAACTGGCGTCTGTCTACTACATCTCTCTTCAGCGGATAATCCTGTGAAAGGATTGCGCCGCCGTAGGTTCTCTTTAATTTACCGGCGTTTTCAAGAATCTTAAGATCTTTTCGGATACAGTCTTCTGTGACCTGAAACATCTCACTTAATTCCTTAACCTTGACTTTTCCGTTTTCACGAAGGCATTTCTCTATTGCGCTTTGTCTTTCCTCAGTAAACATAGCCCCCTCTTTCCTCATCCATTCATGATAACCTGTATCTTTCAGTGAATCCTGTTTTCTTCACTGTTCATCTCCAGGTGTGATATTGTTATTTCGGAATTCCTATTCTGTAAGTTTTGGATAATGACATTTTTACAATATGACCCGGTGCAATTTCAACAGGTGTCGGCACCTGTGTCTTACATTTTTCTGTACAATGTGGGCAGCGTGTATGGAACAGGCATCCGCTTGGCGGATTACTCGGACTTGGAAGATCACCTTTTAATGTAATACGCTCTTTCTTCACTTCCGGATCCGGGATCGGAACTGCGGAAAGAAGTGCTCTTGTATATGGATGTCTCGGGTTTGCATACAGTTCTTTCTTCGGAGCTGTCTCTACGATCGTACCCAGATACATAACACCGATCCTGTCTGAAATCATCTCAACGACACTCAGGTCATGGGAAATGAACAGATAGGTAAGATTAAAGTCTTTCTGTAACTGCTGCAGAAGATTTAATACCTGCGCCTGGATAGAAACATCCAGCGCTGATACCGGCTCATCTGCGATGATAAGCTTTGGCTGTACAGTCAGTGCTCTGGCAATTCCGATACGCTGGCGCTGACCACCGGAGAATTCATGCGGGTAACGCTCTCCATGAGACGGGCTTAATCCTACAGTGCCGAGAAGTTCATGTACTTTCTTAAGGCGCTCTCCTGCGCTCATGTTTGTGTGGATCAGAAGTGGCTCACCGATAAGATCCTGAACTTTCATTCTCGGATTCAGGGAACCATACGGATCCTGGAAAACCATCTGAATATCAGAACGCAACGGACGCATTTCCTTCTCTGAAAGTCTGGAGATTTCTTTTCCTTCAAACCAGATTTCACCGGAGTCAGGTGTGATCAGATGATCGATCAGTTTACCTGTCGTGGATTTACCACAGCCGGACTCGCCTACCAGCGAAAAAGTTTCACCCGGATAAATATCAAAAGATACGTCATTTACCGCATGGACAAATTTCTTCTTGCTGAACATTCCTCCGTTTGCCTGGAATGTTTTCTTCATATTCTTTACTGATAATAACGGCTCGCTCACAGGTTACGCCTCCTTTCCGGTTTGTTGAGCAGATGGCATCTGCATTTTCTGGTGCCTGCTTCGTTGATATCTGCAAGCTCCGGTTCCTGCTGATGACAGATATCCATTGCATATTTACATCTCGGTGCAAACTTACATCCTTTCGGCATTACGGACAGATCCGGTACACTTCCCGGGATGGACGGAAGAGATTCCACACCACTTCCAAGTTTCGGTACAGAACCGATCAGCCCCTGTGTATATGGATGTTTCGGATCTGCAAAAAAGTTCCTGCACAGGCGCTTCTTCTACGATTCGTCCGGCATACATAACAACAACTCTGGAACACATTTCAGCGACAACACCAAGGTCATGTGTGATCATCAGAATGCCTGTATTCTTCTTTGCCCTGATGTCCTCCATCAGCTCCAGGATCTGTGCCTGAATGGTAACGTCAAGGGCTGTAGTCGGCTCGTCTGCGATGAGAAGCTCCGGCTCACAGGACATTGCCATAGCATCATAACACGCTGGCACATACCGCCGGAAAGCTGGTGCGGATAACTCTTTAATGTCATATCCGGTTCAGGGATACCTACTGATCTCAGTACTTCGAATGCTCTGTTGTGCGCTTCTTCTTTTGAG